>ERZ795042.1040-NODE-1040-length-19249-cov-77.185996_pt1 | contig 19249 bp, 23 predicted proteins | sample MGYA00375126_ERZ795042 | MGnify/ENA primary metagenome ERZ795042 (study PRJEB30171, sample SAMN05518105) | compost metagenome | isolation source: Feedstock adapted compost from Newby Island compost facility, Milpitas, CA | place: USA:Newby Island compost...
GGTGCCGTCGGCAGCCGGAAGACCAGCGAAGCGCGCAAGGAGCGACTGCGCCGCGCCGGGTTTACGGACGACGAGCTTGCGCGCATCCATGGGCCAATTGGGCTGGACATTGGTGCCAAGACCCCGGCCGAGATCGCCATCAGCATCCTGGCCGAGATCATCGCCGTGCGGAGCGGACGCGATCCACGGGCTCATGGCCTCCAGCCAGCGAAGGCAACGGCCTAGCAAACGGTCGTGGCAGCGATGGGCCAGATTGGCGGGGTTGTGCTCGCGGCTGGGGCGTCACGCCGCCTTGGCCAGCCGAAGCAACTGCTTCAGCTTGGCGGCAAGCCTGCACTGCAACACGTGATCGACGCCGCGAAGGCCGCCGGCCTCGACCCGCTTCTCGTTGTCCTCGGCCATGCGGCAGACACCATTCAGCAGCACATCGACGTCGCCGGCTGCACGGTGCTCCTCAACCCCGATTATGCGGCGGGGCAGAGCACGTCAGTTCGGACGGCGCTCGACCACCTTCCCGAGGATGTCGAGGCCGTCGTGTTTCTCCTCGGCGACCAGCCACTCGTTGAGCCGGCAGTGATCCAGGCGCTGGTCGCGGCCTTTCGCGAGACCCGCGCTCCCATTGTCCAGCCACGCTATGCCGAAGGCCGAGGGAATCCAGTGCTCATCGCCCGCGCGCTCTTCCCCGAGCTGCAGCAACTCGAAGGCGATACCGGCGCTCGGCCAGTTATCGAACGGCATCGCGATAGAGTACACCTGGTCGACCTTGCGCACTACCACCGGCCAGCTGACCTTGACACCTGGGAGGACTACGAGCACCTTCGTCAAGCGTTTGCACACCGTGGGGAGGCAAGGTGATCAATCTGGATCCGAATCGCCCGGTGCGGTTTTGTCCGTACTGTGGCGATGCTGTCATCAAGCGCGTCGTTGCAGGACGTCCGCGACCGCACTGTCCCGCCTGCCAGCAAACGTTCTTCGCCGACCCGAAGCTGGCCGTCGCCGTGCTCATCGACGTGGACGGCCAGCTCGTCCTCCAGCGCCGAGCAATCGAGCCTGGCCTCGGCCGCTGGTCTTTCCCCTCAGGATTCGTTGAGCGCGGGGAACGGGTCGAAGACGCCGCCATCCGCGAAGCACGCGAGGAGGTTGGGCTCGACGTCCGGTTGACGCGCCTCCTCGGGCTCTATTCGGAATCCGGCAATCCGGTCGTGTTGGCCGTGTACCTTGCCGAGCCGATCGGCGGGACGCTGCACGCCGACCACGACGAGAACGATGCGGTTGGCCTGTTTTCTCCTGACGCCCTTCCCGACCTTGCCTTCAGTCACGACCACGCAATTATCGCCGATTGGCGTGCGCTGAGGCGAGCAGCGTCCACGCCTGCTCATCATCCGCACGAGACGAACAGTGATCACGCGGGATAGGGAGGAAGGCAGTGGTGTACGTCGGACAGCGCATTCGGCGGCTCGAAGATGAGCGGTTTCTGCGTGGCACAGCAACGTTCCTCGACGACATCACGCTCCCGGGCATGCTCCACCTCGTCCTTGTGCGCAGCCCCTATCCGCATGCCCGGATCCGCGCGATCCAGCAAGCAGACGCGCTGCGCGTTCCCGGCGTCGTGCACATCGAGACCGGTCAGACGCTTGCGAGCTGGCTCCAGCCCCTCCCAGAGCCCGGCGATCTCCCGCCCGACCGCCGTTTTCGACGTTATCCCCTGGCCGTCGATCGCGTGCGGTTCGTTGGTGACGCGGTCGCTGCCATTCTTGCCGAGACGACCGCAGCGGCTGTTGATGCTGCTGAACGTGTTTCTGTCGACTACGAGCCCTTGCCGGCGCTGACTGATCCCGAACAAGCATGCCAGCCCGATGCGCCGCGACTGTTCGAGGACTGGCCAGATAACGTTGCATTCGTGTGGGAGCGTACCCACGGGGACGTTGACGCTGCCTTTGCCCAGGCCGATCAGGTCGTCTCGCTGACACTCCGGAACCAGCGCATCTACGCCGCGTTCATGGAGCCCCGCGGTGCTGCAGCAACAGTTGATCCGCTGACCCAAGAGCTGACCGTTTGGGCATCGTCCCAAGTGCCACATACGCTTCGTGGCGCAATTGCTGCAACACTTGGCATCCCAGAATACCAGGTACGAGTGATCTTGCCAGATATTGGCGGCGCATTTGGCTCCAAAGGAGGCGTCTACCCTGAATACGTCCTTGTCGCGGCGCTGGCCTGGAAGCTCCGCCGTCCAATCAAGTGGGTGGAGACGCGGAGTGAAAGCCTGCTCGCCACCAATCACGCGCGTGACCAGCACCAGCGCGTGCGTGCAGCCTTTCGCCGCGATGGAACCCTGCTCGGACTCGACATTGAACTGCTCGCCGACCTCGGCGCATACAACGCGTCAACGACCGTCGTGCGAACGGCATTGCTTTCTGCCGGTCCATATCGGGTACCAGCGCACCACGTTCGCGCGCTCGGCGTGCTCACTAACAAGACGCCGCTGGGAGCCTACCGCGGAGCAGGCCGCCCAGAAGCTGCCTATCTCCTCGAACGGCTGATGGATGCTGCTGCAGCCGCGCTCGACCTTGATCCAGCGCTGGTGCGCCAGCGCAACCTGCTGCGGCCCTCGGATTTTCCCTACCGCAGCCCAACCGGCGCAGAATATGACAGTGGTGACTACCCCCGCGTGTTTCAGGAGGCGCTTGAGCGCTTTGGCTATGAGCACGCGCGTGCGCTGCAGCGAGAAGCGCGCCAGCGCGGCGAACTCCTCGGCATCGGCATTGCGTGCTACTGCGAATTTGCCGGACCCGGTTGGGAAACCGCAACAGTGCGCGTTCACCCCGATGGGAGTGTCACGGTCTTAAGTGGTCTTGCGCCGAGCGGGCAAGGGCATTGGACGATGCTTGCACAAGTGGTCGGCGACGTGCTGCACCTTCCGCTCGAGCGTATCCGCGTCCGCACCGGTGACACCGCAGCGATCCCCCAGGGAATCGGCACGTTCGGCAGTCGCAGCACAGCGGTCGGCGGTTCAGCCGCCTATCTTGCCGCACAAACGGTGCGCCAGAAAGCGCAGCGGATTGCCGCCACGCTGCTTGAGGCCAGTCCGGAGGATGTCGAACTTGTCGAAGGCGGCTTCACGGTGCGCGGTACCCCCGACCGGGTCGTCAGCTGGCAAGCTGTGGCGCGCGCAGCCTACCGCTTCGATGGGCCACCCGGCGAGGCTGAAGCCGGCCTTGAAGCAACGCAGTTCTTCATCCCGGCTGGTCGCACTGTTCCCTTCGGCGTCCATCTCGCGCTCGTCCGTGTCGAGCCTGAGACAGGCGAAGTCCAGCTCCTGCGCTACCTCGCCGTCGACGACTGCGGGCGTGTCATCAACCCGTTGCTGGCCGAAGGGCAACTCCACGGCGCCGTCGCTCAAGGGCTTGGTCAAGCGCTCTACGAGGCGATCATCTACAGCGAATCAGGGCAGCCGCTGACCCAAACCTTCCTCGACTATGGCATTCCGCGCGCTGCTCATGTGCCCGTGATCGACACTGCCCACGTTGAGACACCCAGCCCAGTGAATCCGCTCGGAGCCAAAGGCATCGGCGAAGCTGGCACGACAGCCGCTCCGCCAGCGCTGGTCAATGCCGTGCTCGACGCCTTACGGCCGCTTGGCGTGCAGCATCTTGACATGCCACTTACGCCAGAGCGGGTCTGGCGCGCAATACAGGCAGCCCGGCACCGCACCACCCAACCGGTTTAGGGCGGATTACGGCAGTTCAGTCAGCTGCTTCGAAAGCTCACCAGCCGTTGGCGCATCGCTGAGCTGGCGACGCTGCGCGCGGAGCATTTCGACTTCTGCCCGAAGCGCTTGGATTTGCCGGTGCAGTGCCAGGATGTAGGCACCAAGGATAATCCACGTGATGAAGAACGCGGCAAAGAGATACACCAGGCCATGGGACATGTCGCAATCCCCTCTCGCTTACAACTCCTGGTCGCGGAGATCAACCAGGGTATCCTTCATGCGCTCAAGTTCATACTTCTCAACCAACAAGAACAGGTAGAGCACGAAGAAGGCAAGCAGGGTGACCAGCATGGTGAGCAGCATCGCGGGCGGCATTGCTGGTCCGCCCGAGCGAACGACAACCGGCTGCGGATGAAGCGTCCGCCACCAGAGCACGGACATGTGAATGATCGGGACATCAACAAAGCCGATAATCCCGAGGACTGCCGCATACCGTGCCTTGCGCTCGGGATCACTGACGTAGGAGCGCAAGGCGAAATAGGCGAGGTAGATAAACCAGAGGATCAACGTTGTCGTCAGCCGCGCATCCCATGTCCACCAGGTGCCCCAAATGGGCCGGCCCCAAATTGACCCGGTGAGCAGAACCAGCGTCGTAAAGACAAAGCCAAGCTCAGCCGAGGCACGCGCCAGCCGGTCCCAACCGGTCCGGTGCGTCAAGAGATAGGCAATGCTCGAGACAAAGATTAAAAAGAACGAGAAGTACGCCAGCCACGCCGCAGGCAAATGGAGGTAGAAGATCCGCTGCGGCTGCCCCTGGACACTATCGGTCGGCGCATAGAGGAAGATCAGGATAAGCGAGAGGGCAACAAGCCCAACACCAAGCCATCCAAGCAGCGGGGTAACCCACCAGGTCCCTCGTCGGGAGCGTGCGAGCGGAAGCTGCATCACCACACCACCTTCCTTTTCCGGCACACAATCGTGCCTCACCACGTCACGAGCAGGCTAGTCCTCCGCGGCTGCGCCAAAGATCAGGTATCCAACACCCAGAAAGAGCAGATCAAACCCGGCCAGCAGCTGTATCCAGGCCCAGGCATCGCGTGGCTGCTCGGTGAGCACCAGCACGGTTGCCCGAACCGCAGCAATGACGACCGGAACAGCGAGCGGAAAGAGCATCACGGGCAAGAGCACCTCGCGAGCCCGCGTCGTTGCCGCCATTGGCGACAGGAGCGTCCCGAGGAGCGCCAGGCCGATCGTCCCCAACGCAACGATCCCGATCACAGGAAGACGCAACACTGGCACGCCGAACAAGCCAGCAAAGAGCACCAACACTACGGCGTCGACCAGGCCAAGGAAGAGAAGACTGCTAACAAGCTTGGCGAGGAACAGCGTCCCACGGTCGATGGGACTCAGCAGCACGCCTTCCCACGCACCGTGCATTCGCTCGACCGATGCGCTACGCCCAAGCCCAAGCAGACTCGCGAAGATGAGCGCAACCCAGAGCGCACCTGCACCCGCGACAGCACGATTAACCCCGGTGAGGTCAAACGCAAAATTGAACGTGAGCAACGCAAGAACGGCGAAGAGCACCATGCCACTCACAAGCTCGCGGCCCCGCCACTCAAGCACCACATCTTTGCGCACGACTGCCGCGAGTTGGCGCACGGCACTAGGGACGGACATGGTCGCCTCCAACCGGCGCAGGGATCGGCGATGCTGCCTGGCCTTCCGGAAGAGGCCAGAGTTGGCCATCACACAACTGGAATTGCCGCGTTGCCACGGTGGTCGCAAAATCCACCGCGTGAGTCGTGAGCAGCACTGCCCCGCCGCGCTGGCAATGCTCAGCAATCAGCGCATGCAGCAACTGGCGCCCCTGTTGGTCAAGCCCTGTATCTGGTTCGTCAAAAAGCAGGATGGTGGGATCATGGAGCAGTGCCCGGGCTAAACCCGCGCGCTGTTGCTGCCCGCGTGACAGGGTGCGCACCCGCTCGTGCGCTAGATGGGCGATACCGAGGAGCTCGACGACACGGGCAATGCGAGCAGCGACGTTGTCGAGCGCATAGAGCCCAGCGTAGAGCCTGAGGTTCTCGGCAACGGTCAAATCCTCGTAGAGCAGTGTCTGATGGCCAACAAAGCCGAGACGACGGCGAATCTGGGCAAGCGGCAAACCGGGCGTGTCGAAATACCAGACGGTGCCCGCACTTGGACGAACCAGCGTGGCAAGGATGCGGAGCAACGTCGACTTCCCCGCGCCATTTGGCCCAACGATCACCACTGCCTCGCCTGGCCCAAGCGTCAAGGAGACATCGCGCAGGACGCGGCGCACGCCGTACCGCTTGCTGAGGCCAGTCGCACGAATCAGCGGCGAAACAGCAGCCATCGCTCGCTCCGTTGCCATCAGTGACTAGGCGCGCGACTGCCGACCAGCAGACACGCTGGCGCTTTGCGCAAGCCGGCGCAACTGCTCGATCTGCCGGTCAATCTCGGCGCTCACGACCTGCTCATACTGCTCGAGCTGGCGCACGATCTGAGCCGCATCGCGCAAGTAACTCTGGCGCGTCTCGCGATATTCTTGCTCGGTTATCTTGCCCGTCTCGCGGTCAAGCTCAAGATCCCGCAAGGCTTGCACAAGCGCATCACGCTGCGCCAGGAGGTCAGCAAGCCGGGCTGTCGCCTCATCCGGTGCAGCACGCTCCCAGGCACGAAGGAGCGGGGCAAGGACAAAGCCAAAGATGACAAGGGCAAGGACACCGATCAGGACATAGCTCCACCACACGTGGCCGCCGCCTTACTCGCTGGTTAACCAGCGCTGTGCTACCGCTTCAACATCGGTGAGATCCGTCTCGTCAGCCGGCTGCACTGCGCTCGGGCGCTTCCGACTCTGGAAATAGAGGGTGAGCACAGCGATCCCGATCACGAGCCCCACGACCGGACCCCACCACAGCGTCCAGACAAAGCCTTCCTTCGGCGGATCACGCAGAATGCCAACGCCATAGCGCTGGACAAAGTAGGCCTTGATCTGGTCAGGCGTTTGGCCGGCATCGAGCATCTGCTGGATGAGCTGGCGCATCTCGCCGGCAAGCTGCGAATTCGAATCACGCACGCTTTGTCCTTCACACACGGGGCAATTGAGCTCATTGGCAATCTTCAGCGCCTCAGGCGAAAGCCCCTCGGCGGCAAACACAGGATGCCCAGCAAGCAGGCTGAGGACGACCATGGCCAGCAGAAGCAGGAATCGATGATGGCATTGTCGCATCGCGGCACCTCCCTGTCGCTAGGATGACGCCGCCTGGCTTGGCACCGGTTCGGGCGCAGCGCGGCGAGCCGGCAGCCGCACCGCTGCGACTTGCGGCCAGAACAAGGTCAAGGTTCCGAGAATGTAGACGACACCACCCAGCCAGATCCAGCTGACCAACGGATTGAGATAGACTCGCAGACTTGCCGTGCCATCGTTTTCCCAACGGTCGAGCACGACGTAGATGTCCGTCATCCCGAGCGTGGTAATCCCCATGCGGGCAGTCGGCTGGTCTTCATAGTTGCGGTAGAAGAAGCGATAGGTCGTGACACTATCTTGCTGGCGACCATTGCGCAGGATCGACACCTGCGCCGCAATCACTTCAGCATCGGCGACCCGTTTGTCTTGCAGCCCGTTGTAGACGATGGTATACGGGCCGATCTGCCCCTGCTCGCCAGGCTTCAGGACAAACTGCCGCTCCTGCTGGAAGAGATTAGAGGCAATCACCCCGACGGCAATACAGAGCATCGCCAGATGCACGATGTAGCCACCGTAGCGCCGGTTATTCCGACGCAACAAGTGCACGAAAGCGGTCAGCACGGACTCATGTGCATTGCGTCGCCGCGCCAGCAGGGCATGGACGTACTCCAAAAGTGTGACAATCGCGGTGAATGCGACGACAGCATAGGCAATTGCTGCGACCGGCTTGCTCAAGAGGGCCAAGAGCGGAACCAGCACAAGACCAGCCCCAAGCAACGGCCAACGCACTTGCCGCCAGAGCGGCCGCCAGGCGGTGCGCCGCCAGGCAAGCAACGGGCCAATCCCCATCAACGCAACGAGGGCAAGCAGCAGTGGCCCATTCACCTGGTTGTAGAACGGCGGCCCAACCGTCAGCTTGGTGCTCGAGAAGATTTCGCTAAAGAGGGGGAACACGGTACCCCAGAACGTCGCAAACGCCATAGCCGTAAGCAGCAAATTGTTGAGCAGAAAGCCAGCTTCACGCGATGTGACCGATTCGATGACCCGCTCACTCTGCAAGGAGGGAAGGCGATAGATCAGCAGGCCGATGCCAATAATGGTCACGGCAGCGACATACCCTAAGAACCATGGCGCAATCGGCGAGACGGCAAACGCATGGACGGACGAGAGGAGGCCACTGCGCACGACAAATGTGCCGAAGACGGAGAGCAAGAACGAGGCAAGGAGCAGCGCCAGATTCCAGACCTTGAGCATGCCACGGCGCTCTTGCACGATCACCGAATGCAAGAACGCGGTCGACGTCAGCCACGGCAACAGCGCCAGGTTCTCAACCGGATCCCATCCCCAGTAGCCGCCCCATCCGAGGACGTGATAGGCCCACCAGGCGCCGAGCAAGAGGCCGGTTCCGAGGATTCCCCATGCAATCAACGTCCAGCGACGAATTGCCCGCAGCCATTCTGCGCCCAACCGCCCCGTGATCAAGGCAGCGGCACCGAAGGCAAACGGCACCGTAAAGCTCGCGTACCCAGCAAGCAAGAAGGGGGGATGGAACATCATGCCTGGGTCGCGGAGCAATGGGTTGAGGCCAGCGCCATCCGGCGGTGTCGTTGGCAAGAGGGTGAACGGGCTTGTCACAAAGTTGAGAATGACAAGCAAGTAGCCCATGACGGACAAGAGTGTTGCCGCAACATAGGGAATGAGCGCACGGTCGCGGCGTCGATGGAGCACGAGCGCAAGCGAGCCGAGCAGGCCCACGATCATCGTCCAGTAGAGCAGGCTACCCTCCTGGCCACCCCAGAGTGCGGCAAGGACATACTGCGTCGGCATATCACGGCTTGACCGCCCGGCAACATAGGCAAGGCGGAAGTCATGGCGAAGGAAGGCGGTGACCAGTGCAGCGACCGCGATGACGATGAAAGCAGTCACCCCCCAGACAGCACGAATAGCGCTTTCAACGAGTTCCGCAAGTCGCCATCGTGCTCCGACGATACTCGCTACCAGGCCATAGGCTGCAAGCACAAGTCCAAGGAGAAGCGATCCTGCGCCGATCTGCGCCACGGCCTACTCCATTTCTCTCATCGCGCTGCGCCCATCATTGCCCTTGCCCTGGCGTGGCTTGGGCCTGGAACTTCGACGGACACTGCGTCAACAGCGTATCAGCCTCCAGTGGTTGCCCTTGCCGGAAGACACCTTCGACGATCACTTGACGGCCATCGGTAAAGATGTCAGGCAAGACGCCGCTGTAGACGACGGGCAACGTCTGCTGGCCATCCGTAATGGCAAAACGAATCGGCTCGCCTGGGCCACCAGTGTGGATTGAACCAGCGACGACCTGTCCGCCAACCCGGACGCGCTTCCCTTGGACCTCTGCGGCGCGCTGCTGCAGCTCACTGACCGTCACGAAGTATGACGCAGCAGTGCTCTGCAGGCTGGTGTACATGAGGTACCCCACCGCGCCCGCGATGATGAGCGCAGCAATCAACCATCGGACATCGAGCCAGCGCCGTCGCGACCGCTCGACGGGCTGTGCGATCGCTGTCCCCGTCATGCAACTCCTCCTTCCGTCCCTAGCGCTGGAGAACGGGGTACAGTGTGGCAAGCACGACACCAAGGAGATAGGCGAGCGAGCCGAGCGCAACGATCAGCCATGGTCGCGCATCGCCGAATCGGTTGGTGCGCCGTCGCGCCAACGGCCACGCCAACCAAAACGCTGCGACTGCTGCCCCCACCTTGAGGGCAAGCAAGAGTACGTAAGTTGCTGTCCCACGTCCATCGGCCAACCGGTCGAACATCAGCGGCACGCCCGTGGCGAGCAGCAACAACGTCGACGCGCTGGCCCAACGTGCGAACCGTCGCTGAGCCGCTGCGATCACGGCTGGCGCAGCATCGACTCCCTGAGAGCGCAGGGGCCGCAATGCGAGCACGTAGTAGACACCCCCGCCAAGCCAAACTACTGCCGCTGCCGTATGCAGCAGGCGAAGCCCGATGCGAAGAACTGTAGCGGGATCCACCGTTCTGCCGCACTTGCCCTTTTCGCACGCTACCCTCGCCACAAACCCTGGCACACCTACGAGAGTGGTGCGCCGAGGTCACGGATGATCGACTCAAGCTGCTCAACTGACTTAATCGGCCCGGTGTACTTGCCCAGCAACCGGCCATCTGGCGCAATCACAAACGTCTCGGGAACTCCGGAAACGCCATATTCAATCGCCACGTGGCCCGTGCTGTCAAGCGCGTTGGGATAGGCAAGGCCAAACTTGGCGATGAAGTCGCGGGCATCCGCCTCCGACTGTTCCCACAGGTCGATGCCCAGCAGGACAACGTTGCTGTTGGCGTGCCGCTGTGCGAATGCTTGCAGGACGGAAGCCTCGTCCTGGCATGGTGGGCACCAGGACCCCCAGAAGTTCAGGACCACCACTTTCCCACGGTACGAAGCGAGGGAGACGGGTTGACCATCAAATCCCGTCAACTGGAAGTCACCGGCAGTCCGCCCTTGAAAGCGATAGAGTTTGCCACCGGTGTTGATTTTGCCCCCTACGCCCAACTCTGATGAGGCCCGAGGAGACGCAATCGCGTAGGTGACAACACCAAGGAGCCCAACGACGACAAGCGCGACAACGAGCGCGGGCAAGCGACTTCGCAGTGGATGCGTTGTGGCCATCTCCACCGATGACCTTTCGCTCAGCGCCTGCACCCAGGTCGTGCAGGTCTTCACAAAGCAAGTATGTCCCAGCCGAGCGAGGATTGCTAGCGTTAGGATGAGGCGGCAAGGTCGTTGGCGTAGCCGATGTCGGCGCCGAGTGAGGCAAGCTTGCCAACCAGATCTTCGTAGCCGCGACGCAAGTGATAGGCATCGTGAATCCAGGTTTCGCCGTCAGCGACGAGTCCAGCCAGGACGAGGCAGGCACCGCTGCGAATATCGAGGGCTCGCACCGGTGCACCATGGAGCGGCGTCGGGCCTTCGATGAGGGCTTCTTGTTTATCAAGCACCTGAATCCGTGCACCCATCTTGGCCAACTCGGCGGCATAGCGTAAGCGATCGTTGAAGATCCGCTCGACAATGCGGCTCCGCCCATGTGCCTGCGTCAGCAACGCGGCGAAGGCGGCTTGCAGGTCCGTTGGGAAGCCCGGGAACGGCAGCGCTTGGATTTCCGTTGCCCGCAGGTGTCCCGTTCCACGAACCAGCATGGATGATTCCGCCCACCACACTTCTGCACCGGTTTCCCGGAGTTTGTACGTCAACGGAGCCATATCGTCTTCGACGACGTGATCAATAATCACCTCGCCATCGGTCATCGCGGCGGCAATGGCAATCGTGCCGGCTTCGAGACGATCAGGGAGGATCGACGCACGATAGCCGCGCAACCGGTCAACCCCCTGCACAACGAGCTTCGGCGTACCAATGCCATGGATGCGGGCACCCATATCGCGCAGGATGTTGCCAAGGTTCACAATTTCTGGCTCAGCTGCGGCGTTGAGGATGGTCGTTGTCCCCTGCGCGAGCGTGGCTGCCATCAGGACGTTGTAGGTGCCGGTATTGCTTGGGTAGTCCATGTAGATTTCACTGCCGCGCAGGCGCCCAGCCCGCATTTCGTAGGCGCCATCGACGAGCTCAATCGTCGCGCCGAGCTTGGCAAAACCGCGGAGATCGACATCGACCGGCCGGGAACCGAGCTGGCACCCTCCGGGTGGAATCGAACGCGCGCAGCCAAAACGAGCGAGGAGCGGACCAGTCACTAAGAATGAAGCCCGCATGCGCGCAACGAGATTTGGCGGAGCTTCAAACGCGTGGACCGTGGCAGCGCAGATCCGCACACGATGCTGCTCAGGGTCGAGGTCAACCGTTGCACCGAGCTGGCGGAGGAGTTCGACCATGACCAGCACGTCTTCGATGATGGGCACGTTTTCTAACGTGCACTCTTCCTCCGTCAGCAACGCTGCTGCCATTGCCGGCAACGCTGCATTCTTCGCACCCCCAATGGCAACACGCCCTTGCAACCGCGTCCGACCACGTACGACGATGCAATCACGGGCTGCTGCAACTACTGCCACGACTTCCGCCTCCGCTGCCGCGTCCATTCATCAGATCGATCGAAAGAAGCGAGCGCCGGTGGCTATTCACCGGCGCCCGGAAACTCCTCCTGTCGCAGGGAAGCACTCCGCCCCCGACGCTTGCGTGCCACTTCTAAGCGCACGACTGCCCGGCGAAATGCCGCTTCTGCCCGCGCACGGTCAATCTCGGTCGTGCGCTCGCGAAGCCGAGCCAACGCACGCTGCCGGGCTTCTTCAGCGCGTGCCTCGTCGATCTCTTCGGCTCGCTCCGCCGTATCGGCGAGAACGCGCACAACGTTGTTGGCCACTTCCAGGAAGCCCCCGAAGATCGCCAGCGACTGCTCTGCGCCGCCTTTCTTGATCCGCATCTCCCCCATCGAGAGCAGGGAGATCAGGGGCGCATGCCGCGGCAGAATACCGAGCATCCCTTCAGCGCCAGGGGCAACGACCATATCGACGTCGTCGGCTTCGTAGACGAGGCGCTCGGCAGTAATGACCTCGACGCGTAGTTTCGCCATGGCTCGCTCATCTCCTACCGGCTAGCTTTGACGAGCCATCTCTTCGGCGCGTTCCACCGCCTCGTCGATCGTCCCAACCATGTAGAAGGCCTGCTCGGGCAGTGAATCGTGCTTGCCCTCGAGGATCTCCTTGAACCCGCGGACAGTCTCATGGCGCGGGACATAGCGGCCGGGACGGCCAGTAAAGGCTTCAGCGACGAACATCGGCTGCGAGAGGAAGCGCTGAATCTTGCGTGCTCGCGCGACGATCAGCTTGTCTTCCTCGCTCAACTCCTCGACACCGAGGATGGCGATAATGTCCTGCAGGTCGCGGTAGCGCTGGAGCACGCGCTGCACTTCGCGGGCCACTTCATAGTGCTCCTGGCCGACCACCCGCGGGTCAAGGATGCGCGACGTCGATGCCAGCGGGTCGACAGCCGGGTAGAGGCCCTGCTCAGCAATTGAGCGCTCGAGCGCGATCGTCGCATCGAGGTGCGCGAACGTCGTCGCTGGCGCGGGGTCAGTGTAGTCGTCTGCGGGCACGTAGATCGCCTGCACCGATGTAATTGAGCCACGCTTGGTTGAGGTAATCCGCTCCTGGAGCTGGCCCATGTCCGTACCGAGGGTCGGCTGATACCCCACAGCGCTCGGCATGCGGCCAAGGAGCGCCGACACTTCCGAACCAGCCTGGACAAAGCGGAAGATGTTATCGATGAAGAGCAGCACATCGCGGCCTTCATCGCGGAAGTATTCCGCCATGGTCAAGCCAGTGAGGCCGACACGCAGTCGCGCGCCAGGTGGCTCGTTCATCTGCCCGAAGACAAGCACCGTCTTGTCGACGACGCCCGACTCGTGCATCTCGCCCCAGAGCTGCGTGCCTTCACGCGTCCGCTCACCGACGCCACAGAAGACCGAGTACCCACCGTGCTCAGCGGCAATGTTGCGGATCAGCTCCATGATGATAACCGTCTTGCCAACGCCAGCGCCGCCGAAGACCCCCGTCTTCCCACCCTTGGTGAACGGAGCGATGAGGTCGATCACTTTCAGGCCAGTCTCAAAGACCTCGACCTCCGTTGACTGCTCCTCAAATGACGGGGCAGGGCGATGGATCGGATAGCGCTCAGCGTCCGGTGGAATCGGCCCTTGTTCGTCGATCGGCTCGCCGACGACGTTGAAAATTCGTCCGAGTGTCACCGGGCCAACGGGCACCATAATCGGGCCGCCAGTGTCACGGACTGGCATGCCCCGGCGCAACCCGTCGGTCGTCGACATTGCCACTGCACGCACCCAGTCGTTCCCGAGGTGCTGCTGGACTTCCAGCACAAGAGGTTCTTGTCCTTCGCGCTCAACAACCAGCGCATTATAAATCTCTGGCAGATGCCCCGGCGGGAATTCGACGTCGACCACGACGCCTTGAATCTGCACGATGCGGCCTGTTGCAACTGTGGTCGTCATTGGCGTTCCGCCTCCTCCAATACTCCCTTAGGATCCAAGGCTGCCAAGGGCATTCGCACCCGCGGCAATTTCAGTCACTTCGCGAGTGATCTGCGCTTGGCGTGCCTTGTTGTACGTCAGGGTCAACTCTTGCACGAGCTCGAGCGCGTTCTCGGTCGCGTTGCGCATCGCAACCATCCGCGCGCTATGTTCACTCGCAACCGCTTCAAGCAACGCGCGGTAGAGCTGGACTTCGATGAAGCGCGGCAAGAGCGCTTCCAGAACCGCTTGCGGGTTCGGCTCGAAGATGTAATCCGTGATCTCATGCGCCTCGGCTGGCGGCTCAATCGGCAAGAGCTGCATCACTCGCGGCTCTTGCCGCAGTGTATTAATGAAGTGCGTGTAGACGACAAAGACGGCATCGACCTTGCCCTCAATGAAGTCCTGGGTCGCGATCTCCGCGATCGGCCGAATGCCTTCGATCGATGGCCGATCGCCGACCTTGGTGAACTCGGCGATCATCGGCCAGCCATAGCGAACCAGCCAGTCGCGCCCTTTGCGTCCAACAGCCACGATCTCAAAATCTTCCAGCCGCTCCGGACGCTCATGCGTCATAAATTCGACCGCGCGGCGAATGACGTTCGTGTTGAGCGCCCCGGCGAGACCGCGATCGGACGTGATCATGATGACCTGGACACGCCGGATCGGCCGGCGGCTCAACAAGGGGAACGAGCGCAACAGATCCGCACGGTCAGCAATCGCTGCCAAGTCGGCCAGCATCAACCGGATGCGGTCAGCGTAGGGGCGAGCAGCCAACACGGCTTGCTGGGCCCGCCGCATCTTGGAAGCCGACACCATCTCCATGGCGCGCGTAATTTGCGCCGTATTGCGAATACTCCGAATGCGGCGGCGTATTTCTCGTGGCGTAATCGCCTGGGCCATGCTAATCCCTCCCTGACCCGGGCACTTACACGGTCACGCGCGCCTGCGGCGGCGTCCAGATCGCCTGCTTGAACTCTTTCGTCACCGTGTGTAGCTGCTGGATCAAATCGTCCTTCAGCTCGCGTTCAGTCGCGATCCGCCGCAGAATCTCCGGATGACTCGTGCGCATGTATTCGAGATATTGCCGCTCAAATTCCTGGCAGTGCTCAACCAGGATGTCATCGAGGTAGCCATTGGTCGCCACCCAGATGATCACGACCTGCTCCTCGACCGGAACCGGCTGATACTGCGGCTGCTTCAGGATTTCCGTCAAGCGGAGGCCGCGGTCAATCTGGCGCTTGGTGGCTGGGTCGAGATCAGAACCGAACTGCGCGAAGGCTGCTAGCGAGCGGAACTGCGCTAACTCGAGGCGCAGACGACCAGCAACCTGCCGCATGGCTCGGATTTGCGCATCACCACCGACGCGCGAGACCGAGAGGCCAACGTTAATCGCTGGGCGAATACCGGCGTAGAAGAGGTCAGGCTCGAGGTAGATCTGCCCGTCAGTAATGGAGATCACGTTAGTCGGAATGTACGCCGAGACGTCATTCGCCTGCGTCTCAACGATCGGCAGCGCCGTCAGCGTTCCACCACCGAGGTCATCGCGCAGCCGGGCTGCCCGCTCGAGCAAGCGCGAGTGCAGGTAGAAAATGTCGCCCGGGTAGGCTTCACGCCCTGGCGGACGCCGCATCAGCAGGGAGACTTGGCGATAGGCCCAGGCATGCTTGCTCAAGTCGTCATAGACAATCAGCGCGTGCCCACCGCTCTCCATAATCTCTTCGCCCATCGCACAGCCAGCGTAGGGCGCAATGTACTGGAGCGGGGCGGGATCAGACGCGGTCGCGGCAACGACGATCGTGTGCTCCATGGCACCGTAGCGTTCAAGCGTTGCGACTGTCTGGGCAACCTGTGCGCGCTTCTGGCCAATGGCAACGTAGATGCAGATCACGCCCTGGCCCTTTTGATTAATGATGGTGTCAATCGCGATTGCGGTCTTGCCCGTCTGACGGTCGCCAATGATCAACTCGCGCTGCCCACGACCGATCGGGATCATGCTGTCAATCGCCTTAATTCCGGTCTGCAGCGCCGTATTGACGTTCTGGCGCTTAACGACGCCAGGAGCAATGCGCTCGATAGGCCGGTATTTGTCGGTCTGAATTGGGCCCTTGCCATCAATTGGCTCACCGAGCGCATTCACCACGCGCCCAACCAACGCCGGGCCGACCGGAACCGAGGCGATCCGACCGGTCGTCCGGACCTCGTCACCTTCTTCAATGCCGGTGTAGTCGCCAAGGATGATGACACCAACCGAGTCTTCTTGCAGGTTGAAGGCAATGCCGATTACACCCGTTCGGGTGAATTCGACCAGCTCGCTAGCCATCACATCGCGCAGGCCATGCACAGTGGCGATACCGTCGCCAACTTGCACCACGTGGCCAACGCTTGAGACGACCATTTGGGAGCCGTATTGCTCAATTTGCTGTTTGAGAATCTCGGTGATCTCCGTTGCACGGACTGACATAGGCCCTCCTTACTCTTGGATGTTAGGGCTGCTCTGCAGCGTTCGCCGAGCGACCATCAGCAGCGATGCGTATCCCGCCAGCTGTCACGAGTTGGCGATGGAGTTGCTGGAGTTGTGTCCGAATGCTCGCGTCAATCACTTGATCGTCAACCTGAATAACGACGCCACCGAGAATCGCTGGATCGACCTGCCACGTGATCTGAAGCCGATGACCAAGCAAGGCTTCCAGCTGTTCTTGCACCTGCGCTTGCTCATCGGGCCCGAGCTCGACCGCAGTGGTGATGGTCGCCTGGACAATGCCCTGATCAGCTAAGGCCAGATCGGTAAATGCCGTGATGACATCGTCAAGCTGGTGCAACCGTCCGCGCTCGAGCAACAGTACGAGGAGATTCCGAACGTACCGCTGCTCCTGCGCTGGGAAAAGCCGGTCGAGAACCTGCACTTTGGCATCAAGTGGAATCGCAGGACTCTCGAAAAACTCGCGGGTTTGGGCATCAGCAAGCGCTTCACGAAACGCTTCGAGCGCTCGCTGCCATTCAGCGACAGCACGATGCTCCTTCGCAACTGCGAAGGCAGCCTGCGCGTACCGCCGGGCAATTCCTGCAACTGGCATAGACCGCCCCGTCTCCTATCGCCGTACGCGCCCGTTCGCGACTTCGGCAAGCGTCTCTTCGATCAACGCAAGCTGATGCTCGCGATCCAGTTGCTGGCGAATGATCTTCGAAGCCGCAGCAATTGCCAGGTCAGCGACATCGCGCCGCAGCTCATCCCAGGCCCGTTGCCGCTCCGCAGCAATTGCTTCCTGGGCCTGCGCAATGAGCTGCGCCGCTTGCTGCTGAGCTTCGTCACGAGCACGGGCAATAAGTTGCTCAGCGCTCTCGCGAGCACTTGCGACAATACGCTGTGCCTCACGCCGTGCCTCATTCAAAATCTCTTCGTTGCGCGCCTGGGCCTCGGCAAGCTCACGCTTCATGCGCTCGGCAGCCTCGAGCCCCTCACGAATCCGCGCCTGCCGTTGATCGATCATCCGCGTGATTGGACCGAGGGCGTAGCGCCAGAAGAGGACAACGAAGATGATGAAGGCAATGAGTTGAACGAGGAAGTTTTCCCAGCTTAGTCCAAGGGCGCCCATATCGTTCCCTTCAGCCCCCTCCTGTACACACCGGTATTGAGGATAGCAGGCAATGCCATGTACTGCATGGAAAATTGGCGTGCCGAGAATTCCCGGCACGCCACCACGTCCACGTTTAGAGCACGAATGCGATGATCAGCGCAATCACGAAGGCGTAGATTGCGACTGCCTCAGCCAGTGCTGCACCAATGATCATGTTCAGCTGCACCGCACCAGCAGCTTCCGGGTTACGGCCAATCGCGCTCAGCGCGCCATAGACGGCAATACCGATACCAATACCCGGACCGAACGCCCCGAGGCCAATCGCCAATGCCGCTGCAAGCGGTACGACGACTGCGGGATTCGTAATATTGGAGAGCACCGGTTTAACCTCCCTTCACCATTCCCTTGCGCACGCTAAACAAACCACGCGCCCACTCGATCACAACAGCAATCAATGCCCAGCTTCACCATGGCCATGGGCTTCACCAGCCGCCAGCACAATGTAAATCAGCGTCAGGATCGAGAAGATGAGTGCCTGAATAAATCCAAAGAGCACTTCAAGGTAGAGGAAGATGACAGGAACGAGTAACCCGACAACTGTGATCTTGATGGCATTGGCAATGGCGTACATCACCGTCATGAGCGTCTCGCCAGCGAAGATGTTGCCGAAAAGACGGAAGCCAAGCGAGACGATACGCGAAAGCTCACTAATGACTTCAATGGGGAAGATGAAAAATGGCGTAGCCATATGCTTGAGCCGACCACGCACGCCTTGACTCCGAATGCCAAGGATTTGGAACGTGAGATAGCTCAAGAGCGCCATCGAAAGCGTCATGTTCAAGTCAGCGCTTGGGGAGCGAAAGAGCGGGACAATGGCAACAGTCGAGCCGCCGTGCTGGCCTGCGGCCTCGGCAATCTCCCGCTTCAGACCAAACGTACCGACACCAGGCAGAAGCCCCGTGTAATTCGCCACAATGATGAAGATAAAGAGACTGCCGATCAGCGGGAAAACTTGGCGACCAAGGCGCTTCCCGGCACTTCCCTCGACAACCCCCAGCAGAAATTCGACCACCATCTCAACAACTGACTGGAGCCGACCGGGGATAAGTGTTGCCGAGCGGGCAATCAGCGCACCGCCAAGCACAAGCACGGCCATGACAACGAGCATTGTGAGGAAGGAGTTGGTGATTCGCAACTCACCGCCCGGGAAGGGCAGCGTCCAGAGCGTTTCTGGGGCGACTTCAATATGCAGCTCCACGGAGTCATCTACTCCTTCATGAGCCCTGACCGCCGTCGCGTCGCTTCCCTGGCCGAGTTGGCCGGCCCAGGCTCACCAGCTCATAGAGCAGGTACCCCGCCGTTGCCAGGCCAAGCACGACGCCAACCAGTGTGAGCCATGGGGCCGTGCCGAGCCATTGGTCGAGCAGGACACCGCCGCCAATACAGAGGATCAGGCTGATGACGACCGAAAATCCGAGTCCGGTCGCCGTCCCGATGGCCTGCCAATCACGCGGGCTTCGGCGCGGCGGCCGCCATCCACTCACGATCGCGCATCCTATCACAAACCACGGATCGGCTGCAACTCTGTGCGCACCGGCTCAACTGCAAGCAGCGGCAGCGGCCGCTGGTCACCCTCGCGCAACACCTGCTTTGCCGCGCCAATAAATGCGCGGAAGAGCGGGTGCGGATGCGTCGGACGAGACTTGAATTCCGGATGAAACTGCACCCC
>ERZ795042.1043-NODE-1043-length-19132-cov-5.172197_pt1 | contig 19132 bp, 21 predicted proteins | sample MGYA00375126_ERZ795042 | MGnify/ENA primary metagenome ERZ795042 (study PRJEB30171, sample SAMN05518105) | compost metagenome | isolation source: Feedstock adapted compost from Newby Island compost facility, Milpitas, CA | place: USA:Newby Island compost...
CCATTTGTCTGCCGCGAATGTTGAACTTCATAAGGCAAACCTCCTTCTTTGTATTATCATCATACCATAGGCGGACGCCCGCTTCCATGCGATCGGGGTATTAAATTTTGAATTTTGTGAAAATTTTGTCCCAAAGGCGCCAAAAAGCCCCGGAACGACGGTCCGGGGCTTGTTTATTGCTGGTTTTTACAGTTTTACCACATTGGCGGCCTGCGGCCCGCGCGCGCCTTGCACGATTTCAAACTCAACGAGTTGGCCTTCGTCCAGAGTCTTGTAACCCTCCATTTGGATAGCGGAAAAGTGCACGAACACGTCGCCGCCTCCTTCAGTCTCAATGAATCCGTACCCTTTTTCCGCGTTGAACCACTTTACTCTTCCTTGCATTCGCGAAACATTCCTTTCATAATTCTTAGGCTCTGGCGAAAGGCCGCCTCGCCGTAGCTCGAATATATCACTTGGCCGAATGACCTGTCAATGATTTTTGTAAGCGGTGTCATAAAATTAGCGAAAGATTCAGTACAATGTGGATGTTACATTGAAATTGAGCATTGGCAACCGCATTCATTAATCGTGGCTCATTTTTATTTCCGCAAGTATAAAATCGTCCAAGGTGTCAATATCCACTGACCGCTCCCTGGGCATAACGAACGCGGCCGTTTCCTCTGTCAGGAAGGAACGGCTTTTTTTCAGCCAATCGACTTCCGCCGCGTATACGGCACCATTCAACATATAGACTTCGGGCAACTTTTGCCGGGGAACGGCCCGGTCGATCCCTTCCAGAACAGGGCGTATCGTCTCACGCTCCGTCAGCGTGTACATCCAATACGGCGACTGGTCCGCGAGCGTGACCGATACGCATGCAGGGGCGCCGGACGCCGTCAGCTTCTCCAGACATCCGTCGATGTCGGTAGGAGTCCGGAGCGGAGAGGTCGGTTGCAGCAGCACCACAAGATCGTACCCGCCGATTTGTTCAAGCGCATGAATCACCGGCGCGATGCCTGGCGTATCGTCCCGGGCCAGTTCGGCGGGCCGAAGAAACGGAACGTCCCCACCCCATACTCGGGCCACGTCGGCGATTTCCGGATCGTCGGTGCTGACGATGCACCGGTCAATATACCTGGATTGCGCCGCGCATTCGAGGGTCCATGCAATCAGCGGTTTTCCCGCCAACGGCCGGATGTTTTTCCCGGGCAGCCCCTTGGACCCTCCGCGAGCCGGCACGACAGCCAATACGGTTCGTCCTTCAATCATAGAAATCCCTCTTCATACACATCGACGTTCGCCCTTTCGAAATCGTCCTTTCGTCCGATATCGATCCAGTATTCGTGAACGGGGTATACTGAAGCGTCCAGATGGTTCCGCACGAGTTCATCGAACAGATTCGGCATGTCATAGTAGGTGTCTTGCGGAATCAGCCTCAGAACTTCCGGATTCAATACATAAATGCCGCCGTTGATAAAGAATTTGTGCACCGGCTTCTCTTCGATGCCGACAAAGCGATGGCTATCCACCTTCACCACACCGTACGGTACCTGGAATTCATATTCGCGCACGCACATGGTGGCTGCGGCGCCCGTCTCGATATGAAAGTCGATCAACTGCCGGAAGTTCACCTTGGTGAGCAGATCCCCGTTCATGACGATCAAGGGTTCTTTCGGGATCTCCCGGATCAGGCTCAGGGCGCCGGCCGTGCCCAGCCGTTTGCTTTCGTGCAAATAACGGATTTCCACTCCCCAACGCGCGCCGTCGCCGAAATAATCGAGAATCATATCCGCTTTGTAATTGACGGATATATAGAATTGATGAAATCCGCTCGCAATGAAATTCTCGAGAATGACTTCCAGAATCGGTTTCGAGCCGACCTTGAGCAACGGTTTCGGGCAATCTCTCGTCAACTCTCCCAGCCGCGTGCCGAGCCCGCCGGCCATCAGCACCACCCAGTTGTCGCAGCTCCTTTGCTGAAGCAAATCTTCCAGCCGGACGAGTCCGATCACGCGGTTCTCGTCATCCACGACCGGAAATTGCCGCAGGTTCAAATACTGCATCAGCGTGAGCATCGTTTCGCGATCCATGTCCTGCCGGAAGGTCTTGGGTTGCCGGTTCATGACGGCCGATACCGGCACGTCCAGGCTCACGCCCCGCAAAATGGCCCGCCGCACATCGCCGTCCGTCACGGTCCCGAGCAGCCGCCGGTGCTCGTCCACCACAAGCGCGATCTGAAAGGCCCCTCGATCAATGGTTTCCAGCGCCTTGATTAAAGGCGTCTCCTGAGATATGAGCAGTTTCTCGATCCGTTGCACGGTTATCGCTCCTTTGCAGGTACCCCGTAAACTGTTGCGCCCGGCGGAACATCGCGGACGACGACCGCTCCCGCGCCGACCACGCTGCCCGCGCCGATCCGGACTCCCTGTATCACCGTCGCCCCCGCGCCGATAAATACATCCTCTTCAATGGTCACTCCGCCGCACACCACCGCGCCGGGCGCAAGATGCACGTGATCGCCGATAACACACTCGTGGTCGACGGAGGCCCGCGTGTTGACGATCGTATTCCTGCCAATGACCGCGGAAACCTGCACGATCGCGCCGGCCATGATTTGCGCGCCTTCACCCAGATGGGCGCCTCCGGATACAACGGCCGAATCGTGCACAATGCTCAGGAAGGCATAACCCCGACTCCGCCATCGGTCAAACAGTTGGCGGCGCACGGAGATGTGCGGGACCGCCCCCACGCCGTTCACCAGTACCACGCGATCGGGCAAATATTGGCGCATCGCCGCCTCGTCGTCGCCCACATAGGGCAGCAGGCCGTCCCAACCCGCCTCCGGTTGCGGCGCAACATAACCGAGCAAGTGCCACCCGAGCCGCGTCAACAGATCATAACAGATGCGGGCATGCCCGCCGCCCCCCAAGAGCAGGACCGGTGCTCCGTTCGCGCTCACCATTCGATCAGCTCATCCTTTTGATACGCCCGGCGCGCCGTCCGCCCCAACATATCCCAATACAGCGAGGGCGGCAATCCGTTGCCCGGACGTTTGATCGTCAGATTGGTCTCGTCGAACGTCTCCCCTTTCCAAATATCGCGGGCGGCCACAATGCTTTTCCGGACGGGGGTCATGTTTTTCAGTTCCGAAGCGGCGGGACATTTCCGGCCCGAACCCAAGGCCAATTCCAGGTGACGAATTTGCTCGATCATGGCGGCCAGCTCTTGCGGTTCCAGGGAAGCCTGGTGATCCGGTCCTTCCATGTTCTTGTCCAGGGTGAAGTGTTTCTCGATGACGCATGCGCCGAGCGCCACGGCGGCGACGGGGACCTCGGTGCCAAGCGTGTGATCGGAATACCCCACCGGCAGTTCGAAAGCGCGGGACAGCGTCACCATCTTGTTCAAATGAACGTCCTGGTACGGCGTCGGATATTCCGTGGTGCAATGCAGCAACGTCACATTTTGTTTCAGCAGCTCTTGTCCTTCTGGCAGGCTGTACGCCCGCAGAAACGCTTGCAGCGACGGGCGCTCGCCCGGACGCAAATAACCGAAAGCCAACGCCCCCAGCGCCGCCTCGATTTCACCAAGCGTGGCCATGCCGGTCGACAGAATCACCTGGCAATCCATGGAGGCCGCTTTAAGGAGCAGGGGGAGATTGGTCAAATCGCCGGACGAAATCTTGATTTTGCGCAGACCGTATTGCCGGACGAGCAGTTCCAGGCTGACATCATCAAACGGCGTCGACAGGAACTCGATGCCCCGTTCCCGGCAATGCCGGATGAGCTGCCCGTGATCGTCTTTGGACAACTCCAGCTTGCGAATCATGTCGAACTGCGACTCCTGTTCCCCGGTCAGCTTTTTCTGATAATCTGCCTTTTCCGCGTACCGGCTGACCAGCCGCTCGGCCTTGAACGTCTGGAATTTCACGGCATCAGCTCCCGCATTCGCCGCTTCATCGATCAGCCGTTTCGCCAGTTCCAGCGATCCGTTGTGATTGACGCCCGCTTCCGCGATGACATACACACGTTTGTTCATGATACAATCTCCCTTATCACCATGAAGGCTTCCGCTGCCTCGAAGCCTGAAGCGCTGCCCCGCAAAGAAGCCAGCGAGCGAATCGTTTTTTCGCTTCTTGGGAACGGAAATTCGCCCATTTCACTCGAATAAATGCCCATAATCTCGATTTTTTTCTTTAAATATTTCGTAATATTTACAAACAAATTCGGGCGAAATCCGCCATCAAAAGGGTGAATGCCGAAATCCGTTTCCGAAAGCTTTTCGTAAACGGCCACTTTTTGGATATAGTCATGCCTGAACCATTTTGAACACGATGCGGTCGCGCGAAATACATAATCATGATCCGAATGCGCGTCTCCCGGATATGGCACATATATCACGTTTGGCTTGACGTGCTGGAATACTTCCGCTATTTTCTGCACCAATTTGTCCATGCCGACCTGGTCCAGACGGGTTGTTGGAAACCCCAGTTGATAGGTATCCGCAAATTTATAAGACGCTGCTACACGGCTGATTTCCTGTTTCCTGCGTTCTCGTATATGTTCAGGAAAGGAAGAAGGCATCTCGGTTACAATCAGCCAATGCACGTCATCGCCTTCATCCACATGTTTGAGAAGCGTTCCGCCACACCCCAACGTTTCATCATCAGGATGAGGGGCGACTACAATGACTTTACTCAGAGATACTCACCTTCCTTGGGAAGAACCGAAAATTCATGTTCCGTCAAGCGGATGATCCCTTCCCCGCACTTTACGTCAATACCCTCATGAGAAACTCGCAAAACTTTTCCAGGTTCCATATTTTTGTACTCCAAAGGTGTTGTCTCCGCAATGACTTCACACCTCCATATCCGGACATCACCTGATTCGGTCCGGATGTGTGCTCCGGGATACGGCCGGCTCATAGCGCGGACCAGATTGTAAATGGTTCCGGCGCTCATTCTCCAGTCTATTTCTCCATCCTTTGAAGATCGTTTTCTCCAATAATTGGCGCGCGAATGATCCTGCGGAATGCGGCGATACGTTCCATCGATGAGTTGTTGTGTAAAAATGGGGATTTGCTTCATTGCGATTTGAATCATTCGATCGTAGAGATCCCGGGCATAATCACGTTTTGAAATCGGCACGATTTCTTGGTGCAAAATATCTCCCGAGTCGGCTCCTTCATCCATAAAGAAAAAGGTGGATGCCGTATGATCCAATCCCAGTGCCAATGCCCAAATTAGGGGATGGCGGCCGCGATTCTTGGGTAATTCGGCGGGATGATATCCGATGACCCCCAAACGAGGTATATTCAAAATCGATTTTGGCAACAAATAGGACCAGCCAAAACAATAGATGACATCCGGTTTCAATCGGGCGATCCATTGAGCCATCTCATCATCTTGATTTGGTGAAGCAAAAAAACATGGGATGCCGTTTACATTGGCCAAAGGGTCCAAACTGGCAAAATCGGCGTTGAACTTTGATTGCCTCCTGGTAACTACGCCAACTACCTCGACGGGGAATTGACTGCGCAAAGACAAAATACACTCCAGAGCTTTATAACTAAATTCAACGCATCCGATAAAGACAATTTTAAGAACCGGGGTTTCCATGAATCCTCACATCATAAAATGATTTCACTATTAAGCTCTTGAAATCGGTAGTTCTCAAAATTTCCACTATTTTGGAAGCAGCGTGTCCATCCCCATAAATGGAAACGGCATGTTGAATCTTTTTCTTGAATTCTTCCGACAAAGCCTGCTCTATGGCTCGGATGATTTGCATGCTTCCATTCCCGCACGAAATGACGGTTGGTCCGTGCGCCCTTCCTTTTTGACGATCCCCGATGTTTACCGTAGGCTTACGGAAGTACGGTACCTCAATGATACCGCTGGATGAATTACCGATTACAACGTCGACTTCATTCAACAAACTCAAATATCGAAGCTGCCCTAAAGACGTGTAGGCGGCCGTTCGTTCTTTATTTCCGGCCACATATTGGTCGATCATTTCTCCTATGACTCTTCCGTTTGTATCGGCATTGGGCTTGGTGAAAATAATATGCGCATCAGGAAAATGATCCAAAGCATCTATCAATTGCCGCATGTCTTCTTCATTGCGCTCATACGATAACGTAACCGGATGATAGGTCACGAGAAAGTTGATTTTACCGAACCTGAAAGAAAGCGACTGTTCCAGTTCCTCGCGGCTTAAGAAGTTCGTGTTGCGTATGACGTCAATCCCGAGAGCGCCCACATGAAACACCCGGTCAGGCTGCTCCCCCAGTTGAATCACACGCCGACGATACTCCTCGGTGCTGACAAAGTGCAAATGGGCCATCTTCGTAATGGCGTGACGAATGGCTTCGTCAATCTGACCTTCCGTCCGTTCTCCCCCGTGGATATGGGCAATCGGCACATTGGCAAACAGGGCCGCCTGCGCCGCCGCGAACGTCTCGAACCTATCTCCCAGCACGATGAGCAAATCGGGCTGAAGCCGCCGAATCGTATCGGCAAAGCCAATCACGCCAAGACCGACGGATTTCGCAATGCCCGTTGGCGTGTCGCTGGACACGAGCATTTCCACCTGATCGGCGATCGGAAACCCGTCCCGCACGATTTCCCTGCAGGTCAGCCCAAATTCCGGAGACAAATGCATACCTGTCACAACCAGCTGCAGCTCAAACTCCGGGTCCCTCTGCAATTGGCGCAGCAGCGGAGTGAACAGGCCGTATTCCGCCCGGGAACCGGTGACCACCATCACCTTTCGCATGCTCATTCCTCCACCAATCCGGGGCTGCTCGGCACATTGATGACGGCATGTTCCAGCCGTTCGGTAACCGGCAGCGGCATCCGCGGGCATTCGGCGAACATCGGCAACCGGTGCATCGGCGTCCAGACGGGCCGGGTCAGGAAGCCGACGTCGTGCGTCGCCTGCAGCACCTCATCCCGCTGCTGCGGATCGGGTTTATCCAACACGATCGCATTCAGCCAGTAATTGCTGCGGGCATACGGCGGTTCCTGCAACACGCGCACCCCCTGGACGGCGGCAAAGGAACGGCGGTAGCGCTCGTACAGTTTCCGTTTGTTGTCCAGCAACCGGTCCAGTTGTTCCAGCTGAGCGCAACCCAGCGCCGCGTTCAAATTCGGCAAGCGGTAATTAAACCCCACCTGATCGTGCCAGAACGCCCAAGGATGCGGGCGCTTGGCGGTGGTCGTCAGATGCCGGGCCGCTTTCGCCAGTCCGGCGTCCGAGGTGACGATCGCGCCCCCGCCGCCCGTGGTGACGATCTTGTTGCCGTTGAAACTGAAGGCGCCGAGCAGCCCGAACGATCCGGTATGCCGTCCCCGGTAGAAGGACCCAAGAGATTCCGCGGCGTCCTCGACAAGCGGCAGACGGTAACGTTCGCACAAGGCCAGCAGCGGTTCCAGATCGACCGGATGCCCGAACGTATGCATGGGCACGACTGCGGAAATTCTTCTGCCGGTGACCCGGTTGATGAGGGCTCCATTTTCCATCCGGGCGATTTCCTGCAAATAGGCGGATAATACGTCCGGATCCATGCCGAACGTCGTCGGCGACACGTCCACAAAATGCGGGAACGCGCCGCAATAGCGGACGGCGTTGGCCGTCGCCACAAAGGTTAGCGAAGGGACAAGCACCTCGTCGCCCGGCTGGACACCCGCCAGCAGGAGGCAGACATGCAGCGCCGCAGTGCCGTTCACCACGGCGACGACATAAGGGATGCCCGTCCAGGCCGCCAGTTCCCGTTCAAATCGTTCCACGTAAGGGCCGGCGGACGACACCCAGCCCGTGTCGAGGCATTCCTTGACATACTCCCATTCGCGGCCGACGAAAGTCGGCTCGTGCAGGGCAATTGGCTCCTGGCGCGCGGGAAGCGCCTGGCGCAGCGCGGCGAGAATATTGGCGGTCAGCTTCCGATCGGCCATTGTTCTGCCCCCCGTTCAGATGTTGTATTGCCCCGCCTTGTATAGCCGCAGGTTGTCGGGATTCTGAAACCATTCGATCGTTTCCGCCAGGCCGCGGCGGAATCCTTCCAAACCAGCGTATTCCGGCTCCCATCCGAGCAAACGGCGCGCCTTGCGGTTGTCGGCCCAAAGCCGTTCCACTTCACTTTTCTCCGGGCGAAGCCTCGCTTCATCGGTGACGCATTCCACTTCAAGTCCCATCAATTCCCCGATGATTCGGACCGTCTCGCCAATCGACACTTCATAATTGCTGCCGATGTTGATCACTTCGCCGACCGCAACCGGCGATTCCAGCATAGCGACAAATCCGCGAACCGTATCGCGGACGTAGTTGAAATCCCGCGTCGGATGAAGCGCGCCCAGCCTGATCTGCCGCATGCCGGAAGCCAGCTGCGTGATGATGGTCGGAATGACGGCCCGCGCCGATTGGCGGGGACCGTACGTGTTGAACGGCCGGATGATGCTCACCGGCGTCCCGAATGACCTGTAGAAAGAAATGGCGATCTGGTCCGCGCCTATTTTCGTTGCGGAGTACGGTGATTGCCCCTGCAGCGGATGTTCCTCATCGATCGGCACGTATCGCGCCGTGCCGTACACTTCGCTGGTAGAGGTATGGATCACTTTTTGCACATCCAGCTCTTTTGCCGCCTGAAGCACGTTTAACGTGCCTTTGATGTTGGTGTCCACATAAGTTTCCGGGGAGTGATAGGAATAGGGAATGGCAATGAGCGCAGCCAGATGAAGCACGGCATCGCAGCCTTTGATGGCGGTTTTCACGCCGTAAGCGTCGCGGACATCTCCCTGGAACACTTCAAAATGTCCTTTCACATCGTCCGCGCAATGATCCAGCCAGCCCCAGGAGTTAAACGAGTTATAATACACAAACGCTCTTACATCGTAACCGGATCGGACCAGAAACTCCGTCAGGTGCGAACCGATAAAACCATCCGCTCCGGTTACCAACACTTTTTTAAACGAACGCATTTGGCTCTCCTTGCAATTGATGTGTTGTTTTTCTTGGTCAGCCATTGGCGTATGCGCGCTCAATCTTTGATCCGCTCATACGCCGTGTTAATCATTTCTTTCAGTTCGGGGATGCAGGATTGCATGGCTTCAGCGAGCGGCCCCAACACGTCTACGAAGAGCTGCGCCTTGCGTCCGATGTCCGTCTCCCGCTCCAAATTCGGACGGTCGCGGTCGAACTCCCGGATTTGATTCATCACAGCCGTTACCATAAAGACGAGAAAAGGAATGCTGTTGATGACCTTGCCCCACTCGAGTTCGATATCCTGCATATATTGGACGCACAAAGGCGACCTGGCTTTGCTTAATTCCGGCAATTGCTTCAACAAATCGGATATCGACGCCAGCCGCTTTTCGAAATCCTCCATCTGAACGGTCAATGCCGACAATTTCGCCGCCGTTTGCATCCTCCGTTCTTTTTCATACAAGGCGCCATGCTTGTCCAGCAAATATCCGATCACATCATCGGGCATCTCCTCGCCGCGCAGCCGTTCGAGCACCCGGTCCAGCGCTTCCCAGCGCGTGAAGTTGATTTTTGCGCCATATCGTGAGGTATTGGTAAAGGTAATGTCCAGGTATTCGCTCAACAGTTCCTCGAGCGCGCCCAATGTGACCACCATGCTGTGAGAAGCCCGGTTCAATCCGCCAGATATGTTTTCCACCGTATAGGTCGCCGATTTTTCGATAAATTTGTGCTGCTCGTCTTCCGGCACATGCCTGATCCCTTTTGCATACATGCGGCCTTCGGGATAGGACATATCCTGCCCCACAAGCACGATTTCGGTGCATCCCAGATAAATGGCCGCTTCAATGGCATTGCCGGTGACGGAAGGAACGGGATAGAAACACGGATCTTCTTCGCCAAGCCCCATCAAGTATTGGGTCGTGAGGTCTTCTTTCAGGTAAAAATGAATGGCCTTGCGAAGATTCCATAATTCAATCACCTGATGATGCGACATCGGCGCAAACAGCAAGGGAACATTCCGGATGGCGGGGTCGTCATACACTTTCAAATTTATCTCACCGCCATCGATAAAAGCAACGAAATGCGGCTCGATGCCATGATAGAGCAGCGGCTGAATCGCCGAACCCGCGGCGATGATCAGCGCATGCCGCTTCAATTCCCGCAATGCGGGAATATCCGGTTCTAGGGATGGGCCGGCTCCCACAATTACAGCCGTCTTGCCGGCGAGCAAGCCTTTGAAGTTCCGGAGGGACGGCGTGTTTAGCAGCGCCGGCAAATTGAGCATCCGGTTTTGCAACCATGTCCATCCGAATTTTCTGTAAGTGGAAACCGAATTGACATAATACATGCCCGCCATTTTCGCGCTTTCGCAAAAATCAAGTATCTCTTTGGCATTCAATCGCTCATAGACGGAAATGGCCTGCACCGCCGGATTGGAACCGGACATCTTCATGAAATTGATCACCAGTTGCTCACGCCGGACCTTGCTGCCGCCGACCAGCAAATCGATCACGTTCACACGGGAAAATAACGATTCCAGATCCACCGCGTGCATGGCGGCGACAAAAATCCGCTGGTCCGGTTCATAAATGCTGACCCGCGCATTGGGCATGTGCATCCCCAGCATGAGCAGATGGTAGCCAAATCCGAGTCCGTAAAGAATAATGTCGGCCGCATCGCCCAATTCCTGTGCCAGTTTCGATGCCCAGCGGGCCACTTCCGCTTCCGGATTATAGCTGCTGTAAAACCGGACCCACCGGTCCTCACCGGTTCGGATCTTCAGGTTCGGCATGCCTGTCTTTGCATACACGATCCGATAGTTCAGCCAATCCGGTTCCACATCTTTCAGATCATAATACACTTTCGGGAATCTTTCGCTCAAGTAAGCCATGTTTTTCTCATAGCGCGCTTCCATGACCGCGATTTCGTCCCCGAGCGCCCGGGACAGGCGGCCGAGCTGTTCGGCGAGCTCATATTTCAGGCAATCCGACGCATCGCGGTAATCCTCCTCGTCAAAGAAGCGGTTCATGGTCTGAAACTGCGCCGGAAATTGCTGGACAAAAGGCTCCAAGATGTCAAGCAGGTCCTCATTGTCAGGCACACCTTGCATGGCTTCCGCGACGGTGCGGGCTTGCCGGTAGATCGCGTCCATCTTCCCGACCAGTTCTCCGATGGCCGCCCAATCATCCGGGGTAAGGGATTCCTGCAGCTTCTCCGCCACTTGATGGCATTGCTGAATGACCCCGGGCAAATCACGCTTCATCGTTTCCAGCATCTGCTGGAGATGATCAATATCCACCATGACATCCTTCATCGCGCTACCTCCGTAACATCCGACTCCATGACCAGGAGCGACAGATGCCCCAGGGTCATGGCATTCTCGGTCTCACATTGTTGCAGCAACACTTTCCTGAAGTTTTCGTTATGTTCAAAGTTTCTCGCAAACGAATAGATCAATTGAACGGCCATATCGGACGTCACTTTGCCGTGATAGGCGGCCATCCCGATCAGCTGCATCCTGAGCAGCGCATACATGATGCCGATGTAAAACACTTTGCGGAACACTTTCGGTTCCACATCATACGGAAATGCCGTACCGTACAAATAATTGACAACATAATTTTCAAAAATGTATTGATGTTCCGCCATGAAAGGATCGTAAAATTTGCGCCGAGAATCGTCATAATAACGGATCAATTGCGCTTCGGTCAGATCGCCCGCTTTCTGAATCCCTTCAATGTATTGATCCAGACACTCTTTGTATGTGTCGTTATTCCCTGCTTTTGCAGCCACCAGCACGAGCAGCAGGCCGTTTAAAAATTTGAACTGATAATGCGAATGGGTCGGAAAGGTATCAATCCTGGTAATTTCGCCGCCGCCGGCCAGTTGATCGCGAAACGCCTGAACGATATGCGGTACCTGGCGGGCTTTGCCCGCAGCGAAAGCTTCGTCCAGCGCATCCGCCAGGGCGGCCAACTGCATAAGCCGGTGCGAAAGCGAGTAGCTGCGATTCTGGATGATCTCGATGGCCAATGTCCGGATCTCCCAGAAATAATTGGCATAAGGATACGAATCCGGCATTTTGGTTGTCAGCCGGACGCTGGTCATCACCGGCTTGTCCGTCTCAACATAGGTAAAGCTCATGCCTTCCGGATTCAGCAAAGCCAGCCGGGCCGCTTCGGGACAGGAAAGGTATGCGGACGTTTCGAAAGTGTCGTCGATCCAGTTGCTTCTTCTCGGATAAGTCGCGCACACATTCGACAGATACGACTCGCCCAGCCTGAGGTGAATGGAACAAAGCCCGTTTTCGAGAAACTTGCACATGCCGGTGGTTTCGTCCAATTTCATAACCGCGTACTGGTCAAACGTTCGCTTGCTGGCTTCATTGACTTCCAAATTCTGAAGAAGCTTCTCCGAAAATTCCCTGTCCTCGAGACGGCTATACTGCATGTACGTTTCCCTGTCAATGTGAATCGTCCACTTCTGGCAGCATGTGTCCTCACAATCGCTGCCTATGCATTTGAATTTCAGCATATAGTCAGGATATAAAACTTTAGGCAACACACTCTTCCTTCCTCAAATTGGATAACGAATACATTTAAGAAAACAGACTGCCGCTTGCGGCAGTCTTGCTGTTTAGCTTCTGCGATCGAACAACATGCTTTCCGTCGGGGCTTTCGCCTGGTATGCCCGCTGCTGGATTTTGGAAGCCCTGATCGAACGAAGCCTTTCTTCCGCTTCCCGCTTCAAATCTTGCATATGTCCCAGCAGAACGGATTCGCAAGCCTGAAGCTCGCGCAGCTTCTCCCGCTGCCCATCCGTCAGTTCGCGCCCGCGCATCGCCTCTATCAGCTGATCACGCAGCCCGACAAGACGGACAAAGGATTCGTATCCCGCCTCCCGGCCCAGTTCGCTGAGGCGTTTGGATTCCGAGATCACCTGATGAAGCAGTTCATCCATTTCCGGGCGCCGCCGTTCCGCGCTTGGCAATTTGCTGCCAGGCATCGCGCAAACTGGACAGATGCTCCAGCACTTCGAGCGCAGGATCTTTCTGTTTCTGGATGTTGGCCTGAATCAGGTTCCGCAGCATGTAATCGTAAATTTGCAGCAGCAACTTGGCGATCGGATATTGAAGGTTCAAGGAACCGACCAGTTCATTGATCAAGCTCTGCGCTTTGAGCAGATGGTTGTGGGCTTTCTGGATATCCTTCGCCTCGATGCCTTCAATGCCGAGCTTGACATGCCGGATGGCGCCATCGTACAGCATCAGCACAAGCTGAATCGGCGAAGAAGTGTTGACGGCGGACTGCTGATAAATCTTATGCGGCAAAGTAAGCACGTCAAGTCACACTCCCATCATTTCCCAGAGCCAAACAGGGCAGCGTATTGGGCATTGAAGCGGTTGACGGCGGTTTCCATGGCCGTAAACTGCTTGTAATAGTTGTTTTCTATCATGATCAGCCGGGCGTTCAGCTGCCGGATCCGGTTATTCAGCGAGCGCAATTCTTCCGCCATGTAACTGTCCTCCGAAAAAGCGGCATTCGGATCGGCACTGAACCGGCTCACGCCCGCTTTTTCCGCCAGCTGATCCAGCGCTCTCCCCGCCGAATAGTATAGCCGTTTGAACAAACCGCTGTCGGCAGCGGTCGCCGCTTGCGCCACCTGCGGATCGGGATCCGCAGAGTTCTGCGTGAACAGCGCCATAAACTTGTCCGGATCCGCCTCAATGGCCGTCCGCAGTTTGTCTTCATCGAGGATAACCAATTTACCCCGCTGAGTGTAGTCGCCGGTGCCGATGCCGTATTGCGACAAATTCACTTTCTCGCCGTTGATTTCCACATCCGCAAAAAGGGCCAGGCGGAATTCGCTCATCATCGTGCTCAAAATGCTGTCATGACGCAAGAGACCGCTCTTGGCTTTTGCTTCCCAGAGCTCGATCTCCTTTTCGGTCATCTCTTCTTTCTGTTCGCTGGTCAGCGGCGGGTAGTCCCGGTACCGTTCTTCGTACAATTTCTTGTTTACAAGATCCAGGATGCTGTTGTAATCGCTGATGAACGTTTTGACCATGTCCACGATTTTGTCCGTGTCCGTCACGACCCGGATCGTGCTTTCCGCGGTGCTGGATGCTCTGAGCGTAATCTCCAGGCCGTTCTCGGTGAAAGTGTTGCTTGAGCGGGTCGTCTGGATGCCATTGATGATGACCGTCGCATCCTGGCCGGCCGTGTTCTGCAAATCAAAGTTGGCCAACAGATTGTCCGTATCCGTAATGGAAATGGTAGAAGCAGCGCCCGTCGTTTTCGCCCGGATCGAGAACAACCCGGTGGTGCTGTCAAGATATGCCGTCACGCCCGCATCGGCGTCGTTGATCTTTTGGATCATCGTGGCGATGGTGTCGTTGTTTACGTCCAGTTCAACCGTTTTGCCGTTGATATCAAAAGTAAGCTTGCCATCACCATCGTCTGTAATGTCGAAACTTAGATTCGGGTCATTGATCAAATCGATCAGCTTCTTCGTCGTATCAAAGGCCTTCTGGCTGACCACTTTGCCGGCGGTCGCCAGATTGACCACTTCGATCGTCAGCTCATCGCCCGCTTTTGCCGAAGTCACCTTCACGCTGACAGCCGAATTGTCGCCGGTGATCTCGGTCTTTTTCGCGGCAATCGAACTGCTCATGCTGTAGTTAAACAGCTTGTTGTTGCGAAAATCGACAATCTTGCTGCTGACTTCGCGATATTGTTCCCGCTTCCATTCCAGAAGCGTTTTTTGCTGGTTCAATTTGTTCAGCGGCTGCCGTCTGGCCGCCATCAGTTCCTTGACAATCTGGTCGATATCCAGTCCCGTGCTGAATCCGGAAATTCGAATGGTCATGATCGCTGCCTCCTCAAACTTTTTCGTCGAACAGCAGACCGGCGATTTCCATCATTTTGTAAACGATGTCCAGCGTCCGTTCCGGCGGAACCTCGCGGATCAGATCGCCGGTTTCCCTGTTGATCACCCTCATGACCACAGAACCGGTCGATTCATGAATCTTCACTTCCAGCGCCGTATCCGGTCCCGAAATTTCCCTAATGGCGCGTTCAATGGCGCGCACCAATTGCTCTTCGCCGATGGTCACTTTCTTGCCGTTGATTTCGGCGAATTCCAGCTGCTTCAGGCTGCGGATCGCGGTTGCCGTCGCGGCACCGGCAGTCTGCGCAGCCGATTCGCCGACGGTGTCCGCAGATTGACCGCCGTGATTTGCGGATCTGCTGTTTATGGATAAAGCAGCGCTTCTTACACCTTGCACTTTCATAGCGTATCATCTCCGGGCAATAGAGTATTTACCTATTATATCGTCGAAAAGCGGGCGATAATTTAGCCAGAAGGGCGAAAAAACCGAATACGGAAAAGACCCTGGAAGGATTCCAGGGTCTTGTGATTGCCGCCTGATTCAAAGATTAACGCAGCAGCGTCAGGACGCCTTGCGGAGCGGCGTTTGCTTGGGCGAGCATCGCTTGCGAAGATTGCAGCAGAATTTGATTCTTCGCCAGCTCGACCATTTCTTTCGCCATGTCGGTGTCGCGGATCCGGGATTCGGAAGCCGTCAGGTTCTCGATGGTCGTGCCCAGGTTGTTGGACGTGTACTCGAGGCGGTTTTGCAGCGCACCGAGTTTCGCGCGTTCCGTAGCCACAGACTGGATCGCCTTGTTGATGTCACCCAAGCTCGTGGAGCTGGACAAGTTGTTGAAGTCCGTTACGGTGATTTGACCGACGCTGATGGTCGTACCCTTGTCGTCGGAAGCGATCTTCGCGCCGGACGTGATATTTCTGCCGTTGAACGTCGTGTTGCTGAGGATCTGCTTGATTTGCGAACCCAGCGCGTTGAGCTCTTCGTTGATGTTATTCTTGTCCGACGTGGAGTACGTGCCGTTGAGCTTTTGGACGTTCAGCTCTTTCATCCGCACGAGCATGGCGCTGATTTCGTTCATTGCGCCTTCAGCCGTTTGGACGAAGGAGATGCCGTCCTGCACGTTCCGCTGAGCTTGCTCCAAGCCGCGGATTTGGCCGCGCATCTTCTCGGACACTGCCAGACCTGCAGCGTCGTCAGCCGCGCGGTTGATGCGAAGACCGGAGGAGAGTTTCTCCATGTTCTTCGCCAGCGCCACGTTGTTCAGGCCCATGTTGCGATGGTTGTTCAGCGCCGTAATGTTGTGGTTGATACGCATGTTCAATTTCCTCCTTGAAATTGATGATGTTTGCCGCTTCCTTGCGGACTTCCTCGCCCATCAAGGGCAAAAGCTGCCCTTAATGAGCCCCAAGTTTAATATCGGAAGGCCATCATGAAAAGTTTAGAGGGTTCTCAACATTTTCCATCATTTTTTTTTGAATTTTTTCAGCTGTTCCGCCAACTGCTGCGGAGCCAGGTTACCCCCTGCCGCCTCCCGGTTCGTTTGCAGCACGGATTCGAGCAATTCCTTGCGAAAGACGGGAACGTTCTTGGGAGCTTGCACGCCGAGCTTGATGGTGTCTCCTTCTATATCCAGAACGGTCACCTCGATGGCGTCCTGGATCACGATGCTCTGGCCCTTCTTGCGGGACAGCACCAACATGTTTTCGCAGCCCCCTTCACTTTGTATGCTCCAGATTAAACAGCCGATGCCGGGTCGTATACCGGCTGCTGGACAAGATCACTTGCTTGCCCAGCCGCTTCCCGTCGTTGATCACAACCGGAGCGGCCAGATTGACCGTGGCATTTTCAATTTGGTCCCGCACGTTGACGATCACCACCACGGTCAGCCTGGATTCTTCCGTCACTTCAATCTCGGTTTTGGACATATCGTCGAGATCAAATTCATAATCCGGAAAAAACAGAAAAGGGTCGGTCACGATGAAAGAAATATCCGGATTGTCCAGCGGGACAAAAAAACGAAAAGGTTCCAGATCTGCCGGGCTTTGCAGCGCAAACCTGCGCAAGTGCTCAAATCCCGGAAGGCCAAGGGGAAAGCGGATGATATCCTGCTCTTCAATCTCCATCTCCCCAAATTTTGTCTGAACTTTTGGCATCGCGAGCCCTCCTTGTGATTTTCGCCAACAGAAACACAGACTACAAGCCCTGGGCCTGTAGTCTGATCACGGCATTAGACGGATATGTCAATGGCAGGCGGCGTGATGTTGACCTGGGGATATTGTTTCGTGTAAATGTGGACTTTGTAAGGTATATATCGTACTTCAGGCCGGAACGTCTGCACCTTGATTTCGACGCCCCCGACCTCCACCTGCAGGTTGATGTCATTCGGGATATATTCAAATTCGATGTTGTCCGGAGAAGCGGGTCCAAACACCTGAAGATCGGGCGGTCCTTCAATAAAGTCATTCAGCGCCAAATCCGGAATGGGATTGCCCGGCTTGCGCAGATCCCCCATGATATTGCCTTCCTCGACAATCCTGAGGAGGTTTTGCATGTAAATATCTTGGTACTGGGAATAGATTCTCTTCCAGAAGGCTTCGGGTTTCCCGCCGGTCAAGGCATTGTTCGTCAGCGTCTGGTCGGCGATCAGCACGCCTGGCCGGTTCGTGGCCGTGATTTTGGCCGGCGTCGTTTTGGACTGCACAATCGGCTGGGGCCGGCGGATTTCCACTTGCGCGCGCTCGGTTTCAATCCCGATCTGCGCTCTGATCGTTTGGACCGAAATTTGGGGCACCAAACTGTTCACTTCCCCATTATCTCAGAAAGTCAACCAGCGTGGGCATGATAATTTTGGCGCCGACGGCAAGGGAAGCCTGATAGACATTCTCGTTCACCTTGGATTTGATGATGAGTTCTTCCAGATCCGCATCCTCGGTCTTGGATTGCAGCGTAACGAGGTTCAGATTCAAATCTTTCAGGCGCTGCTCCATCAGTTCAATCCGGTTCACCCGCGCCCCGACCTCGGCCCGCTGCGTCAAAATTTTGTCCATGCGGCTCTCCAGAAGCGGGATTTGGGCGGAAACCCCCGCATGATTGCCGTTGCGCAGATTGCTGATAATCTCGTCCAGGACATTGAACACGTTGTCGTCTTCGTTCGAGTTGGGAGGATTCACAACCACGCCGGTGGAAGCGGGCGGATATCCGAACACATCGTTGCCGATCAGATTGACCGTCAGCTTGATGCCGGTGTTGATGATATAATCCAGCGTGCCTTGATCCGTCAGAACCTCTTTCGGATCCACGCCGGAAGGATAGGGTTTCTGATCCGTCTGCTGCCCGCCGAAAACATATTTGCCCCTGAACTGGCTGTTGGCAATATCCAGCATCTGATCTTTCATCTGCTCCATTTCACCGGCGATATTGTCCAGCGCCACCTGGGGATTGGTGCCGTTGGCACCCTGCACGGCCAGTTCCTTGACCCGTTTCAGCACGTCCACGGCCTGGGAAAGGATCGTGTCACAAAAATCCAGCCACGAAAGCGCCGAATCCACGTTGGTCTGAAACCGGGTATTGATCGACAGTTCGCTGCGGTAGCGCAGCGAATATGTGATGCCCACGGGATCATCCGACGGCCGGTTGATTTTGCGGCCGGTCCCCATTTTTTCCTGAAGATCCGCGGCCTTCTTGAGGTTTTTGTTGATGTTGCCCAGAAGCTGGGCGGTCATGGTGCCTTGCGTCACGCGTCCCAGCATGTTTTATCCGGCCTCACTTTCCATGTAAAAGAAATTACCTTCCGACAATGCCCATGCCGTTGATAATTCTGTCCAAAACCTGGTCAATGGTCGTAATGTATCGGGCGGCGGCGTTATATGCGTGCTGAAACTTGACCATGTTGGCCATTTCCTCGTCCAGGGAAACCCCGCTAACCGCTTGCCGCCGCGCATCCACCTGATCAATGACGATCTTGGCGTTTTCCGTCTGGCGCTCCGCTTCCTGGGCCTGGATGCCCAACTGGCCGACGATGGAGCGGAAAAAGTCGTTGACGGTGCCGTAACCTGTGATGGCCCCGACGCTCACGGAAGAAAAGTCGATCTTCAAATCGTTAAACTGCGAAATGAGCAGAGCCAAATCCTTGTTGCCTTTCACCACCGTCTCCGTCCCGCCAACTTCAATGGTGCGCATGGAGGCGGCGATGTAGGAAGCGTCGTTGTCAATCTCGGGATTCAATCGGATATTTCCAGCCGTGATCGGGCCGCCGTCGGCGGACACAAAGAAAGGCCCGCCA
>ERZ795042.1047-NODE-1047-length-19111-cov-903.253988_pt1 | contig 19111 bp, 15 predicted proteins | sample MGYA00375126_ERZ795042 | MGnify/ENA primary metagenome ERZ795042 (study PRJEB30171, sample SAMN05518105) | compost metagenome | isolation source: Feedstock adapted compost from Newby Island compost facility, Milpitas, CA | place: USA:Newby Island compost...
AGTGTATCGCGCCGTCACGCAGCTTGTGCTCGAGCGATTGCGCCGGGCGCGCACGTCTTGAGTATTTTGACAAACGGGTGCGGAGTCAGCTGGAGGCGTTGCGGGCGCACGTGGCGGAGATTGTGCGGGGATTGGGGGCGGTAGAGGTGTCTCGGCTGACGCGTTACGACTACATCCAGGTCGCTCTCAATGCACTATAAAATCAAAGAATTGATATTATATTAAAAATTAAGCATTTAAAGAAATTGGAGTTTTAATGTAACTAGGAGTGAGCAGATCTTTTTGCAAACCTTCTAAAAGTCCTGAAGAGTGAAATCAATTGAAGAGTTACCTTTGCACATGTGCTTCTCTAATTGACGCAATTGATGAACTTTGATTGTAGATGGGTTTTTGACAGGAGGCAGCATCAGGTTGTCTGCGAAAAACATTACCTCCCGCCCTCGGTACCGATCCTGAGTACTGTAGCTGATGGTGTATGAAATGCACCGAAAACGATTATACAACGCACGGATTTCTGGTACGTCATCGTAAGAGACCACCCAGAGATGCTTGAGACGGGCCACCAGTTCAGCGATTATGCGATGATCTTTTTCTTCATAATAATTAGAATAGAGCTGGCTTTTGCCTTTGACGAAGTAAGGGGGGTCTAAATAGAAAAGCGATCGCTTGGGTAGAGTTCGGGCCATACGCTTGATGAAGCAGGCTGCATCTTCGTTGTACAGATGGATGCGGCTTCGATGGCGGGCAATCTTCTGAATTCGTTGAATGAGGTCCGATTTGTTAAAGCGTGCATCCAGCCGCCAGATGCCCCTTTGACGCTTCCCCCCGATGACGCCGCCAGTGATGATGCCCGATCGGTTGGTGCGGTTGAGGAAAAAAGTGGCCAGCGCAAGGTCGAGTGGATCCGGATTCTTGGCCCTGTAAACAGCACGTTGCCGATGCCATGTTTCCATATCGATGCGTACCTCTACAATTCGTCGGCAGAGTGCATCCGTGTTGTTCAACACCGCGTACCAGAAGGCATAAACTCCACGGTCAAGATCATTGATATGGATACGGGCGGCGTAGTTCTCCATGAGCAGAGAAAGTGCCACCGCCGCTCCTCCGGCATAGGGCTCCACATAGTCGCCATCGACCAAGTCGTTTACCCGGAACAGTAGCTTGAAAAAGTTGGCAAGCTTACGTTTTCCGCCGGGATAACGGAGAGGAGAGTAGTACATACAAAAGGGTAGATTGCAATGGCTTGCTCAAATACAAAATAATCTTTTTATCAGTTCGTAGCCAATATCGTTCGGTGTGTTTTGTGTGCAGGTTGAGGCAGGCTTTATGAGCGCGCTTTTCGTAGGTCCTGAAGACGACGACGTGTATAGTCAGTCCATTCATCCACATTGCGTCCGTGCCGTTCCGCGTACCGGAGCACTTCATCGGCTAGGTAGGCTGAGAACCGGTGGATGTAATCCTTGATCTCGACCCGTTCCAGGTTTTCAAGCAGGCTGTCGAGCGGCAGGTTTTTCGCGTAGGACGCCGCCAGCGCACGGGATAGGTCAACCTCGGGAGGTGGAAATAGGTCCGCCTCCAGCGCTTTCAGGGCGTGCCGGATCGCTTCGTCCGGGGGTAGCACCGGAGTGGCCTCGTCCACAGCGATGCGAGACGCGATGAGCTGGTTGGCCACCTTGAATAGGTCGCGGATGTTGCCTGGCAACGGATGGCGCTGCAGCTGCTCCACCAGCCAGCGTTCGTCTTCTTCGTCCAGGGGCACAAAGAGTGTGCGGGCGCCTGCACGGCGCAGGGCTTCCTGCAGTACCGCCGACCAGAGCCAGGGGATCTCCTCAGGGATCTCGCGCAGGGACGGGAGGCGCAGCACGAACTGCCCGATGCGGTCGAAGAAGTCGTCGTCGAGGCGGCGACGGAGGTCGGCCAGCGGGCGGTTTGTGGCCGTGATGAGGCGGAAGTTGCTCTGCTCGGGCCTGTCGGCGCCGAGGGGATAGAAGCGTTTCTCTTCGATGGCGCGGATGAGCAGGCGCTGCAGGTCCGGCGAGATGTCGCCGATCTCATCGAGGAAGAGGGTGTCGCCGTCAGCCTGCTTGAAGAGGCCGGGTTTGTCCCGGTCCGCGCCGGTGAAGGCGCCCTTCTTATGGCCCAGCAGTTCCGAGCGCATGGTTTCGGCCGTGTAGGCGCCGCAGGCGAGCGAGGGCCAGTGGTCGTCCAGCTGCTTTTTGCGGAAGGGGCTGTTGAGTCGGATCCACGAGGCGAGGGTCGTCTTGCCGGTGCCGCGCTCGCCCAGGATCAGCACAGGCACGTTGAGGTGGGCGATGCGGCGGGCCTGCGCGTAGAGTGCTTTCAGCCGGTCGGATCGGAAGCGGGCTGGGTTCCAGAAGATCTCTTCACCCTCGTCGGCCACCTCCGCAGGCCGGGAGGCCGGCAGCGTACGGAACAGGGTCTCCAGGTTCAGACGCACCGGCACAGCCAGCTTGCCCACCTTGCGCTCCCACGGCCGGTACGACTTGACCATGGTGACCGGCCCCGGGATCTGGCCCGTCTCGACCATTAGCACCCAGATGGTCTGCATGGCGGGCGTGCCGGGGCTGATATGGATGACCCACTCGCGCCCGGGAAACTGCTCGCGTAGCCGGGGCACCTCGGCCTTCAGGAAAGCGTGGATGGCCTCGTAGTCGGTCGGGTCTTCTCCGTCCCAGAGGCGCCGGTGCACTATGATGCCGGGATCGCGCTCTTGGATTTCGCGTGTGAGGTAGTCGAGGATCTGGCGCTCGGTGTGCTCGCCGTCAAGTGGTTGTTCGTCGCAGTCCCGGGCAAAGAGCACCACGTCTGTGATCTGCCCGCGATAGGGGGAGGCCTCTTCGAAGAGCAACCCGAGCGTGGGACCGGGCACACGCCGCCCGTCTTTTAGCTCCTGGTAGGGATCGTTTCGCTTGGCAATCCAGGAGAGGAGGACCCAGCCTTCGGATTCTTTGCTCATGGGTCTTCCCGGCGAAGCGTAATACGGTCCACCTCATCAAAGGGTGAGGTGTCGGTTTCGTAATCGCGGAGTCGCTCGGCACTATCTGCCTGACTGAGCAGAGAAATATCGGTCGTCTGGTTTCCGTTGCCCTCGTCCAGTCCATAGTCGATGTGTAAACCACCGCGCTCGGTCAGGACGTAACGGGCATGCATGGCTTCCTCGCCGTCTCGCTGACGCCAGCGTACCAGCGTGATCACTACACCGTTCGGCAAGCATGGCAAGAAAGCCCGCCGGCAATCGTTCTCCCACATCTCTGTTGAATTTCCAAGCGTAAGGCAGTGAATTTCGATACGCTCGATTCCCTGATGCCAACCCGCTCTCAGGATTTCTTCGAGGCTTCTCTGGTAGCGTAGCTCTGTTGGTCTGAAATGAGGATCCACGAAGACAACCGTCTTGCTGATCCTGATCAGCGGTGCGATGGCCGCGGCCAGATCCCTGGCGCTTCTGCGTACCCGCTTACGTGTATGGACGGCCCACTTTGGCGTCGAATCACTGACGTCGTTGGCCTCAATCACGTCCGCGTGATTGGCCGGGTTTTGCCGCGCGATGATGGCATGGAAAGGATTTTGGCCGTGCTGGGTAATGGCATTATCCAGCCAGGGCTGTGCCGGGTCGTAGGGACGACCCGAACGGATGAGCCGATCATCAATAGACCGTAGCTTCTCGACGATCCTGGTACGGTTCACACCGGCCTCCCTACACGCCTCAATCACATACCGCTTCCATCTCCTTGGAAACTGTGAAATGAGTCGTCCACGTTCGACACCGAACTGTTCCATGAAGTACCGGAAGTTTTGCCAGGTTGAGAGCACGTCCGGCTCCAGTGCGTACTCATGCACCATGGTTAAAACAGTTCTTTTTCACGTTCGGTAAAGAATCCGGCTGGCCAGCGTTCGGCAAAATCACCGTCTTCGGTAATGGGGATCGCCTTGACGATAGTATCGCTGCCGCAGGGGTCTACGTAGAGCACGCTGACATCGGTGGGGCGAATGGAGGGAAGTCCCGGATCGGCTTCGCCCTCTGTCTGCTCCCGGATGCGCCGAAGGATACGCAGCATCAGGTGTTCGCTATGTGTTTCAATCAGAAACATATTCTTCCGTGGACCGAGCGCAGACTCGATGAAGACATCGCCCAGTTCGGCCTGAAGGGCGGGGTGCACGTGGATCTCGGGCTGTTCGATGGCGATGAGGTTATTCTCGCTGGCATAAGCCAGCACCAGCACCGGCAGTACCTGGCTCACCCCTACGCCCACGTCGCGGTGGCTGACTTCGGTTTCGCGCTGCACGTCCCAGAGGACCAGTTCGGCATAGCCTTCGACGGCGTCCGGGTCGGTCAGGTACTTCATAAAGCGGCGCGTGAGGAGGTCGGTGTCCCAGCCTTCCGGAAGCCCCTCTTCATTAGGCTGCAAGGCTCCACCTATAAGAGCTATCGCCTGATCTTTGCCCAGTTCTTCAAGGGCCCGGTGAAGTTGCTGCTGGAGGGCTTCGGAGCGATCGCTGATGAGGCGGCGAATGCGTAGCTCGTAGGGGTTGGTGAGCCGGTCGGAGCGGAGCCACCGATTGATGGCTTCGCGAATTTTTTCGTCTCGCCGGGCCAGATCCCAGGCGTGTCCGCCACCGGCCTGCCAGTTTGGATCCTGGTCGTCGGAGAAGGCAAAATGCCGAGGCGGATAGGAACGAAGCGGGCCCAGATAGCTCATTCGGCTGAAGGTTTGCGCCAACGCATCGTGGATCCCTTCAAGCAGGGTATTGAGGATGCGCGGGAGGAAAAGACGTGTTGCGCCTTCGATGTCGCCTCTCCGGTGCTCGCGGCTGATCGGGAAGAGGGTTTCTCCAACAGCCGAAAAGTTCCTCAACGCATCGAGTCGGCGCGGCAAGAGGCCCGCTCCTTGAGCCTTGAGAGCTGGCGTTATCTCGTTGATGGATCGCTCGACGGCATGCAGATCGTCTGGGCGTATTTCGGCGGTGGTGGTGTAGGCCAGGAGGATAGCCTCCATCACCCGCTTCAGGATAGGATGGGTCGTGTGTAACCGGTCCAGCTGCAAATAACCCGTGGGGCGCCGGCTCATGGTCAACAGCAGCTTGCCGTCGATTTCTACTTCGTAGCGGCGGACGTGGGGAGGGCCGACGGGCCGCACCTCGCCAGTACGCTCGTCCTCAAGATGCTCCATGCCGATGTGCAGGAGTACCTTGAGCGTGTCGGCACCTGAGAGCAACTCCTGGAGACGCTTCTCCGCCAGATCCTCAACGGAAAGGGCCACGCCCCACTGAACCGGCGCTTCGGTGCGGTGCCGGTGCACGTATTGCCGGAAGCCGCCCAGGTCGACGGAGCGACCGCCGGCCCGGGTGTGGTGCACGTCCAGGTTGCCCGTGTGGAGTGCTTCGTGTGCCAGCAGCAGGCTGTGGATCAGGCTGGACTTGCCAGCGCTGTTGGGGCCGAAGATGAGGGTAAGGGGCCGGATGGGGATCGGCTGCCCGCCGGTGTCGCCGAAGGCTTTGAAGTTGCTCAGGTAGAGGGATCGGATCATCGGTCGTCGTGTTGTTCGTCGCCGGTGGCGGCGCCGAGGAGGCGGCGCACGTGCTCGATAAGGGTTGCGGCATCGGCGACCGCCTGTGCTGCTTCGCGCGCCGGTACGTGCAGCCGGTCGCCGTAGTCGCCGATGGCGCGTAGTTCGAAGAGGCGGTTGAGGGCTTTGCCGTGCGTGGCATCGAGGCGGCCCGTGCGGACAAACACGCGGTGAAAGGCGCCTACGACGCCACTGTGCGATCTGAAGGCTTCGCCTTCGTGCAGGAGCGCTGCGGTGACGGCGTAGAACGCAGCGTAGTAGGCCCGTGAGGCGGCGCTGTCATAGAAGCCTTCCCGCAGGAGCAGGCGGGCCGCCTCCAGCGTCTCGTCGGCGCGCTCCAGGTTGGCGCGAATCTCGTCGGCCCGGGGGTGGCTCATACGGCAAGCCCTTCGGCGCGTGCGTTGCGGTAGAGCTGCGTGGCGCCCTGCTCGTATGCGTCGACCGGGACAGGGCGGGCCGAGATCAGCCGGTCCGTGGTGAGCTGGACCGGATAGAGCAGGTCCACGATGGCGCGTAGCTCGGCGAAGGGGTCCAGGGGCGGGTGCAAGAGCACAAGCAGGTCTAAGTCGCTCTCCGGGCCGGCCTCGCCCCGGGCAACCGAGCCGTAGAGCACCACGCCGGCCAGTCGCGCCCCGTAGTGCGCGGCCAAACGTTCGCGGCAGGCGTCGAGGAGCCGCCGTGTCTCGGGAGCAAGCGAATGTTTCAGCGCGGTCATGGTCAGGTCGGTTGTGTGGATTGGGACAGCCCCAGGTGCCGGGCCTGCGTCTCCATCTCCTGCAACAGTTCCTTCAGATGCGCCTCCCGCCAGGCCGCCGTCAGCTCGCCGCTGAAGGCACGCTGGAGCATAAGGGTGAAGAGGTCGTCTAGAGCTTGTTTGTTTTTTTGGGCTAAGCAGATAATTTCTAGATGATCCTGTATCCTATCAGCCCAGGTTTTCTGTACTGAAAGAGGTGGTATAGGTATTTCCAAAGATCCAAGAATCTTTGTGGATATTTCCTTGAATATTGCACCACGTCCAAGGCTTTCCAGATAGCTGCGTCGCAGATATAACCAGGCAAAGAGATACCATGAGTCAATCTCGGGACCGGGCACAAGACTTTTGATCCCTTGATTTGTGCAAAGCTCCGTACCCGCGATTGCCAGGAGGCCAATGGGCGCCCGGGATGAAACAAGGACAGTTCCAGGTGGAACAAGAGTTGTGGAACTGCTCTGATACCCCTCTTCCGTCAAAGTGCGAGCAGTTTTTTCAATAACCCAGCCTTGAAGTTCTGAAAGATCTTTGGGTGTTGCCCAGCAGATGGATCCTCCATAGTAGGATTCAATTGTTGTCTTGGGAGTTGCGCCTGAAACGATTTTGCATAAGCTCGAAAGAGGTTTTTGCGGCCACCCCATCGGGTTGGTGGCCGGGTCGCCGAACATCTGGTAGAAGAGCGCGGGCAGCACCCGCTCGGCCAGCGCGTCGGCGTCGCGGCGCATCCGGCGCAGCGCATCGGCCCGGTCGAGTAGCTCGACGATGCGGCGCTGCTCAGAGGGGGGCGGGAGGGGGATCAGATAATCTACTAGAAACTGTTTGGGAACCCGTTGTTGGCCTGCGGCACCTCTCATTCGTTGCTTGGCATGGCGACGGAAGGAAGGCTGTCGCACAAAGAAATAGAGATAACGAGGTAGAACGCCATCCTTGCTTCTGATCACGTGGAATTCAGTAGATCCGAACCCCAAGCCACTCTTTAGATGCTGTGCAAGAGCGACTTTTCCATTTTCCATACACGGAGTGATTTTGGCAAATAGCACATCATTATCGCGGAAATAGGTATAGCCTCGCCTTACCTCGCCGAGTGGACGAATCTCTGCATCCTCGATAGATGCCGTAATTTCCGAGACAGCTGGCATGGGGACGAATGACACCATCGTGTCGTCTGGCAATTGTTTCCAGTGGCTGTCTCGCGGATTAATTTCTGCTACTTGACTCATCTTGTAGAAGGGCCACATCATTTCATTTCCTCCTGCATCTCCGGTGCTTCACGCCGGGCGGCGCGTTCTGGGTCCACTTCGCGCAGCAGGTCCATCAGGCCCGCCGCGATGCGATGCTCCAGGTCAAGCAGTTCTTCGATGAGTTCGCCGGGGTTCTCCTGGCGGCGCTCTTTCCGCACGAGGGGTTTGTAGAGCCCGGACGAGAGGTTGTAGTCGTTCTCCGCGATGCGTTCCACTTTGGCCCACCAGCAGGCGGGCGGTTCGGTGCCGGGCTCCAGCACGGCGTTGGCCTCCACGCCCGGCGGCTCCCGGAAACCGGAGGCCTTGTAGGCTTTCCACGCCGCCAGCAGCGCCGGGATGTCGTTGGCTTCGGGCGTCTCCACGCGCCCGCCGCCGGAGACCCTGTCGGGGTCGTAGCCGTCGTTACGGATCTCGTAGAACCACACCTTTTGCGTGGCCGGTTCGGTAGCGTGCACCCGCTCGGCCTTCGGCTTGCGGAAGACGAGTACCGAGGTCTTCACACCGGCGTAGGGCTTGAAGACGCCCGCCGGAAGCGAGACGACCGCCAGCAGTTCGAACTCATGCACCAGCTTGCGGCGCAGGTCACGGTGGGTGCTCGTTGAGCCGAAGAGGACGCCCTCGGGCAGGACCACAGCGCAGCGGCCGCCGGGGGCCAGCGCCTGCATCATCACGCCCAGGAACAGCAGCTCGCTCTTTTTCGAGCGGGTGGGCAAGTCTCGGCGGATCGAATCTTGGGGCAGCACCCCGGCAAAGGGCGGGTTGGAGAGGATGACGCGGTAGCGACGTTTCAGGTCTTCGTCGGTGAGGCCGCCCGTCTCCGAGAGCGTGTTGGCCCGCTTGATGTTGGCGTTACGGAGGCCATGCAGCACCATGTTCATCATGGCGATGCGCATCATCTGCCGAGAGACGTCAAAGCCATGGATGGAGCGCTCCAGCATCTCCCATCCGCCCGAAGGGATGCGGTCGGCCGGGCCGCGTTTGTACGTCTGGAGGTTGGGGATCTGCCGCTTGGCTTCTTCGAGGGTCCAGCCCTTGTTTTCGAGCCAGGTCTCCCCGTAGATGGGGGCCTCTTTTACCAATTCAGGGCTGGAGTAGCGTGCCAGAATGTATTCAACGGCGTCGATAAGGAAGCCGCCGGTGCCGCAGGCCGGGTCGAAGATGGTGTCGCCCAGATCAGGATCTACCATCTCTACCATCATGGCGCGGATCTGCTTGGGGGTGCGAAACTGTCCCAGCAGCGCCCCCTCCATGGTGCTCAGGTACGTGAGCAGGTACTCGAAGATGTCGCCCTTGGCGTCCGGCCCCATCTTCGAGAACTGGATCGTGTCGATCTCGTCGACGACCTGCTTGAGCACGGCGGGGTCGTCCACTTCGAGGCGGGCGTCCTGGAAGTAGACGGCCACTCTGGGGGCCTCCTTCACGAGCGAGGCCATGTAGGGGAAGACCTCATCACGAACGAACTTCACCAGATCCTCCCCGCTCTTGAAACGCCAGTTGCTCCAGCGGTAGCGTTCGGCCTGCTCCGGGAAGAGCGGCTGTGCGTTGCCGTTGGCCTCCTCGCCCAGCAGGCGGGCCTGCAGGCCGGCACGCCGCGCCTCCTCCTCGTCGAGCATCTTGAGATAGATGAGGTACGAGAGCTGTTCGATGTACGTGATGGGGTTGTTGACCCCGCCGGCGAACAGCATGTTGGTGATGCGGTCGAGCGTCTGTCGAACCTGTATGTCCATCGTTTCTTTTGCTCAGGCGGCCTCTTGGAAGACTGATTCGTTCAATTCTTGAATGATACGCTTGAGTTCCACCTCGCCGAAGAGCTCGACGCCCACGCCGGCGGCATCGAGGATCGAGAGTGGCGGCTCGAAAAGATCATGCACGCGGATACTGCCTTTGACGATGCCCCGGTTTTTAAGCAGCGTCAGGTACTGTGCCTGTTCCGGGGTCAGGTTCTTCGTGACGAGCCAGGCCTGGAAGTTCTCCGTAAGGATGTCCTCACGGCTCTTCACCCGGGCCTGCCCCAGCGCCACGCGCACGAAGTCGATCAGGTCGCCTGTCGTATTATCATAGGCACGGCGTAGATTGTCCTGGTTGAAATAGTAGTCAGGCGTATTGAGTTGGCGGGCCAGTTCCTGCTCCTCTTCGGCAGAAAGTGGCTGCCCGTTGCGGATTTTGCGGAGGATAGGATCGGTGTCGGCAGCGGCGCGAACGGTTTCTTCCCAGTAGCTCCGATAAGCGCGCTTGTCGATTCGCTCACCCTCGGGCCCCACCTCCACGTAGGAGACGGCCCGCAGCCATTCGTCTTCGAGGCCCAGCTCGACCAGTTCGCGCTCGGTGGGAACCCGTTCGCTTTTACTGCCGCCCGGTGCCGACCCGGTAGCTGCGCCGGAGAAGACGTCCGCGTCGCTGTCTCCGAAGTATTCCTTGTTGCCGAAGAAGTCGTAGATGACGAAACGACGTTTGCCGATGTGGTCGGCCCGGCGTGTGCCCCGGCCGCGCATTTGCTGGTAGAGGATGGGGCTGCGCACGCGGCGGCACAGGACTAAGTGAAGTAGTTCGGGCAGGTCGAAGCCGGTCGTCAGCATATCCACACTGACGGCCACCATCGGATAGGTTTCCTGCTGGAAACGCCGGATGAGTTCGGCCGCATCCTGCACATCCGAAGTGATGACCTCGGCATAGCGGCCCCTGTGTTCAGGATGTAGTTCGTTGAGATATTGCGCCAGCCGAGCCGCATGGTGTTTGGTGATAGCGAAAACGATAGCCTTGCCAGGACCGGGATCCTGGCCAGGGGCCAAGTCCTTGTAGTTTTCCCACGCCAGCCGGTCGAACTCCTGCATCATCAAGCGGTTGGTCTCCTCATTGGTCCACTTTCGCTCAAAAGCTGCCGGGTCGTAGTGCTCTTCTTCGTCCTCGGCTCCTTCGGCGATGAGGCGGGTGATACCCGTGGCAAATGTGTAGGGAATGAGATATCCCTCTTCGAAGGCCTGCTGAATCGGATACGAGAAGTCTGGCTTGTTCGTCTCACAGCCGTAGAAGCGGTAGGTATTGCGGTCAATGTAGGCGGCGGGCGTGGCCGTAAGGCCAATGTGGAGGGCGTCGAAGTGGGTGAGGGCCGTCTGCCAGTTGCCGTAGATGGAGCGGTGGCTCTCGTCCATGATAACCACGTCGAAGTAGCCACTGGTAAACTCCTCGTAGCGGCTGATCATGGTCTGGAGGAGGCACACGGTAATCTGCTTCTCCTCCCGCTCCGTGCCGGGTCGAAGCCAGTAGCTGCTGTAGTGCGGGGCCAGGTCCTGAAAGGCGGCCAGCGCCTGCATGGCCAGCTGCTCCCGGTCCACGAGGAAGAGCACCCGCATGGCATGGCTGGCCTCAATGAGGCGCTTGAGATAGAGGACGATAAGAGCGGTTTTGCCGGTTCCAGTGGGGAGTTCTAGAAGAAAACGGCGCTTGCCCAGTTCAATGGCGTGGTCCAGGGCCCGCATGGCCTCCCGCTGGTACGGGCGCAGGGTGCATGCCCGCCCATTACTGACGAAGTGCTCGGGGATCGGTACCGTGGCCAGCGGCTTGCGCTCCCGGCGCAAGTACAGCAGCCGCTCTAGATCCTGCCGCGAATAGAATGATTTAACAATACGGGCATCATCGTTCTGGTAGTCCCAGAAGTAAATGAGCTCGCCGTTGGTCAGAAATATGAAGGGCGCACCCAACCGCCGAGCATACGGCAGCGCCTGCTGCTTCGCCGTGTACGGTTGTATCGCCGTTTTCTTGGCTTCAATGATAGCCAACGGGTTGCCCTGTTGGTCATAGAGCACGTAGTCGGCGCGCCCGTCTCTTTCGGGCCGTGCCTTATAAGGCAAAGCTGGGTCTGCTATGCGCTCGGGCGTCCCGTCACCAACAGGGATCTTGACCTCAATGCCGACCTGAGAACGGTCGGCGGGGTCCCAGCCGGCCCGGCGCAGCTGCTCATCAATGACGAGACGTGCATCCGCTTCCGTAGGTCGGTGGCCGCTCATATCATAGGTCACCCTTTCCCATAGTGTGCCGGAGGAAAAACCAACACCTTGTCACACCTTTTGCTCCAGCGCCCTGTTGGTTAGCAGATTCAGCACCCGTCCACCAGGTTCCAGACTGATGGCGGTGTAGCGATGCGCCAGTGCCACCGGGATCACGGCATTCTCATACAGATCGGACTCGAAATGGTGGATGAGCGTCAGTGCCCGGGCCAGTTCCGGGTACCGGTTGAGCTCCACCTTGGCCGCCTTGAAATCGACACCCTCGGGATGCTTCGAGGCGAAAGGATACGGCAGGGCAAAGACAAAGACCCGCCCCGACGGTGTCTTGTAAATGAAGTCCTGTCCGTAGTAGGTCTCGTAGCCGAAGGTGTTGCCCGAGGGATCTTTGCCGGCGCGGATGTAGGTGTACCGGTAGTCATCGTCGATGGCAAAGAGCCGGTTGTTCGGGATGAACCGGTCGATCAGTCGCACGTGGTCTACCACGGCCCCGGACTTCTGGAGGCCGATCACCAGCAGGCGCCCGTACCCGCACTCTTCCAGCCGGGTGTTGATGTCGTGAAGGTACGACATGAGGCTGCCGTGGAGCCAGGCCGCTGTGCCATGGATGGCCAGCGGGCCGTCGACGAAGAAGGCCAGCTCGCTCAGCGACGAAAGCGATTTTTCCAGTTCGTAGGCGAAGCGGATGTAATGCGCCACGAGCAGGTGTTCGACGATGAGCATGAACCGCCGAAAGACCGCCTCATTGGACTGATAGTCCGAGATCTCTTCCCAGAGCCGGAGACAGTCGGCGGGATAGACGTCGCTGCCGCAATGCGGGCAGTATTGCTGGTCCGGAATATCTGCCACCTCGACTGGTCCTTGCCCACAATCGGGGCATTTGTGAATACGCAGCCTTGACGGGTCGCCCGTCCCCATCGGCTGCCCCGCATACTTCCCCTGTCGCCGCGAAGCCAGCATAAAGAGCGTGCTGCGCAGGCTCGTCCTCGGGTTGCCGGGCACGAGCCATGTTTTTTCCGAGGCGAGGTGGGCATCCACCGCGGCGCGGAAGCCATCGCGGACGTTGTCTTTCCCCATGAAGCGGACGTTGGCGCTGGGCAGGGGAAACGTGAGGGCGTCCTTGTTGCGCTCCAGGGCTGCCACCTTGAACGGATCGACCATACGCCCCCCACACACGCGCAGTCCCTGGAAGTCCTGCATATCGATGAGGACAGAGCCCACCTTGACGTAGCCGATCCTGGTGCTCGGAAGCTGCTCATCCCAGCTCGTCTCCAGGAGGCTGCCATCGGTCGCGATGACGCGCCTCGGCAGCAGGGACTCGTCGAACGACGGCGGCACGACGAACCGTGCGGCGATGGCTTTTCCCTCCGATTCCGAGGGCGGCTTGATAAAATCGCACTGCTCGTTCAGGAAAGCCGCGACCTCGGGGTTCTTGACGATGTCGAAATGGGAGGCTTTGTCCGCGAATTCACCTTCGTACGGCATGGCGCATCTTATTCGGGGTGGAACAGGTTGGGATGATCGCCGGCATCCGGCAAGGGCGGTTCGGGGTGCTCGTTGGGGGCGGGAGTGGCGCCGTTTCCGTGCACGTCATCGGTGGCACGACGCTGGATGCCTTCGTCCGGCACAGCGGCGGATTCGCCTCCACTCTGCCCGGCAAGGCGGCGCTTCTCGGCCTCTGGGTCGAAGAGATCGATCTGCACCGGCACGACGAACGGGCTGGAAAGGGTCTTCACACGGGCAAAGCCGACGTCCTGCGCCCGGATGATCGACTTGCTGAAGTCGGCGAAGTCGTAAAAACGGGCCAGTTCCCTGACTTCCCGCTCGTTGTTGAGGTGCGTGACGAACCAGTTCTCAGTGTTGGCGAGAATGTTGGGGTGAATCGAAGACACCTCCTGCGTGGCGTAGACAAGCCCGATGCCGAACTTCGCGCCTTCCTTGGCCAGGCGCGGCCATGTGTCGGAGAGGTCGTCGTCCCTGCCGAAGAGGTTGTGCGCCTCCTCCACGTAGATCATGATGTTGGGTGGGGTCCGGCCTTCGATGAACGTATTCATCGAGGTGTGAAATACCTTGGAGGCGACGTCTTTGCTGATGCGCTCCTTGATACGCGGATCGCCCACGGACAGATCTAGAATGACGATTTTGCCGGCGACGAGATGTCGGTAGATCTCGTCGGCCACGTTGTCAGTCCGGGCCGGGGAATGATATTTCCGGGCGTCGGCGAGCAGCCGGAAGCCGGAGATGAACGTTCCGTTTTGCTCCTGTGCCAGCATGTCCAGGAGGGTGCGCAGGGTGTCGTCCACCCAGCCATTGCTTCCACCGGGCAGGGGATTCGCCAGGTTGGCACGGCGGGCGGCTAGGAACCACTCCACCGCCTCGGCCGGCGTCAGGTCGAGGTAGGTCACTTTTCCTAGCTGGACGGTGTTGAACGGGCGGCCTGCTTCGTTCTCTACGGCCTGCCGGACCTCCTTGCTTGCAGCAAACCGGATGCGGTAGTTGGCTGGTGCGTCGAACCCGGCACGGTATAGCAGGGCCCGGTAGGCTGCCACCCGCCGCTCCCAGCGGTGGTGTTCGCTCCGGTCCTGCGGATCCGGCTCATCGAGCGACATGTTGAGAAAGCTGCGGACGTAATTCGACTGTGCGGCACCCGCCTCTTCCAGCTCACGCTGAATGATGGCGAAGCCTTCATGGAGTTGGTCGTAGAAGTTGGTCCGCAACTCCTCAAAGCCGGCGGCCGGCACGAGCCGGTAGCGCACCGTGTCGTTCGGATAGACGTCGGCGATGGAGCCTTTGTCCTGCTGGTTGGCGTTGGCATACTCGCCATTGAGGTCATAGATGAGCTGTCCGATGGGCACGCCGCCGTCATCCGCAACGCGCTTGACCGTCGAGACCAGGTGCTTGACCAAGTTGGATTTCCCCGTACGCGTCATCCCCGCTGCGAACGTGCGGCGTGCCAGCAGGTCGGAGGGGGCGATGTAGAAGGGTACGTGTTCTCCCTCGTCACGCCGGTGCTGGCGGTCCGTTGAGGTATACCGGACCGTGCCGACGCGGAACGGTTTGATGGGGCCCTTGATGCCGAGTGCGGCGGCATCCGCGGCGGCTTTTTTCCGGCGGATCGGGTCCACGTAGTTCACGATCGTTTCCAGGGCGCGCCCCCGAGGGCGGTACACGTTGAGGCGTGTGGCCGAGAAGTAAGACTCGATGTCGCTGCCGAGCCAGAGCTCACCGTCGCGGATGAAGAACGTGCCCCGGATGCTACATTCGAGGCCATGGAACTGCATCCAGTTGCGCGTGACGTCGTCGTAATCACGGTCACGGCTGCTATACACCTCCGTCTGTTTCTGGAAATAGTCGATCTTGGCGCGCACGAGCTCATCGTCCTTGGGCAGGCGGGCAGGACCGATCACGCGCAGTAGGATCACCTCACGTTCTTCGTCAGTAGCCTCGGTATAGGCCTCAGGATTGAAGGCCGTAGCGAGGAGAAAGCAGTTGTGCGGAATGCCTAAGGCATTGGCCTTCCAGAGGTCGTTGGTCATCACCCGGGCAGTATCATAGCTGATGTCATAGATCCAGCCGACAAAGTTCTCGGGCTGGATGAGTTTGACAAGATCGCTGCCCTGTGCGATGTGCTTACCGATGGTGCGCATAGCCGTAAAAGCTTTGATGATGAATGACACCTGTGCGTCTCAGCGAAGGATGTGCCAAAACCCCTTTACCCGCATTCCAACCTCTATATGTGCATTGTTTCAGATTGATTAGGGTATGTATGAGAAATTTATTTCCTTATTTTGGAAATTTTATTCTATATAACTGAAGTTCAGACATGAGGGAAGCAAAAGCAAACACGGCCTGCTGGCAACCCGTGCATAGGTCGACACCGAAGGCGACCGATATCCTTTTAACCAGCCATAAGCGCCCAAGTAGCGTCGCCACTTGCCCCGCTGCGGGGCAACAACTCGGCCTGATTCCTTGAAGCCCTACTTCCGCTTTGCCAAACAACACAAACACTTCCCAAAACCGCTCCCCCACCCACAGCGCAATCGCATAGGCCAGCAGCACCTGCACAGTATCTTCTCCATAAGCTCCTGCGCCTGTTCATCACTCGCTCCACCCACGTTCCTTAATTTTCGCCCGTTTGCGGTAGTAGACTAGGGCCTGCTCCGGCTTCAGATCGGTCATGATCCACAGCGACTCGGCCTGATCCAGGGCCCACACCCCCAGAAGCTGCACTGGCCCCGCCCTTCATAGTGACGCACTACTTACCACGCCAACGCACAGCTTTACTTCTTGCCCTGCTTCGCCATAAAACCGGGGCGGCTGCGCTCCCAACCGCAGCCCCGCTTGCCGGAAAAAATGCAATAGCTTCACATCGCTGACTTCTCAAACCAGCACCAGCAGACGCTCCAATAACAAGTCTTTGGTGCATCCGATTGCGGGAAAGATTTTTTTGGACAATCGTGGCCGAAGAGAAGGTGAGCAGGCCACAGGGAATAGCCGGCCTCGGTAGGGTGTAGCCAGCAGGAACACCCAGAAGCCCCCCATGCGGCCATTGTGCAGCGTACCTACAGCGGCCGGTTTGCGGCCGGACAATTGATCCCATCGGCCATCACGAAGGGCGCCTGATCGAGCAACAGCCGCCACAGGACCGTGCGGGGATCAGTGGTAGGCGTTGTAGGTAGCCTCGAATGAGGGACGTATTTGGGCAGCAATTTCGGCAGGCGAGCTGAGCAGGCGTGGAGGATGGCATCTAGGATTTCGGCGGCCTATTGAGCCTGCTGGGGTTGGTCGACCAAAAGACAGGTAATAAGGGATCGCTGATTCTCCGGTGCATGATGGTGCCACATCCCATTGCCCAACATGATCTGACGGGCACGACAGGTCGGACACAGCGGTCCGCCCCTACGTGGTAGGGAAGCTGTCGTTTGCCCGGTAGGGGCGCACCGCAGTGTGCGCCCGAGCTTTCTCACATGCACCATGATGCCCGAGCAATCACCTTTTGTATTTTTGCGAGAGTTTGGGCGTTGCTACCGCGACAGTCTCAACGTGTTGGTGCTCGACAATGCGGCGGCGCACCAGGCGCGTTCGGTGGAAGTTCCGGAAAACGTGGAGTTATTGTTTTTTCCAGCTTATAGTCTGGAGCTCAGTCCGGTGGAGTGGTTGTGGCGCGTGGTGCGCGCACGTCTTGATGTATTTTGACAAACGGGTGCGGAGTCAGCTGGAGGCGTTGCGGGCGCACGTGGTGGAGATCGTGCGGGGATTGGGGGCGGTAGAGGTGTCTCGGCTGACGAGTTCGGCTACATCAAAGCCGCTCTAAATGCACGATAAAAAGAATTGATATAATACCAATTGCTTTTAGAAAGGTCATGATGTATACTAAGCGCATTCCAGCAAAGCAGCGGAGAAGCCATGGCCAAGCCCTTGACCATTCCGTGGCGGGAGGATGAAGCGACGCTGTTGCGGCTCTACCGAAACGAGGCAGAACCGGAGCTGCGGCTTCGCTGGCATGCGCTGTGGCTTTTGCGCCGGGGGTATCCGGTCGCCGAAGTGGTTGCGACGCTGGGCGTGTGCGAACGCAGCGTGCGTCGTTGGATTGCCTGGTATCGGGCCGGAGGGATTGCGGAACTACGACGCCGCCGGCGCGGAGGGCGGCAGGGTCGGCCGCCCCGCTTAAGCCGCGCCCAACAAGAGCAGCTCAAGGCCCAGGCCGCGGCGGGGCAGTTTCGTACGATCCACGAGGCGGTGGCGTGGGTGCAGGAGCGTTTTGGGGTGAGCTATAGCTACTGGGGGATGCGTTCGCTGTTTGTGCGCATGCGTCTGAGGAAGAAGCTACCGCGTGCTGTAGCGGCCAAGGCCGAGCCACAGTTGCAGACGGCGTGGAAAAAGGGGGCCTTGTCGAGGCCCTTCGGGCAAACGGGGTGAAGGCCTCGCAGTGTGTGGTGTGGGCCGATGCGATGCGCGTGGGCTTGTACGGGCAGGTGCGTCGGGTGTGGGCGCCTCGAGGGGTGAAGGTGCGGCAGGCGGTTCAGATCGTCTACAGGTGGGCGTATCTGGCGCTGGCGGTCGATGTGCGGAGCGGCCGGCTTTTATGGAGCTGGATAAGGCGGTTGAAAGCGGAAGCCATCGCGCAGGTTGTTGGGAGCTGGCAGGCCGATGGGGTCGAGGTCGTGGTGTGGGACGGGGCGCGCGCCCACAAGGCGCAGCAAGTAGGGGTGCGGCTGATCTGTCAGCCGCCTTATGCGCCGGAGCTGAATCCGGTGGAGCGGGTTTTTGAGGAGCTACGCCGTTGGGTGGAGGGCCGGGTGTATGCGGACCTGGCGGAAAAGCAGCGGGCCGTCGAAGCGGTGTTGGGGGCGCTGGAGGCGGATCCGGAGCGTATGAAACGATTGACGGGCTGGCCATGGATTCTGCATGCGTTTGAACAGCTTCGTCTAAACATGACTCCACCATAAGCAATTGGTATAAGAAACCCCGCCAGAAGCCATCTTCCGGCGGGGTTTTTTGCTTTTTGTTTTACCTATGTTATACCGGTGATTTTGTAAGTTGCCGAAAAACAGGTGCTTATGCGTGCTTTTTGTGCCCGGGACTGGACTCGAACCAGCACGCCCTTAACGGGCACCGCCCCCTCAAGACGGCGCGTCTACCAATTCCGCCACCCGGGCATTACCGTGACCCCGGCAGGATTCGAACCTGCGACCCCCTGATTAAAAGTCAGGTGCTCTACCAGCTGAGCTACGGGGTCCGCTGGTAGAGGCATGCCAAATTACAGCAGACCTCTCCCTTCAGGCAAGACCGCTAAACGCACAACACGCGTCAAAGGATTCGGGCCGGACGGAGCCTGCGCGCAATTAGGCAAAAATGCAAACGCGGCTCAGAGGTTCTGTTGAAAGAGTCGACGCAGCAGGGCCACGAACGCGTCACGATCGACGGTGCCCGTCGGCGGGCGAATGCAGAAAAGGGGCAAACCGGCCTGTTGCAGGATGCGGGCTTTGAGGGCGTCGCGTTGCCGGCGCTCCGGCGCGCCGTGCAGCGGACTGTCCAGCTCGAAGCAGTAGCGGGGACGGTAGCCGTCGTCCGGGTCGAACACGGCGCAGTCTACCAGTGCCTGGAGTGCATAGCGGCGTTCCGCTTCGCTGAGCACATCGGCCAGGCGCTCATAATCGATCAGGCACGAGAGCGCCACGTTCGGATAGACCAGATAGGTGGGAAACACCTCCCGCACCGCCTGAAAGAACACGAATTCCTGCTGCGAGCGAAAGAGCGAAGGGGGCCTGAGCTGCCGGGAGGGCCGATGCCGCCGGACGGCAAAGCCGTTCAGCTCCTCCCAGGGCGTCTCCGGCGCGGGTGTTTCGAGCAGGCGGGCGCATTCGGGGTGCGTCGGGCACCAGCGGGCATAACGCCGGGCCAGCTCGGGGCGGTCGGCGTGGCGGCGGACCAGCTCGGCCACCAGGTCGGCAAAAACCGGCTCCGACAGGACATAGAGTCGGCCGGTGTGCAGCAGAAACAGCCGTTCCAGCACGGCCTCGCCGACTTCGG
>ERZ795042.1051-NODE-1051-length-19065-cov-83.687270_pt1 | contig 19065 bp, 17 predicted proteins | sample MGYA00375126_ERZ795042 | MGnify/ENA primary metagenome ERZ795042 (study PRJEB30171, sample SAMN05518105) | compost metagenome | isolation source: Feedstock adapted compost from Newby Island compost facility, Milpitas, CA | place: USA:Newby Island compost...
GCCTGGAAGACGCACACGCACCGCGTCATCCGCTATGCCTTCGTCGGTACCGGCATCATACATGGCCGCTGGTTCAGCGACTTCGACGAGTCCATCTCGAGCCAGCCCATCGACGAGCTGTCGTAGCCAAGGGAGTCGCTCTGGCGTGAACGCCGGATGGACACGTGGGCCAAGCTGGTTCAGGTCAAGCGCTGCGCCAGGTGGCAGCGCTCGTAATGCAGCGATGATACGGCCGCGGAAGTAGCGAGTGGTCTCGGTAAAGGGAACAGACTCCCGGTGCTGTTGCGATTGTGCGAGTGCGGCTTGCATCGACGGCGCCGCACGGCACATGGCCAGCAGCGGGCAGGTCAAGCACGCTGGACGCCGCGCTGTACACTGGACAGCGCCGAGCTCAATCAGCGCCTGGTTCCAGTCATAACCGCGACCAGGCGGCACGAGTGCATTTGCAAGCATATCAAGCTGGCGTGCTGTCAGCTGGCGACGAGGTATCTCGGGCCCGACGAAGACTCGGTGCAGCACCCGCGCAATATTCGTGTCCCAAAAGCCAACGTCCTGTTCAAAGGCAAAGCACGCAATTGCACCAGCGGTGTAACGCCCAACACCTGGCAAGCGTTCAAGTTCGGCCCGGTCGTGTGGGAATTCGCCACCATACTGCTCACAGACGGCCTGTGCAGCCTGGTGCACGTAACGCGCGCGACGGTTATACCCCAACCCAGCCCATGCGCGGATAACATCGGCGAGTGGAGCCCGTGCTAAGGCTTCGACCGTCGGAAACTGTGCGAGGAAGGCATGGTATTTGGGGATAACGCGCTCGACCTGCGTCTGCTGAAGCATGATCTCGGAGACAAGAATCCGATACGGGTCGCGCGTTTGCCGCCAAGGCAAATCACGGTGCCCGGCAGCGTACCAAGCAAGCAGCGCTTGCTGTACACGAGCTACATGGTCAGGATTGAGCACGACGGGCAGTTCATGGCCTCGAGTCGCCATTGACAATGCCTCTTCTGTGCCGGGGAGTCGCTACGCTCCCGCCATGCGCAAGGATGCCAAACGCACCCTCGCTGCGCCCACAGGCTATCGACGATCAGCAAACACGAGAGGACGGCTACCTTTGGCCGTCCTCTCGTGCCTCCTCACGTGCCTAGCCGGCAAATGGCTCGCCACCGCCGAGTTTCGCGCCCTCCTCCCCACGCGCGAGGCCTGCGTCGAGCGGGTTGCCGGTTACTGCACCACGCCCCTGCGGTGATCTCCGCTTCGATCTACGTCGGGGCCGATGGGAGTGGTTTTCTGCTCTGCTGGCAGTCCAGCGAGGAATGTGGCAACGAGCGCGCGGACATGCGCTTCCCAGCCTGGCTGGTCAACCCGAACCCATTGCACATGCGGGAGGCGGCGCAGCCAGGTAAGCTGGTGGCGAGCATAGCGATGCGTATCAAATTTGATGCGTGCAATCGCTTCTTCAAGTGTGAAGTGCCCCTGGAGGTAAGCAACGATCTGTTGATAGCCAAGCGCAGACAGTGCTGGAGCAGTCGGGGGAACGTTCTGTTCCAGCAGCGCCCGGACTTCGCCGACCAACCCCTGGGCAATTTGCCGATCGACGCGCTCGTCAATGCGACGATACAGTTCATCGCGAGGCAGCGTAAGCCCGATGATCAGTATGCGCCAGGGGGGTGGCTGTCGCCCCTCAAGTGCCGTCATTGGCTGGCCAGTCTGCGTGAAGATCTCGAGCGCGCGAATAACACGGCGGACGTTACTCGGCCGGATTCGAGCTGCTGCGATTGGGTCAACACGTGCCAGCTCTCGGTGCAACGCTTCGGGGCCCTCACGGCGTGCCCGCTCCTCGAGTGCTGCCCGTAACGCGGGGTTGGGCGGCGCTGGTGGGATACGCCATCCCTCAAGCACCGCTCGAACGTAGAGGGGGGTGCCTCCGGCAAGGATTGGCAGCTTCCCGCGTGCTTGGATATCAGTGATTGCTCGATAGGCATCACGCTGGTAGAGTGCGAGCGAGTACTCATCGCGTGGGTCGAGGATATCGATCAAGTGATGTGGAACGGCTTGACGCTGAGCCGGCGAAGGCTTATCTGTCCCAATGTCCATTCCGCGGTAGAGGTAGCGGGAGTCGGCTGAGACAACCTCGCCATTGAACTCCTGAGCGAGCCAGATGGCAGTAGCCGTCTTGCCGACTGTTGTTGGCCCAACGAGGGCCAGGAGCGGCTTGCCGGGTTGCAGTGTCACTGGTAGACTCTCGGCGGCCGGTCCGAAAGCCGGATTGCAAGCAGGGAGGCGATCTCGTTGCTCAGGATCATGGTACAAGCCCTCAAACTCGCCGCCGTGCTCGTCCTGGCTGTCGCGGTGGTCGTGACAACACAACGCACCCTGGCTGGATATCTGGAACAGAATAACGCCACTGTCGGGCAGCCGGTTGTGTTCACGATTCAGCCGGATGAGACGGTCGATAGCATCGCGAATCGGCTGCACGACGCCGGGCTGATTCGCTCGACCACCTATTTCAAGTTCCGTATCCGCCTGGCCAACGCGGACACTAAGATCCGAGCTGGTCGCTATGTGCTCTATCAGGGCATGTCGGTCAGTCAGATCATCCATGCGCTTACAACTCCTGAGCAAGTGCAAGTAGTGCGCGTGCGATTCCAGGAAGGTTGGCGAGCCGAAGAGTATGCGGAGAAGCTCGTTGAAGTCGGGCTCATTGCCTCGCCGGATGAATTTCTCAGCGCAATCAAGAACACAAACAAATGGAAGGCGCAGTTCGACTTCCTGTCCGACCTTCCGGACGGCGCCAGTCTTGAAGGATACCTCTTCCCCGACACCTACGAGTTCCGCGCTGATGCCAGCGTCGATGACATTATTACGACGATGCTGCAGAACTTCGGTCAGCGTGTGCCGGCTGCGGAGCGCAGCAAGGCCAAGGCGCTGAACCGCAGCTTTTATGACGTGTTGAAGGTCGCATCACTTGTCGAGCGGGAAGCAGCGGTTGACCAAGAACGCCCGATTATCGCCTCCGTGTTTTACAACCGACTCAAGGAGGGGATGCCGCTGCAGTCGGATCCGACGGTACAGTATGCGGCTGGCAGCGCAGGTAACTGGTGGCCAACGGTAACGCCGCAGCTCATTGACAAAGTGAACAGCTCCTACAACACGTATAAGACAACTGGGTTGCCACCAACACCGATCTGCAACCCTAGCTTGGCATCCATCGAGGCTGCGTTGAATCCAGCGCAGACCAACTATCTCTACTTTGTGGCCAAGGGTGATGGATCGGGTGAGCACCTCTTTGCCGCAACGTACGATGAGCATGTCAAGAACATTAACAAAGTGCAGGGGCGGTGATGCAGCGTGTCGGGTTGATCGGCTATCCAGTTGCGCATAGCCTCTCGCCAGCGTTCCAGCAAGCGGCGTTCGACGCGCTTCGCCTGCCGGTTCGCTATGAGCTATGGCCGACGCCGCCAGAGGCGTTGGCTGCGCGCATTGCCGCTCTGCGCCACCCGACATTCCTCGGTGCGAACATCACCGTACCGCATAAAGTAGCCGCACTCTCGTATGTCGATGTCGCGAGTGCGCGTGCCCAACGCGCAGGCGCAGTGAACACGATTGTCCGGCAGGAAGACGGCCGACTGTTCGGAGAAAACACGGACGTGCCGGGGTTTCTCGCGTCGCTGTATGAAGTAGGAATCGAGCCAGCCGATGTGCGTGTCGCTGTACTTGGCGCTGGTGGAGCTGCGCGCGGCGTGCTCGTCGCACTCGCAGAGGCCGGTTGCCGCTCAGTTGTCGTTGCAAACCGCACGCTTGCCCGAGCACAGGCACTAACAAGTGAGCTTGGCGGTCAGGCTGTACCGCTTGACGAGCGGCTTGCCGATGTCCTAATGTCGACCGATCTGCTCGTCAACGCGACGAGTGTCGGCTGGGATGGTGCCAGCGCGCCGCTCGACCTTGCGCTGCTTGCTGCCTTGCCCACGCATGCCACCGTTTATGACTTGACCTATCGTGACACACCGCTGCTGCAGGCTGCCCGCTCGCGTGGCCTGCGCGCGATCGATGGCCTTGGGATGCTTGTGCACCAGGGAGCCGCGTCGTTCCGCTTGTGGACTGGTCAGGAACCCCCACTCGCTGTCATGTGGGCCGCGGCTAAAGCCGCCCGTGATGCCCGCGGCCAGCAGTGACGTTTGTCCCATTGCTCACCAAACCATCTCATGCTTGGCTTGGTAGTGTGAGGAGTAGTCATGGGGCCAAGCGTCACGTTGGGGTTTGTTGCTGCGCTCGCTTTTCTAGTTGGCTATGCGGCTGGAGGACTCGCTGCGGGTATTGTCACCCGGCTTCCAGCTGATGCGCCGATGTTCGGTGCGCCCCTCTGTGCCCGCTGTGGTCAACCGGTTACCTCCACTGCACAATGGCTTATCTGGGCAAGCCGCTGCCGCACGTGTGGTACCCCGTTACCATGGAGCTTCCACACAGTGCGCTGGCTTGGGGCTGCGCTCGCCGCTGGAGCGTTCCTCCGCTATGGCATAAGCGTACAGGCGCTGGCGGTTACGCTGTTCTCGCTGTGGCTTTTGCCAATCCTCTGGATGGACTGGCGGCGACACGAGATTTATCCGGTCACGCTCGTACCTGCTGGTGCGCTCGCCTTGCTGTTGGCAGCGTTTGACTCGCTTGGCGCTGTCTTGCGTGCGCTGGCGGGAGGGATACTCGCAACAGCGTTATTCGGCCTGTTCTTCGTCATTGGGCTTTTGCTGTATCGACGTGCTGCACTCGGCGCGGGCGATATTTTCCTCGCTGGGCTTATTGGGCTGTTCGTTGGCGTTCACTGGGTTATGCCGACGCTGATTCTGGGCATGGCACTGGCCGCCATCAGTGGACTGGGTCAGCTTGCCTTGCGCTTGCGCTCGCGCCACGACTTCTTACCCTACGGCTCCTACCTCTGCGTCGGGGCGATGATCGCACTTTTCCTCTGGGGGCCAGCGATCTGACCGAAGGCTGGTGCTGCTCATTCCCGCATCTGCTTATGCCCCTCGCGGGGATGATAGCTCAGAATCAGCCGAGTATCGTCAATGCGGGTCTCGAGCCAGACCTTCCGGCCCCAAAGCCTGTAGATGTGTTCTAAGGTCTTGGCGGCCCAGGGCAAATCGAGTGGGCGTCCATCCCAGGCGTGTCGGAGATAGAGCTCGAGGTTGCCATGGTAGTCGCCATCCTCGACGAGGATCACCGGGATATGATTGCCGCCAAGTTCGGCAATCAACCGATCGCGGACAGCCTGCCAATCTTTGTCAACCACGACCAGGTCATCTCCCTGCCGCTCATAGAGGTAGAGGTCAAGTTCGTCGACAAGTTCTTTGGTTAAGTAATTTCGAATGAAAGAAACGTCGTTTTCAGTTTCCCGGACGAGGAAGAGTGTGTCTTCGCCGTAGCGCCGAGCAATATCGCAAAGGATGGTGTAGCCAAGGTGATACGGGTTGAGCCGGCGTGGCGAAGGCTGAAGCACGGCCGCGTGAAGGCGGGCAAATTCGACGTGCTCCTCGGGCGTGAGGTCAAGCTCACGCATGATGCGAGCATGCCAGTAGGATGCCCAGCCTTCGTTGATCACCTTTGTCTGGATCTGCGGGTAGAAGTAGCACATCTCCGCCCGCACAATCGCAACAACGTCGCGTTCCCAGTCCTCAAGGGTGGGGGAGTAATCGTGGATGAACTTGAGTAAGTCGCGAACGGGCTCACTCGGAATGCGCTTGCGCCGCTGCTCGGGGGTAGCGTGGGTGGGTGCAGAGGATGAAGGCGCATCATAGCGCCAAAGGTCGTCATAGGGCGTCAGTGGCGGGCTAGTCGGTTCAGCGGCAGCCTCACGAATTGCATCAAGGCTTGGGTCGACGTGCTCTTGAATAGCTAAGGCAGCATCCAGAAGCTTTTCCACTTCCTCTCGCCCATGTTCAAACTCGTAGCGCTCGATCCGCTCGGCATTCAGGGCAACAGTGTCAAGCATGCGGCGGGACGTGCGGGCAAAGTACGCGTTATTGGCGAAGAAGTCGCTGTGCGCCAGCACATGTGCAGCCACCAGCGTGTTTTGAAGCACCGTGTTGGTCTCAAGCAGAAAGGCGTGGCAGGGGTTCGTATTGATAACCAGCTCGTAGATTTTACTTAGACCATAGTCATAGAGTGTCTTCTGTACCTGGTATGCCTTGCCGTGTGTCCAGTGGGAGAAGCGACCAGGCATGCCATAGGCACCAATTTCGTACATGACTGTTGCCGGGACGAGTTCGAAGTGAGTCGGGAAGGGACGCAGGCCGAGCCGCTCGCCGATTTCCCACACTTGAGCAATCCGTCGCTCGAGCTCGACTAGCGCATGCTCGCTCTGCTCAGGCATGGCTTGCCTCCCGTCGGGCCTCAGGGCCAAAGAACTTGCGGAGGGCGGGGTAGACATCGGTCTTCTCAGTAATGATGACGGTAACGAGCTTCGGATTGTTGATCCGCTCCAGGGTGTGCATCAACGTGCTCTGGTAGGCGTAGCGCCCCTGCCGGATTTCTCCGTAGCCGAAGAGGTTGCAACGGGCGAGAAGCTCTTCGGCAAGCTTGCGGCAGAGGTCGTTGTCCGATGGCCAGTTATCGCCGTCTGAGAAGTGGAACGGGTAAATGTTCCATGAGTCCGGCGGAAACTGTTGCTCGATGAGCGCTAACGCCAGCTCATAGGCAGAGCTGGCGCGTGTGCCGCCGCTCTCCCCTCGGGTAAAGAATTCCTCCTCCGTCACTTCCTTGGCCTCAGTATGATGGGCAATGAAGCGGATTTCGACATGATCATAGCGAGTCCGTAAGAAGCGAACCATCCAGTAATAAAAAGCCCGGCTAACATACTTCTCGAACGGCCCCATCGATCCGGAAACATCCATCATGGCGATGACGACTGCGTTCGATTCGCGTTTGATGTCACGTTCCCAGGTCTTGAACCGCAGGTCGTCGTTTTTCAGCCCTCCGAAGCGCGGGTTGCCGAGCTTGGCGTTACGGACGATGTTTTGACGAATAGTGCGCTTCTTGTCGAGATTGGCGAAGGGGCCATGCTTGCGGATGTCAGTGAAGCGCACGGTCTCCGATTCAAGTTCACGCAGGCGCTTTTCTTCCAAGTTTGGCAACTCGAGATCTTCAAAGATCAACTCAGCCAGCTCGTCGACAGTTACCTCAGCTTCGTAGTAGTCGATGCCGGGTTGATCACCAGCCCGCGAGCCTTGTCCTGGCCCTTGCCCTTGGCCGACCCGGCCAACGACATCGCCAACCTGCGTGCCACCCTGGCCTTGGCCAACCTGCTTCCCAGCGTCGGGGTCGAAGCGAAAGCGATATTCTTCGAGCGTGCGAATTGGGACACGCAGGACTTTCTTCCCGTCGCTCGTGATAATTGACTGCTCGCTGACGATGTCAGCCAAGTTCTGCTTGATTGCCTCCTTAACCTTCTGCATATGGCGAGCCTGGTCAATTGCCCCCTTACGGTGGAGCGACCAGTCTTCACGCGTGAGGAAAACGCTTGTCATCGTCTTCGCCCCCTATGCGCCGGCTGCTTACGTCTAACGGTTCAGCAACGCCCCAACGTACTTGAGCAACTCGTTAGCGCAGACCGGGCAGTAACCCTGCTGCTGCACAAGCCGGTCAACCACTTCGTTGATTCGGCGAAGCTGATCGGGGTCTGGCGTCTTCGTCGACGTCGTAATCTTGACGACATCACGCAAGTCGGCAAAGAGCTTCTTCTCGATTGCCTCGCGTAGCCGCTCATGTGAGGTGTAATCGAACTTCTGCCCGCGCCGGGCGAGTGAGGAGATCTTGATCAGGATCTCTTCACGGAACTGCCGTTTCTGGTTCTCGGTGATACCGATTTGTTCTTCGATCGAGCGCATCAGTCGTTCGTCTGGCTCCATCTCCTCTTCGGTAATCGGATCAATGACCTTGGTGCGGTTGCAGTAGGCCTCGACGTTATCGAGGTAGTTATTGAGCAGCGTCCGGGCCGATTCCTCGAACGAGTAGACGAAAGCACGTTGCACTTCCCGCTTGGCCCACTCATCATATTCGCGTCGCGCTTCAGCGATGAGGTTGAGGAGGCGCTCGCGTTCCTGCCGAGTAATGCTCGTATGTTGCTCCAGGCCGTCGCGCAGGCTGCGCAACACATCGATCGCGTTAATGCACTGCACGCCGTCGCGGACGATGGCAGCCGAGATGCGGTTAATGACGTAGCGGGGTGAGATCCCGTCCATGCCTTCGCGAACAGCTTCCTCCTGTAACTCACGGACATCTTGAGGCGTGTAGCCCTCGACAGCTTGGCCGTCGTAGAGCTTGAGCTTCTTCATAAGCGTCATCCCGGCCTTCTTACTCTCCTCCAGCCGGGTGAGCACCGCGAACGTGGCAGCGGTTTCGAGGGTCCCCGGTGCAATATGGACGTCACGGATCGCACTCTGGCGTAGTAGCTTCTGATAGATGCGAACCTCATCTGAGACACGCAAGTTGTAGGGGACTTTGACCAAAATGATCCGGTCTTGCAGCGCTTCACTCCGCTTATTGCCGACAAATGCGTTGTACTCGTGCTCGTTGGTATGGCTGATGACAACCTCGTCAGCATAGATCATCGGGAAGCGGCCAGTCTTGATATTCTGCTCCTGTGAAAGTGTCAGCAACACATAGAGGAAGCGTTCGTCGACCTTAAGCATCTCGATGAACTCGACGAGCCCGCGGTTAGCGATGTTCAGCTCGCCGTCGAAGCGATAGGCGCGGGGATCAGACTCTGTACCGACCTCGCCGATAGTTGAGAGATCGATGCTGCCAACCAGTTCTGCAATGTCCTGCGACTTTGGATCAGAGGGCGTGAAGGTGCCGATGCCAATGCGGTGTTTCTCCGAGAATGCGATGCGCACAACTGGCACATCTTCATGCCGCCCACTGAACGGCTGCCCAGGGCGGCTCCACGGATGCCGCTCGTTGCGCTCGGCCTGCTCCAGCTGGAAGCGGCACCATGGGCAGAGTTCCCCCTCGATATAAATGCCGTACTCGCGCATCACGTCGTCACGCAAGGTTTCGGGGATCAGGTGGAGCGGCTCTTCGTGCATTGGACAACCTTTAATGGCGTAAACTGCACCACGTTCGGTGCGGGTGTAGCGCTCCAGCCCGCGCTTGAGCTTGGCAACTATCGTCGACTTGCCGCCGCCGACCGGACCCATGAGCAAGAGAATACGCTTGCGGACTTCTAAGCGCTGGGCTGCAGAGCGGAAATATTCAACAATCTGGGCAAGTGATTTCTCAAGACCAAAAATCTCATCGGCGAAGAAGTTGTAGCGTACGCGACCATCTGGGAGTTCCTCGACACCAGCGTCCATGATCATGTTGTAGATCCGGGCGTGTGCAAGCTGGGCAATCTGGGGGTTGTGCAGCACGAGCTCGAAGTAATCAGCAAACGTCCCTTCCCACTTCAGCTGCTCTTCTTCAGCCCGGTACTCTTGTAACCGTTCAACTAAGCTCATTGTTCCCTCACGTCCTGCGCGTTCTCGCGCATGTTCCTCTCTGCTCATCCTTCACAAACGCCTCCTGTCCATGCATGTGCGTATGCAAAGACGAGCTGCGTCGCCTGAAAGCGGCACAGCGTTGGCATACCCTGGACTGACGATGCTGATGACACCGGACAGAACAACGACAACGCCGGCGCAGTCGCCGCGCCCCTTCCCGTTGGCATGTGTACGCCGGCTGGGGTAGACCTTTTGGACGCGTTGCTCGGTAATCCTTCCGCTGTCACCCCCTTCAGCCCGCTTGCGTTGGTGGCAAAACGAAAACGGATACCGCCCGCTTCACAGGTGAGCGGGCAGCTTTGGCGGGCTTTGCCAGTCGCTTCACTATTGGGCTGGAAAGTGCTGAGGCTTCTACTCTATTTAACGGCTAGAGAGGCTCCGTGGTTTTGTTTTTCGACGCCTTCGCGCCTGATCCAGTACGAGAGTACTATGGAGCATACTACAACGGCTTCTCCGCGGGCAACGTGCTTAGTCTCCTGCCAATGGTTTTGACCACCGTGTAGCCTTATCGCAACGAAAGGAGTATATACGTGCACCTGTTGCTGATCAGCGATTTGCCAGGCGTTAGTGGTCTTGATCGAGCGACGGCATGCTTGCCGGGATCTGTCGATTATGCCGCTGGCTTGGCAGCACGTCAGGCCGAGCTAGCCGTGCTGATCACGCACCTGCGCGCGCTGGGCGCCAGCGCGATAACTGTGGTCGATTGGCATGCGTGGCACCCAGGCGCAACGCCGTTAACCCCAGCTGTGATGCCGGATAACGTCACGTTGCTCGACGGCGCACTATCGCAGCGCGTCGATGTCGCAATCGCACACGGGCTGCACGCGATGACGGGCGCCGAAGGGTTTTGCAGTCAGACGTTCGCCCCAGACCTTACCGTAACCGTCAATGGTCAGCCTGTTGGAGAACTTGCGCTTTTGGCATGGTGGCTTGGCGAACAAGGGATCCCACTCGGCCTGGTAGCTGGTGACCGCGCGCTCTCGCAAGAGGCGGAACGCTGGACCGAGCAGACGACAACCGTGACGGTGAAACGTGCACGAGGATGGGATGCAGCACTGACACTGCCGCTCGAGCGTGCTGCTGCCGCATTGCAAGCTTCGCTTGAGCGAGTACTTGCGCGGCGTGAATTCTGGTGGGTCTACCGGCCACCGAGCCCGCTCGCCATTACTGTCGAGCGAGATGGTGTGCTGCTGGCACAGGATAGGGCGGTGAGCAGCCTACACGACTGGCTCACCGCCTTTCGACGAAGGCTTGGCGCGGCAGGGAGTTAGTCAAGGGGATCAAGGTCGAGCGAGGCCAGAAACGCCTGAAGATCCGGTGGTAAACCGTCGTTCATTGTGGGCCGGTCGCTTGAGAATGGCGATACCCTTGGCATGCCACGCGTGCGTTGTGCTGCAAGGTGCACACTCTGCTGCGTCATGGTCATTGGGACACCAAGCACAGTCGCGAGAACGACACCATCCAGACCATGAGCCAGCACTGTATGCTGACTCGTTGGGCCAATGAATAGCAGGTGCGCTTCCAGACATCCTGCTCGATCGACGTCCAATTGCACCTCTGTCAGCTGTATGCCAACAGTATTGAGCACAGCGGCGAAGAGCCGAACAAGTCGCCCGTGCCCACTGCTCATCGCACACGGACAGTCCGCTAAGGCTTGGGCCTCGCTCGGCGAGGCAGCGATGCCAAACCAGAAGTCATGTTCAACGCCGCGCACGATAATGACTGGATGCCCATGTGCTGTAGCCCATGCAATGCCGTGAACTCTTACTGGCCAGCGCTCCATTGCTCTCCCTCACCTTTCGCTGTTGGTGACTGGAACATCGGCACAACGAGGACGCGCTGCGCTTGCGGAACCGGCACAACGGTAAGGGCGCAGCCAAAGACAGACTCGAGTTGGTCAGCGATCAAGACAGCATCAGGCGGCCCACTCGCAACAAGCCGACCGCGGTGGAGCAGCCAGAGTTCGTCTGCGATGCTGGCAAGACCAAAATCATGGAGCACGGCGATGATAGCGACGCCGAGAGCTTGCAGTTCCTTAATGATGCGAATGAGCAACGCTTGACGGTGCAAATCGAGCGCGGCAGCTGGCTCATCGAGCAGGATCAGCGGTGTTTCTTGTGCTAGGACACGCGATAGTTGGACGAGCTCTTGTTCACCGCCGGAGAGAGTGGGGTAGACGCGATCAGCTAGCGACAGTGCACCGGTGCGCTCCAAGGCCTGCCGGATTATCAGGTTATCCGTAGCGGGTGGAACACGTCGCCAATGTGGTGCGCGTCCCATTTCCACCACTTGCCAGGCCGTGAACGCAAACTGCACGACTGTCTGCTGTGACAGGACAGCCCGACGCCGTGCAAGCTCCTCAGGCGAAAGGTCCCGCACAGGTTGGCCCTGAATCAGAACAACTCCCGACGAAGGCCGTAGTTCGCCAGCGAGCAACCGTAATAGCGTCGTCTTACCAGCACCGTTGGGGCCAACGAGTGCATAGAACTTACCCGCTTGCACTTCAAGGGTGATGTGCTCGAGTACTGTCCGTTGGCCGACAGCATAGGAAAGGTCGTGGGCTTCGACCACGGTTACGTTGCTCATGCCCAACCCCCCTGTGCGCGTCGCGTGCGGCGCACAAGCCACAGGAAGAATGGTCCACCAATCGATCCCATGATGACCCCAAGGGGTAACTCAGTCGGGGCAACTACAGTGCGAGCAACCAGGTCAGCAAGCAGCACGATGATTGCACCGCCGATGGCGCTGAGTGGCAGCAGGGTGCGATGCGAGGGGCCGCAAAGCAAGCGAAGCACATGGGGAACGACAAGCCCAACGAAGCTAATTGCCCCAGCAACAGCGACGGAGGCGCCAGTCAGAATGGCTGCAACACAGATCACTTGCCAACGCAGCCGCTCAATCGGGACACCAAGATAAAATGCTTCACGTTCACCCAGCGCAAGGAGGTCAAGCGCACGTCCCCATCGGGGCGCAAGCAACAGCCCGGCGACAATGAAGGGAAGGGCACTGGCAACTGCACGCCATGTTCCACCACCCAAACTGCCCATCGACCAGAATACGACAGCGCGGAGTTGCTGATCTGAGGCGTAGTAGATCAGCAAATTCGTCGCAGCACCCGCTACAGCGTTGATTGCAATGCCGGCAAGCACGAGGGTTAGTACCTCAGTCCGCGCACCGACACGGGCAAGCCGGTAGGTCACTGCTGTAGCCAAGAGGCCGCCGGTGAAGGCTGCGATTGGCAGCACCCATAGACTGAAGGAGGCGAGGTTGAAGACGATCGTGGCGACGGCTGCTAATGAGGCACCGGCCGAGACACCGATGATATGGGGATCAGCGAGTGGGTTGCGGAACAGCCCTTGGAGTAGTGCGCCAGCTGTGGCAAGGGCACTACCCACCAGCATCGCAAGAAACACGCGTGGGAGGCGGATGACCCAGATCACTGCATCGAGTTGTGCTGGCACGTCACCTGCGAGCGCGCCAATGCCGAGATGATGCAGCAAGACAGCGAGCACTTGACGAGGCGTTGCCTCAACCGCGCCGATCATCACGTTGAGAATAACGGCGCCAAGTAGCAGCCCACTTGCAAGCGTAGCCATTCCCCAGGCTCGACCAGAGCGCCAGGCAGACGGAACCACTCCCGCTGGCTGCGATTGCGTTAGTACACGACTCATGATTGCTTCCCCAACTCTGGGTGCAACGCAAGCACTAATGTGCGCAGTGCCTGACCAGTGCGCGGCCCCATGCCAAGGAGGAACTGGCCATCATATGCCAGCACAGCACGGTGTTGGCCAGCTGGTGTCTGGGCAATGCCAGGCAACTGCAGTAAGCCATCAATGCCGCCTGTGGCTTCGAGATCAGTCGTGAAGATCAGGATGTAGTCAGGAGCTGCAGCTGTCATCGCTTCAGCGGTCAGTGTCTTGTAGCCCTGAATACCAGCGGCTGCTGCAGCATCGATCGCACCAGCCGCTTCGATCATCACGTGAGCGGCGGTGTTGGTTCCAGCAACCTGCGGTTCATGCGCTGACCCTGGGGAGTGAAGGTAGACTGCACGCGGATGGCTTGTGGCACGGGCTGCAAGTGCTTGTGCGTCCTTGATCTCCTGCTCAACTTGCCGTGCCAGCGCCTCGCCACGGTCGGGGACACCGAGCGCTCGGGCAACTTGTCGAATCTTAACCATTGGTGCATCAATCGAAGTCGGATTCTCGACGATCACAACGGGAATACCTGCCGCACGCACTTGGTCAAGCACTTGGGCTGGGCCGGCCAGGGGGGTGCCGATGACAACAGTCGGCTTTAATGAGAGGATGCCTTCAGCGCTCAACGCTCGCTGATACCCGATATGCGGCAGCTTCTTGAGCAGATCAGGTGGGTACGTTGCGCTTGTGTCGACGCCGACGATTCGATCGCCGAGCCCGAGGCTCCAGACAATCTCAGCAATATCACCGTTGACTGGGACGATCCGGCTCACATCCTGTACCGTTACTTGCTTCCCTGTCGCATCAGTGATCGTGACCGGGAGGGCTGTCGGTGTTGCTGGCGCAGGCGTCGGAATCGGCGTTGTTACGGTCGTGGTGGCTATTGTCGCCGTCGTGTTCCGGGTTGGGCTTGCAGCGGCTGTTGTTGCGTTCGCCATTGGGCGCGGCGTTGTCGTGCTTGCTGTGCTTGGCGTTGGACTTGGGAATGGCGTTGAAGCGGCCATTGATGTTGTCGTTGGAGCAGTCGTCGCAGTCGGCTGTGAACGTTCGCCATTGCTGCAAGCGGCCAGGAAGCTGACGACGAGCATGACCATGAGGATACGATACAGGCCTCGAACCATCGCTCCGTTCTCCCTTTCTTCTCACCCTTATCCCAAACCAGTGAGCGCGGAGCGAAAGGCGAGACCGTGCTACACTTGTGTGTGCAGCGCGGGGTCGCCTCTGCTCCCAAGGCCGGCGCGTGCTCGCGGCCTCGAGCGTGCGCCGGGCGATTCCGTGATGCGTGCCAAGAGCGGGCTGGCTGTGGCTAGCCCGCTTTATGCTGCCGGCACCCCCTGGGATCGTGGCAACCGCTGATGGTTGTGCAAGCGCATCTCGCGGACAACGAGCCCGGTGGGGCTGGTTGTCACCTCGCGCATGCGCTCCGGCAAGGCCACGCCGTCTACCACGGTGTACTGGGCTTCGTGGACGCTCGTGCGCCGAATCTGTCCAGTGGCACGGTCGTGAAACACAACCACATAATGTGTGGGGAGCCAACGGCCGTCAGGACCAGGCTCTCGCACGAGAGTAATGATGTGAAACGCTTCGTCGCCGATCTCACGGGCAACGAGCGTGATCACTCCATTGCGCACACGATAGCTCGAATGAAATGGATCATCGAGCAGGCGGATGCAATCGCCGAGCGGATGTTCTGGCGCCTGCTCAAGCACCAACTGATACCGTCCATCGCCAGCTTCGTACGGGCGTGGCCAGCGGTGCATGAGCTCGGATGCGAGCGTCTGCTTGACCCATTCGGCGAGGTCGGTTGACACTCCTGGCAGACAGACCTCAACGGCTCGTGGTGAAGAAGCCACAATGCGACCATGCCCTCGCTGCTGGCCATCAGTGAGATCGACTTCGGCCGAGAAGCCGCCGAAATCGGGAGGATAGCGATAGCTGGCGTCATGTGCAGCACGGAGCACTGCGTGCGCGTGCTGCGTGCTCGTCTCAAGACTCATGCCTCACCTCCGGATGCTACTGGACTACCCGACATCGCGTTGCTGGCCAGGACACGCTGGAGCGCATCAGCAGCGTGCTGTCCATCAATCCACATTGTGACCTCGGCAGCTGGGCGGCGATCTGGGGCATTCGGTACCACAGCTGGATAGCCGAGGTAAATGAAGCCGAGCAGCACAGCGTGCTCGGGCAGACCGAGGAATTGCTTCACCCCTGGATCCTCGATCGCACGGCCAGTTCGCCAGATTGCGCCAAGGCCAAGGGCATGCGCCGCGAGCAACATGTTCTGGATCGCGGCAGCTCCAGCGCTTAGTTCATCAAGTAGCTGGGCCTTGGGATCAGGCTCAACAGCCACGGCGATGATCACAGGAGCGCGAAGCGGTTTGCTGCGGACCGCCTCGCGTTTCGTCGGAGAAAGTGAGGGGTCACGTGCTAATACCTCACCGAGTGCAGCACGCGCTTCACCAGTGAGGACAAAAAAGCGCCAGGGCTGCGTTAGGTGATGGTTCGGCGCCCACGTTGCCGCTTCGATCACCTGCATCACCAGCTCTGGGCATATGGGGTCGGGCCGCATGGCCTTGACGCTGCGGCGCTCACGCAGCGCGGCCAGAATTGCTTGCCCGTCTGTTTGCTGTGGCTTGTCCAATGACTCCCTCCCCTACCACTATGAATCCTGACTAGTTTAGTCGGGATTATTCTAACCAGAGCCTGCCTGCGCTGTCAAACCTGAGCCCTAGGCAGACTTGCTCGCCATTGGGCCGATACCGGCATGTGCCTCGAGAACACGAAGCAACGCCGTAAAGTCGTGCTCACTCATCCCTCGTGCCACGCCTTCGATCGCATGCTGCCGAATCAGATCGGCAAGCGGTAACGGTGTAGCAGTCGCCTCAGCCAACGCCAGCGCAAGCCGCACGTCCTTGAGACCGAGGCGTAGGCGGAACGCTGGCTGATCGAAGCGCTCAGCTAACAAGAGCTGGCTATAGCTTTCAACCAATGGTGAGCGGAAAACCGCGTTGACGACCTCAGCGAAGCGAGCGCGCTCGATGCCAGCTTTGCCAGCGAGCACAAAGGACTCGCAAAGGGCTTCAACCATTGCTGTCAACAGGAAGTTGCCAATGACCTTAACGGCATGTGCGAGTTCGGGTGCCTCGCCAACCACAAACAGGTCAGGCCCAAGTGCATGGAAAAGTGGGCGAAGCATGTCAAGAGTCTCGCGCGGCCCAGCTGCCACGATACGCAATCCACCCTGTTCAGCGACACTGGGACGGCCGAAAACTGGAGCGGCGACGTAGCGCTGGTCACGCTGGTGGTGCAGCCGTGCAAGATCAGCTGAGAAGGCAACGCTCAGTGTGCTGGCGGCGACATGGACACCACCAACCGGCAAGCCGGCCAGAATACCATCGATGCCTTCGACGACCGCACGCGTGGCATCATCGTCAGCAAGCATGGTGAACACGATACCGACACGAGCAGCCTCAGCCGGCGTTGCGGCGAGATGGGCACCGTCGGAAACGAGCTGCTCAGCTCGTTCCGGTGTGCGGTTCCAGACCCAAACCTCATGCCCAGCGCGCAGCATGTTGCGTGCCATCGGGAAGCCCATGTTGCCAAGACCGATGAAACCTACCTTCATCGCTCGCCTCCTTCCCTGTCCGATGCTGTGTCTCGTGTATGACACGGTGCCGCTTCGTGATGATGCCCAGAACAGGACAGAACGCTTATCATGCAGACAGCAGGCAAGTGCACACGGTGATGCTGGGGACACTGGTGGGGCATGCTGATACTCGCCCTAGCTCATGTCTTGCGGCCGGTATTGCAATGCCTCGGCAACGAACGCAGACGTAATACGCTCGCTACCCGCCAGGTCGGCAATCGTGCGGGCAACTTTCAAGACGCGGTGGTATGCACGGGCAGAGAGGCCAAACTGCCGGACAGCCGTCCGCAGCAACTGTTCTCCCGCGTCATCGAGCTGGCAATGGATCTGGACCTCCGCCGGCGTCATGTCGCTGTTGAGCTTACGCGAATCGCCAAACCGGCGAGCTTGGCGACGCCGCGCAGCGATGACACGCTCACGCACCGCAGCCGACGGTTCGCCGCGTCGCCGGTCGGCCAGTTTCTCGTACTCAACCCGGGGCACGTGCAAAAAGAGGTCGATGCGGTCGAGCAGTGGACCAGAGATGCGTTTTTGATAGCGCGCGATCTCTGCTGGGCTACAGGTGCAGGGATGATGGGGATCACCAGCATAGCCGCACGGGCAGGGATTCATTGCAGCAACCAATATGAAGTTAGCAGGAAAGGTCAAGGCTCCACTTGCCCGCGAGATTGTGACAACGCGGTCTTCAAGCGGCTGCCGCAACACTTCAAGCACGCGCCCGCTAAATTCGGGCAGCTCGTCGAGGAAAAGCACGCCACGGTGTGCTAGCGTGACTTCGCCAGGACGCGGCCATGCACCACCGCCGATCATGCCAGCGTAGCTCACCGTGTGATGTGGGGCCCGAAACGGCCGGTTGCGGACGAGCGGCTTTCCCGGCGGCAGCAAGCCGGCCACCGAGTAGATGCGCGCAACCTCTAGTGCTTCTTCGCGTCCGAGCGGCGGTAGAATCGTCGGCAGAGCCCGGGCAAGGAGGGTCTTGCCAGCACCAGGCGGTCCGACAGCTAACAAATTATGCGCTCCAGCTGCGGCGAGCTCGAGACCGCGCTTGACATGTTCCTGCCCCTTGATGTCAGCAAAATCAATCCCTGGGTCAACGGTCGTGTCTTCCTCCGACAATGCTGGTGGCGCGAAGGGCGCGATTGGCTGCTCACCAGTGAGATGGGCCACGAGTTCAGCTAAGGAATTGACAGGGATCACCTCGACACCGTCGACAAGTGCCGCTTCGGCGGCATCGACAGCTGGCACAATCGCTCGCCGAATGCCGTGGGCGTGGGCAACACCAACCATCGGCAGAATGCCGGTCGTGTGGCGCACCGTACCATCGAGGGAGAGTTCGCCGAGGACGACAGTCTGACTCAGATCAGCCTCGAGTTGTCCTGAGGCAAGCAAGATCCCAAGCGCAATCGGCAGGTCGTAGGCCGGGCCGGCTTTCCGAATATCAGCTGGCGCAAGGTTTACCGTAACACGTCCAAGCGGGAACTTCGCGCCAGAGTTGCGAATGGCTGACCGTACACGTTCGCGTGCTTCTTGGACGGCGGTATCCGGCAACCCGACGACAGCAAGGTGAGGAACCCCCGAGCCAACGTCGACTTCAACCTCGACAAGTACCCCTTCCAGCCCGACCACAGCACAGCTGAGCACGCGCGCAAGCACCGCATCCCCTTCCCCGCCCGTCGCTACTCGCTACTTCATTCTAGCTGAAGCTTGACCAAGGCAAACATACTCAGCACCGCTGGAGGCTCACTCGTCGCTGGTTTTGTCTGGTACAAAGCCAGGAGTAGCGGTAGCTCGGCGCAAGCGAGCAAGGCAGCGGGGGTGGCGTTAGGTGCGTGATGAGCCAGAGCGGCCGCCAGCATGGCCAATGCGCTCGCCCGTTATTCCGGCCCAAAGCCAAAGGCCAGCTGGCAGACCAAATACGAGAAATGTGCGTCCCCAAATTATTGTCCCGGCGAGTGCAAACGCTCCCCAGGCAAGTCCGGCAACAACCCAAACCACTCGCCGTTGCGAGCGGGCGACGAGCAGTGGCATGATGGCCAGGGCTATCAGAAGCAAGATCCAATCGATGCGTTGCAGCCCCACCACCGACGTTAACGAGCAAGGCAACGTACCCGGACGGCATCGCTCGGCAACGAAGAGCGCAAGCAAAGCATCAGACAGCCAAGCACAGCCGGCACCGGCCCAGACCGTGTCAATCGGCCCT
>ERZ795042.1052-NODE-1052-length-19058-cov-6.196811_pt1 | contig 19058 bp, 15 predicted proteins | sample MGYA00375126_ERZ795042 | MGnify/ENA primary metagenome ERZ795042 (study PRJEB30171, sample SAMN05518105) | compost metagenome | isolation source: Feedstock adapted compost from Newby Island compost facility, Milpitas, CA | place: USA:Newby Island compost...
AGCGGAACGGTTGCCGGGACTCCAAAACTTCAATCAATTCCTGTTTTTCGCGATCATCGTAGAATTGCGGGCCATAGGGCCTCGCAGATAAAAGTGACTTTCTGACAGGTTCCCCTCCCTCAATCGCTAGCCGTTCAGGCGAAGACTGGGCGGCCTCCCCTCGCGCCAGCCTGGAACCCATAGCTGCGCCGCCGAGAAGACCCAACGTCATCAAAAACTCGCGCCGACTCGTCGTTGGAAAGAACATGGCACGCCCTCCATCCATCACGTCGTACCGGTGGTCGGCCGGTGGCGACAATCAAATGCCCTTGCCCACCCGAGAAATGTGACTTTTAATGATCGCCAGCATGTTGTTTTTTATGCAGCATAATACTTGGCCACCTTGCGTATCGCAGCCCCCACCTGGCGAATATATTCCTCTTCCATAAATTCTGTGACTGGTAGTCGGATGCAGGTCGTTAAAATGGCTTCTGCCTCGGGGCAATGGTGCTGGGTGTAGTCCACCTTTGTCAGCCCCATTTCTTTAACAGGCCAGCGTCCCGCAAAAAATGCGTGCTTCTGAAAGACGGGCTCTGCATACAACGGCTTACCAATATAACCGCCAATTGCAGGAACACCTTCCGCTTGCAGAGCGCGGACAAACTGCGATCGATTACACCGCAACTCATTCAGCTTCAGTCGGAACATATAGTACCAATAGACAGCCCTGTCTTCCGGGTGAACCTGATGCGGCATAATGCCAGGACAGCCGCTGATAATTTCGGTGAGAAGATTTCCCAGTCGTGATCTTTTCTCTGCGATTCCTTCCAAACGGGTGAGCTGTGCGGCAGCGACAGCCGCCTGCGGCTCGCTCATTCGGTAATTTGTGGCGAACACCTCCAGCCCCAACCCGCGGGTTCGATCGTATCCCTTGTCGCCGAAACGCTGAATATTCGGCCCGAACTGGTCACTGTTTGTTCCCACGACCCCACCATCGCCGCATGTGACGTGCTTGCTGTTCTGAAGCGAAAAACAGGCAAAATCTCCAATGGTGCCGATCGGTTTGCCACGATACTTGGCTCCCCAGGCCTGACAACAATCCTCAATAAGCACCAGGTTGTGGCGGTCCGCGATCTGCCGCAGAGCTTCCATATCACAAGGATTCCCCATCAGATGCACCGCGATGATTGCCCGAGTCCGCGGTGTGATTCGCTTCTCTACATCTCCTGGGTCGAGATTGAACGTAGCCGGTCCCAGATCGGCAAATACCGGCACGGCCTGCTGGTAGATGACGCCGATGACGGTGCCAATATCGGTGATCGGCGACGTGATGACCTCGTCGCCCAGCCCGATGCCCGCCGACGCAACCGCGATATGCAAAGCCGCCGTCCCCGAGGAGCACGTTTGGACATACTTCACCGGGCATACTTCCTGAAACCGCTTTTTAAGGAGTGCGGTTTGAGGCCCACCCCAGTAAAACAAGGTCGATTGGTTGAGCATCTCCTGGAGTTGGCGGAGTTCGGGTTCCCCCCAGCGCTTGCCGCTCCCCGCCCCGACAGTCACGGCCCGCGGTCCGCCCTCGATCGCCAGTTTGGCACTTTCTTCAGCATTGGCCGAGCGAAAAATGCCGTTACTTAGGAACATGCCTAATGCTACCGCCGAGGAGCCCTGACGAACAAAATCGCGGCGGTTCACACTGTGTTTGGCTCGGTGTTGAGACATCCCACACTCCTCCAGGCCAGAAAACGCGAAAGATTCACACCGAAAGATCTGGTGAGGCTTTGTGCAAACATCGCTCCCCGGATGGCGCGACTCAATTTAAGACGCCCCGTTTTGTCTGTCAACTGTGTGCCAACAAATTTTTGTTCCCCGAACTTTCCCGGGGTCAGCGAGCTATCAGTGGGTGTGGATCACTGAGAAACCCAATCCAACCCTACATCGAGCCAAACCGCCTTGTGGGTCAGCGCGCCCACACTGATTCGCTCCACGCCCGTTTCGGCCACCGTTCGGACATTGGACAAATCGATGCCACCCGAGGCTTCCAGCTCCACCTCCGGGGCCAAAGTATTGCGGATGGCGACTGCCTCTCGAAGCATTGCGGGAGTCATGTTATCGAGCAACACGATGTCCGGCCGCTCTGGAAGAACCGCCTCAAGTTGGTGCAGGTCATCCACTTCAATTTCCACCACAACCGGTTTGCCCAGTCGAGAACAGAACTCGCGCGCCAGGGCTACGGCTCGTTTCGCCGCCGCAAGCCGATCTCCGCGACACGACTCAGTCAACCAGGCCAGATGGTTATCCTTTATCAGCACTGCTGCATTGAGTCCTGAACGATGGTTGCGCCCTCCGCCGCATCCGACCGCGTATTTTTCCAGCAACCGCCATCCCGGGGTGGTCTTCCTAGTGTCGTAAATCCTTGCCCGGGTGTGCCTCACTTCGTTCACGTACTGCCGTGTCAGAGTGGCTATCCCTGACAGTTTTCCCAGAAAATTCAGGACAATCCTTTCCGCGGCGAGGATTGCACGCACGGGACCGGATATTCTGCCAACCACGCTGCCCTTCGATATGGCGGCGCCGTCCTGAAGGAGCGGCTGCCAACTTAGTGAACTCCCCAACTCCTCAAAGACGATGGGAACCACGGGAAGACCAGCCAGAACACCATTGCTTCGGCTGACAACCTGGGCCTCTCCCCGGGCATCGGCAGAAACGATTCCCAGGGTGGTGATGTCGCCTTCACTACCCAGGTCCTCGTGAATCGCCATCCGTACAAGCCGGCGGCAGTTTTCCTCCAAATCTGGTCCCCAGGTAAGCTGTGGAAAATCTTCCATGGCGCCATCCACCTTTTACCGTTATCTGGAATCTCGATTCCACACATCCCATCATGTATGGAAAGGATCCTTTAGAAGATTAATTCAGCCCCCGCTCTGTGAGCGCACCGCGCGCTGCTTTAACACCTGGAGGGCCGCCAGACTGAGGATTCCGTAAAAAGTGTACTCTACGTCACATTGATCATCCCTGGAATGTCCGAAGAATCCCCCAGACACATTCGCCAGAGAAAGGCAATAGTTTTCCGTCTCGTCCAGGTCAAATTGAGAATCCTTCTCCTGAAGATAGCTGAGGCTTATCAGGGTGGAACACGTGCTGAGCAGATCGCTTTCACCGACATGGGCCGACGCGGCCCATCCCCCGTCCGGTCTCCGGACAGAGGCAAAAAAGCGACGCACACCATCAAGATCGACCGCCGCCAATCCTTCGAGCTGGCTCAGGGCAATCACCGCGGCGGCTGTCGGGTTTGTGCCGGAGTTTCGCAGAAACGGCGACTCCACAAAGCCACCATCCGGCCGCTGACGTGCCGCGAAGAACCGGGTCAACGCGTCCCGATCGGGAAGAGGAAGCTCCAGAAGCCGCGCCGCCATGATGGCAAGAAATGTGTGATAGGTACTTCCCACCGCACTTTGCGGAGCTTTGGCAAAGCCTCCATCGTCGCGCTGCAAGGAATTCAAAAGCGACCGGCCAATTTCGCAAATTGCTGCCCCCACATCCGAGAGATCTTCATCCGCGAAAATCGTAGCCAGGGCGTACAGCGTCACGGCGGAATCGAGATCGACGAGACTTTTTACCGAGCCGTTATCGCGAAGCTCTCTTTTCAGGTAGCCCACCAGCCGTTGCCACTGGGAGGCGTGAGAACACCCGATCAATGCGAGAAGTCGCGCAGCAAAAGCCGAATAATAAAGACTCGAACCTGGGTTGCGACCGGGAAACCCGCCGTCGTCTTGCTGATGTTGTCCAAGCCAATCGCGATGAACAGCCAGAAAAGACGGCAGCAGCTTTTGAACGGCGGTGAATATTCCCAGCGGAATCCCAGGCAAGTTGAAATACATCGCTTGCTCACAACGTTGAAGTCGGTTCTGTCCAAAAGCTGACGATATTCCCACCGAGGCTGGTCATTGCGAGAGGCTCACACCCTGCCCGTCCTGAGGACCGCCTCCGTGAGATACACTAGGAAATGGCGAACCTCGTCATGGGGAATCGTACCAACCAGTGCCAATGCTCGTTCTCTTTCTTTGCGAAAGATTTTTTCGGCTGCCGCGAAAACCCCACAACGTTCGAATTCCGCCCGAACTCCGTGAATTCTTTCGACCATCGCCCGCTGATCTGCGTCAGGGGGAACCACCATCATGTCTGCAAACCGTGCTCCCAAAAAGTGCCAGCCGAGCGCCCAAAACAACGTCGGCCGCCGGGAAAGCAGATCCGTGCCGAGCAATTTCTTGTTGTCCTCCTCCGCTTCCCAGTCGCTGAGGTCATTCTGGATTTGAAACGCGATGCCAAATGCATGGGCGAATTTGCGAATTTGCGGAGCCCACTCGGGCAGTGGACCAGCCAGCCGCAGACCAGCTAGGACAGAGACTTCGAACGCCGGGCCCGTCTTCATAGCGTAAATGCGGAGAATCTGGGGGACGCGAACTGGATCCATCGGGTTGCGAGCCAGCCACAGTTCTGCACCCTGTCCAGAAGAGAGTTCCACATGGGCCCGAGAAAATATTCGAACCAGGTCGGCGGCGAGTTCCGCGGACGCACCGCTCGATGCAATGGCCGAGTAGCCCAGCCCAACCAGATAATCGCCCACATTCAATGCGATGGGTATACCCCATCGCTCGTGGAGCGTCGTTCGTCCATAGCGATAGCGGTCGCCGTCCTCGATGTCATCATGGATTAAAGAAGCCTTGTGGAAAATTTCTACCGCCAGGGCGATTCGCTGCACGTAATCCGGGACCTCCAGTTGCGCATCGCCCGATAGCCTTGTCAACGTCCCGCCCACGATGGCGTCATACACTCCCAGCGTGATGAATGGACGATAATACTTACCTCCCTCTTTGAGATAGCCGTAACCAATATCTTCAGTGATACCCAGAGGGTCCTCGCCCGCGTTTCTGTCGGGAGTTGCCCCGGCTTGTCGTGGGAGGAGTTCCTCCGCACTGTCCCGAACGATCTGCACGGCAAGGCGCATGAGTGGCAGATAGGATCGGCCGACGGCAGTGCGCGGCACATATGGCGTTTCGATCATCTCGACAATCCAGTCCTCGTCGGTGGCCGTGTCCTGACAACGATCGACCAGCAACGGGACGGCCATGCAGGGGATACCCGCCATCAAAATGCGTTCGAGAGAACGTTCCAAAGAATTGAGACAGGCTACCCCCAGAAGGGCGTCGGCTTCACCGCTGAGGATCAGTCGCATCACAACGGGTGACCCCTCAGCAATGAGAATTCGGTATCCTTTTGCGCGAGCGATCTCCCCAAGCCAGCCCAGGCTGCATCCCCCGCAACCGAGGCACGCCAGGCCTTCCCGCGAATAAGAAGCCGCGCACAGGCTGGCGTTCCGCATACAGTGAGGAAGCAGCAAGAGCCTTCTCTGATAAGGGATATTCATCACTTGCGGCTGCCAAAAGGCCGTGCCGATGGCCACCATGGTCCATCCGAGATAGCCTCGGGGCAAATGGAGCCGCTTCAGCAGGGACTCAGCGGCTTTCTCAAGGCGCGACCGCGTGAGTGGCAGCGAATGATCGAACGTGCCCGCTTCCCTGATTGCTTCTCGGCGGATCAGCTCCCGCACCCCCCTGTCCGCTGGGACAAGTTTGATGGTCGAGGAATTTTGGTGCGCTGCTGATTCGATTCGGGCATTTGCCACATCGTCGCGGTCTGCCATTCGTGCCTCAGTCCACCAGAAATGTTTCGGAGCCGAGAAAGGAGGTCATGTCGTTCTTTGCAATTTGTGTCCCCTGAACTGGCTAGTGATCCGTTGCCGACCGCAAGTACCGTCCCAGTGCCTCGACCGTAAAAATGAGCGGATACAGTTCTTCAAAGTACCAAAGCCGGGCAAAGTACAGGCCGATCGGGGTTGCCTGAGTCACCTTTCCTTCTTCCACGGCTTGCACAAGCCACATCGCTCCTCGGATGCGCGCTTCCAATCCGCCTGCATCCGGGAGGGCGGAGAGTGCCGCAACCGCCAGGGCTGTTTCCTCTACGGAGCCGGAATGATCCCGGTAACTCACCTGACTTGGTGGGGGCAGATCCTCGGTCCAGAACCCCCAACCCCAACTTCCATCGGGATTCTGATTGTCAGTCAACCATCGGATGGCCCGCTTCCAGCAATCCGTATTGTGGGCATCCATGTCTGCAAAAGCAAGTAAGCACCTCGCAGTGCCGTAAACGGGATTAGCCTCGCCGGGAAGCCACTCATTTCCAAACCAGAGGGGTAACCAAAAGCCTTCCTCAGTTTGACAATTCACCAGGAACCGCATCCCCTTGTTCAGCGCCCGCACCAAACGTTCTCTGAAGACGACTCGCCTCTTCCAGAGACGCTCAATGAAGCGGCGTAGCGGCGGTGAAAGGCGATCGGAAAAATCCAGAGATTGAAACTCCTCCACCCCGGCGTCCAAGGGCTTCAAGATTTTACTCCAACCGTGGAGTGCCCGCATGGCATGGGCTGTCAGATCGACAGCACTGCGATCAAACGGAAAACGCCCCCAACCGCGGCAGAAGGTGGGCCAGCCGCCGTCCCGGTTCTGCTGGTCCAGCAGCCACTGCAACCCCAGAATGACGTGTGGCCAAAGGCGGGCCCTCTCTTGGACGCTGACGTGTGGCCAGATATTGGCCAGCGCCAACAGGGCACCGGCAGTATCGTCGGCGTCCGGCACTGCGCCTGTCTGGTCAGTCCAGCCCCAGCCTCCCGGTGCAGCCCCAGTGAAAGGGTGAATCTCCAGCCATTGACACCGCGCAAGCCATTCCAGAGACACTAAAGAAAGAAACTGACCATTCGGGGTCGTTTTTCCAAGTTGAGCGGCGTGAACCGCGTTCATCGTGAGTGTGGTCAGCCACGTTGCAAGGTCAACATCGACTGGCCAGCTCCCGTCTTCCCGCTGATTGCGAAGCAGGAACTCCAGCGCCCTGGCCGCAATCGGGTGCTCCGCCAGCCCCGCCGTGATCAGGCACATCGCCACAAATGAAGTGAGGGGAATCGCCTCGAGATAGCCCCCACTGCCTGGCTGCATATTCGCGGCCACCTGAAGACACCGCGATTGAACCGCGTCGCGAATCAACCGAACAGGTAGAAAAGAGCTTGGACCCTTTTTGTGGCGTGCCAGGCCCACAGCGACCAGGGCGGGAATCGCGTAGCTGACAACCGGCATTCTGAGGAACCGGTACAAGGCGCGGGGAAACGCAGCCAGTTCGAAAGGAAGTTGAGGCACCTTTTCCCAGGGAAAAATCCCGGCAATCGCACAGTTGGTGAGGATCGGAGCGACAAACGTCTGGTCAGCCCCGTAGCGATTCCTCAGCCCTTGTAATTCACCCTGAGACTTGAGATACGCTTGGGCCGCCGCGAGAACGTCCCGGCAGTATCCTGCCTGGCCCGCCAGATGGATAGCGGCTGTGGCGAGATAGGTCGTCGCGACATTGGATCGGGAACGCTCCGTATCCCCCCACCCCCCATCTTTTTGCTGGGTTTTCTTGAGGTACTCGATACCCGTAGAAATAGCTTTGTCGAGGCTGGCCGCATCCGCCACCGAGATCGTCTTTTCGGACGGGTTTTGCCTGTAAACTGCCAGGGCGGAAACAGCCGTGGCGGTGGCCAGCGGAGAAGAACACAGATACCCGCGCCAAAACCCATCTGGCGAGCGCCTGGCGAGCAAGAGGTCCCAGACAGACTGAAGAGCGCGTTCGATCCGAGCCAGCGTCAACGCGTCACTCATAACCATCCCGAAATTCGCACAGTTACCCGTGGGCACGCGGGTTTTGTCACTCTCCGGCTGACCCAAGAACCACCACAACACCTCCCTTGGGCCCCGTGGAAACAAACCGAGCTTTCACCGCGCAGCATCCGGTACACACCGATTGAGCGTATTATAATCGGCAGAGATGAGACGTCTGCCGGTTGACACACAGTTCGCGATGAGATCCCAGGCCGCTTGATAAAAGGAAGCGGGTCCATGATACTTCCGCGTTTGTTATTTCGGGCAATGACGAGAGTTTCTCCCCGCAATCTGTACAACGCCTGGCGATTGTGGCTCGTGCCCGGTTTTGCGGCGCTGCGGAAATTCCGGGAAAGGCAGGCCAAAGGGGAATTCTTTCCGCCTTTTTTCTTTATCGCTCTGACCGATGCCTGTAATCTCCAGTGTCGGGGTTGCTGGATCAGCAGCCAGGGGAAACCTCGGCAGCTAACGGTGGAGGATGTCACCTCCTTTATCAATTCAGCCAAGACTCAGGGGAACCGGTTCTTCATTTTGTTGGGGGGAGAACCGTTTCTTTACAAGGATCTCGTCACGATCTTTGACACCAACCCGGACTGCTATTTTCAGATCATCACCAACGGTACGCTCATTTCGGAGGAAAGCGTCCAGCAGATCGCTCGCACGGGAAATGCCACTCTCCTTATCAGCGTGGACGGTTTTCAGCCGGCCAACGATTTTCGTCGAGGGGAGGGGGTGTTTGAGCAAGTTGTCCACGGCATGAAGTTGCTCAGGGAGCATCGGGTCTTGTTTGGCATCGCCACAACATTGACGTCAACCAACTGGGAAGACGTGTTGAGCCGAGATTTCGTTCGCTGGGCGGACTCGCAGGGGGCCATCTATTTGTGGTACTACATCTACCGCCCAGTCGGCCCCACGCCCACACCCGAACTGGCCCTGAGCCGCGAGCAAATCGCGCTGGTCCGCAGGAATCTTCTCACGTTGCGGAGAGAAAGTCCGATCATCCTGATTGACACCTACTGGGACGCTGCGGGACGAGCTGTCTGCCCGGCGGCGGCAGGCTTGGGTTATCACATTGGGCCGGCCGGAGATATCGAGTTATGTCCGCCGCTTTCTTTTGCCACGGCAACGATTCGAGATAACAACGGAGATCTTTCCCAAACCATCCAGCAAAACAGTCTTCTCAGAGATTTCCGCAGGTTTGTCCACGCCCATACCCGTGGTTGCGTCATTCTTGAACACCCCCAGGAACTGATCCAATTCCTGAGAAACCACGGTGCCCGGGATACGAGCGGCCGGGATGCATACCATGAACTCAGCCAGCTTCAGCCGCGCCCCAGTCATCACCTGCATGAGGCTGAAATCCCTGAAGACACGTGGCTGTATCGCTGGCTCAAGAAAAACCTCTTCTTTGGCCTGGCTGCGTACGGGTGATCCCTCGGGCCCTCGAAAAAGCCATTATAATGCACAAAAGTGTCCCGCCTGGGCCAAGCCCTCCGGTGGGTCCAAATCCATCTACGAACCGTCAAGGTGATATGCAGATTGATCAGCACTGTCGAGAGGGAAGACATCCATGATCGTTTACGTCGTTCGACACGCATGGGCGGAAAAACCTGACAGCTCACGCTGGCCTGATGATAGCCAGAGGCCCCTCACCGAGGAAGGAAGGCGTCGTTTTCGCCGCTTTGCCCGACGACTCATCAAACGGGGCCTTAAGATAAGGTTGATCGGCACCAGCCCTTATTTGCGATGCGTGGAGACGGCCGAAATCCTCATGTCCGCTACCCGGGAAACAGTTTGCGTTGAGGCAGTACCGGCCTTGGCTCCGCAAGGCAGTTTCGACGAATTGATGGACTGGCTGGAAAAGCACGCGTCCGATCCGAAACAAAATATCGCCCTGGTCGGCCATGCTCCCGATGTCGGCGAACTGATCAGTCGGCTCGTCGGCGGGGGAAAATTCGACTGCGCCAAGGGTTCCGTGGCAGCCATCGAATTTAAAGAGCAACCCAAGCCGGGCGAGGGACAGCTCCTTTTCCTCGTCACAGCTGGCCTGCTCAAATGCTGAAGCCCAAAGCCCGTTGTAGCGGGAAGGCCGAAAAGCGTCCGTCTTTTCGCATAACCTGACCCGGGAGATAATGATCGGAAAGGGGCGCGGGCGTGAGGGGTCATGTCCTGAACAGCCAAGACCACGGAGAACGTCGCGGATGATTGCTACCTTCGAATACATCGAGCAAATCATCAACACGTGCAAAAAAGCGGCACAGGCTAATCTGGAGACTCCCAGCCGTCAGGGCAATCTCATCATGCTTACCTCGCAAGATGGTAGCGACGTGATGATTACCGGCGATTTGCACGGGCATCGACGAAACTTCAATCTCATCCGGCGAATCGCCGCTCTGGACAAGAATCCTGGCCGACATCTCGTCATCCAGGAAGTTTGCCATGGGGGCTTAACATATCCTGATGGCGGCTGTATGTCGCACACCGTGCTGGAGGACGTGGCGAAATTGAAAACCCAGTACCCCGATCGAGTCCATTTCATTCTCGGCAATCACGAGCTTGCCGAAATGACTGATTACCCCATCCAGAAGAACAAACAGATGCTCAATTTTTTATTCAGGCTGGGTATTCAGCATGTGTATGGCCCGGCTGCCGATCGGGTCCGCCAGGCCTACATCGAATTTATCCAGACATGTCCCCTGGGAGTCGTTGTACCGGGAGGTGTGGTGGTGACTCACAGCCTCCCCGAAAACGTGGACAAGCAGGGGTTCGACGTGAGCGTTTTCCATCGCCCCTTGGACATTCTGGAGTTTCTCGAGCACCGCAGCGTGTTCCGTTTGGTTTGGGGGCGCGACTACCGGGAGGAGAATGCCGCCGCCTTTGCTCGACTCCTTCATGCCAACGTGCTCATTCACGGTCACGAGCCCTGCCCGGAGGGATACGCGGCACCCAACAACGTCCAGATCATACTCGACTGTTCGGCTGAGAAAGCCGGATATCTGATTCTGCCGCTCGACCGTCAGGAGCCGTGGACGCATGAGGAAGTGCTGGCCCGCGTGAAACTTTTGGGATGACAGCACAGGCCTGCGGCGCCGCCGCGGCGGCCAGTCGTTTTGCCTGCCGCATCAATCCCACCAGCTTTTCTGCCTAACATCATCCACTTTTGTTAACTTTTCTTTAATTTTGCCCGCCGGTCTTTTCGATTCCCCCGATCCGCTTAAAATTCAACCGGTCCGACGCCGGATCGATCCGGCACGTGGAGAAAACTCGGTTTGAGTACGATGTCACTTCATGCTTGGGAGGTTCCATGCCCATGGTTTCCATCTCACGTCGTGATTTGTTGCGAGGACTGGGTGCCGCTCTCGGAGCTCTGTTCGCGGGCAGGGCTGTCAGCACAACGGCATCTGTGCAGGAGACATCAAACCCGGGGACATTTCGTTTTGTCCACCTGACCGACATTCATGTACAGCCCGAACTGAAAGCCGCTGAGGGTATGGCGGCGTGTTTACGGCACGTCGCGCAATTGGACCCGGCTCCGGACTTTATCCTTACCGGAGGTGATTTAGTGATGGATGCGTTGGAACAAGACGTCCAGCGGACGACGCTCCTTTTCGATCTTTTCACTCGGGTGCTGCGCGATAACACAAACCTGCCGGTTCACCACTGTATCGGCAATCACGACGTATTTGGATGGGGCAAAAAGCACGGGGTGACACCGGAAACGCCTCGGTACGGAAAAAAGATGTTCTGCGAGGTTTTCGGCTACGAGAAAACCTATTACACATTCGACCACAAAGGCTGGCGATTCTTCGTGCTCGACAGTGTCCAACCGTCAGAAAAACTCCTCTATGAAGGAGGACTTGACCCCGAACAATGGGAGTGGCTGGAAGAGCAACTCCAGAAGAAACCCGCCAACATGCCCGGCGTTATCGTGAGTCATATTCCATTTGTGACCGTGACCGTCCTGCCAGATGCCGTACAGGACTATCAGTTCCGCATCGGGGCGGCCAGCCTGTGCAAAGGTGCACAGAGGGCTTCGTTACTGCTCCCCCAGCACAATGTACGTTTGGCACTTTCCGGACATATTCACATGGTTGACGAGGTCGAGTACCGCGGTGTCAAGTACGTGTGTGACGGCGCCGTTTCCGGTCGATGGTGGAAAGGGGCAAACAAAGGGTTTCCCGAAGGATATGGCGTCTTCGATCTCAGTCCTGATGGTTCTGTGAAATATCAATACGTGACATACGGCTGGCAGGCCGTTCAAACCTGACTGCCGTCACCATATATCCTCGCTTATGGCACCCGAGGCTCGCGCGGTCTTGGCCACGTTCCCATCTGGAGGGTGGGAACGTGGTTATAAAGTCTTTAGTGAAACTGTCAGCCCGCGGTTTTACGAAGATCCGGCTCAACAAAGCCGCGAAGTGCCTGGAGCCTTCCTGGCTGACAGGAGTCCCTGATGTCCCGTTTTTTGGGACAATTGGGTTAAAAGGACTGCGGGGTCATGTGATCGGACTGGGCGGTTTCAAGAATCGCTGGTAAACCCGAGGGCCCCCGAGAACCGCCAGCAGATAGGCCGTGTCTGATTCGCACCACCAGCCGAGGCTTGTGCGACTGGTTTGCAGTTGCGGGAAGTACGGAGGAAAACTAGGAAAATCGGGCAGTTTCACATTGAGCACAAACAGCGAACCACGTTCACCGCTGGGCTGTGTGATGTCAAACACGACCGCGGTGTTCGCCATTACGGTAACCCGCCGCCATGTAATCGTGCTGCCCAGATACAAACGGATTTCCCGACTGAATCGGGCTCGCGCCGGCGGCGGATTCGAATTGAACGATTGACCGGTGCCGAACTGGTCGAGCGTTTGCTCGAAAATCCGCGCCACCTCATTGGCGATCTCCACGGAGGATAGCGGTTTCGTTCGCTTTTGGTTCCGCCATAGCCACAGGCCCAGGCCCCCGAGCACGCTCGCACAAATGGCCGAAACTCCGGCGGCCACCCAAGCGCGGCGAGACATTCGCCGCCTCGGGTTCATCCCTTCTCCACAGAACGCTTGCCCTGCATGGCCTGCTTCGGCCTCCGCGGTATCCAACGTTGGGGAACCCTCACTTCCAGTGCGAGACATACCTTCCAGCTCGCTTTTCAGCCGGGATAGAATCCGCTCTTCCAATCCCCGCCGCGGTGGAATGGCTTGGAGGAGGCGAGCAAGATCCCCATCACACTGTTGCACTTCCTGCCACAAAGAAACCAACTCGGGGTGGGCTGCCAGCCGCTTCTGAAGTTCCTCCGCCAGCGGGTCCTCCGGAGATCCCTGGTGCGGTCGCAGACACTCAAGCAGTTCCCGATCGGAGATTTGTTTCGGGTCCCAATCCATCGAGTATTATAGCGCTTCTGTGGATTTTTTGAGACTATTTCCAGCAAATTCCCTTGAGTCTTAGTGATCACTGTCCTGTCGGGTCACCGCGAGTACTTTTTTGCGCAACGCCTCCTTTGCCCGGGACAGGCGACTCATGACAGTTCCAATAGGAATCCCAAGCTGCTCGGCAATCTCTCGATACGATGCTTGCTCAAAATAAAACATCAGCAGAATGACCCGTTGATCGTCGGAAAGTGCGTTCAGCGCATTCTGAATCAATTCGCCGTCCACCTCATCGTCGCCCGAATCCAACGCCATGATCTCTTCCGCCTGGTCGCCGAGGGGGTGTGCGACCATTCCCTTGCTCCGGCGATGCCGGACCAGGAACTGATTTCGCACGATCGTGAACAGCCACGATCTGGCCAATTCTGGATTTGCGAGCTGATGGATGTTCTTGACCGCGGCCAAAAAGGTCTCCTGCGTCAGGTCCTCGGCATCCGCCGCTGAGCCCGTGAGCCGGTACGCATACCGGTACACGTCCTGCGCATACCGTGTCACCAGTTGCTCGATCAAAGGCGGCACCGAACCCTCGGCCATGACTCTCGTCCTTACAGATGATGCGCCCAATCCCGCCATTATTCCTTGGCCCTATTATCCCCTCTGAGATCCCAGAGGAAAACAGGCGGCGCAAATCTCTTTTTGGGTTTTTGTGTCCACTGCCCGAGAAACTGTGGTAGGGTCCAAAAATTCGCTGGAATAAATTTGGGCCGACATGCATCCATACCAATATACGCCTGCCGAATGGTGGTGGGCAGGTCAGGAGGGTTAGGTGTCTTTCAATGAAAGGGTTTACCTCATGAAGCGTTTGGCTGTGTTGCTTGTGGTCTTGGGTTTGAGCGGCTTGTTCGTGGGTTGCCAAAAGAAGGAGGCAGCGCCTCAGCAGACAGAGAAACCTGCTGCCACCTCTACAGAACAGACGGGCGGCACAGAGCAGAAGCCCGCTGAACAGCAGGCGCCGGCGGGTGAGCAGGCCCAGGGCAGCGGTGAATCCAGCAGCCAGGGAAGTGATGCTCAACAGTAAGGCATGCTCCAGGACTATCGAGATGAGCCGCCGATTTTGATTAGTGGGGAGCTTTGAAACTCCCCCGACACCAGAAGTCAATGTGCCCACCCCTGCAGTAAACCATCTGCAGGGGTGTTCTTTTTGCCGGAGGTGTACCGAATAAAGAGCCCCCTTTCATTGCTTTCGACGACGAGGTCCCGTGACATTAATCCCCGGCGATGGATGAATGGTGTTTCGTCGAGGGCCTCTCCGTCCTCGTTTGACCGCAATCAACCGCACCTCGTCGAGCGGTTTGCCAATCTGTTTCCGCAGCAACTGAATCCGATCGCGAATGGCGGCCGCCCGCTCGAACTCGAGGGCCTCCGCCGCTGCCATCATCTCGGCCTCAAGCTCCGCAATGTATTCCTCAGTGACATACTCTACCTCATTTGTGCGTCCTACCATGGCATTAGCCCGGGCGTGGGCTTCCGCCTCGGCTTCAATGCCTGCCCGAAGGTTCTTGCGCACCGTCTCGGGGGTAATCCCGTGGGCTTTGTTGTACTCCTCCTGAAGCTTCCGACGGCGCCGCGTCTCCTCGACTGCCCGCTGCATCGACTCAGTAATGCGATCTGCGTAGAGAATAACCTTCGCATTGACGTTTCGGGCGCACCGCCCGATGGTCTGTATGAGCGACGTCTCACTGCGAAGAAATCCCTCCTTGTCGGCATCCAGAATCGCGACGAGGGAGACCTCCGGCAGGTCGAGCCCCTCCCGCAAAAGGTTAACCCCTACGAGCACGTCGAATTCCCCTTTTCGGAGATCGCGCAAAAGTTCTACCCGCTCAAACGCGTCGAGCTCGCTGTGGAGCCACTTGCATCTGATGTTTTGCTTGGTCAAATAATCCGCCAGATCTTCGGCGAGACGTTTGGTGAGTGTGGTCACCAGGGAGCGTTCCCCCTGAGCCGCTCGCTGACGCACCTGGGCAATGAGGTGGGGGATCTGATTTTTGGCCGGAACAATTTCCACCTCGGGGTCGAGCAATCCCGTGGGTCGAATCACCTGTTCCACCACCTCTCCCCCCGCCTGTTCAATTTCATACGGCCCGGGCGTTGCCGAGACGAAGATCACCTGGTTGATTTTCTGCTCCCACTCCTCAAATTTGAGGGGCCTGTTGTCGAGGGCACTGGGCAGTCGAAAACCGTGCTCGACCAGCGTCAATTTGCGACTGTAATCCCCACCGTACATCCCACGGATTTGGGGAACTGTGACATGTGACTCGTCCACAAACAGAAGAAAATCGTCCGGGAAAAAGCTGAAGAGGGTTTCTGGTGGACTTCCCGGCGGCCGTCCTGCCAGGTGGCGACTGTAGTTCTCGATTCCGGGACAGTATCCCACTTCCTGCAATAACTCCAGATCGTACCGGGTTCTGGCGCTGAGCCGCTGCGCCTCCAGAAGCTTTCCTTGACTTTTCAGTTCGGCAACCCGCTGCTCCAATTCCTCTCGAATGCTCTGGATCGCGGCCTGGATGCGAGACTCCGGAAGCACAAAGTGCTTCGCCGGGTAGATGAATACCTGATCATGCTTTTGCAGCACCTGCCCCGTCAGGGGATGGATGGAAGCAATCTGCTCCACTTCATCCCCCCACAATTCGATTCGATAGGCAAACTGCTCATAGCTGGGGAACACCTCCACGCAATCCCCACGGACCCGGAACCGCCCTGGCTGGAACTCGAAATCGTTGCGTTCATACTGAATGTTGATCAACTTCATGAGGAGCTGGTCCCGATCGACGACCTGGCCCCGTTGCACGCTGACCATCATGTTCCGGTAGTCCTCGGGCGATCCCAAGCCATAAATGCAAGAGACGCTGGCCACTATGATGACATCCCGGCGTGTCATCAGCGCGCTCGTCGCCGCCAGCCGAAGGCGATCAATCTCTTCGTTGATGGAGGCATCCTTTTCGATGTAAATGTCCCGTTGCGGGATGTAGGCCTCCGGCTGGTAGTAGTCGTAATAACTTACGAAATAGTGGACGGCGTTGTACGGGAAAAATTCCTTAAACTCCGCGTAAAGCTGTGCGGCGAGGGTCTTGTTGTGGGACATGACCAGGGTCGGTCGCTGGGCGAACTGGATCACGTTCGCCATTGTGAACGTCTTTCCCGACCCGGTAACACCCATGAGCACCTGGGCCCGCTTTCCCTTCCGCAAACCTTCGCAAAGGGCAGCGATAGCCTTGGGTTGGTCCCCCGCCGGTTTAAATGGGCTTACGAGTTGGAACATCGTCGGCTCCTACCCCGTAGATAAAAAGCGGATTGATGTGGTGAATCGTCGATCAACAATACGGCATTTCCCGTTTGTGGGCCGTGATTGCCATTCTGCCATCCGGCTTGAAAGGGATCAGCGAGATAACGGCATCCTTTTGTCATTCTACCGTAGCGACGCGGCAATGCATGTGTTCGATTGCCCCTTGGGACGGAACCACCTAAAATGGGGTAGATGGGAGTGGAATCCATACTCAGAATATCCCAACGCGTGCTATGGACGACGACATTTATCAGGAACGTATCCTCGAACATTACGAATCCCCCTACCATAGAGGGAAGTGCCCGGGCTGCACGCACTGCCATGAAGACCGTAATCCGCTTTGCGGAGATGTGGTCCGGATGGAGTTGCGAATTGTGAACGGGGGAAAGATCGAGGACATCTATTTCGACGGCGAAGGCTGCTGTATCAGCCAAGCAGCCGCCTCGATGCTCACAGAGCTGTTCGATGGAAAGACCGTAGAGGATGTGAAAAACTTCAGCGCAGAAGACATGCTCCGGTACTTTGGACCGCGATTAACGCCGAATCGCCAGAAATGCGCCCTCCTGCCGTGGCGCGTTCTCCAGGCCGCCATTTATTCTCCGTGTGCCGAGTCCCAGTCAAACGGAACCACCCACAGCCTGCGAACCCAATAAGTATCGCGAAATCAGAGCGATCCTCTGTTTGCGGGTCGGCCCCGAAAAAGTGAAATATCAGATCCTCTCTGTGGTTTGCTTTTCAAACGGCTGTGTCTCCCGCACCGCTATCGGTGGTCGATACGAACGCGAAAAATGCGGGGAAGGGCTCGCGGGCTTTTCGACTGACGCGGGAAATGTTCTGGTGGGTTAGTCTCTCTTTCTCCGGCCGCTACAATTAAACAACGTACCTCTCCAACATGACGAGCGGGCTTGGGCCAGTCGAAGAGTGGGTTTGTGGATCGTGTCGGTTTTGGGAAAACCTGGATGTCGCCCAAACCGACACCCTCCGCGACGATAAAAAACGCTTTTCGGCGGATCCAATTCATCCAGTGCATACCGGCTAAGTGAGGTCGAAAATGACGGTTTCCGAATCGGCTATCTCCTTCGATCCATTGGTTTATCGCCAGGACTTTCCCATTCTTCAGCGAGAAGTGCATCCTGGGCGTCCTCTGGTCTACTTCGACAATGCCGCCACAACACAAAGGCCTCGGCAGGTGATCAAGACCATTGTCGATATATATGAAAAGCATTATGCGAATGTGCACCGGGGCATCCACACACTGGCGGACGAGACGACGGAACTCTACGAAGAGGCCCGGCGACGGGTCTGCCGGTTTATCAACGCGCGCTCGGAAAAAGAAATCATCTTCACCTCCGGTAGCACCGCTTCCATTAACCTGGTTGCCCGGGCATGGGGAGATGCCAATATCAGGCCAGGCGATGAGATTCTGGTCACGGAGATGGAACACCATTCCAACCTCGTGCCGTGGTTTCAGCTTGCCGAGCGTCAGGGAGCAACAGTCCGCTACATCCCCATCAACGACCAGGGGGAACTCGTCCTCGACAGCCTTGATACCCTCTTGACCGAACGAACGAAGATCGTGGCGATTACCCTCGTGTCAAATGTTTTGGGCACCATCAATCCCGTAGAAGCGATCATTCGGGCCGCACACTCGGCGGGGGCCAAGGTCCTCGTTGACGGGGCGCAGAGCGTCCCCCACCTTGTCACGGACGTCCAAAAACTGGATGCCGACTTTCTCGTGTTCAGCGGCCACAAGATGCTTGGCCCGTCAGGAATTGGTGTCCTCTACGGAAAAAAGGAAATCCTAGAAGAAATGCCCCCATTCATGGGCGGCGGGAGCATGATTCGGGAGGTTCGGCTCGATGGTTTTGTGCCGGGCGATCTCCCCTACCGGTTTGAAGCAGGAACGCCCCCCATCGTCGGCGCGATTGGACTAGGCGCCGCGATTGACTATCTGGAAAAAGTCGGCCTGGAACGCGTTGCAGCCCATGAACACCAATTGACCCTCAAGCTCCATGCGGCCCTTGCCGAAATGCCGCGGGTTCGCATCTTCGGACCGGGGCCCGACAAAAAAGCGGGCATCGCCAGTTTCGTCGTCGATGGTATTCATGCCCATGACGTCGCTCAGCTCCTGGATTCTGTGGGCGTTGCCGTTCGGGCTGGCCATCACTGTGCCATGCCCCTTCACAAACGGCTGGGAGTGGTGGCCACGGCACGCGCGAGCTTCTATTTCTACAACACGCTGGATGAGATTGACCAGTTGGTCGAGGGCTTGGAAAGGGCGCAGCGTATCTTCAGAAAGCGAAGCTAGACACAGTTCAGATAGGCTGTTATCACGCGTGTCTGAACTTTTAGGAGAAGACAAACCGCCACATTTTGATCTTCTGCCGATCAGAGCGGCGACGCCCGCTGCTCTTCCAACAGGAAAGAAAAAGGCCTGTCCCGAGGATGCTTTCCCGCACCCCATGGGACAGGCCTCTGAGCCCTCAATATCCACAACGTGGCTGGGGCTCGCGTGTCGCACGCGATGACGTCCCTGTCATCAACGGGAAGGGGCACAACCGGCACGTGGCGAACCGAACTCAGTGCTGGTCGGTGGCCAAGAACCAACACTGAAGGCCCCACCCCTCGGCGACA
>ERZ795042.1053-NODE-1053-length-19057-cov-3767.276708_pt1 | contig 19057 bp, 9 predicted proteins | sample MGYA00375126_ERZ795042 | MGnify/ENA primary metagenome ERZ795042 (study PRJEB30171, sample SAMN05518105) | compost metagenome | isolation source: Feedstock adapted compost from Newby Island compost facility, Milpitas, CA | place: USA:Newby Island compost...
GCTTTGCTTACCGATAGCGGCGGCTATCAGGTGTTTTCACTGGCTAAAATCCGCAAGATTACCGAAGAGGGTGTATGGTTTCAATCGCATATTGATGGATCCAGACATTTTTTTTCTCCCCAGCGTGTGATGGAAATCCAGCGCAGAATTGGGGCCGATATCGTGATGGCTTTTGATGAATGTGCACCTTATCCCTGTACGCATGCTTATGCCCGGAACTCCGTACAACTCACCCATCGCTGGCTTGATGCCTGTATGGCCTGTTTTCAAGAACAGGGCTTATATGGTTATTCGCAAACCCTATTCCCAATTGTGCAGGGGAGCGTATTCCCAGATTTGCGTAAGGCCTCGGCCGAATATATTGCGGCAAAATCTACGGCCGGCTATGCTATCGGAGGGCTCAGCGTGGGTGAGCCCGAGGAAATGATGTACGAAATCACGGCTCTGGTCAATGAAATTTTACCCGCCAGCAAACCGCGTTATTTAATGGGTGTGGGCACACCCTGGAATATTTTGGAAAGCATCGCACTTGGAGTGGATATGTTCGATTGTGTCATGCCTACACGAAATGGGCGCAATGGCATGTTATTCACCTGGCAGGGCATCATCAACATTCGAAATAAAAAATGGGCAACCGATTTTTCAGTAATCGATGAATATACCGAAGGCCCCGTCAGTACATACTATTCAAAAGCATATCTGCGGCATCTGTTTGTTTCCAGCGAAATCTCCGGCTTGCAAATTGCCACCCTGCACAACCTCAGTTTTTATCTGCAACTGGTCAGGGAAGCGAGAAAACATATTCTGCAGGGCGATTTTTTATCCTGGAAAAATGAGCTTATACCCAGGTTAAAATCAAGATTGTGAATCCTGTATATCCGATTTTGCCGTATCATAAGGATATGACCATAGTTCCCGGTATCGTTGAAATCCTTTTTTGAAAAAAAGATAATTGAGTGCTACCGTAGCTGCGGCTGTGAGCATTCCACCCAGTACATCTGAGGGATAATGTACACCCAGATCCATGCGCGAATAACCTACCACACAGGCCCATCCCACCATCACGGGCAGCATCCATTTCTTTTTTCGAAAAGCCACCCCATAGCAAAGGCCAGTGCAAAAGCACCCGTGGTGTGCCCGGAAGGGAACGACCAGCCTCCACCCTCGGTTTTCTTTTCGATCATCTGATAACTATGCCAGGGCCTTGGCCGCTGTACCGCCTGCTTGATTCCTGATGCCAGCAAACTGGCTGTGACCAAACAGGATATCAGAAACCAGGCTTTAATGCGGAGGAAAGCATCTTTTTGCGTGAAAGCCACGATGAGGCAGATCAGCGGAATGGCAATCGTAATATAAGCAGCTGTGTAGGTGATTACATTCATTGCTGCATCCCATATCGGAGCATGATGAATGTTTAATTTTTCCAGTAAATGAACATCCCATTCCTGTATAACATGGGAAATAAAGATATGGCTGAGCAGCATCAGAAGATACAAGTTCATGTATGTAATAGGTCAATACTTTCCATCTCTTAAAACGCAAGCAAATTAGAAATGGATGCTGAAGAAAATTGGAAGTGGAAATTAATTTTTGGTTAATGCATGCGGTTGAAAATGATGTAACCGATAAATAAAAAATTTCCTTGCCAGCTTTCCTCCCCGGTATTGCAGCATGACCACAGGCGTATCAATCTTCTGGAACAAGTGTCCAAAATGTGCGGTTACATCTGTAAAATAATTGGAGGGAACAATGCAATAAGCATCATCACCCGGTTGCAACCTGCGTGCCTGCGGGCGCCATATGGCATATTCATGTAAATCATCCACAGCCCCAATGCCTTGAACAGGTTGATGTGTGTAATAGCTGATGTAAAATTGCTCATGTGCCAGAGGAAACCATTTATTGGAGATAATAAATGCGTTTTTTTGCATGACACCCTCGCGCAGGTCCTGTTGATACATGCGTTGAAAGGGCTTGCCGATCTTTCGCCATCCATACATATCGAGTGTAAAATCGCCCGATCCATATTCCATCCGGTCATGACTGCCAAGGGTACCGGGATAATCCATGATGATCCACCATCCTGCAAGGATAATAGTTAGGGTGATTCCTGTGGCCCATTTAACTGTAGCAGGAATTTTTTTCAGGTTATTATAACGAGCATCCAGCCGGGCTGCTACCAGCAAAAGCAGGCTGCTATAGGCCGGTCCGCTCCAGTGTGGCAAAATGCTGCGAAAAAGCGATACACCCAGTAAGATGGCGATTAAAGGCAGGCTGCAGCAAAGCAATACACGTATGGTTTGTACAGTACAGGCTTGATATTTTTTTCGAAAAACTTGCACCAGACAAATCCAGATCCATACATAGATCACCGGATTATGATAAAAACATTCGCCCAGTATTTCGGTTAAAAAATAATTCAGATGCAGATGCGATTGTGTTAAGCTCACGCGCCGGCTATGATAGGCATAGGTGATAAAATGATGTTGCACATTCCAGATCAATATGGGAATCATGCATATCAGGCTGATGATTGCTGCAACATAGACATACCATTTTTTCCATACTTCCCGACGAAACAACAGCAGGTAAAGTCCTGCACCTGCCCACAGAAAAATTCCATGAATTTTGCTCAGGGTGGCCAATCCCGTCCAGGCTCCAAAAGCCAGCCAGGCGCGGGATTTGCCGGTATGTTCATGAGCTATGCGCAACAAACTGCGCAAGGCCAGCCACCAGAAGAGGATTTGCGCGGAATCGGGTAATATGAACACACCGGCTACAATGCTGCTATACAGGTCGGCAGCATACAATATGGCAGCAATCAATCCCGTCCGCTCATTCCGTATGATCCGGCCCGTATCGTAAACCACATACATCGTGATGGCCGAACAGAGTACCGCACCTGCTCGTACAAACAATTCTTGATGCAAATGCGTGCCCCATGTGCTAAGCCAGATAAGCCAGCCCACGATGGGTGGATGATCGAAATAACTCCATGCCGGATGTAGTGCATAAGTCCAGTAATACACTTCATCATTGCCCAATGGAAGCGAAAAGGCAAGCACAAGATGCAAAAGGGTGGTAATAAAAATCACCGGGAAAATGGCATGAATGCGCGATCTGGCCTGGAGATGCATGCAATGCAACTTATCGGCAGCTAAAATAATGTAAAATCCCGTCCACCTCTACACATTGATGACCTGGCCGAAGTGTAAAACACTATCTTTGTTAGCCTGATTAAGCCAATGGATTTGCACATGCGTAAACTCGACTGGTATATCCTGCGTAAATTTCTCGGCACTTTTTTTTATGCCATTGGTATTTTGATTGTGATCACCGTGGTCATTGACATTTCCGAAAAGCTGGATGATTTTGTGAAAAGCCATCTTACGGTGAAACAACTGATTTTTGAATATTACATCGGTTTTATACCCCATATTGCCGCGCTTTTGTTTCCATTGTTTGTATTTATTGCGGTTATTTTTTTTACATCCCGTCTGGCCTACCGTTCTGAAATCATCGCTATGTTAAGTGCGGGCATCAGCTTCCGACGCATGTTGCGCGCTTACTGGGTAGGAGGGGTCATGTTGTGTGTGATGCTCTGGGCGGGCAACCGATGGGTAGTTCCGCACGCAGATAGGATCAGGGATGCTTTTGAAGATAAATATGTGAACGACATTGATGAAAGCAAACAAATCAGCAATGTGCATCTGCGGATTGATAGCTTCACCTACATCACCATGTACATTTACGATCCGATCTACAAATATGCATCCGGGTTTAAGCTGGAAAAAATTCGTGATCAGGACATGTATTATCGGCTGGAAGCGCAGAATGTACGCTGGGATTCCACGCATAAAGCCTGGAATACAGGTCCCTGTGTGATTCGCACTTTCAATGGCCTGCAGGAAACGGCCCGGCAGCTAAACGATACCAGCCTGAAGATTCCATTGGTTCCAGAAGATTTGATTCAACGCAGCAATATCACAGAAACCCTTACCACACCCGAATTGAATGCCTATATTGCTCGTGAAAAGCTCCGCGGGAGTGAAGGCATCAATGCGCTGTACGTAGAAAAATACCGTCGTGATGCTTCTGCGGTGGCTGTTGTGATTCTTACACTAATCGGTGTGGCTATTGCCAGTCGCAAGGTGCGAGGTGGCAGCGGATTACATCTGGCGATCGGCATTGTAATTGGTTCGGCATATATCGTGGTATTGCAATTTTCTTATACGTTCTCTGTAAAGGGCAACCTTTCGCCGTTTGTAGCGGTATGGCTTCCCAATCTATTATTCGGGGCGGTTGCCTTTGCACTGTTGCGTCGAGCACCTAAATAAAATCAGCGGGTATTGATCTTGTCTTGCAGAAACAGTTCACAATTGCCGGCTATGTTTGAAATGTTCACCTGCTGCCTGCCATGAAATTCCTAAATTTGTACAATTGTAGCAACATCGCCTATCCGTTGGATGTCGTCAAAAAATCATCCATTTAAGGAGATGATGGTTTATTCAGCATTAAAACCGGTCGTATGAGCACATTAAAAGAAAAATTCAAGGCAAAAGCCGATGAACAGGCAGGCCGTGTCAGGCAATTGATCCAGGAATATGGTCATACCAAAATTGGTGAGATTACTTTATCGCAGGTATATCAGGGCATGCGGGGTGTGATTGGACTGGTAACGGAGACTTCTTTACTGGATCCTAATGAAGGTATTCGATTTCGTGGATATTCCATTCCGCAGCTGCGCAAGCAATTGCCTAAGGCTCCAGGTGGCAATGAACCTTTGCCGGAGGGATTATTTTATTTGATGTTGCTGGGCGAATTGCCCACCGAACAGGACGTTACGGATATGGCCAACGCATGGGGGCGGCGCTCGCATGTTCCCAACCATGTTTTCGATGCTATTGACGCATTGCCATTATCAACTCATCCCATGACCATGTTTACGGTAGGCATCATGGCCATGCAAACGGAATCGCGGTTTGCTAAAGCTTATGCTGCAGGGAAAATGAGCAAAGCCGATTACTGGGACTACACGTTTGAAGATGCTATGAACCTGATTGCCCGCCTGCCCCGCATTGCGGCTTATATCTACCGTCGCAAGTATAAAGGTGGCGATAATATTCAGCCTGATCATTCCCTCGACTGGGCAGCGAATTTTGCACACATGCTGGGCTACGACGATGAGAGCTTTTATGAGCTGATGCGGCTTTACATGACTATTCATGCCGATCATGAAGGAGGCAATGTGAGTGCACATACCGTACATCTGGTGGGCTCGGCCCTGAGCGATCCCTACCTGGCTTTCTCCGCCGGGATGAATGGACTGGCGGGCCCCCTGCATGGACTTGCCAATCAGGAAGTCATCAAATGGATCAAAAACATGCAGCAGGAACTGGGCGGAGGATTGCCCAGCAAAGAACAGATAGCAGCTTTTGTGCATAAAACCCTGAGTGAAGGAAAAGTGATTCCCGGTTACGGCCATGCTGTGTTACGTCAGACAGACCCTCGTTTTCTGGCCCAGATGGATTTTGCTAAAAAACACCTGCCCGACGATGAGCTGGTGAATCTGGTATGGCGTATCTATGAAGTCGTGCCGCCCATTTTGCAGGAACTGGGTAAGGTGAAAAACCCCTGGCCCAATGTGGATGCACATTCCGGAGCCCTGCTGGAACATTATGGACTGGTGGAATATGAGTTTTACACCGTACTGTTTGGCGTTTCTCGGTCACTGGGCGTGCTTGCTTCACTGTGCTGGGATCGTGCACTGGGCCTGCCTATCGAACGACCTAAATCGGTAACTACCGAGTGGCTGGAGCAATTCGTCAAAGGGCAGCTCCAGTCTGTAGAGCATTCCACGCATGCAGGTAGCGAAGAATCCTGACGCATACGCACCGAGATTGTTGATCGATATATTGGCTATGCCGGCATCCGTAACACCCATATGGCAGATTCCGGTAGAGTACATCAAAGGGGTGGGGCCCCAGCGTGCAGAGCTGTTGAAAAAAGAACTTCAGATTTTCACGGGTCGCGACTTATTGATGCTCTTCCCCTATCGGTATTACGATCGCTCGGAAATCACCCCCATCGCCAGGCTTACAAGCGAACAGGAATACGCACAGGTAAAAGGTGTCATCACACAGATCCACCAGGTGGAGGGTGGACGATGGAGCAACGCATCTCGTCTCGTTGCCGAATTACACGATGACACCGGATTTCTTCAGCTGATCTGGTTTAATGGCTGGCAATGGGTGAAAAAAAGCCTCCAACCCGGCAAAACCTATCTGGCTTTTGGCCGACTTTCCTTTTTTAACGGTATTCCGCAAATTGTTCATCCGGAATTAAACGATCCCCATGCACCACAAGCCAGCTGGGCTTTTGAGCCGGTTTATCCTTCTACAGAAAAACTCAAATCGCGTGGACTTAACAGCAGAGGAATAGCCCGTATCATGGCGGCTTTCTGGGAAAAAATCCGGGATCAGGATATTCCTGAAAACCTGCCCGAAAGCATCCTGCAGACTTATCAGTTAATGGAAAGGGCTAAGGCCTTCCGGGCCATTCATTTTCCGAATAGCTCATCCGAGGCCGAAGCGGCTCGCCGCCGGCTGAAGTTTGAAGAGTTATTTCTTTCCCAGCTACGAATGGCCATGTTGCGGCATCAGCATCATGAGCAATCCAGAGGGTGGAAATTCGAGCAGGTGGGAGAACGCTTTCATGCTTTGTATCAACGCCTTCCCTTCAGCCTTACCGATGCTCAGAAACGTGTGATTCGTGAAATTCGCCGCGACACAAATACCGGTCATCAAATGAACCGCCTCTTGCAGGGCGATGTAGGCAGCGGCAAGACCATCGTGGCTTTACTGAGCATGTTGCTGGCCGTAGATAACGGCTTTCAGGCCTGCTTGATGGCCCCTACCGAGATCCTCGCCCAGCAACATTTTAGCCATATTCGGGCCTTACTCGACGACTTGCCCGTTGAAGTAGCTTTGCTCACCGGTAGCGTAAGAGGACAGGCCCGTAAACAAATCCTGGAAGGGATCAATTCCGGACATATTCACCTGCTCATCGGCACGCATGCCCTGATTGAAGATACCGTACAGTTTGCCCGGCTTGGATTGGCCGTGATCGACGAACAGCATCGCTTCGGTGTGGCTCAGCGGGCAGCTCTCTGGGAAAAAAGCGAAATCCCACCGCATGTGCTGGTGATGACAGCCACACCCATTCCGCGTACCCTGGCCATGACCGTGTACGGCGATTTAGATGTTTCGGTAATCGACCAGTTGCCCCCGGGTAGAAAAAAAGTGATGACCGTGCACCGCACCAGCGACAGGCGACACCAGGTCATGGACTTCGTGAAATCGCAAATTCGGGAAGGCCGGCAGGCCTATATCGTGTACCCCCTGATCGAAGAATCGGAAAAACTCGATTATGAAAACCTGATGCGCGGATATGAAGAGGTGAAAGCTTATTTCCCGGAACCGGAATTCCGCATCAGCATGGTACATGGCCAGCAATCCCCCGAAGTCCGGCATACCAATATGCAACGTTTCGTTCAGGGGATCACTCATATCATGGTGGCTACCACAGTGATTGAAGTGGGCGTGCACGTGCCCAATGCAACGATCATGGTCATCGAAAGTGCTGAAAAATTTGGTCTTTCTCAGCTTCATCAGCTCAGGGGAAGGGTGGGTCGGGGCGAACATGCATCGTATTGCATCTTGCTCACTGCCCCCGAAATCGGCAAGGAAGCTATGGAACGCATCCGGGTAATCACGCAGACCGATAATGGTTTTTTGATTGCTGAAAAAGACCTCCAGCTCCGTGGCCCGGGCGATATCGAAGGAACCCGACAGAGCGGCGCCATCGAATTTAAACTGGCCGATGTGGTGCAGGATGCCGATTTGTTGATGACTGCACGTCAGGCGGCTTTACAGCTGGTGGAAGAAGATCCCCTGTTGATGAAACCGGAAAACCGATGCCTGCTTGATTATTTACAACAAGATCGGAGAAAAAATAACTGGAGTAAAATTTCTTAATCTCTTTAAAGGCAACGGATCGGCTATAGCTTTACGAAATATGTTTCATGATGCTGCTTGCGCAAGCTGAAAGTTTAAATGCCCATATCCTCTACCATATCCCGAGCATGTGGAAGAAAGGGTGGATGGCGATGTTTTTGCTTTTGATGGGGGTTATGCATTCCGGCATGGGTCAATCGTCTTTCGGAGGCATCAGTTTTCAGGAAAATAAAGGCCAGTGGCCAACCGACATCAAGTACCGCGCTGATCTGGGTGCTGGTGCTCAGGTGATCCTGAAGCCAGATGGTTATGGTGTCATGCTCTACGATACGGCCGATATGCATCGGCTCTGGTCCATGTTCCATGGCGATGCCCATCAACTCCCCGCCGGATCTGTGCATCGACCGCGTGCTCCATTTCCCCAGGCTATATCCAGTCCCGCCCAGCCAGCTTTTCCCATAACCTTACATGGCGTGTATTATGAGGTGAATTTTTTTCCTGCGGAGCCACATCCATCGGTTCAGCTCATCCCCGATCATGCTTCGCCCACACAATATCATTATTTCATTGGTAACGATCCCGCCCACTGGGCCACACATGTGCAGGCGTATGGCGGCATCACCTACAAAAACGTGTATCCACAAATTGACGTTCGAATATATTCCGAAGCAGGCCGATTAAAATCGGACTGGATGGTTTATCCAGGGGGCCGTGTAGATGATATCTGGTTGCAATATCGGGGCCTGCAAGCGATGACGGTGAAGAAAGGGAATCTGCTGCTGAAAACAGCCATAGGCACCGTCACCGAACTGGAGCCTTTTTGTTATCAATATGTCGATGGTGTGCGCCGGCAAATTGCCTGCAGATACGTGCTTCATGGCGATCGGGTGGGTTTCCAGATAACGGGGCATTATGAGACTCAGCTGCCGTTGATTATCGATCCGGTGGTGGTATTTGCCACCTTCACGGGTTCTACGGCCGACAACTGGGGATTCACAGCCACCTATGATGATCAGGGCAATTTTTATGCGGGGGGTATCGTATTCGGTGATGATGGGCGTTATCCGGTGACGCCCGGGGCCTTCCAGCAAACCTTCGGTGGAGGGGTTATGGAAAACGGGTATTATGGTTATGATATGGCCATCGCCAAATTCGATCCCACGGGCAGGAATCTGCTTTATGCTACATACCTGGGGGGTAGCGGCAACGAACAACCGCATAGCCTGATTGTCAATCATCAGGGCAACCTGATCATTGCCGGAAGGACCAACTCAACGGATTTCCCGCACGACCATGCTTATGGCCCACTGGGAAATTATGATATCGTGATAGCCGAACTCAATCCCACGGGCAGCGCATTGCTGCACAGCGTACTGATAGGAGGCAAAAACGATGACGGGGTGAACATCACCTATGTACGCGAGGCCGGCACCGTGTCGCTCATGCAGAACTACGGCGATGATGCCCGCAGTGAGGTGATGGTGGATGACAGCGATAATATCTATCTCGCCAGCTGCAGCCAGTCGCCCGATTTTCCCACTACAGCCGGTGTTTTCCAGCCCAGGAAAGGAGATCGCACCCAACCCCATTCCGGCTCGCGAACAGTAAAAACCGATAGCGGACCATACACTTTTTATTATACCTATTATGACCAGGATGCCGTAGTCATCAAGCTGCATCCCGATTTCAGTCTGGCCTGGGCCAGCTTCTTAGGCGGTTCGGGCGACGATGCGGCTTATGTGATTGACCTCGATCCACAACATCATATTTATGTGGCCGGAGCTACATCCAGTAGCGATTTGCCGAAAGGGTCGGCTGGCGGTTCGGTCTTGCAGGCCAATTATCAGGGAGGCATGGCCGATGGTTTCGTAGCTGAAATATCGAATGATGGCACGCAGCTGTTGCGCCGTACCTATCTGGGTACCGGCGGCATCGATGAAGTCTATGGACTGGCTTTCGACCAGCAGGGTTATCCTTATGTCTGCGGCACCACCACGGGCAACTGGCCGGTGATCAACGCCGCTTTTGCACAGACCAGAGGAAAACAATTTATTGCCAAACTCAAGCCCGACCTGAGCGGATATGTGTATTCCACCACCTTTGGCACCGGCGGTGCCAATCCGGATATTTCCCCGGTAGCCTTTCTGGTGGATCGTTGTGAAAATGTGTATGTCTCCGGCTGGGGAGGAGAAATTAATAGTAGTTACGGTGGATTTGTCCATGGCGGGCAATCTACTTCCGGACTCTATATCACGCCCGACGCCCTGCAAAAAACCACCGATGGGTCTGACTTTTATTTCTTCGTGCTGAAGCGCAATGCCGCCAGCGTCTTATACGCCAGCTACTGGGGCGGCCCCGATATCTGGGAGCATGTGGATGGCGGCACCAGTCGCTTCGATCCGCGGGGTGTGATTTATGAAGCGGTGTGTGGTGGCTGTGACGGCAGTTCTAATGAGCCCGTAACGCCGGGTGTCTGGTCGCCTGTCAACAGAAGCAAAAACTGCAATGAGGTAGCGTTGAAGATAGCGTTTAATTTGAGTGGGGTACATATTGGGTTGAAGGCGCAGAATGGGGACACGAGCGGATGTGTACCGTTCACGGTGGAGATAGCCGACACGGCGGGATTGGCCAGGCAATACGTATGGGATTTTGGGGATGGTACGCCCCAGGTACGTACGACGCAGAGCAGCCAGCGTCATACCTATACGTCGGTAGGTCGATACCGGGTGATGGTGGTGGGGATCGATTCGAGCAGTTGCAACATAGCCGACACGGGGTATATGTGGGTGAAGGTAGGGGATAATCCGGCGGAGATTGGGTTTCGGGTAGAGAAGGTAGGGCCATGTACGAGCTATCGGTATCGGTTCATCAACACGAGTGTAGCGCCGATGGGTAGTTTTACGGATAGTTCGTTTGTATGGGATTTTGGGGATGGTACGCCGGAGGTATGGGCTGGGACGGACACGATAGAGCATGGGTATGGGTCAGCGGGAGTGTATCGGGTGGTGTTGCGGTTGGTGGACACGAGTTTTTGTAATGCGCCAGCCGATAGTGTGAAGGTATTGCGGGTAGCGTCGAATGTGAGGGCGAGTTTTCAGGTCGACAGCATAGGATGTGTGCCGTATGAGGCGCAGTTTGAGAACACGAGTTTGGGGGGAATAGATTTCAGCTGGGATTTTGGGGATGGGGCGACGAGTCAGGAGGTGAGTCCGGTACATGCCTACGGGAAGGCGGGGGTATATGTGGTGCGGATGATAGCGGAAGACAGCACGACGTGCAATCGGCGGGATACGGCGGTGGATACGATACGGGTGTATGGGAGGCCGGTATCGTCGTTTGTGGTGAGTCCGGTACCGCCACAGGAGAATGTGGCGGAGGTATTCACGAACCAGAGTGAGGGGGCGGTGAAGTGGTGGTGGGAGTTTGGGGATGGGAGTGGAGATACGAGCTATAATACGAGTCATATATATCCGGCGACTGGGGTATATGAGGCGTGTTTACGTGTAGCCAATGAGTGGGGATGTGAGGACACGAGTTGTCAGGCGGTGGAGGCGTTGATCAATCCGTTGTTTGATGTACCGAGTGCATTTTCGCCGAATGGGGATGGGGTGAACGATGTGTTTCGGGTGCGTGGATTTGGGATAGCGAAGTTTGAGATGGAGATATACAATCGATGGGGGCAGAAGGTGTATGAGAGTCGGGATGTGAACCAGGGATGGGATGGTACCTATCGAGGCAAGCCACAGCCGATGGATGCCTATGCCTATGTTATCCATATCCAGTTTACCGATGGAAGGCAAACAACGAAAACCGGCAGTGTAACGTTATTGAGATAGAGGGTGTCAATATAGAAAACAAGGTCGACCTGAAAATCGTAAATTTAGGGAATGGAGCAATGCTACGATGAAACATGCACAAAACGAGATTGTATTTCACCCCACACAGCAGGGCGATACATGGATTGGTTGCGGTAAGTGGAGGGGCCGGCTGCTGGTGTGGTGCCTATCGGGGCTGTTTATCGTATGTCATTGGCAGGTGACGGCTCAAGCAACCCAGGCTTCCCTGGATACGGGTTCCGCTTCAGGTTTAGCAGAAAATGAACAGGTTGGACAGGCTTCATCGCCGGCTTTTCCACCTTTGCTTTTTGTCAGGAATCAGGGACAATGGGCTTCGGATATCCTGTATCGTGCTGATCTGCCGGGAAATGGGCAATTGTTTATTCGATCCAGCGGCATAGCGATAACCGTGCTTAATCCTGACGATATACAAGCCATCGCGCAGGATTATCATCCAGGAGAAAATCAGTCGATAAGCCATACTGTCGCCAACGGAGGACAGGCTCGCGTGGCTTCCCCCATTGGAAACAATGGAGGAGGAACGGCGCAGTCATCCCCGACGAGAACTTCATCTTCCGTCCAACCCGAAACATGGACGGTACACGGACAGATGTATGAAATGCATTTTGAGGGAAGCCGACCCCATCCTGATATCGAGCCCGACCATCCCAGTGCCGTGTATTACAACTATTTTATCGGAACAGATCCCGCCCGCTGGGCTACCCATGTACAGGCTTTTGAGGCGGTTACCTATAAACAGATTTATCCAAATGTAGATATCCGGGTATTTTCTTCCGCATCCCGTTTAACATACGATGTGATTGTATATCCCGGCGGGAACCCCGATCAGGTAGTGATGTCCTATCAAGGCGTAGATAGGATCGAGGTAAAAAACAACCGTTTGAAGATTTACACACATTATGGTGAGATTGAAGAACAAACACCTTATGCGTATCAATTCGTCGGCAATGAAAAGCGAACGGTCACCTGCAAATTCAGGGTAAAAGGCAATCGGGTGCAGTTTCATTTTCCCCATCCTGAGGAATGGAACCGGAATTATCCTTTGATCATTGACCCAACGATTGTGTTTTCTTCCTTCACCGGATCGAGGGCCGATAACTGGGGATATACAGCTACCTACGATGCACAGGGGAATATGTATGTAGGTGGAATTGTATTCGGACAGGGATATCCGTTACGCCCAACCAATCCGGGACCTTTCCAGGCAACATTCGGCGGCGGATCTTCTTACGAAGGAAATGTTTATGGTTTTGATATGGGCATCAGCAAGTTCAGCCCGGATGGGAAAACCTTATTGTATTCCACTTATATCGGCGGATCGGGTAATGAACAGCCACACAGCCTGGTGGTTAATAGTAATGGCAATTTAATCATTGCAGGACGCACCAATTCACCTAATTATCCCTTATATCCTCAGGGCAATGCGCTGGGAACTCAGGGCGGCTGGGATATTGTGGTTACGGAATTGAATGCTACAGGTACAGCACTGGTCGGTTCAATCCGTATCGGCGGCCGTAATGATGATGGGGTGAATATTACTTCCAACCGTTTTGTGGGTACTGTAAGCTTGATGCGCAACTATGGCGATGATGGGCGCAGTGAGGTGATTGTAGATAATGCCGGATATGTGTATCTGGCCAGCAGTACGCAGTCGGCCGATTTCCCTGTTGTGGGCAACGTTTTCCAACCTGTTAAGGGAGATGCCAGCGATTATGAGACAACCAGGGGGCTTGGCGGTGATGCTGCTTATTATCAACAAGATGGGGTGGTGATGAAGTTGAAACCCGATCTATCGGGTGTGGTGTGGAGCAGCTTTTTAGGAGGGAATGCCGATGATGCGGCTTTTGTATTGAAGTTGGATGCACAGGGAAATATTTATGTGGCTGGAGCAACGGCCAGTACCAACCTGATGCGTCTGGCAGCCAACCCTTCGGGGGTGATTCAAAATAGTTTTCAGGGTGGTGCTGCAGATGGATTTATAGCGGAAATCACAAATGATGGATCGAAGTTATTGCGGCTCACCTATCTGGGCACTAACAAGACCGATGAGATTTATGGTATTGCACTCGATAGAAATGGCTTTGTTTACGTGTGCGGCACCACCACGGGCAACTGGCCGGTGATCAACGCCACTTATTATAATCAGGGAGCCAAGCAATTTATTGCCAAGCTGAAGCCCGACCTGAGCGGATATGTGTATTCCACCATTTTCGGGAGTACCAATGCTATAGCGCCCAATATATCGCCGGTAGCTTTTCTGGTGGATCGTTGTGAAAATGTGTATGTCTCCGGCTGGGGAGGAGGCGTTTGCTATAACAACCAGTATTATGAAATTGCCGGTACCAACGGCATGCCCATCACCCCCGATGCGATTAAAAAAACGACGGATGGGAGAGATTTTTATTTCTTTGTGTTGAAACGCGATGCCACCGCCATCCTGTATGGCAGCTATTTTGGCCAGAATGGGGGTTGTACCGATCATGTTGATGGTGGCACCAGTCGCTTCGACCCCAATGGGATCATCTATCAGGCTATCTGTGCGAATTGTGGGGGAGGGGCTATCTTTCCCACCACACCGGGTGTGTGGTCGCCTTCTAATCCCAGCTTGCGGCCGGGTAACCCCTATCAGGGAGCTATGTGCAATGAGGTAGCGTTGAAGATAGCGTTTAATTTGAGTGGGGTACATATTGGGTTGAAGGCGCAGAATGGGGACACGAGCGGATGTGTACCGTTCACGGTGGAGATAGCCGACACGGCGGGATTGGCCAGGCAATACGTATGGGATTTTGGGGATGGTACGCCCCAGGTACGTACGACGCAGAGCAGCCAGCGTCATACCTATACGTCGGTAGGTCGATACCGGGTGATGGTGGTGGGGATCGATTCGAGCAGTTGCAACATAGCCGACACGGGGTATATGTGGGTGAAGGTAGGGGATAATCCGGCGGAGATTGGGTTTCGGGTAGAGAAGGTAGGGCCATGTACGAGCTATCGGTATCGGTTCATCAACACGAGTGTAGCGCCGATGGGTAGTTTTACGGATAGTTCGTTTGTATGGGATTTTGGGGATGGTACGCCGGAGGTATGGGCTGGGACGGACACGATAGAGCATGGGTATGGGTCAGCGGGAGTGTATCGGGTGGTGTTGCGGTTGGTGGACACGAGTTTTTGTAATGCGCCAGCCGATAGTGTGAAGGTATTGCGGGTAGCGTCGAATGTGAGGGCGAGTTTTCAGGTCGACAGCATAGGATGTGTGCCGTATGAGGCGCAGTTTGAGAACACGAGTTTGGGGGGAATAGATTTCAGCTGGGATTTTGGGGATGGGGCGACGAGTCAGGAGGTGAGTCCGGTACATGCCTACGGGAAGGCGGGGGTATATGTGGTGCGGATGATAGCGGAAGACAGCACGACGTGCAATCGGCGGGATACGGCGGTGGATACGATACGGGTGTATGGGAGGCCGGTATCGTCGTTTGTGGTGAGTCCGGTACCGCCACAGGAGAATGTGGCGGAGGTATTCACGAACCAGAGTGAGGGGGCGGTGAAGTGGTGGTGGGAGTTTGGGGATGGGAGTGGAGATACGAGCTATAATACGAGTCATATATATCCGGCGACTGGGGTATATGAGGCGTGTTTACGTGTAGCCAATGAGTGGGGATGTGAGGACACGAGTTGTCAGGCGGTGGAGGCGTTGATCAATCCGTTGTTTGATGTACCGAGTGCATTTTCGCCGAATGGGGATGGGGTGAACGATGTGTTTCGGGTGCGTGGATTTGGGATAGCGAAGTTTGAGATGGAGATATACAATCGATGGGGGCAGAAGGTGTATGAGAGTCGGGATGTGAACCAGGGATGGGATGGTACCTATCGAGGCAAGCCACAGCCGATGGATGCCTATGCCTATGTCATCCACATCCAGTTTACCGATGGAAGACGAATAACCCGAACGGGAAATGTTACTTTATTACGGTAACCCTTTATTCACGAACTTCATGAATACGATGATCGACATATTCCGATGGTGGGCAAAACGACGCGGCCGGCCATGGGCGCGTCAGATGGGTATTGTGGTGATTGTTCTATTGTTTTTTTTCGGCAGTGCAGGGGCACAGGATCTGCATTTCTCCCAGTATTTTTCAGCTCCGCTGCTCACCAACCCGGCCAATACGGGATTCATACCCGATGCGAATTACCGGTTAGGCGTGGATTATCGCGATCAGTGGACTACCATTCCGGTGCCCTACCGCACGATGTCGGCCTTCGGCGATGCTCAGCTCTTGCGTAACAGGCTTACGTATGGCTGGGTGGGACTGGGTGGTGTGGTGTTGCAGGATGTGGCAGGTAGTGGTGATTTAACTTCCACCAAGGTGTATGGTTCTATTGCTTATCATCAGTTGCTGGGCCTGGGAAGCCTGCTCTCCGCTGGTTTTAATGTGGGCTATGCCAGAAAAAGCATTAACCTTAGCAAATTGACTTTCGATGATCAGTGGAATGGAAAATTCTTTGATGCCTCCTTGCCTTCCAATGAATACAGTGCCATCAGCCAGACCAGCATTAGTTACGTCGACCTCCAGGCGGGCTTGAACTATGCTTATTTTCCGAATGACCATGTGTATCTTAACCTTGGCTTCTCAGCTCAACATTTAAATACACCACGTGAAACCTTTTACAGTGGCGACAATCGTATTCCCCGGCGTTATATCGGTTTTATCAACGCCAGCATCCAGCTTTCCGATATGTTGATCGTTAATCCAAATGGATATTATTCCCTGCAATCGGGCGCACATGAAATTGTGGCCGGTGGTTATGTACAGGTCAACCTATCGGGAAATGGAGCTCAACAATTGCTGGGTGGTATTTATTATCGTTTTCAGGATGCATTTATTCCAATGGTAGGTTATCAGCTCAATAATCTCAGGTTAATGTTTAGTTATGATGCAACCGTTTCATCCCTGGGTCCGAATATTCAACACAATGGAGCTTATGAAGTATCTTTGATTTATCAAGGATTGTATCAAAATGGAACCTATCGCCGTGAAGAAAAAAAGTTTCGCTGTCCCAGTTTTTAATGGAAAACACCTGTTATTATTATGCGTGATCTGTACATATACGCTGATGTTGCATGCACAGGATCGGTCTATGTATATCCCACCCGAAGAACGAAATCAAACGCAGTATAGCAATCAGACAGCTCAGGCCTATAATTCACCCTCTCGTTTTTTTGTGGGTGGAAATTTTGGTTTTACTTTTCTGGGTGATTACAATTACATCGGTATTTCTCCATTGATTGGTTATCGACTTACGCCGTGGTTCTCGCCCGGCATTAACCTGAACCTGAATTTCGTAACCGATAAAACCATTCCCGATCAAACCGCACATTACACCACAATAGGTGCGGGCCTGTTTACACGATTTTTCCCGTTTCAATGGTTATACCTGCAAGTGCAACCCGAATACAACCAATATCAGGTGAAAGTAAAAAGCGGTGGTACAACTATCGATCAGCAAACCTATCATGTGTTTAGCTTATTAATGGGCGGAGGATATGTACAGCGAATCAGCGAAAACAGTTATTTTAACTTTGGTGTATTGTACGATGTGATTCAAAATCCACATTCTCCTTATTATGGTATTCCAGTTATACAGGGCGGTATCAATCTCGGTTTTTGATTTTTATAATCCTTGCTTAAATTCCGGATGTTCTTTGATTAATTTCTCATAGTGATGCCGATAAGCACGATTCCACTTATTCCCCATAATGCTACTTCCTATGCCACTTTCCACGCCTTTTACCCAGTAATTGAAAAAAGATAAATGTGGATTTCTTCGATAAAATATCAGCCCTGTACGATGAAAGTTCTGTGAACGTAAAGCGAGATTAGCCAGAAAATTTTCCAATCCGGAATATAATTTTTTTCCTGTACTATCTTTTTCTCTATCCAGCGATATTTTGAGTTGATCATAACGCAGGTTCATATTACCTATCATCATATAAATATTCCCTTTTGCTTGCATTTCGGCACCCGTGATGTTTCCAGAAATCACTGTAGCATGAAACCAGGATTCCAGAATGGGATTGAATAGACTGAAAGCAAATGGTGAGGATTGCACACGAAGCTTGAATAAATGCAGGGGCGAAGACCTATCTTCTATATAATTCAGATGAATGAGTGGTTGATTCATTAATCTACCTGCAGCAGTAATTTGCAGATAGTTATTTTCCGAATCTTTTGTATGCACGATATTACGTGAAATACTATCCGATATGAGCGGTGATATTTCCGCATTGATATCATTAAACCATACTGTACCCGGATTTCCTGTTTGAGCGGAGATTTCAGTATATGAAGCGAATCCCTGATGAATATTCCATCGTTCAATATGCAGGTGAAATGGTAATCTGTTGGGAACCTCGGATGGCATGGGTTTCATCAGCTTTACATCCAGTGGAAGTCGCTTATCACGATATACGAATATCTCTGGACCATATAATTCAAATGTATCTGCAACAATGGTTTGTTGATTTATCCAGCTTAGGGGTTGAAAACGCATGAGCTTCCATTGAGCAGAAGAGAACTGTACATAATCCTTCTGGGTATGCAATTGCTTGATGAAATCTTCTCTATTCTTTCGAGGATGGATATACACGCTATCCATGCTCAGCAGTTGCCGGTCTGAATGGTAATTCACATTCCATCCCTGGAATATGAGTTTTGCATTTGTGAACGCAAAATGATGAAGTACAATCCTGCTATGGATCGACCTGCTTAATGTATTTGTAAGAAACGATTTGGCCGATGTGTTTGAAAAAGCGAATCGATACAGATCTCCTGAAGCATCTATCTGGTAAGTATCATGATGGATGTTCAGGTTGTGGAAACTACATGAATCCATGAATACCTGCCAATCGGCCGATGATGTCGGATATTCAAAACGGGATAATGTGAATTTAATTCGATCTATATTGGATTGTTGTAGATGATTAAGATGGTTCTGTTGGATATGAAAATCATGCAAATCTGCGTACAGATGTTGGAACTGCAGCTTTCTTTCCGATGAAGGATCGTTCTCTATATGCATACCCGTAAATAATCCATTTCCCTGAAAAGCAATATGCATGCGAGGCTGTTCTTGATGGATGGAATCATATTGCAGGAATTGAATGTTAGCATCCTGTACCTCCAT
>ERZ795042.1055-NODE-1055-length-18992-cov-6.640915_pt1 | contig 18992 bp, 13 predicted proteins | sample MGYA00375126_ERZ795042 | MGnify/ENA primary metagenome ERZ795042 (study PRJEB30171, sample SAMN05518105) | compost metagenome | isolation source: Feedstock adapted compost from Newby Island compost facility, Milpitas, CA | place: USA:Newby Island compost...
GGTCGTGATTCCGTACCGCTCGTCGGTAAGACCAGCCTGAACGGCCATAATTTTGGCCTGAACGATCAACCGCGCGTTGACCTGACGGAAACTCATGCCGATCAGGCTCCAGATGCTCACCCGGGCACTGGACATGTATGCCTGAAACCATAGTGCCCCGTACATGAGCACGACGATTACCAGAAACAAAAGGAAAAGCAGGCCGATGACGCCCAGGGCAATCCAGAGGGGCCAGAGAGAAAGTTGTGCCACTACAGAACGAGCGATGTCCACGTGCATCATACACCTCCTTCTTCGATGCGCAATCCACGGTGGGAATTATACCACGAGCAAGCCAGTTGTACTAATCCCCACAGCCGGACGAACGACGAGAAAATTTGGAGCGACTCTTTGATACCAAGGCCCTGAACTGCGACCGCTTGACCGGCAGGGCAATTTGGCACTAATTTAAGTTTCATCGCTTGGTCTGCTATCGGGCGACATATGCAACGCCGGCTGTGCCGGCTTGTTTTCTTCTGGAACGGGAAGCACGTCCCATGCAAATGCGAGGCACGACAGTGGTTACGGTGCGCCGAGGTGGCTCGGTAGCCATCGGAGCAGATGGTCAAGTCAGTCTTGGGTCCACCGTTCTCAAGTCTGACGCCGTGAAATTGAGGCGTCTGGCGGACGGAAAGGTTCTCACAGGGTTCGCGGGGAGTACTGCCGATGCCATCGCTTTGTTCGAGCGTTTTGAGGCCAAGTTAAAAGAGTTTCCCCGTAATTTACCTCGGGCCGCTACGGAGCTGGCAAAGGAGTGGAGAACTGACCGGGCCCTCCGTCGCCTTGAGGCCATGCTCATTGCCGTCGATGCTGAGCACACACTGCTGTTATCGGGCACGGGGGACGTCTTGCAACCTTCCGACGGAATTTTGGGGATCGGCTCCGGCGGACCTTATGCCGTGGCGGCAGCCCGGGCATTGCTCCGGCACACCAATTTGTCAGCCGTTGAAATTGTCCGTGAAGCCCTGCGCGTGGCTGCCGAACTGGACGTGTATACCAACGAAAATATTGTGGTGGAGGAGATCGCGTGCAGCAGTTGACACCTACCCAAATTGTGGCGGAACTTGATAAGTACATCGTGGGACAGGAGGCTGCCAAGCGGGCGGTTGCCGTGGCACTTCGCAATCGTTGGCGTCGGCAGCAGCTCCCGCCAGAAATTCGCGCGGAGATCGGTCCGAAAAATATCCTTATGATCGGGCCGACGGGTGTGGGGAAGACTGAAATTGCCCGCCGACTTGCTCGCCTGACCGGCTCGCCCTTTGTGAAGGTGGAAGCCACGAAATTCACCGAGGTCGGCTATGTGGGCCGTGATGTGGAGAGCATGGTCCGCGATCTGGTGGATAATGCCATCTCCATCGTTTATTCGGAGTACCGAGAAAAAGTCAAGGAGGAAGCAGAGAAACGGGCGGAGAACCGTTTGATTGACGTGCTGCTGAAGTCGGGTGACTGGGAAGCGGAGCTCGATTCGGCATCTGAAGAAAAAACCCGAAAGAATCGAGTGCGGACGCAGTTGCGGCAATTGCTTCGGTCGGGCGTGCTTGATGATCGGATCGTCGAAGTAACCGTGGAGAAAAAAGAACTTCCATTCTTTGTAAGTGGAATGGGGCTGGAGCAGATCGATATTGATTTTCAATCCTGGGCGGAAAAGTTTTTTTCCAGTAAGCGCGCACGGCGGCGCGAAATGACTGTGGCGGAAGCACGCCGTCTGTTTTTTGACGAAGAAGTCGAAGCGCTCGTCGACAAAGATGAGATCGAATCAAAGGCTATTGAACTGACGGAAAACTCCGGGATTATTTTTATTGACGAGATTGATAAGATCGCGTCCACGGGAAGTGTTCACGGCCCAGACGTTTCCCGGGAAGGGGTGCAGCGCGATCTTCTGCCGATTGTGGAGGGAACGACCGTCAAGACACGCTACGGGTACGTGCGTACAGACCATATCCTGTTTATCGCGGCTGGAGCATTTCATCGAGCGAAACCGAGCGATCTTATGCCGGAGCTGCAGGGTCGCTTTCCTATTCGCGTGGAGTTGACGGACCTGACCAAGGCGGACTTCGTGAGAATTCTGACGGAGCCCGAGAACGCCCTTGTCAAGCAGTATCAGGCCCTCCTTCGCAGCGAAAACGTGGAGCTGATCTTTCAGCAGGATGCCATTGAGCTGATTGCGGAATTTGCGTATCGCGTCAACCAGACTACGCAGAATATCGGGGCGCGTCGGCTCTATACTGTGATGGAAAAGCTTCTGGAAGAGGTTAGTTTTAACGCGCCGGACAATGTCCGTGGTGAGGTCGTTATTACCAGCGACTATGTCCGCAGTAAGCTGAGCGACATTGTTAAGGACGAAGATCTCAGCCGGTTTATTTTGTGAGAGCGCATCGACGATAGGAGTGAACAGCCCGCAAAACGGGCGTCGGCAAGTTGCAGAAAACTGCGGGGCAGAAAGCGTTACCAGATCGCAGACCCACTAGCGACCTCGCCAGAACCGCGGATTGAGAATCACGAGAAGCGGAAAGAGCTCCAATCGGCCGAGTAGCATCAGGGTGGTTAGAATGCACTTGGCCGGGGCATGGAGAGCGCCGTAATTGGCTGTTGGACCGACGAGCCCGAGACCAGGTCCCACGCCGTTGAGCGTTGCAGCCACCGCTGAAAGACAATCGATCAATTTGTTTCCGTGGGTTCCGTTCCAGGTGGAGAGCGGTTCGAACGCGAGTAAAGCGAGCCAACTGACAACAGAGACGAGGAGGATCATGGCAAAGTACACGAGGATGCTTTTGAGCAGGTCGGCATCGGTAACGGGTTGTTGCCCGATGCGAACGACGCGCACGACGTTGGGCCGGTAAGTCTGCTCCAGTTCGAGCGCGAGTATTTTGAAGAGGAAAATATACCGAATAACCTTGACGGCGCAGCTTGTACTTCCTGCACACCCACCAATATACATGAGGACGAGCAGCACTCCTTTCGCAAACGGGGGCCACTTGTCAAAATCGGCCGTTGCGAATCCTGTGTTTGTTTGCATCGACACGCATTGAAACAGCGAGTATCTGAGGGCTGTCAGGGGATTATATTGGTAATCTGGATATTCGAAGAAGAGGCAGGCTGCCGTCACCAGTGTCGATAGGAAGATAATCGCCGCATAGACGCGGAATTCGACGTCGTAGAGGAGGCGATACAGGTTTCCCTTGGCTGCGAAATAGAGAAGCGCGAAATTGGTACAGCCGAGAAACATGAAGACGGTGATGGTCAGTTCAATGGCAGGGCTTTTGAAGTGTGCGATGCTGTCGTTGTACGTGCTGAAGCCACCGGTGGCGATTGTTCCAAAGGCATGGCACAAGGCGTCGAAAAGGGACAGCCCCTGGATGAGAAGAAGTGCGGTCAAAATGATATTGAGAGTGACGAACACGCTACCGAAGGCGATGGCTGCCCTGCGGGTTTGCTCGTGAGTGGACGTTTGGGAGGGCGCAGCCACCTCGGCCCGCATGAGCTGTTTCCCGGCGGATCCCATCCCGAGCACGGCGACGAAGAGCACAACAATTCCCAGTCCGCCGAGGAAATGCGTTTCCGATCGCCAGAAAAGGACAGATCGAGGTACAAGATCGGGGTCCTCAAGATCCGATAACACGGACGCGCCGGTTCCGCTGTAGCCGGAGGCGGATTCAAAGATGGCGTCGAAGACACTCATTCGCACGATACGGCCGTTTTCACGGGTCCGGGCGGTGCCAGAAAACAAAAACGGCAGCGACCCGAGAATTGTTGCAAGCAACCATGCGAGGGCGACTGCGGCCAGAGCCTCGCGTCTCAGGAGTCGGTCACGACGAGCATCCCGCCCGATAAACAGAAGCAAAGAGCCCACCAGAACGCTGACCAAGACCGCGCCAAGCGTCCCCGCGAAGCCACGCCAATCAAAGGTATCGACCTGCCCAAAAAATGGATGCGACCAGGGCAGGCTGGCGGTCATGAAACCACCCACAATGAGAGAGATGATTCCCAGGATGTAGGAAATCAGTTTGAAGTTCATCGCGTCTGATGTGGCATCACAGAAGCCGGTCTAGTTTGTTGGGAAAGGTGCGAGAACCGCAGCAATTTCACCAGGATCCACATCGCCAACCAATTCGACCTGCCCCAACCGCTTCGGCAAAATGAGACGCAACTGCCCATGCTGAACCTTCTTGTCTCGTCGCATGCAAGCGAGGACATCGTCTGTGGAAAGAAGGGGTGGTTCGGTGGGTAAGCCGAGAGTTTTGAGGAGAGCCGTCTGTCGCTCGCATTCTTCACGGGAGAACATGTTTCTTGCAGTGGCTAACCTGGCAGCGCAGGTCATTCCGATGGCGACAGCCTCGCCGTGCAACAGTGACGTGTAGCCCGTGAGAGTTTCGAAAGCATGGGCGAAAGTATGGCCGTAATTCAGAATGGCCCGGTAGCCCGTCTCTTCCCGTTCGTCTGCTTCGACGACATCGGCCTTCAGACGGCAGCACCGAGCAACAATCGTGGTGAGGGTGTGAGGATCCAGGTTGAGAATCGCGTTGGCGTTTTCTTCAAGAAACTTGAAGAATTGGGCGTCCAGAATCACCCCGTATTTAACGACCTCAGCCAACCCGGAAATATATTCCCGGGACGGAAGAGACCGGAGCGTCGCAACATCAATGACGACGAGAGAGGGTTGGTGGAAGGCCCCCACCATATTTTTTGCTTTTTCCAGGTTTATGCCCACTTTTCCTCCAACTGAACTATCCACTTGGGCGAGGAGGCTTGTGGGGATCTGCACAAGCCTTAAGCCGCGAGCATATGTGGCGGCAATGAATCCTGCAAGATCGCCTACGACGCCCCCGCCCAGGGCGACGATGACGGTCTTCCGGTCCGCCCGAATATCGACCAGTTCGTTCCAAAGCTGCTCCGCATAGCGAAGACTTTTTGTGGTTTCCCCAGCGGGAACGGTAACCGTGTTAACGCGGATTCCCTGATTTTCGAGGGCTTTCTGGCAGGTTTCGAGATAGAGCGGGCCCACATTACTGTCCGTGATCACCACCGCATGGGTTACGTCCATTAATGAGGTGATTAATTCACCTGCTTTCGCAAGAATCTGGTCCCCGACGAAGATCGGGTAAGCTCTGGGGCCCAGGTTGACGTCAATGCGCGTTACGGTCATGGCTGATGATAGTCGCAATCGAACGTTTTCACTCAGACTGGGGTCTGTGCGGCCTCACTCGTCTCATCGGACGTCCCCAGGATCCGTTCGATGTCGTTTGCCGTAATCGTAATTTCGCGTCGAAACCCTACTGGCAATCGTACGTAGGCCAGTTGTTCGGCGTGCTGCGGATGAGCATCCAGTTCGTGCTCTACACGACGGCGAAGTTCTTCCGGATGATGGTCAAGTTCTTTGGGCCAAAGGAAGATTTTCTCTACCACCAGGGCTTCCCGGTAAGGATCGTACTCGTTGGCCATAGAATTCACCTCGCGCCGAAGGAGATCAGAAATTTGCCGCTCAGTTCTTGGCTGCGCCGAAGCTGAGGATGTGAAAACCCCCAATCAGCAGATTGTGCGAATAGCTTTTTAAAAATACTGCTACCCACCCACCATGCGCGGACTGACAGCAGAAGCGTGTCGACTTTTCCCGACTTTATCGACTTTACGAACATCCCGGACTCCCGGGTATTCCATGACGACGTTCTATTACCTCAACCAACGTTTCAATCGTTGCGATAAAACGAGGCTCCCACACAGTTTCGGCAAACTCTTGGCCTGTCCACACCAATGCCGTTTTTTGATAGCACGACACGCGTGTATACGATTATAGGCTTGTATCCCTACCAGCATAAGAATCTGTGAGAATTGCGGGGACCGTTCAGAAAAACGATCCCCGCAATAACCGATTCACTGCTTTGCTTTTGGCCTGCACCGGCGGGAATTATATTCCACCATACAGGTGGCTTACTGGTTTCCCATTCGTTTGAAGCAGGAAAACCACTCAAAGGCCATCATGCGTCGAGCGTATACCCCGGCCGATAGACTGGCTTAATCAGCTCTTCGAGACCGGAGATATTCTTGGCCTTGAGATTGGCTGCATCCCACTCGACCTTGGGACCAACCCCGGGTTCATTGGCTACCCAAACTGCCAGGTTACCGAGGAGAACCGTTTCGGTGAGCGGACTGGCATAATCCGGGAAGTTGGACATAGCCGGCTTGCCGGTCTTGATGGCCAGCACCCATTCGGTGAAGTGACCCGGCGAGCGTTCGAATTCAACTTCCGGCACTGTCAGGTCTTTGGGAACAATAACGAAGCGATCACAGTAGTCGCCGGGGGCGTACATCTTCCCCTTGTCCCCGATGATCAACGCGCCGCTTGCCGTGGGGGCGGAGGGGTCGTCGAATTCCTTAAACAATTCCTTGGGAGGTAACTTTCCACCGTCGTACCACTTGAGTGTGAGCCCCGGCCGCCAGTCGTTGGCAGCGAACTCATAGGTGATGATCGACCACTTGGGGAAGCTATCCCGGTTATGGCCGGAGGTTTCAGCCTGAACGGAGACCGGATCCCGCAAGTCCAGACCGGCGTACGGCATGTTGAGGGTGTGGCACGCCATATCGCCGAGTGCACCGGTGCCGAAGTCCCACCAGCCACGCCACGAGAACGGGTGGTAGCCCGGGGCATAGGGGCGGAACTTGGCCGGGCCAATCCATTCTTCCCAGTGGAGGTACGGAGGAACCGGCTGTTCTGGCGCCCGAGTACCCCCTTGCGGCCAGATGGGCCGGTTGGTCCACACATGAACTTCCTTCACAGTGCCAAGAATATTTTTCTTAAGCAAGGCAGCCGCACGGCGGAGGGCGGGATTCGCTGTGCCCTGATTGCCCATTTGCGTTTGCACTTTCTTTTCTCGGGCTACCTGGCCCATCAATCGGGCTTCATAGATGGTACGTGTGAGAGGCTTCTGGCAGAAGCAGTGCTTACCCAATCGCATCGCCAGCAGAGAGGCTGCCGCGTGATTGTGGTCGGGCGTGCTGACGGTGACCGCGTCGATCTTGTCGGCCATTTCGTCGAAGAGCTTGCGATAGTCGTAATACTTCTTCGCGTCTTTAAATCGCTTGGCGGCAGCGTCGAGCGTCCGATCGTCAACGTCGCAGATGGCCACGACTACTCCCGCGTTTCCCGCATCGGCTGAGTCACTCTGACCTTTGCCGCCCAAGCCAATGCATGCGAACTGAATCTTTTCGTTGGGGGATTTGCTCTCCTCGGCGCGGACTCCGCCGGCCACCCAGTAGCCAATACCGATGACCGCGGACGTCTGCAAGAACTCCCGACGACTCGAGCGGAACGCCATGGCAGATCCTCCTACACAAACAGGAACGAAACTCAATCCAGGCACATTGCCGAATACGCGCCACAATAATGATTTATCGTGTCCTTGGCAAGTTCCCGGCCAGGTTTCTTGGAAATGCGCACAACCGGCAAGAACACGACCGGAGAGATCAAAAATGGGAAGGTCGTCGACTCTGCGGTTGGCTACGGGCGGGACATGCGGTTGGTTGCGTGGGATTGTCGTCTAATTTGTCGATGCGATGCACAATTCCGCAACAGTCGTTAAAGGGGCTCCCGATTGCCGATCCACCAAGGCTCGGATCGCGAGTCGCTCCCTCTCGGAAAACGGACCGGTCCTGATCCCCACCAGAAATCGTAAATGATTCGGGGGGTGCCCGTCAATCCATAACATCTTCTGACACAGTTCCGCTTCTCCTCTGCGGCTGAGGACGCGGGCATTCACACGGGTTGGCGTGGGGGTGAGATTCAAGCCGGAGGAATGCTCCTTGTCAGTCGCACCTTCGGAGGGACGTGCTTGTCACGTCCGCCTTCCAATGTTGGATCATGTCTTGCGTTCCGGCGGGCAGGACAAGCGCGCCTCCGAGGGATTTTCTGGAGGGACATGCTTGCCACGTCCGGCTTCCAGCGTTTGGACCATCTATCGCACCGACCGGGCTCGTATCGCTCGGCTAAGTCGCTGGTTAAAGCGTCGGGGCAATTCACGATTTGCTGCTGTGAGGCGTTGTGCCATGCCGTCTCGGAGATCCTCATGGAGGTGCGGATGAGCCACGGACGCGATCGGTTCCCTGGACGTGGACAAATTCGGTAAAATGTGTGGTATCTGTGATGGAAAACCGGTTTCTTGGCACACCTTGATGGGAAGCATCGATGCTGGACGCACGCTTGGTTAACCTTTTGGCCTGTCCCGAAACGAAACAGAGCCTTCGGATTGCATCGCAAACTCTGGTGGATGCGGTGAATGCTGCCATCGAGCGTGGGGAAGTTGTCAATCGTGCGTCACGAAAGCTCGAGCGGCCTGTGGAAACGTTATTGATCCGCGAGGACAATGAGATTGCTTATCCTGTTTGGGATGGCATTCCCACGCTTTTGATTGACGACGGTATTTACGTCAGCCAGTTCATCAGTGAGCTTTCCAAATCGGAGAGCCGAAGTTAGCTGGTAAGTTGTGCTTTGGTTTTTAGAGGCATGGGGAACGATTCGATTCATCGGTAGATGCGGGATCTGGGCAGCGAGGGTGTCACAATGTCTCCGAAAACAGTCTTCAAGAAGATCATCGATCGAGAAATTCCGGCCGACATTGTCTACGAGGATGCCGATTGTATTGCTTTCAAGGACATCAACCCACAGGCGCCTGTTCACATGATCGTCATTCCCAAAAAAGAGATTCCCAACATCGACGCCCTTCGGGAGGAAGATGCCGAGTTGATCGGTCGATGCTTTCTGGCTATGCAAACGATTGCCACCCAATTGGGTTTGAATCAGGGCTACCGGGTGGTGCTCAACAACGGCAAAGATGCTGGTCAGGAAGTGATGCATCTGCACTTCCACATGCTGGCCGGGCGACAGTTTGGCTGGCCGCCGGGTTGAAGTCTGACGCGTTACTTCATCATCCATCCCGCGATTCACTCGTTCCTCCCATTTTTTACAGACATGGAAGGCCAACCGGAGCACAAGTTGGATGTCCTCGGATGGCTGGGCGAGGCTTTGGAGGAATTGGATCGCCGATCTCTTCGGCGGATGCGGCGATGTCGACAGAGTGCTCAAGGGCGGACCATTTGGCTCGACGGTCGCGAGCTGGTGAACTTTGGCTCCAATGATTACCTGGGGTTGGCGGGTGATCCCAGGCTTGCTGAGGCGGTACGGCACGGTTTGGAGAAAGAGGGCTGGGGAAGCGGCGCCAGTGCTCTTGTTTGTGGCAGATCCTCCGCCCACGCTGCTCTTGAGGAGGCCCTCGCGAAGTTCGAGGGCTGTGAGGCGGCGCTGGTGTTTCCTACTGGATTTGCTGCCAATGCGGGAACGATCGCGGCTCTTGTCGGGCCGGGGGATGCGGTTTATTGCGATCGAAAAAACCATGCCAGCATTATCGATGGTTGCAAACTGAGCCGGGCGGATTTCCGGGTCTTCCCACACTCGGACGTGGACACTTTGGACCGCCTGCTGGCCAAACCGCACAAGCATCGGCGGCGCCTTGTGGTCACGGATACGCTTTTCAGTATGGATGGCGATCTGGCCCCCATTCCTCAGCTTGTAGAAGTGTGCGAGCGCCATCACGCCATCCTCATGGTTGATGAGGCACACGCCACGGGGGTTTTTGGCGATCGAGGCCGGGGGGTTGTGGAATTTTTTGGCGTTGAACAGCGGGTACCGGTCCGTGTGGGGACGCTCAGCAAGGCCCTCGGCTCCGTCGGAGGATTTGTGGTCGGGAGCAGGGAACTGATTGAGTGGTTGGTGCAAAAGGCCCGGCCTTACATGTTTTCCACGGCCCTCCCCGGCGTTGCATGTTGTGCAGCGGTCGCCGCGCTGGAAATCGTCAAACAGGAGCCATATCGACGCGCATTAGTCTTGCAGAGGGCCGAATTGTTGCGGGAGACTCTCAAGCGTAACGGATGGGATGTCGGGCGATCGAGCAGTCAAATTATCCCGATCGTTGTCCGGCAACCGGAAGTGGCACTTTCGCTTGCTCGATTTCTGGAAACCCGCGGTCTTTTCGTGCCCGCCATCCGGCCTCCGGCGGTTCCTGACGAGGAGGCGTGCCTTCGGGTGAGCGTCACCTTTCAGCATCAGGACGGCGACCTGCATCAGTTGGTGGAGGCGCTCGGAGAGGCACGACGGACGGTGGGACTCGGCGATGCTTGACTGTGGCCGGGGGATGGTGTACGTTGCCTGCCGGAGAAAGGTTTGCTTCCGGACATCGCCGAGGTCTGTGCAAGACATGCGTCGGCTGGCATCTGGTGGTCGGTGTTATCTGCAGGAAAATTGCCACAAGCGCTTGCTCAGCACTGCGGCAATCGTCGTGAAGAGTCCATCGTCTGGGTGGAATTGATGGCGCGCCCCGAATGTCCGTGTTGAGCGGATTGACTGGCTGACGGCGAGGGAAGTTTCCTCGAAATAACCAACGCTCCTGGGAGGTGACCGATGCGACTTCGTCCTGTTATCTTCGCTCTTGTGAGTTGTGCTTTACTGATCCCGAGACCGGCTTCACGCTCGCTCTGTTTTGCCAGTGATGGCAGCGATGCCCGCACGGTCCTGTGGCAGATCGGTCAAAAGGATGGGAAAACCCAGGGGTTTGCCCTGGCTCCGGACCGTTTCAGTCAGTATCGGGAAGATCCCATTTTTCTGGTGGGCGTGTCGGAAGCAGCAAAGGACTGGCCGTACGTCCAGCCTGGACCGGCCGATGTGTGGGCAGGCGGGCGGCCTCACACCGCGACAATTTTATTCGGCCTGGAGGCACTACCGCCCGAAGACTGCGAACTCGTCCTGTCTTTGGCGAATACTCACTACCGTTCGCCTCCCCGAGTTGCCATCAGTGTGAATGGCAGGGTTGTTTCTCAACAAACACTTCCGCCAGGCGGGCCCGACGCAACGATTATGGGCGACCTGAAAGAAGCAAAACCCTGTGAAGTGCGGGTCACCGTCCCTGCCGACACGCTTCGCATGGGGACCAACGTTATTTCCATAAACACGCAGGAAGGAAGCTGGATGCTGTATGATGCCGTGGTGTTTCTGGCTCCTCCAGGTGTTCGCGTGGTACCTCTCAAAGACGTGACGGCAGTCCGATCCATCCAAGCTGTACCGGCTTTGGTGAAATCACACGGGGAGCTGCGGCAGGTCGTAGAGTTGGTGATCATCCGAGCGGGCGAGCCTGAATCGGTCGAGGTCATCTGCGAAGGGACGCCGTGCTGGTCGGGAAGTGTTAAGGATGGTGCGCAAGAGGTCATCGTCCCGGTACCACGGGTCATCGAACGAAAAGACGTGAAGCTCGTCGTTCGTACCTCCGATAAGGTAATTCTTGAAAACAAACTGACCCTGGACCCGGTGCGGGAATGGGTTGTCTATCTTCTGCCTCATTCCCATGTCGATATCGGGTATACGGATATTCAGACGAAGATTGAAGAGAATCACTGGCGGTTCTACGAACAGGCTTTGGAAACCGCTGCAAAAACCGCGGATTATCCCCCCGAGGCTCAATTCAAATGGAACGTGGAAGTCCTGTGGGCTGTGGATAGTTATCTTCGAAAGTCATCGCCAGAGAAAAAAGCAGCGTTCGTGGAAGGGGTGAAACGGGGAGTCATTGGGCTTCAGGCCCTTTACGGAAACGAACTGACCGCTCTGTGCCGTCCCGAGGAACTGCTTCGCCTTGTCGATTATTCACAGCGACTGAAGGAGCAAATCGGTGTGCCGATTGATTCCGCCATGATCAGCGATGTCCCGGGATACACCTGGGGTATTGTGACGGCGCTTGCCCAGGCAGGTGTGCGGTATTTCTCCATCGGTCCCAATGGCGGACATCGGATCGGCCATACCCTGAAAGTTTGGGGTGACAAGGCATTCTGGTGGAAATCACCCAGTGGTCGGGAACGCGTGTTGTGCTGGATTCCCCGCCGCGGGTACTGGCGGGGTTTTCGCGGAAAAGCCGAATTGTTTTCTTATCTGCGCGAATTGCAGGAGAGTCAGTATCCCTTCGAGATGGTACAACTTCGCCATTGCTTGGGCGACAATGCGGGGCCCGACGTGGGCATCAGCGATTTTGTCAAAGAATGGAACGAAAAATACGCCTATCCACGATTGGTCGTCGCGACGTGCTCAGAGATGATGAGGGAGTTCGAAAGACGTTACGGCGATCACTTGCCGGAGGTCACCGGAGACTTTACACCCTATTGGGAAGATGGCGCGGCCTCCTCAGCGCGAGAGACGGGACTGGTCCGACGAGCTGCCGACCGACTGTCCTCGGCCGAAACTCTGTGGGCTATGCTTCGGCCTGGCAACTACCCCGACGAACTTTTCTACCAGGCCTGGCGCAGCGTGATCCTGTACGATGAACACACCTGGGGGGCCCACAACAGCATAACCGAGCCAGACAGTGAGTTTGCCAGGAGTCAGTGGCGAATAAAGCAAGGCTTTGCTCTCGACGCAGATCGGCAATCTCGGGAACTTCTTGCCCGGGCTGTGACCGGATTGGCGTCGAAACAAAGGACCGAGGCTGGAGACCGTTATGTCATGGTCCTGAACCCCACCGGCTGGGTGCGGAGCGATCTGGTTACCCTGGAGGGGCAACTTAGTTCTCTCAGCTCGATTCAGGATACTCAGGGAGCAGAAGTGCCGTGGCAGAAGCTAAGTGATGGTCGAGTGGTCTTCTGGGCACAGGATGTGCCGGCGTTCGGGGGACGACGCTTCAAACTCGTTTTTGGAGGGCAGGGGCGTGCAGCGGGCAATTCCCTTGACAAATCGCCCGACAGCGGACCAGCGATAGAAACGCGGCGCTACAGCCTGGAAATCGATCCGCAAACCGGTGCCGTCCGACGCTTGATGGACAAGCAGTTGAACTGCGATCTCGTCGATGAAACCAAGGGGTGGGGCCTGGCCGAGTACCTTTATGTTGCCGGTCGGAACCCAGAGAAGGTTCAGCGTATCAGCGGAGCGTGCACGGTGACGAGGCTTGAACAGGGGCCGCTCGTGCGGCGCTGGGCTGTAGAAAGTGCGGCGCCGGGGTGCCGCAGCGTGAAATGGATCTACGAATTGAGCGACGTCAAGGACCAGATCAAAGTCGAAATGATTCTTGACAAGGAAAAGGTTCGTACGCCGGAGGGTGTTCACGTGGCCTTTCCGTTCCGTGTTCCGAATGGACAGATAAGGATGGAGCTCGCGTGGGCGATTATCCGGCCCGAAGCAGACCAACTCCCCGGTGCATGCAAGAATTACTACACCGTGCAGCGATGGATCGACGTGAGCAATGACCAATTCGGGGTGTTATGGGGTTCCTGGGATGCACCATTGGTCGAACTGGGGACGATTCGAACAGATGTACCGCAGCCGTTCAGTCCCGAGGGCTGGCTGACGCACATCGAACCGACGCAGACGATTCTCTCGTACGTGATGAACAACTACTGGGAAACCAATTACAGAGCCGACCAGGAAGGACCCACGTCATTCACGTACTTTATTTTGCCGCATCGGGGCGGATACGATCCCGTGATGGCCACCCGATTTGGACTCGAAACTACACGCCCACTGATTGCTTCGCCGGTCGACAGCAGTACACCTTCGGAAATATCGCCGCCTGTCAGAGTTGAATCGGAGTCTGTGCTTCCCGTGGAGTGCAAAACGACGCGGGACGGTCGAGGGATCATCCTGCGGCTTTTCAATCCGCAACGAACACAGGCGAAAGCGAAACTGGAATTGGACAGAAAGAGATTGACCAAAGTATGGATGACAGATTTATCGGAACACCCCGGCGACCCCGTTGATGGCTCGTTGACGCTCCCCGGCTCCCGATTGGTATCCCTCCGATTGGAGTGAAAAGAGGACACCGCAAGGAAACACGGTTTTGCCGAGTGCCGACATTCACGCCGCTCACGGCAACTCGTTTCGACTGCTCCAAACAGGACGTCGAAGTTCACGGCGCAGAGGGAGTTCTTCCCCGATATGCGGGCGTGGCCATTTGGACTGTTGTTGAGCGGCGGGCGAGTCCTCGTCGAGTGGCGTGCAGGAACGCGTCGGCTCTGCGGCGCTGGCCATCGGAGACCCGAAGAAGGACGAACGTGACGGCGAAATAGACCAGGGTCAGGGAAGCCATCCAACGAAGTGCCTGGTTGTGAACTGGGGCAAGGTCCCACCGTTTGAGGTGCTCCGGGGAGGCAAACGCGAGAAGACCGGTGCCCACCGCGCAAAGAAATGCCATCCCCCCGAAAAACACCCCGGTGTTCCTCGTGGTGGTCCAATCTGGCAGCGCGATAAGGACATAGGTCGTACCGACACCGAGAACAGCTTGGGCAAGAAGGCACCAACCCCACAGGGGAAATCCCGTCGCGAGGGCGACAATCCCACCAATGATGGTGAGCAACGAGGACGCCAGGACACAGCCCACCGCCAGGAAAAGACCTTCCCGCTGGGTACGGAATATCCGGTGCCACCAGACCAGAAGTTCGGGCGTAGCCTCTGAAAGACGCGAAGGTGAAACTGTTCTGTTCTCAATTGCTGGCTGCTCGGATGGGGACGAGTCCGTCGAAGCCTCATCGGTAAGAGTTGACACCGGTGTTCCGGCAAGAGTGGACGAAGCGTCGGCCTGCGTTGCAGATCGTTGGTCGATGGAAATCGCATTGGAGGGGCTATCTTGGGCCGTCGAACAAGGTTTTGATGTCGGGGAGGAACTCTGGTGTGCCTCGGGCCGGCCCAAGTCGGGCTTGTGACAATCAGGTACTTGTTTTGCGATGGTGCCCGACACGTCTGATTGTTGAGCCTGTGCCCGGCCTTTTGAAATTCCTCCGGACAATGATCGGGGATCGGATTTTGTTGGAGGATCGAATGGTGGCGACGTGTTTGGCGGTTTCGGCGTCGCTTCGCTAGATGGGGCGTCCCCGGGTTGCGGAACGATGGTTGGAAGCCCGCAGTAAGGACATTTCACCTCCTTTCCCACAAACGCGAACGGCGCGAGGAATCGATGCCCACTCGGACAGCAAATGGTGAGAGGTCGAGGTTTCACGGCAGTCAGAAGTACCTTTCGAGTCACAGCGTGATGGTTTGGCGGAGAAAGGCATCTGTATGAATTGTGGGAGTGGGAGTACCGGGGAGCAACCGGGGTGCTTCCGGCGTCCGGCTCCCTCCCCTCACACACGTGGGGTGAATCGTCCGGGTCTTGAAACAGAAATGACGATCCGCGGGTTGTCCACCGCGCTTCCTTTGGTCCGCCGGACGGGCGGGTCTCTTTTGGAAACTCAGCGGCCTGCATTTCTTTGGGGCGATGATAAGGGAGAAACCATTGAGGAGCTTAGGGAGTAGCGGAAGTGACACACCTTTCACCGAGCGAGCGAAAAATTTCAGCAACTCTGGAGAGCAAAAGGTGATACACTAAAAAGTATCACCGGGGTGTGATCGGGCCAGGGCGTCGCGTACTGATGAATCCTTACGCACTCTATGGGAATGCTAGAGTTTCGCGCCGATGACATGCTGAGTCTATCACCGGAGGTGGTGCAGTGTGCCTACTTTGCAGGTTTGGACCGTGTGCCGTGGCCCACTCGGGCAGAATTGAACGGTGGTGTCCTCAGAATATGGCGTGACGGGGAACAGTCGGGATCGCTCACAATTCCGGTTAAGGTGTACGGCAACGCCCGGTTGGCACTGTCTACGGGAACTGTGGCAGAACGGTATTCCCCCTACGACCTTTTGTTAGAGCTTACAAGAGGCCGGGTAGGCCATCTCCGCAACCAGATGGAGGAATGGCAGCTCCTGGGGCTTGATGTGCCGAGCCCTGTTGCGGAGCAGATTGATCAGGCCACAAAGCTCCTCGTCCAGGCGATCGTGAAAAGCTCCGGGGAGCACGCCGCACCAAAGCTGGCCTGGGAGGGACTCCAGTTGGCCCTCGAGGCCTCCTCGACGCTCTGTCAGCGTTACATCGCGCAGGCCATCTCTGTGCGGAAGGTTCTGTCTCGGGGCAGAATACCGTTTTGGCTTGGGGTGACACTGAGCGAAGTGCTTCCCGACTCATTGGCAACGGAACGGCTTGTGGACTTTTCCAACGCGACGGTTGCGGCTTTCCCGTGGAAGGCTGGGGCGCCCGACCCAGAGCAATACTCATTTGACTGGCCGGATCGGTGGTTACTGTGGTCCCGAGAGACAGGAATGTACCGTGGGTTGGGGCCGCTCCTTGACCTTCGCCCCCAGGGCGTGCCTTCCTGGATCGACTTCGAGCAACCCTGGTCCCTCATTCAGCGGAGTGCCTTTTCATTCATCGAAGCAACCGTGCGGCGCTACCGCGGGCGGGTGGATTTTTGGGAGGTGGCCGGGCCGCTGAACGTAACAACGCCTTTCCCCATGCCTGAAGACAAATTGGCGGCCTTTGTGGCGGGCGCCGTTCAAATGGCTCGAGAGCTGGACCCCGGGGCCGTGATCGCTCTGAGCATTCGGCAACCATGGCTCGAGGATTTGCGGATGCGGGAATGTCAGTATCCGTCGCCGTTCGTTGTGGACGCCTTGATTCGCGCGAGAGTGGGTTTGGATGCCCTGATCCTGGAAGTTGATCTGGGCTACATTCCCGGTGGTTCATACCTTCGGGACGTCCTCGAATGGCACCGGCAGCTCGAATATTGGGGACAAATGGGGTTGCCCATTTACGTACGATTCTCCGCACCGAGTCAAACGAGTCCTGACCCGCTGGCCACTGGCAGGACGCGCCCCGTCCACTGTGAGTGGACACCAGAAGAGCAATCTCGATGGACAAGAAGCTATTTTCTGATGGCTCTCGCCAAACCTTTCGTCAGGGGTTTTTTGTGGTCAAACTGGGCAGATTTTCAGCCGCATGAGTTTCCCCATTCCGGATTGCTCGACCTGACTCGGCGTTTCAAGCCGGTCGTGGAAGTCCTTTCCGAACTCAAGCACACTTATCTCCATTGATCTTCCGGAGATTGGTGCTGCGCTGGCTGGGCCAGTGGGTGGGAAGCGCAGCGGAGGCACATCGCCGAAAGGCCACGTTTGTCGTCACTCGAGGACGGGGGTGGATCATGTCCAAACGGTTTGTCGCCGATTACTCGAGCGATTGGAGCATAGCGCGGATATAGCCCATCGCATAGGCCATCCCTGCGTGCCAGGGGGCGGCGCAGGAAAGAAGAGGTGTGTGGTCAGGGATGATCACGCCGTCGAAATTGTTTCTGTGGAGAATCTGGAGCACTTTGCGGACATCGACGTCTCCCTCGTCGAGGAACGTTTCCTGATAGCTGGGAATCTTGCCTCTGACATTACGGAGATGGAGGTACGCGATCCTGCCTTGCCGACTGCATGAGTCGATCACATCATACAGATCCCCCTCTCCCTGCATTTCCGCCGCTGTGCCGACGCAAAACTCGAGGGCGTTGGCGGGGCTCGGGTGAAGGTCTATCAGCTTCTGAAACATCCATGGTTCGTAAATCAGTCGCGGCGTCTGACGAAGTACAGGAAACGGTGGGTCGTCGGGATGGGCTGCGAGTCGGACTCCGGCCTGCTCGGCGACCGGAACGAGGCGATCGAGAAACCATTTCAGCCGCCGCCAGAGTTCGTCATGAGGAAAAAATGGGATGTGGCCGGCCCCGCGTTCCCGGTACCACATGTTCCAGACCATCCCCTCGGGAATGGGACGCTCATCGGGACCATCGACGAAGACAGTCTCGGCGTGACCCCGGGCAAGCGGACCGATTTTCCGCCCGGCTACCCCAGCGATGGAGAAGTTATACCCCATCACCGGAATCCCCACCCGGCCAAGCCGTCGAATGACATCCTGCAAAAGCTGCACCTGTTCTTCCTTGCGAGGACCATCCAGCAGGATGTCGTACCACATGCTCGGGTCAAAATTTTCGATGGCCCAGATTTTCAAGCCGTGTTTTTCAGCCTCCTCCTGCAACTGAGCCAGAAACTTTTCGGACCACACAGGGTCATGAGGATCGCCTGCCCAGCCCCAGGCGTCGTCACCTACCGGCTGATTATCAGCAGCACCTTGCCCGCGAAAATAATCCACAAGATGCACCACCAGCCACTCCGCCCCGCATTGGCGGGCGAAACGAAAATTGTCCGTCGTGAGTTGGTGGCGGTATAACCCAAACCCGAGTTTCATATGGTCCTCCCTGTCACATTTGGTGCCCTGGCCCGTCGTATTCACCCGCGGGGAATAGGGGGGTACAGACAGGACAGCTCCCTTGAGGGAACTTGAGGGAATCCGTGCCAAAAGTATCGAAGTTCGAGGATGCAAGATGCAAAGGGAAGATTTTATCCTGCGAACTTTTGGGGCTGCAGCAATACCCGTCCGGCGCAAAAAAGAAGCGCCAAAGTTTGGCGCTTGTGCTTGGCTCGCAAGACAGCACTTACGGGATTATTCTCAGGCGCGCAGAGCGCCCTGCCTGCGCAGACCCCGACCTGGCCGGTGGAAGCGCAACGCTCCGGACATGTCGTGGTTGGGCGGCCCACATGGCGAGGATCCCGGCATCACGGAACATCCAGTTCGATATCGTTGATAGTGATATCGTTGTCTGTACCGTTGGAGTCGAGGATCCTGCTCCAGTCCACTTCGCGGCGCTCCTGAGCTTCTCCCTCAAGCTCCGCCTCACGCTGGCACTTCACGCACAGTGTCGCATAAGGCAGGACCTTGAGCCGCGCCATGGGGATGGAGCATCCGCAGTACTCGCAGATGCCGTAGAGTCCCTCGTCCATGCGCTGAAGGGCTTTCTCGATTCGGGCGAGTTCGCGGCTTTCGATTTCCGCGAGCTGTGACGAAATCTCGTCCTGTACCGAATCGAGGGCGAAGTCGGCAATGTCCCCGCCGGACTCAGTGCGGAGCTCCCGCAACAGGCTGAGGTCCCCGGCGAGAGCTCGACGCAAAGCGTCCCGCCTCTTCAGCAGAATCTGTCGCATGTTGAGAATCGCTTGTCGCCTGTTCATAGCTTTTGTACCTCGTGCTTCCTCGTTT
>ERZ795042.1060-NODE-1060-length-18937-cov-6.365057_pt1 | contig 18937 bp, 18 predicted proteins | sample MGYA00375126_ERZ795042 | MGnify/ENA primary metagenome ERZ795042 (study PRJEB30171, sample SAMN05518105) | compost metagenome | isolation source: Feedstock adapted compost from Newby Island compost facility, Milpitas, CA | place: USA:Newby Island compost...
GGACGTGACAAGCACGTCCCTCCAAAAGGAATGCGGACGTGACAAGCACGTCCCTTTGAAAGCGAAATTGACAAGCAGGTTCCGCAGGGAAATCCCCGGTGGGGCACGCTCGTCGTGCCCGCCGAAACTCACGTAGACGTCCGCATCCCCGTCGGCAGAGGAAACATGGGGAAGTGTCAGTTCCACCCTGGCTGTCAGGTCCACCGGCTTATTGAGACCCAGGACAACCAGACCATCTCACGAACGGGCAACGTCCTGAATAGCAGATGCGTAAAACCCTGTTAATTGTTCTTCCGGATACAGACAGAAGGCCCAATCGCGAGCCGCCAGGATGTGCTTTACTTTTAACTTTTGTCGTGTTTCGTTGAGCAATTGTGCCAGGCGTTGCCGCTCGTTCTCCACAAACGGCTGGAGTGCGTGGTTGATCTCACGTATGCGACGGAATCGCTCGGCTGCGTTCTCTGGGGTCACCGCTGTGTTGATCCACCGCCATTTTTCCTCGATCAGCTTCTCCACCAATCGTCGCGCCTCCCGGGGCAACTCTCCCAGCGCAATGTGTTTTTCCGGATGGAACTCCAGGTCGCGGAGCTGGACCCGGACCGCCCGCTCATCCGCCTCATCCACGGAGGGTCGCGGCACAGGCAGAAGCAGGGTTGCCGTTGCCGTGGCATAGGCGGGCGGATCAATCATTAAGAAGTCATGAATGAGAGCATCCGTCACCTGATCGTATTTCGCCCCGCCCAAACCGTGGATGAAAAAGTCGCTCAAGAAGCAGCGGGCCCAAAGGGTCGTCATCACCGCCCGCCCGCGAATCCTGCGACCATTCTTTTCCAACTCGGCAGCCCAATCGGCCAGCCATTCAGGATCACTCAACCGAGCGTCCGGAATGCAGGTCCGCCAGTGAGCCAGATCAGACAGCTCCACACAGTTCCCGGAATGCCGTGCAAACATCCGCTGACGGTAAGGCGATTCCAACGACCATGTCCAAAAAGGTACTTCATTCCAACCGTCAGCCTCGATCAAATGCGGGAACGGATGGGATCGGGACCGCAACCGATGGGCTCGCCTGTACGCGTCCACGGCCCGATTGTGGAGAGCGAGAAATCGCGGGGCTTCCAACCAGATATGTGCCGCGAGAATCAGGAAGCTCGGCAACCGGCACAGCCAGCTTTGGGGGACTTCCAGCGTTTGCCATCCCCACAGCGATTCCTGGCGATGTCTTCCAATAGCGATGGCATGGGCCAATCGCGGACTCACTTCGAGACTTTCCCGAACGAGCGACCAGAACCTGCCGATAAGGGGATTCGGGACCAGACCGCGAATCTCGCGGCACACAGCCAGGTCAAACGCGGTAAAAACTTCCCTGCTCACAACGGGCCTTTCCTCATAGGGCCATCCGCAGGGACCTTCATCCAGAGGCACGTAAGCCACTGTCGGTTGCTCGGGCACCCCCGACGGCACCGGGAGGGCAAGGCCTTTGAGCACGTCACCATCCACGATCATGTGGATGGCGACTGCTGGACCGGTCTGCGCTGCCGCGTGGAGTACGGCATTCTTCAGCCATACGCCGGGGTGAAAAAGCTCGGGCTGATGGCCCGTCATGTAGATAGGGGGCAAGCCCTTTGCGGTCGGGATGTCGGGGAATTCAACCGATCGGTATCTCCCGGTCCAGCGGCAGGCCGCCGTCAGCATCTCCTGTCGGGCCCGCACTGCAAGTTCGTACAACGAAAAGCCAAACACGCGTGCCGAGTTTCTGGTCAGAGCAAAGCGGTTTGCTTCGGCCAGCGATCCCCAGTGGGCAGACTCTGGCCAGAGCAAAATCCCGCCGTCTTCCGTGGGAGCACGGAGTTTCGCGTGAGGCGATTTGTCCATTGTGAGGCTCATCGTTGCCAACATTTCCAAACAAACAGCAGCGGTGGTTCCAGTGCCGGGCTTGCCGGGAGTGAGCGCGCTATTGCGAAATGCTCAGCCACCTGAACACGCTAAATGAGTGACGTCCTGGAGAAATCAGCCAGTCCCGCCCGCTGCAGGCTGCGTTCCAGCACTGCCCGATAGACAGCCAGACGGGTTTCCGCCTGATCCAGCGCCCCTCCGAATGCCCGTTCCTCCTCCAGATAGATCAGGGGAACCGGTATTTCAATAATACGCAACCCGTGTTTGACGGCCTGCACCCAGAACTCGATCGGCATCGCATACCCGTTTTCGGTTAAATCTAACTTGCGGAGGGCCTCTGTGCGATAGGCCTTGAATCCACAGAAGGCGTCAGTCAAATGGAGCCCCAGCCGTCGATTCAGCTCGGCAGTGATCACCTCATTGATCCGTCGTCGATCGGGGGGAGGCTCAGAATCGCCGGGAAATTTCTTCAGGTACCGGCTGCCGGACACCACATCCACCTCGGGAGTGCATGCCGCCACAAACTCCGGAATGCGGTGCGGCTCGTGCTGGCCGTCGCAGTCGATTGTGACCAGGACCTCGTAGCCCTGGTCCATGGCGTAAGTGAACGCCGTCCGCAGGGCTGCCCCATAACCCCGATTTTCAGGATGCCGAATCACCCTCACATTCGGAAAATTCTTCAAAACTTCCGCTGTTCCATCCGTCGATCCATCATCCACCACCAGAATATTCGAGGAAAACCCGGCCACCGTCTGGAGAACATCTCCAATGTGGCGGACTTCGTTGTAAACCGGTAAAGCCGTGAGGAAATTCCGCTGAGACATCTCGCTGACACCGCTTTTGTCTGGTAATCGCCAAGTCACTCCATGGCCCGTGGTGTGCCGCTCAGTTCGCTGCCCTTCGATCTTTCAATCATATGCACTTTCGCAAGCCAAAAAGGATGTTCTATTCATGAAGCCTTCCCCTTTCTGGTGCGCCCTGGCAGGCAGGAGTCATCTTTCGGGCCACTCGACGGCAAATGCTGGGGCAAATGCCGGCAACCTTGTGCGAGCTTCGTTCGCGGGTGCTACGGGCGGGCGGACATAACCTCCGGACTTTGCGGGCGGGGGAGTCAGGCGTTCTTCTTTCCGAGCGCAGGTCCACGATGGGAAGCCCGAGGATCGGGCAAGGCTGCAAAATTGGTTTGCCTCGGAGATTCGTGGACACTTTTGCCAGTGGACGGCCCTTGTCACATGCCAATAATAATTGGGTTGGCTCTTGATTCTCAGGGAGGTCCTCAATGAAAGTTGCTGTGTTCAGCACCAAGCCCTACGATAAGGAGTTTTTGGAAGCGGCGAATCGCTCCTTTGGCCATGAACTGGTTTTTCTGGAACCCCGACTGACCAGTCAAACGGTTTCCCTTGCCAACGGCTTTCCCACGGTGTGCGTCTTCGTCAACGATGAGGTGAATGCACGTGTGCTGCTCCATCTGCAGCGCCACGGCACGAAACATATCGCCCTCCGCTGTGCCGGTTACAATAACGTCGATCTTCAGGTGGCCGAAGAATTGGGATTTATCGTGAGCCGGGTTCCCGCCTATTCTCCGCAGGCCGTGGCGGAGCACACGATGGCCCTCATCCTGGCCCTGGCGAGGAAGCTTCACAAATCTTACAACCGGGTGCGAGAAGGGAACTTCGCGCTGGATGGTCTTTTAGGCATCGACCTGGCGGGAAAGACGGCCGGGGTCATCGGAACAGGAAAAATCGGTCGCCTGGTGGCCAAGCGGTTACTGGCTTTTGAATGTTCGGTCTGCGCGTTTGATCTGAAGCCGGACGAAGAGCTGGTTTCGCTTGGCGTGCAATACGTGGGGTACGATGAACTTTTCCGTAAAAGCGACATCATCACCCTCCACTGTCCCCTGGTGCCGGCGACGTACCACCTCATCAATGAGGAAACGCTGGCCCTGATGAAGCGGGGGGTTATCCTCATCAATACAAGTCGCGGAGCCCTCGTGGACAGTCAGGCTGTTATCCGGGCGCTCAAATCGGGAAAGATCGGAGCCCTGGGACTGGACGTGTACGAAGAAGAAGCGGATCTCTTCTTCGAAGACCTTTCCAACCAGGTCATCCAGGACGATGTGTTCATGCGAATGTTGACTTTCCCCAACGTCATCATCACGGGACATCAGGCGTTTTTTACATATAACGCTATGCAGGCCATTGCCCGAATGACCCTTGAAAACATCACCGCGGTGGAGCGTGGCGAGCAGCCGCCGGGACTTCTCCGATGGCAGGAAGCGCGGGCCATTGGGGCATGAAGATGGTGCTGTGGCCCAAAGCGTTCTGCGGGATCCAATGGAGGTCATTTGGGGCGTGGGAACGGGCAGTGAACGGAAGGTCGTGACGCTCCCAGCAGCCATCGCACTTTTCAATACTGCGTGGGGGCACATTCCAACGTTGCCCGGCACCGCAATACCAGCGGGCTGAAAACGAGCTGGTCAATCCTGGGGAATGCTTCGGAGCACATCGGTGGGCGCGTAATCGTCGGTGAGAATCGGGCCCTGTCGGACGTAATCGCCGCCCGAAGTCCCGAGTTGCGCCACTTCGGGAAGAAAGAAGGAGAATTTTTTCTCGGCTTGAAGCTGCTCTGCCCGTTTTATCAATTCTTCGCGTGGTAGATTTTGCCGCTTTTTGCTGGCCACGACAATCACGTTTCCATACCGGCCGTAGGACCATTCCGAGGGAAACACCCGCGCGATCGTCCGCCGCTGATAATGATACGAGGCAAAACCGGGCTGAAGGTTGCTCACAACCACGCCGTCGTCCTCCAGGAGTTTGGCCACCAGCTCCATGAACTCCTGGGTCGTGAGGTGGTACGGAATGTAGCCGCCCCGAAAAGCGTCGAGGAAGATCATGTCATAGCGGACGCCATCTCTTGCCAGGCGGTTCATCTGCACCCGCGCATCGCGAATGTACACTTTCATCCGGCTATCTTCCTGGAATCCGAAATACGCCCGGGCAACTTCCACGACCACGGGATCCAGCTCGATCACGTCAATCTGGACGGTGGGATAGTAATGTCGGATCGCCCGGACGAGTGTTCCCCCGCCCAATCCTACAAAGAGAATGCGCTGCGGATTGGGGCAGTGAATAAACCCCGCCATCATGAGTTTGTAGTAATGGAGAGGGAAATCGAGAGGATTCCGGATGTTGATGGCAGATTCTTCAAAATCGATCCCGGATCGCCGGAACTGAAGGCGACGAATATTGCCTTCCTCCACCACTCGCACATAGTGGTAGAGAGACTCCTTTTCGAAAAGAACGCGGCTCAGTTCCTGCGTGGAAACGGGCTGAGAAGGTAGCAAAAATCCCAGCGTCCCTACAATCAGGCTCACAGCAACAATCAGATGATGGCCTGCCACACGCAGCATCGGCGTTCCCACACACCGTTTATTATTGTCAGGGCAACCCACCTGATGAGTCTCCTGAGATTTTTCGGACCTTTTTCCGACCAAATGATTTCGTGCTGTCATCGCCGAATTTGTTTCATCTCAATGGATAACCCACTCGCCCCAAAAAAACATGGCCTGATATCGATGATGGCCGGGTCAACCGTAGCGGTCATCCACTTTCCTGAGCAAAGGTCTCTTCCCATTCTATTTGTTGACCAATTCCGGCAGCTCACCGCGTGTAGCTGAAAACGCTCGCCCCGAGCCAGAGACGCCGTTCCCGTATCGTGAACCCACGAGTGAAACCACGGCCAGAAAGAGCCCCAAACCCGCGAGCACCCCGGCTCCCACGAACAGACAGTGCCGGATCCCTAAACTCAAAATGAGATAAAACGCCGTGTGGATGCATCCGAGAAAACTCCCCACGGTGGAAATGGCATAAAGCGTTCCGGCACTCGCGCCGGATTTCTCCACACTTGTGGTTAACAGGCGGATGCAGTAGGGGGAAACCATCCCCAACAGGGTACTGGGCAGGAAAAACAACGCTGCCGCGGCGGCCAGTGCTCCGTAGCGCTCATTCCACTCCAGGGATGCAAACCAGCCGCTGATTTCAGGATACCACAGCGCCACAGGGACAATGCTTAGAGCGGCGGCCAGGATCACCCCGGCGAGGACCGCGAGAAACGGCCATCGAGAGGAAGCCCAGCCGCCAATCAAGTAGCCGGTGCTCAGCGACAGCAAAAAGACGCCGATGACGCTTCCCCATACAAAAACGCCGCTTCCGAAATCTGGGGAAAGGATCCGCCCACCGAGTATCTCGAGGCCCATCATCACCCAGCCACAGATGAAGGCGGTAACGCACAGGAGGAAGGATCGCAATCGAAACATGCACGGCAACCCTGTCGCAAGAAACAAAGGGTATACCCAGAAAGAACGATAACCCGAAATTACTCCGTCCGCACTTGCCCGTCAACGCGCCACCGGCCGACGTTCACCCCCATGGATGCATCTTGGCATACGGAAAATAAAAAACCACGATTTTTTTGGACGGTACCCTGGGGAAACTGGCTGGCCGTCTTTTAACAACGCCTCCGCGATGGTCACGGTCAGCACTGGTGGTCGGGGCAATTCACGAATTGTCCCTTTCGGAGGTCGGGCGAGGGGAGAATAAAAACAGGCGGCCGATGTTCTCGACCGCCTGTCGCTGCTCACCGCAATTGAAAGGCTGGAAATCGGTCTGGGAACTTCTTGCAGTACAGAGACAATTTCCGATAACTGCAGCCTTGAGCCGCACGTCAGCTCAGCGGGGATTCACACTATTCTGTTTTGCCGAGCGCTTCCGGATGGAAAACCGCGTGACAGTCGTCGCACGTCTTGGCGAGAGCAGCCACGGCTTTTTCGGCTCCCGCCGTGTCCTTGGACTTCGCGGCTTTATTGAGTTGAGCCGCTGCATCCCGCATGGCGGCACAGAACTGGAACCACTGCTCCGCGTTCTCGGGCTTGCTGGTTTCATCCAGATTTGCCATACTTCCCTGGGCGATCGCAGCGATCACAGCAGAATCCACCGCGATAACGTCCGCCTGCCGTTCGAACCGCCGCATGTTGCGTTTAAGCCGGGAGTTCACAAGGGGCACCTGCTCCATCAGCTCTTTCAGGGAAGCCACCTTTTCCCACTTCAGGCTATTCGGATCCCCGGCCGCGGACTTGGCCGCCTGGAGCGCCGCCAGGGCTTTCTTGGCCGACGCGTAGTCCTTGGCAGCGGCAGCAGAAAGTTCCCGAGCAGCCTTGATCAGCGCCGGCGCGGCGGCCTTATAGGGCGTATTCTCATCGTGAAGCCCCAGCACCAGGGCAAGGACGGCCACTGTTTCTGCGTCCTTAATGACCTTCGGCTGCAAATCTTTGAAATCTTCCTCAGACTCGAGGATCTCGGCGATGCCGTCGATGTAATCATCCACTGCCTTCACGAGGTCGGCAGCTGGCGCATAGGTCGATGCTTTTGGCGCTGGGGGAATATCTCCGGCACAGGCCGTCATCCCAATATTCACGACGAAAAAACCAATTGCAGCACCAATCGTGAGCGCGAAATGTCGCATGAACAAGCCTCCTCGTCATTCAGGTGGGACATACCAACGTCTCCAGCGGGGTGACTGACTTCCGTCAGTGTGCTTCTTCTACGCTTGCCGACTCAGGAGCGGTTCGCTGACCCCGCTTTCAAACCCTCGTCATGTAGCAAAGTAGCATATAAGCGCAGCTTACCGCTGCCCACCCCATTTCCAGGGTGGCAACACACACTCGAAAAAATAATCCAGCTGTGCTATCTTGGCTAGTGTCCTCAAGGGAGAGGCCGATGTCAAGGATCGCGGGCGAATCGTAGGGTAAATCGTCGAGGGAGAGGTGCCGCCGGACCATGCGGCTGTGCGACATCGAATTTCTTCTGACCAAATTGGATCCCCTGAGTCAGGGCATGTCGGATCGGCTCGTGTTGGTCCGCGTGCAAACTGACGATGGCGTGGATGGTTGGGGCGAAGCACCTCTGCCCTGGCGAGTGAGCGAACTGGCTCGGCGACGGGAGCAGCTCCTTCCAACCCTGGCGGGGAGGAACATCCTGGACATCGCCGAGCTTGCCGAGTTGGACGTGCTAACCCCTCCTCTGCGTGCAGCGATCGAAATCGCCTGCTGTGACGCCGCGGGAAAGACCCTGGGACAACCCGTCGCCCGGTTCTGGGGCGGATTCTATCGCCACCAGGTGCCGGTGGGGCAGTTCGTGGGGGACACGGATGACGAAGAAATCCTCGGCCAGGTTCAAAGAATGTACGACAAGGGGGTCACCTGCTGGATCCTCGGCACGAGTGGGCAAATCGCCCGGGATATCGAAGTACTCCGCGCCATTCGCGATCAGTTCGGAGAAGCGATTCAGATCCGCGTGGACGCCCGCCGGAAGTTTGACTTCACCGCCGCTGTGCACCTTTGCCTTCAGATGGAGTCCCTGGGGATTCACTGTCTCATTGATCCTCTGGCCACGAATTACTGGCAGACCTACCGGCGGCTCCAGCAAGAATCGCCGGTCCCCCTCGCCATCCGTCGGGGATTGAAATCGCAGCGGGACGTATGGGCGGTATGCCACTGCGGGGCCGCTCGGCACCTGATCCTCGACATTTACGAACTGGGCGGGCCACTGGCCGTCCGCGACGCCGTCGCTGTCGCCCACGCGGCACAACTTGACGTTTCCCTGGCCATGCCGGCGTCGCTGGGCATCGGTCTGGCAGCAGCGCTCCACCTGGGAGCAGCACTACCTCCCCTCGTGCATGCTCACAGCGCATGGCAATATTCTGAGGACGGCAACATCATCCACCCGTTCGCTGTGAAAAACGGCATGTGGACCGTTCCCGAAGAACCGGGGCTGGGGATTCCCCTCCAGAGAGATCAATGGGAGTCGCTCACTCTGGCCCGGGATTTTTGACAGGTAACAAGAGTTTTTTCCAAACCGTGCATTAATAACCGGACGCAATGGCCATTTTCTTCTACCGGCTGCACTGTCGGCACTGTGGACACACCGAAATTCTGTCTCGCCATGAGGCAGAGCGGAGGCTCCAGGCTCACAAGAAGCTCCGCGCCGGTGTCCAGACCGACGAAGCGCTGCTGGATGAATTGGTCCCCAACCTTCTGCCACAAACCCCCTGTCGCCAATGCGGCACGGTGCCGCTGCAGGTTACGGTTCAGCATGACGTCGGCGACTGGTCGGAACAAAAGCGCTGTTTGGCGTGTGGCAGTGTCATCCCACCAGCGCGACTGGCCATGTTTCCCGACGCCGAAATGTGCACCAGTTGTCAGAGTGCTGTGGAGAAAGGGGAAACGCCGGGCCCACCCGTCTTCTGCCGACGCTGCGGGAGCCCCATGCGGATCGGCACACGTCAGATCGGCGGCCGGACGCGGTACGTGTGGATATGCAGCAACGAAACCGGGTGCTCTTACTGGTGCGAGAGCACTCGATGAGCCCCTGCATTCCGCGGAGGGGTGCTCTCCCAACACGTCCACAACTGGCCATTTCAAACCGAGGCAGCCAATTTTTTGACGCAGCCTTCAAGTTTGCAGTGCAGATCAAAAAATGTGACAGGCATCGCCTCGATTTTGCTGCGGTGAGAGCGTGGATGAAGAAGAGCGAGGCCGTCAGAGGCGTCGATCACGCGGCTTTTCGCTCGCGGAGCAATTTCGTGCAGGCGTCACACACCATCTCCGGCGTGATCGCCTGCATCAGGCTTTCCGGTGCTCGTCTCGGGTGACGACCTCTGTATTCCACCGCCCGAACCACAACGTGACCAGTCCCATAGGGACCGACGCGTGCGGGGTCCGTCGGCCCGAAAAGCCCAACACAGGGGACACCGAGCGCCGCTGCGAGGTGGAGAGGCCCTGTATCGGCGGAGATCATAAGCGACGCCCGACGGAGAATCGCTGCCATTTGCCGAAGGTCCGTCGGGGGAGCCAGCCGACACGCCCCTCCCGCCCGCGTCACAATTGTTTCCGCCCAGTTTTTTTCAAGCTGGTTCCCCCACAACACAAGGGTCGGCACTGCCAGTGTCGAGTCGAGAAACTTCGCCACGGTTGCAAACCTGTCGAACGGCCATCGTTTGCATGGCCAGGCTGCTCCCGGATTGATCACAGCAAATCGACCGTTCAGGCCCAGATCGAGCAGAGTCCGCTCCGCCCATGTGGCTTCTTCACGCGTTTGGGTCAGTTTGAACTCCGCGCTGGCGGATTGAATACCCAGAACTCGGAGGAGGCTCAGGAAGATGTCCACCACGTGGGTCCCCTGAGCCGGCACCCGATGTGTCGCGAGCCAGGGAGCCAGTTCCCTCCCTTGAGGACGGGCGAACCCCACACGAAATCGTGCCCCGCTCAGCCAGGCCAGAAACGCGCTTTTGGAAAGGCTCTGCACGTCTAGAGCCACATCGAAAGCCCATCCCCGTAGTGTTTGCCGAATGCGTCGGATGTGTTCCCAGGATCTGTACCACCTTTTGGCTACCGTGATTATTTCATCGACCGCTGGATGACCGGCTAGAATCGGGGCATTCCGCTCTTCCACGATCCACGCGATTTTGGCCTGGGGAAAGTGCTCGCGAAGAGCAGAAGCCACCGGGAGTGTGAGCACGACGTCGCCCAGCGCGCTCAGACGGACGATCAAAAACCGGGCTGTCGGACCAACCTCCAGGAGTGGGGATGACAGATTCGACACGACTGACCTCCTGTGACTCTCCGGCCATTTGTATGGCCTGACCGCTCTCAGCCCACCGATGCGTTAAAATAGCGACAATCGTCCCTGGTCATTCCGGACCCAATTGCTCGGCGTTGTTCCAACTCTTAACGACTCCGCAGGTAAGAAAATGGCGAAGGTTTTCATCACAGGTGGAACAGGATTCGTAGGCTATCACCTCGTGAAAGCACTCTCGGAACGTGGTCATGAGGTCGTGTGCCTCATCCGAGCAACTTCCCGCACCGGTCCCCTGGAACCGTTCGGTGTTCGGTTTCACCCGGGCAACTTGCACGATGTGGAAAGCTTAGTCCCGGCGCTGAAAGGCGTCCAGATCGTTTACCATTTGGCGGGAACGACAAAAGCTCTCAAAGTCGATCAGTTTTTCCAGGTTAACGAGAAGGGAACCGAGAGCCTTCTGGAGGCTTGCCGGCGCGTTTCCCCACCGCCTGTCGTCGTGATTGTCTCGACCCTGGCAGCCGCAGGTCCGGTGAAGAAAGCGGGTGAGCCCCACCGAGAGGGTGAGCCTTCGCACCCTGTGTCGTGGTACGGAAAAAGCAAGCGGGCGGGGGAACTGGTCGCCGAGAAATACGCGGGGGAAATCCCCATTACGATAGTTCGTCCACCCATCATTCTGGGGGAATGGGACAAAGACGGGCTGGAAATGTTCCGGCCGATCGCTCGGACAGGCGTGCACCTGGTACCCGGCTATCGCCGCAAATATTACTCCGTGGTTTACGCGGGTGACCTTGCTGAACTCCTGGTAACCGCGGCCGAACGGGGCGAACGCCTGCCCGCGCCGAGTGCCTCGACTGACAAAGGGCAAGGTTACTACTACGCGGCTTTCGAGGAATGTCCCTCTTACGGGGAACTGGGCAAACTTATGGGGAAGGCCTTAGGACGCCGGACCCTCGTCATTCCGGTGGCACCGCCGGTCGTGTGGACGGTCGCCCTCCTGGGCGAGTTAACGGCCCAGTTGAGGCGGCGCCCGGTCGTCTTCCATCTGGACAAAGCCCGCGAGGCACTTGCCGGTTCGTGGATGTGTTCGGCACAAAAGGCGCGAGAGCAGCTTGGTTTTTCCACTCCCAAGACCTTGCTCGAGCGATTGGAGCAAACCGTCGAATGGTACCGCCGTGAAAAGTGGTTGTGAAACACTGACCGGCAACCCGGGGTTAGTGAACGGACAGCAGACGACGACATTCTCCCGGCCTATTACGAACCGGCTCGGCCCAGAAACCGGCAACCAACGAGAAAGCGGCCTTTTTCATGGTTCTCCAGCTCGTGGACGTACACAACCTGGGCCGTCAGATAGATGGATTTGTGGTTGTCGCTGACGAGTGCCATCAACTCGGTAAAGTCAGGTCGCTCGTCGAGATAGAAGGAGAATCCGCCCCGCGAGATGTCCCGGCATCTCACGGGAAAGAAATCCCCCGGATCCGGTTTTTTGTTGTCGGTCACCGGTGCAATCCGCTGAATCGCCTCGAAGGCGAAACGTGGGCTCCGACGTCTCTGAACAATGAACAATGCTCTTGTCCATGGCCGGAAACTGCGCTCTTGGGAATCCACAATGCCACTTCTGAAAGAATCTAGCATACCATCACCTGACGAGGGGGCGTTTTGCCAAAAAGTTTCTGATTTTTTTCTGGTCAGCGGTTCAATTCCCGGCTGGCGAGACGAATTTGACGGTTGTTCAGGGGCTTCTTTTTGAAGCGGACATTCCGTCTCCTGTAGATCCCCAACCCTCAGGCAATTTCTACAGGAGATTCCCTTACTTTCAGGCTTCGCAAGGCTCTGATGGCCATTGTCCTGTCTCGCGTTTCTGTCGCGGCGAGTGCTTCTTTGAGACGAGCCACCTGCTCCGGCGTAAAAGGAATTGCCTCGCCAGGCGGAGGTGGTTCAGGCACCAGTTTCTGGGCGATGGCTTTCAATAGCATCGGACGATCTTCTGCAATTCGAGTCGAGAGGAGCCATCCATCGCACCACGTCCCAGGTCCAGGTGGCAGGTCCCGCTTGTTCAGGATCACCATTGCATCCTGCCACTCCTTTTGAAGCCGCCCATAATCGGCCGTCCATTCGGTGCTTCGATCCAAAACAAGGAGGACGAGGTCGGCCTGGCTCGCAATTCTGCGTGTCCGAGCGATGGCCTCCGCTTCCAGCTCGTCCTGCGGAGACCGTACCCCTGCCGTGTCGTACAGCTCCACAGGCCAGCCTTCGACAACTGTCGCCGCCGTCACAAAGTCGCGCGTGGTTCCCGGTGTCGGATCCACGATCGCCCTTTGGTATCCCACCAACCAGTTGAGGATGCTGCTTTTTCCCACATTGGGCGGACCAGCCAACACGACTTTATATGGTCGCGTCAGATGGAGTCCCACCTTTTCCCAGGAAAGCAACCGATACAGGATATCCGTGGCTTCCTGCCAATTGTCATGGATGAGGGCGTTTTCCACTCTGTCGATCACCCTGGAAAACGCTCCCCCGTACTGGTCCAGCAGAATCGAGGTAACAGTCCAGGTCGCGGCATCGGCCAGGGCAACCCGTGCGGCGGCCACGAGGGCGTCTTTTTCCGTCCGTTGAATCCACCGCTCCCACGTCTCGCGATGAAATCCCAACCGCTCAAACTTCGCAACAATCGTTTCCACGAGAAGCGGGTTGCCGTGGCAATGCAGTTCGGCGGTCTGGCCATCGACTATCCGAAGGATCAGTTCCTCATACAGATCGTCACCCATGCGAAAACGCACCAGAGCGGGTCGAGAAGTTATTTCAAATCGAAATTCCGATCCCGTGCGTCGCACAAGCTGCTCCTCGAGAGCGCTTTGGACGGCGGGGCCTTCCAATCGAATGGTGGCCAGGGCGGCACGGCCAGGGGGTGTTAGCACGATCACACGGTTCATGGAATATTTTTCACCAGAATCTGCAGGTTCGCTTTCAAGACCAGTGTTGTGGTTCCTGGTTCTAACATTATCGCCGCAACAAGCATTATCCAGGATGTCACTTTTGTGAGCGGGCATGTGGCGACAGCCGGAGCAATCATTTGAAATCTTCCGTCCAGTTAACTATATTCTTCAAAAGAGTAAATTTCTCCGCATCGTGCAGTTTCCCACCGCTAACAGTTCGCCTGCAATGGCAGGCCTCTGGGGTGTGTTGCGTCGAGTCGAGTTTTGCTGACATGTCTCAGTTTTAACAGGAGGGATGGACCATGGCGAAGCGATTTCTGTTTGTGACGGCCGCGATGCTGTCGATCGGCCTTGCGGCGAATGCGTACGCGTGCAAGTGGTGGTCGCGGCTCTGTGTGCGACACCATTGCTGCCAACCGGCGGCGTGCTGTGTTCCGGTGCCGGAATGCGAAGTGGTCCCGCCAGCCTGCGAGGCTCCCGCTGCTGTAACCGAGGAGGCTCCGGCTGCCCCCACACCTTCCCCGGGAGAGACCAAACCTGAAGCACCCGCGGCAGCCCCTGCTCCGGCTCCTCAAGCTCCGGCTCCGGAAGCCAAGCCAGAGGAAAAACCGGCCCAACAGGCCGTCCCACCGACGCCACCGACTCCTCCCGCTCCCCAAGCGGCAGAAAAACCCGTTGCTCCCCCAGCGCAGGCCCAGGCAACTCCACCTGCCCCGCCAGCACCGGCTCCGGCGCCAGCTCCTGCTCAGGCGTCGCCTGCTCCCGAGGCAAAACCGGAACAGCCTGCAAGCCCACCGGCACCTCCGGCACCTGAGGCGGCTCCACCGCAGCCCGCTCCACCGGCCCCGGCTCAGCCTGCCGCTCCTCCAGCCCCTGCGGAAGAAAAGCCTGCCCAGCCGGCTCAGCCACCTGCTCCGCCGGCGGCCCCCGCCCCGGCCCAGCCTGCGGCTCCAGCGGCTCCTGAGGCAGCACCGCCTGCCGCTCCACCGGCTCCTGCACCGGCCGCCCAGAGTTCCTCCTATCGCATCTGGACGGACGATACCGGCCGGTATCACGTGGTGGCTCGGTTTGTTGAAACGTTGGAAGGTGGCCGTATTGTCCGGCTGCTGCAACCGGATGGGCAGTACGTCCGCGTGGCCTTCGAACGTCTGTCTCGGGATGACCAAACCTACGTCTTGAGCACACTCGGCGAACTCGCCCAGCGGTGAAGCTCGGTTGCCGCTGAATGACCGGCGGTAGGCACTCCAGAATGGTGTCCGCTTGCAGGTGTTTTTTCAGAAAAGCAGGCACTGATCAACGACCGTTGCCGGAACTGAAATGACAGTCCGAGACGGGAGTACCGGCTCCCGTCTCGCTTTTTTGTTGAGTCAAGCCTTGTGCGAGAAGAACCGCCAGCCAACCGGGGGAAAAGACCGGGCAATTGGCTTGGGCGGGAGTTCAAGCGGGACAGGACAAGCGCGTCCCAGCTCTTGTGGTGGGACCTGCTTGTCAGGTCCACATCGCAGGGTTGAGCCATCGAGCCACCATCACCGGCCAGGACCGAACTCTGTCCCGTCGGGAAAAAACTTTTACTTCCCGCAACTGTTCGAGAAACGCCCTATCCGAACTCTGTGGACACCGCTATCCAGGAGCGGATGTCAAAACCAGCCGCGAAGCGACCTGCTCTTCCCCAGGCAGCTCATGCCAGATACCGTGCGATCCGGTTTTTGGTTTGGCACGAGGGAACCTGCGGAATCTGGTACGCCATCTGGTAAGCGTCCTCAACGGTATCCGAGTAAAAATTGCGCAAAATCCTGCACGCCCGAAAACCAAGCGAACGGAAAAAGAGCTGGGCGACCAGGTTGGTTTCACGAACTTCGAGAAGTATCTGATGTCGGCGATGCGGCGAGAGCTTGTTGATCAACCGCTCCACGAGTGAGCGACCGATTCCCTTTCGTCTCCAGGCCGGATCAACAGCCAGTGTGAGCACGCGGAAAAAATGAGGAGCCATCTCGTAGATCATGTAGCCGACGACCTGATTCTGGACCTCGGCCACAACGGCGATGCAATGGGGCTGATGAGTACAGGAGAGAAAATCGGATTTCGTCCAGGGAAACTCGAAGCTTTCCTCCTCGATTCTAAGAACAGTGGGCAAATCCTCCTTCAACATCCAGCGAATGACAGGTCGAGTCGCCACGCGGAAATCAGTACTCATGGCAAACGTTCCTTGTCAGCCAGAGTAACGGAGAAAGGAAGAACTGTCCCTCTGCCGCCTTCCGCGACTGCCCTCCGTCACGCGTCACAGTTCAATAGGCTATCAGAAATCAAATCGGCTGCCAAGAGAGCTTTTTTCGATTAGAAAACTGCGAGACGTTACAGAAAGTTTAACGCTGACCCGGCCGTGGATTCAGCTCCATGAAAAGCCCGCCAAACTTCGCAATTTTTTACGCAGGCGACTCAACCGTGCCCGCAAAGGTCCGGGCTTGCAACCGAGCCTGCGTGCGATCTCCACAATTGGCAGCCCTTCCAGTTGCATCCGGAACAAATCTCGTTCCTCGGGAGTCAGCTTATCCAGCAACTGGCTCAAAAGCTCCTCATTCTCCCACTGTTCGGCCGGCACCTCGGGAGCTGACCACCGCGTCTGTTCGAGTGTGTCTTCTCCCAAACGAACCACGGGTTGCCGCCGCTGACGTCGCCAGTAAAGCGCGACTTTCCGTCGAATGACAGTGGCCGCCAGAGCCACAAGTTGTTCGGGCGAGTCCAAATTGTACAGCCCCGCCCGCAGGCCCGGGATCAACATCCGCTTCATCGATTGCACGAGATCCAGGGTATCCACCTGGGAACGAAGAAGCGGCCCGAGGGCGACACGGGCTATGATTTGAAATTTCGGCTCGCAGTATTCGAGGAGTTTGGCGAGAGCTTCGTCATCTCCCTCGGCTGCCCGCTCGACCCAATCGCGGAAGGGAGAGCGGGGGCTGGGTGACGAAGCGTGAGTGATCACGTCTGCCATAGCCGAGGATTCCGACGCCCGCATACCGAGCCTGCAGAGTTCAACGACAACCCACACGTTCCCGCTGACCACCGAGCCCACAAAAGCACGTGTGAGCGAGCTTCCTGCTCGCCTTTTCCATTATAATCGAAATGTTACGTGACCCCGCAACTGACGTATCAGGGTGTCCGAAATCTGTTCGAGCCCGATACAGAGGATCGTCCTCATTTCCCGTGTTTGGAATGGCAACGAGTTTTTTCGAGGCGGCATTTCCCCGAGTTTGAACATGGCAATTCTCGCAGTCCGCGGGCTTTCCTTCGCGATAGCGGGACAAACAATCCTCGAAAATGTCACCTTCGAACTTGACCGAGGTGAGTTTGTCTCCCTTGTTGGACCCAACGGAGCCGGCAAGACGACACTCCTGCGTTGTCTGGCACTGGTTCATCGAAATTGGCAGGGGGAAATCCTCTGGCATGGCCGAGCTGCGAAACGCGCCAGCCAACGAGAATGGGCTCGCTTCGTGGCCTATTTGCCGCAGGAAGAACGAGTTGATATCCCATACACAGTAGAGGATTTTGTTCTCATGGGGCGTTATCCGCACGGCAGCCCCTTTTCACCGCCCTCACCCCGGGATATCGAGGCCGTGCGCGAAGCGCTCGAACTGACCAACACATGGAATTTTCGGCATCGTCTTGTGCGAACGCTCAGCGGGGGGGAGCGGCAGCGGGTCATGTTGGCCGCGGTCCTTGCGCAGCAGACTCCCGTCCTGCTCCTTGACGAGGCCACCACGTTCCTGGATTTCCGCCACCGGGAGGAAGTGCAGCACCTCCTGGAAAAAATTAACACGCAGCGGCAGGTGGCCATCCTTGCTGTCACGCACGATATCAACACGGCCGCGCTCTTCAGCCGGCGGATTCTGGCCCTGCGCGATGGTCACATCGTGTTTGACGGTCCCCCGGCAACCTTCATGCAGGAATCGATTTTGCAGGAGGTCTTCGGTTTTCGCCCGCTTCTGGTGGATCATCCCCAGGCGTGCATTCCCGTGATTGTTCCGACGCGAAGCGGAGGCGAGCCGTGAAGCCGGGCCGATCTACGCTGACGATCCTTGTCGTGGGAACGCTGGTTGTGCTCGCCGCTGCGCCGCTGGTAGGCCCTCGGTGGATCGATCCCGGCATGCTCTGGAACGGGGACAATCCCCTGGAGGCGAGAATTTTTTGGGATATCCGCGTCCCCCGTGTCCTGGTGGGTTTTCTCGCCGGAATGGGACTCGCCGTGGGAGGAACAGCCTATCAGGCCATGTTCCGCAATCCGCTGGCCAGCCCGTTCACATTGGGTTTGGCGAGCGGGGCCTCACTGGGCGCGGTCCTGGCCATCCATCTGGGTTGGAACAAATTACTGTGGGGAACACCTGCCGTCACCGTCTGTGCGTTGATGGGCGCCGGTGTGACTCTGGTTGTCGTTTACGGCTTGACTCGATTGCGGGCAGAACTCTCCGTCGCCACCATGCTGCTGGCGGGCGTTGCGATGAGCTTTCTCAACACGAGTTTAATCCTGGTGCTCCAGTATGCTGTCGATCCTGTGCGGGCGTTCCACGCTTTCCGCTGGATGCTGGGTGGATTGGAAGGGACATTGGGTTACCGGGATATCCTGTGGCTGGGACCTGTGGTCCTGGCAGGTACGTTCATCCTCTGGGTCCTGCGACGTGAGCTCAACCTTCTTTCACTCGGCGATGAATGGGCAGCGGCCCGCGGCGTTTCCCTCCGCACAGTGAAAACACTGATCCTTTTTGTCAGCGGTGTCATGGTCGCTGCCATTGTGGCGCACTGCGGGCCGATTGGTTTTGTCTGCCTAATTGCGCCGCACATCAGCCGCCAGCTTGTGGGACCGCAGCACACGCGCCTTGTGCCCGCTGCCGCATTACTGGGCGGCGCATTTCTGGTCATCAGCGACTCGGTGGCGCGAACCGTCCTCGCGCCGGCAGAAATACCGGTCGGTGTGATCACCGCAATTCTCGGGGGTCCGTTTTTTTTGTGGTTGCTCCTGACGCGTCCTCTTTCCTGGGAATGGGTCCCATGAAAGCACGGGCAGGCCAGCGAGTATCCTTTCTCGCCCTGTCGTTGTAAAATGCTTAACGGTACTTCCAGAGACTCAGGGGGAACTTCTGGTTGTTCGAGTCCTGTGGCTCAATGATCGCTGAATTTCGACCATTTGCAGAGAAAGGGCGTTCAGGATGGACATGAGATTTTTGGGTGGAACCGGTGTGCGGGTCTCGGTGCTGTGCCTGGGGACTATGACGTTTGGAAAGAACCAATGGCAGATGGGCAACATGACGTTGCCGGAAGTGAAAGAGGCGATCAAACTCTGCCTCGACGCCGGCGTCAACTTCATTGATACGGCTGACGTGTATTCTTACGGGGAATCGGAAGACCTCCTCGGGCAGGCCATCCAGGGCATCCGCAAGGACCTCATCATTGCCACCAAAGTCCGCATGCGGATGAGCGACAAACCGA
>ERZ795042.1062-NODE-1062-length-18918-cov-23.839898_pt1 | contig 18918 bp, 16 predicted proteins | sample MGYA00375126_ERZ795042 | MGnify/ENA primary metagenome ERZ795042 (study PRJEB30171, sample SAMN05518105) | compost metagenome | isolation source: Feedstock adapted compost from Newby Island compost facility, Milpitas, CA | place: USA:Newby Island compost...
ATGATGACGCTCATCTCGCTCGCCATCACGGCGGCGTTCGTGGCGAGCATCGTCAGCCTCGCCACGCCGCTCGAGCTGGAGTTCTGGTGGGAGCTCTCCACCCTCGTGACCGTGATGCTCCTCGGGCACTGGCAGGAGATGCGCGCCCTCGGCGAGGCGCGCAGCGCCCTCGAGGCCATCGCCGCCCTCCTTCCGGACGAGGCGGAGCTCATCGAGGGAAGCGAGACCCGCAAGGTGCCGGTGGGCGAGCTGAAGCCTGGCGACCTCGTCCTCGTCCGCCCGGGGGCGCGGGTGCCGGCGGACGGGGAGGTGGTCGAGGGCGAGGCAGACGTCGACGAGTCCCTCATCACCGGCGAGAGCCGTCCCGTGGCGAAGCAGCGCGGCTCGAAGGTGGTGGCGGGGAGCGTCGTCGCGGGCGCCGCACTCACCGTGCGCGTCACCTCCGTGGGCGAGGACACGACCCTGGCGGGAATCCAGCGGCTCGTAGCCGAGGCTGAGGCCTCGCGGACACGGCTGCAGGCGCTCGCCGATCGCGCCGCTGCCGCCCTGTTCTACATCGCGGTCCTCTCCGGCACGGCGACCGCGGTGGCGTGGGGCGCGCTCGGCGCGGCGGATGCCGCCATCATCCGCGCCGTGTCCGTCCTCGTCATCGCCTGCCCCCACGCCCTCGGTCTCGCCATCCCGCTCGTCGTCGCCATCGGCTCCGGAACGGCCGCCCGTCAGGGCGTCCTCATCCGCGACCGGATCGCCCTCGAGCGGATGCGGCGCGTCGACACGGTCCTCTTCGACAAGACGGGGACGCTCACCCAAGGCAGGCACGTCGTGCGCGCGCTCCTGCCGGTCGAGCGGAGCGAAGAGGAGCTGCTCCGGCTCGCCGCCGCCGTGGAAGCGCGCTCAGAGCACCCGCTCGGCCGCGCCATCGTCTCCGCCGCCGTGGAGCGCGGCCTCCAGCTTCCCAGCCCGGCAGGGTTCCGGGCGCGGCCCGGCCGCGGAGTGGAGGCTCGGGTGGACGGCCTCGAGGTCGCCATCGGCGGCCCCCGCCTCCTCGAGGAGCGGGCGCTCGCCCTCCCGGACCCTCTCGTCGAGGCCGTGCGGCCTTGGCAGGAGCGGGGCGCCTCCCTCCTCTACGTGGCGCTCGACGGCAGGATCGCCGGCGCCATCGCCCTCGAAGACGAGGTGCGTCCGGAGTCCCGGGAGGCGATCGCGGCGCTCCATCGCATGGGGCGGCGGGTTGCCATGGTCACGGGCGACAGCCGCAGCGTCGCGGAGGCCGTCGCCGCCGACCTCGGCATCGACGAGGTCTTCGCCGAGGTGCTGCCCGAACAGAAGGAGCGGGTGGTGGCCGAACTTCAAGAGCGAGGCCAGCTCGTCGCGATGGTCGGCGACGGCGTGAACGACGCCCCGGCGCTCGCGCGAGCCGACGTCGGCATCGCGATCGGTGCGGGGACCGACGTGGCGATCGAGGCGGCGCACATCGTCCTCGCCAGCGACGACCCGCGCGGCGTCGTCGCCCTCATCGAGCTCTCCCGCCGGACCTACCGGAAGATGGTCGAGAACCTCATCTGGGCGACGGGGTACAACGTCGTCGCCATCCCCGCTGCCGCCGGCGCCTTCGCCCCGTTCGGCTTCACGCTCCCACCCGCCGGCGCGGCGCTCCTCATGAGCCTCTCGACGGTCGTCGTCGCCGTCAACGCCCTCACGTTGCGGGGCATCAACCTCCGCCCAGGGGCCGACTGAGGCAACGAACGCTCAGTACTGCTGGAAGAGCCGTCCCCACTCCGTGTCCATCAGCCTGCGGATGCGGCGCTTCCCGAAGAGCGGATACCAGTACCAGTTGTGGTACAGGTTGCTGGCGACGTACGACCAGGGGACGAGGGGCGAGCGGAGGAGGATCTTCTCGAACCGGTGGAGCTTCCCCCAGTAGATCTGCTTCTGGCCCCAGCTGGCGAAGGTGTCCTCGTCACCCCGAAAGCCGAAGTTCACGCCCGAGATGTCCATCCCGATGACGGTGATCTTCGTCGGGTCGCCGACGCCGAGCCCCGCTTCGTGCGCCATGCGGATGAAGCCGATGGCGAGCGGGTCGAACCCCATCATCTTCGCGGCGACCGCGTCGATGGCGACCTGATCGGAGCTTGCCAGGATCACGTTTTTCACGTGCGGCCGCATCGCGCGAGGGCCCGGGCCGTCGCCGGCGATGGTTCCGTCCATGACGGCGAAGATGCCCGTGTGGATCTCCTGCTGGATCTGCAGCAGATCCACGAGCGTTTCGTGGATGACGGAGTGGGTCCAGTGGCGGCGGTTGTTGAGGAGCCCGCCGAAGGCGTTCTTCATCGCCCCCGTGATGGTCGTGAAGACGTGCGTCTTCATCGTCGGCAGGTGGACGACGTTCGTACCGAGGAAGAGCTCGGGAATCTCGATGCCGTCGGGGAAGATCCGGTCGAGCACCCGCAGCGGGGCCTTCGGCGCATACGGTACCCAGCGCACCTCCGGATCGCCGAGGTGGACGCTCCGCAGCCCGTGCTTCGCCAGCACCCGATCGTGCTTGTTCCCCCGCTCCCCCTTGTGGGAATCGACGACGACGGTCCCGTTCTGGGCGGGGATGAGCTCGCCGTAGCCGGCGCGCTTCAGCGCGCCGATGACGCCGTCGAGCTGCCAGGGAGAGGTGCTGCAGCCGGGGAAGTAGTGCTGCCAGCTGATGTTCACCTTCAGGATCGTGGGCCGCTCCTTCGGGAGGTGCCGCTCGAGCCCCGCCAGCTCCATGAGGCGGCCGATGTCCTCGAGCACGGTCCGGGCGCTCGTGTACAGCACGGCAACCACCGGCTCGCTCGTCGGCGGTCGCAGCCCCCGCTCGTCCGTCCGTGGCGCCGTCATGCGACCAGTGTACCTCGCGACCGGCTCGAATCACGCCCAGCAATGGAAAGGCGCGGGGAGCATGCCCCGCGCCCGCGCAGCGTCCGCCCTGGCTTGGGTCAGATGAGGTGCTCCGGATGCCGCTCCAGCCGCTCGATCTCCGTGCCCAGCGGTACCGCGTGCGTCGGCAGCACCATGCGGGCCACCGCGTGGTTGATCGCGCCAGCGGCGGAGGTGTACCAGCCGAGCACCGCCGTCACCATCGCCACCCAGCCGGCCACCTGGTACCAGACGTTCGCGTCGGCGTAGTAGGCGATCGCCGCCAGGACGAACGTCGCCGCTGCGCCGAGCAGCGCGCCGGCCATCGGGTAGTTCATCTCCCGGCCGCGCGCCATCGAGGCGAGCCATGCGTAGACGGCGAAGACGGCCCAGGAGACGAAGAAGAGGCCGAGCAGCTCGTTCGTGCTGGCGCCGAACGTGAGGAACTCGGCGCGGTCCATCCAGAGGAACGTGCCGTACGTCAGCCAGAACGCGCCGTACGAACCGAAAACCGTCGCGAGGAGTCCGTCATGCTTCCGGAACGCCCACATCGCGGCGGCCACCTGGGTTGCGCCGCCGTACACCAGCGCGATCGGGATGAGGAAGTGCACCGCCGTCGCGCGGTCGAAGAAGTCGGCGAAGATCGCGCCCCAGATGAAGAACGGAAGCGAGAAGGCCGCGAACCCCAGCGCGAGCGGGCTCGCCACCGAGGCGACCTGCGCCTCGGCCAGCAGCTCCCGCTCCCGCTCGGCCTCCGCCGCAGCCATGGGCGCCCGACCAGCCTGCATCGCCTGCTCTGCCATCGGTCACCCTCCCTCGTCGCTTCGTGGCGGACGCCACGCCTTTCCGTCATGCATCTTAGCACTCGCGTCAAGAGAGTGCTAAGATGGCGGGCGGAGCAACGCAGGGAACGTCCTCAGGGAGTTCGGTGAGATGGCGTACGAACGGGAGTGCTTCAGCTGCGGTGAACGGGTGAAGTGCCGCACGAACAAGCGCCGGATCGAGGGCTCCTATCAGGTAGTGGTCGAGCTCAGCTGCCCGAAGTGCGGCAAGCGGCTCGGCTCCGTTTACGAGTGGGCCACCACCTGAGCAGTCCGCAGGCGCGAGAGCACGGCGACAGCACAGAGGCTTGCCAGGGCGGCGAACGCCGCCGCTGCGAGCGGCCGGAGGTCGTAGAGCGCGCCGAGCAGGGCCGAGCCGCCGAACCAGGCGAGGCCGAACACCCCGTTGAAGACGCCGTAGGCGGTAGCCCGGCGTCCGCTCGGCGCGAGCTCCGCCACGCCGGCGCGGAGCGACGCTTCCTGGACCCCCATCGCCACCCCCCAAAGCGCTACCCCGACCACCGCCGCCGGCGCCGAGCCGAGGAAGACGAGCGCCGGTGCCACGGCGGCGGGGAGCCCTGCCATCGCGACCGACGCCGGACCGGCGCGGTCGAAGAGCGCGCCGGAGAGGAGGGCGGCGGCCGCGTCCACGCCCATCCCCATCGCGTACAGCATCGGGATGAGCGCGGCATCGACGACCCGCTCCCGCTCGAGGTGGAAGGCGAGGAGCGGGAAGTCGGCGAAGCCCAGGCCGAGCAGCGCCGCACCGAGGAGGTAGCGGCGCAGTGCGGGTGAGAGGAGGGGCCCACGGCCCTCCCCCACCTCCTTCCCCCTTACCTCCGCTCCCGCAGGCTGCGTTCGGTAGGCGATGACGAGCGCGGCGAGCGCAAGCGCCGCAGGGACCGCGAGGAGGGCGAAGGCCGACCGGTATCCCCCGAACCAGGCGAGGGCGCCGGCGACGAAGAGCGGGCCCGCGATGGCGCCGATCTGGTCGAACGCCTCGTGCAGTCCGAACGCCTTCCCGCGCCCCAGCGGCTCCGCGGCCTCCGCGAGGACCGCGTCGCGGGCGGGCGTCCGGATCGCCTTCCCGCTCCGCTCCGCCACCACCAGCGCCGCCGCCACGAGCCAGCTGCGCGCCAGCGCGAGCAGCGGAACGGCCACCTGGTTCGCCGCGTATCCGAGGGAGATGAAGAGCCACGGCCGCCGCAGACGGTCGGCCAGCGCCCCTGCCGCCACCCGGAGCCCGTACCCCGCGAGCTCGCCTCCGCCGGCGACGAGCCCGACGGCGAACGCGCTGGCGCCCAGCGATGCGAGGTACGGACCGAGGATGGAGCGCCCGCCTTCGTACGTGGCGTCGGCCAGGAGGGAGACGACGCCCAGCGCCACGACGAAGCGGAGCGCCGCTGCGCGACTGGGGGCCGCCGTGGTCACGCCGCCATGGTAGGAGCCGGCCGTCCTTGCGGCACCCGCCGCCGCGGGCTTTGCTTCCCGCCCTTCCCGCCGGCTCGTACTGTCCCCCATTTTGAGGAGTTGTCATCCGAAGCGGGCTGCGCTAGCGTTCGCGTATGAGCACGTTGCGGTATCTCACCGGCCTTCTCCGCAGGCGCCGAATCTGGGCGGCGTTCGCCGGCGCGACCGTCCTCGGCGGCCTCGCCGCGGCCGGCGCGCTCACCTTCGCGGGAGCGCAGGGCGGCCCCTCGCCCGGCGTCCTCGTCCAGGAGCCGCCGCCCGCGAGCCCGTCACCGATGACCCTCCTCGAAGCATGGGATGAGATCGCGGCCCACCTCGCCCAGTGGGGCGACGCCTGGCGTATCGGGTCCCTCGCGAGCAGCGACGTGTACGACGATCCCGACGAGGGCGCCGGAGGCGACGGTCGCCGCGTCACGTGGCAAGCCGAGGTCTTCGACGCCCGCACCGGCGAGGTCCGGTGGCTCCGACTGACAGGCGGGGAGCTCGTGGACGCGCGAGTCCCGGGCTGGACCGCACCGCCGGAGCTGCTCGTGCCGCTCGAGCGCCCCACGCTCGACTCCCCGGAGGCGCTCGAGCTCGCGAAAGCGGCGAAGCCCTCCCTCGGACCGGGGCGCGACAAGGCGGCCGGGTACCACTTCAGCTACGGAGCTGTGCACGCATCACAGCCCGCGATCGCCGTTCTCGGAGAAGCGGGCGGCTTCACCGCGCGCGTGCTCGTGGACCCGCGCTCCGGCACGGTCCTCGCCGCGGAACGACTGGCAGTCCACGGTGGCGGCCTCTACGTCAGCCGCGATGGCGGCGTGACCTGGGACCGCTCGCCCCTCGACGGCCTCGTGCAGGCGGTGGTGGCGGACGCCGGCGGCGGGGATGCCGTCTACGCGGTCGTCTGGTCCGGCGACGACCTCGCCCTCTGGCGATCCGTCGACGCAGGAGGCTCCTGGGTTCGGCTGGCGGTGCTGCCGAGCGCCGCCGGTCCTGTCGCCCACGCCGCCGCGGTCGGCCCGCTCGACGGTGACGAGGCCGTCGTGGTCGCCACGAACGGCGGTCTCTGGACGTACCGGATCGGTACCGCCCGTCTCGAGCAGCTTCCTGCGCCCGGCCTCGTGGTGAGCCTCGCGGTCGACGGATCCGGCACCTGGCACGCGGCCGCGATGGAGCCCGGCGCGCCGGAGACGCTGCGGGTGTACCGCCGGAGCAGCGCGAACGGCGCCGCATGGGAGCCGACGGCCAACCAGGGTGCTTCCGACTTCGCGACAGGCCCGGCCCCGATCCCGTACGACCGCGGCCGGGGCGAGCGGCTCGCGACCCTCGACGCGGCAGGGACGACGCTGCTGCGCGCAACCGGTGCGGCGCTCGAACAGTCGACGGACGGCGGCGCGACCTGGGAGGCCATGCTCGAGGGGCCGTTCACCGACGTCGTCGCGTCCCCCGACGGCCGCTCCGCGGTCGCCGTGCGGTATCCGGGGTCCCTGGTTGCGAGCGCCGACGGCGGAACGACGTGGCAGGACGCCGCCGCCCTCCCCGGCGCGCGGGAGGTGAAGCTCTTCGCTCCGCGCGGCGGACTCTACTTCGCCGCCATCGCTGGAGGGTTCGAATGGCAGCCGTTTTGAGGAATGCAATCGCCGCGATCGTTCTCGTCGCTGTCATCGCTGCGGTAGTCTCCTTCACGCGCGCCGGACACAGCGCGACGCGGTACTATGGCGCCACTGCCACGGGGTACGCATTCGGCTCGTGGGGCGGCGCTAGCCCGTGGCTCGGCGAGCTTACGCAGGGGCACTTCGCCAACCACTCGAGCTCATGGTGTCCAACCGACCCCGCAGCGTACTGGCCCTTCGGGACCTGGATTTGGGACTTCTCCCCAGCCCCGATGATGTTCCAGGGGGACGGATCGGTGATTTGGCCCACTTCGTTCATGCTAAGGGACATCGGTGACCCTTTCTGCACTCGTGGCAATTATTGGGTGGACCTCTACTTCGGCCGGTATAAAAACCCTTGGGACGCTTGTGACTGTGGGAACAGCACCGAGATTTGCTACATATCCTACGCGTACGTCAACAACTGCCAGGATGCCCTGGCATGGGGAGTCCGGTCAGTGTCTTATACAGGGCCTCCATGAAATGTTGACCCAGATCGAGGGAGCGGATGCCGAGCGGCGAGGTGCGATTGTCCGCCAGGGAGAGGGAGGTTTTAGAACTCCTTTGCGAAGGTTTCGTCGTCAAGCAAATCGCGCGACACCTTCACCTAAGCCAACATACGGTGCGGGAGTATTTGCGACGAGCCAAGAGAAAGCTTGCGGTATCGAACAATGTCGAGGCCGCTTCCCGCTTCGCGATAGCGTGCCGTCAGCAGCCAGGGCACGACTCGGAAGGCGTTGCGCCGCGCGTGCTCCTGGATTTCCTCCGCCTGTCTGAATTCGAGCGGACTGTCGCACTACTGGTGTGTAAGGGTCTCACCGACAGGGCTATCGCCAAGGCAACCGGGCGCTCGCTCTCATCTGTTCGAAGCGCAGTGGGGGAGCTCTATCAACGGACCGGAGCGCGGAGTCGACCGGCGCTGGCGGCTCGCATCGCGCTGTTGCCGATGGGAGTGGGGACGTCGCTGCCGGGAGGGCACCGAACTGGGGACCTTGTCACGCGTCAAGGCAGTAGCACGACACTGCCTCCACCGCACCCGTGACGTCAGAGCCCCGGTACCCAGGCCCGCCCGAACGGGGTATCGTCGAAGGTGATGTCGCTGTGGCAGGAGATCCGCGAGGACGTACAGGCCGCGCTCGAGCGCGATCCGGCGGCGAGGTCGTGGCTCGAAGTCGTCCTCTTCTACCCCGGCTTCCACGCGCGGCTCTTCCACCGGCTCGCCCATGCGCTCCATCGCCACGGCGTCCCGCTCCTGCCCCGCGGCATCATGCACCTCGCCCGCTTCCTGACCGGGATCGAGATCCACCCCGGCGCGAAGATCGGGCGGCGCTTCTTCATCGACCACGGGATGGGCGTCGTCATCGGCGAGACCGCCGAGATCGGCGACGACGTCACCCTCTACCAGGGTGTGACCCTCGGGGGCACGAGCACGCTTAGGGTGAAGCGCCACCCTACGCTCGAGCGGGGGGTGGTGGTCGGCGCGGGCGCGAAGGTCATCGGCGCGGTCACCATCGGCGAGAACTCCCAGATCGGTGCCGGCTCGGTCGTCGTGACGAACGTGCCGCCGAATGCGACCGTCGTGGGGGTTCCGGGCCACATCGTCGCCTTCCGCGACACCTCCAACAACGTCATCCACCGGCTCCCCGACCCGGAGTGGGAGCGGATCAACGAGCTGGACCGGAAGGTGGCCGAGCTCCAACAGCTCGTCCAGCACCTCGAAGAGCACGTCCGCCAGCTGCACGACGGACATCACGCCGCCGCCCAGCAGCCACGTGAGTGAGCGACCGTTGGGTCGCGGCACGGTACAGTAGCCGGGGGGCGAACCTCCGCCGAGGACGGGACCGTGCGTCTGACCGATACGCTCTCCGGCGAGAAGAAGGAGCTGCAGCCGCTCGACCCCGCGGGCGGCGTGAGGATGTACGTCTGCGGCCTCACGCCGTACAGCCGCAGCCACGTCGGCCACGCCCTGAAGTCCGTCGTCTTCGACGTCCTCCGCCGCTACCTCGAGTGGCGAGGGTACCGCGTCCGCCACGTCGAGAACTTCACCGATGTGGACGACAAGCTCATCGAGCGCGCCCGCGAGCTCGGGGTGAGCGTGAGCGAGCTGGCCGACGAGAACATCCGAGACTACCTCGAGAACCTCCGACGGCTGAACGTGCTCCCTGCCACCCACTACCCCCGCGTGACGGAGATGATCGCGGAGATCATCGCCTTCATCGAAGGGATCATCGCCAAGGGGCACGCCTACGTGGCGAACGGCGACGTGTACTTCCGGGTTCGCAGCAAACCGGACTACGGGAAGCTCTCCCACCGCCGCATCGACGAGCTGAAAGCGGGGGCTCGGGTCGAGCCGGGAGAGAGGAAGGAGGACCCCCTCGACTTCGCCCTCTGGAAGGCGGCGAAGCCGGGGGAGCCGTCCTGGCAGAGCCCGTGGGGGCCGGGACGCCCCGGATGGCACATCGAGTGCTCGGCGATGGCGCTCCACACCCTCGGCGAGCAGATCGACATCCATGGCGGCGGCGCGGACCTCATCTTCCCCCATCACGAGAACGAGATCGCCCAGACGGAGGTCCTCACCGGGAAGCCGTTCGCCTCCATCTGGGTGCACAACGCCCTCCTCCAGTTCGCCGGTGAGAAGATGTCGAAGTCCGTCGGCAACGTCGTCACCGTCCGCGAGGCGCTGGACCGGTACGGCGGCGACGCCTTCCGGCTCTTCGTCCTCACGAGCCACTACCGCACGCCCGCCACGTACTCCGATGAGGCGATGGCGGCGGCGAAGGCCGGCATGGAGCGGCTCCGGGAGGCGGCGCTCGCCCCGACCGGAAGCGGCCCGGCCGCGGAGCTCGACCTCGAAGGCGTCCGCCGACGCTTCGTGGAGGCGATGGAGGACGACCTGAACACGCCGCGCGCGCTCGGCGCCCTCTTCGATCTCGTCCGCGAGCTGAACCGCGAGCGCAGCGCGGGCCGGGACGTCTTCGAGGGCCAGGCGCTCCTGCGCGAGCTGCTAGGGGTGCTCGGCTTCACCCTCGAGCCCCCGCCTTCCCGGCGGGCCGAGGACGCCGCTCCCTTCATCGACCTCCTCGTCCGGGTGCGGGCCGAGCTCCGGGCCGCGCGCCAGTTCGCCCTCGCCGACCGCATTCGCGACGAGCTCGCCGCCCTCGGGATCGAGCTCCAGGACACGCCGTCCGGGACCGTGTGGCGGGAGCGGTGAAGCCCGCAGCAGCCCCACGCCCAGGAGCGGCCCCCAGCCGACGGCGCGGACGATCGCCCAGACGCACGCCCCGTAGAACGCCGCCGTCAGCGGGAGCCCCGCGGCTCGGCTGACGAGCACGTACGCAGTTACGTCGAGTTCACCCAGGAGATACGCGCGCACCCCGGCGGTGACGAGGTTGAGCGCCACGTTCACGTAGGTGAGGAGCACGAACGCGGGGTGGTCGACCGGCATCGTCGCCCGCAGCCCCGGCAGGAGCTCTCGGGCGACGAGTCCGACGAGGGGGCGGCGCCAGGCGATGCTCCCCAGGCCCACTCCGGCCACGAGCACGTCGCTCACGAGGTTCTGGGCCGCGAACGCCTTCCCGCTTCCCAGCAGGAGGCCGGCCGCCGCGGAGACGGCCACGACCGCGAAGCCCAGCAGGTTGAGGAAGCGGACCGTCCCCCGGCCGCGGTTGCGCGCGAAGACCGCGAGCGCCGCGAGGAAGGCGAGCGCGATGGCGAGACGAACGGCAAGCAGCCGCTCCGCGACGAGGAAGACGGCCACTGGGATGCCCGCCTCGAGCACGCGGAGGTCGACGGCAGGGAGCCGCATGCGGACAGCCGGGACCCGAACGAGGTCGTCCGCCATCTCCTGATACGGTACGGGATCGGCAGCCTAGTCGATCCCCTCCAGCCCCTGGGCGACGGCGAGCCGGCCGCGGAGCGCCGACCAGGCGTAGGCGAGGAGGAAGGCCGCCGTGGCCACGAGCACGACGCTCGCGCCGGAGGAGGCATCGACGAAGTAGCTAACGTACACGCCGAGCAGCCCGGACACGGCTCCGATGAGGACACTGAGCAGCACGAGCCGGTGGAAGTCGTCGGTGAGCAAGCGGGCAGCGGCAGCGGGGACGATGAGCGCCGCCACGAGCATCGTCACCCCGATCACCTGCATGGAGACCACGATGGTGCCCGCGAGGAGGAGCGCGAAGGCGGCATCGAGCCGCCCTACCGGCACCCCGTAGTAGCCGGCGACCTCCGGGTCGAAGGTGAGGAAGAGCAGCTTCCGGTACGTGAGGCCGACGAAGATCGCAGCGAGGAGCAGCATCCCGAGCACGGCGAGGATGTCCTCTCGCGTGACGCCGAGGACGTCGCCGAGGAGCGCCGCCTCGAAGTTCCGGGTGAAGGTGCGGTACCGGCTGATGATGACGACCCCGAGGGCGAAGCTCGCCGTGGTGACGACGCCGATGACCGCGTCGGCCCCGAGGAACCGCCGCCGCTGCACGACGAGGTTGATGAGGAGCGCGGAGACGAACCCCCAGACGGCGGCGCCGAGGTAGAAGTTCACGGCGACGACGTAGCTCACCACGGCTCCCCCGAGCATCGCGTGGCTGAGCCCGTGGCCCACGTAGCTCATCCGGCGAAGGACCACGTACACCCCGACGAGTCCGCAGAGCGCCCCGACGAGCCCGGCGACGATGAAGCCCCGCACGAAGAACTGGTAGTCGAACGGCTCAAGCATGCACGTCCTCCGGCGCGGAGACGTGCTCCGGCAGCGCCTCCGGGCCGTACCGGTGGGGACGCTCCGCGACGAGCACCATCCCATCGTGATGGACCACGGCCATCGGCGCGCCGTAGGTGCGCGAGAGGATCTCCGGCGTGAACACCTCCGCCGGCGAACCGTCCGCGACGACGCCCTCGCGGAGGCAGATCACGCGCGGGAGGTGTGCGGCGACGGCGTTGATTTCGTGGGTGGTGAGCACGACCGTCGTGCCCTCGTGGTTCAGCTCGTGGAGGAGGTGGAGGATGTCGTCGCGCGTCTTGATGTCGACGCCGGACGTGGGCTCGTCGAGGAGGAGCAGCTCGGGGTTCGCGACGAGCGCGCGCGCGAGGAAGACGCGCTGCTGCTGCCCGCCGGAGAGGGCACGGATGTGCCGCGAGGCGAGGTGGGCGATGCCGAGCCGCTCCATCACGGCGCGAGCGCGCTCACGCTCCTCCCGGCGCGGCCACGGGAGCCAGCCGCGGCCGGCGACCCCCATGAGGACGACCTGCTCGACGGTGACCGGGAACCCCCAGTCGACCGTCTCCACCTGCGGCACGTACCCTGCTCGCACGCTCCCCGCCGGCCGCCCGTCGATGAGGACCACGCCGCGGTACACCTCCACGGCCCCGAGGATGGCGCGGAGGAAGGTCGTTTTCCCGGTGCCGCTCGGGCCGAGCAGGGCGACGAACTCGCCGCGGCCGATGGTGAGGGAGACGTCCCGCAACGCCGGGCGGCCGCGGTAGCCGCACGTCACGCCGCGGAACTCGATGAACGGCGGAGCCGGGCCGCCGTGCGGCCGAGGATGGAGCACCGCCTACCTCCCTCGAACCGCCCGCATCAGTACCGGGCGTTGCTGCCTCCTTCGCAGACGAGGCTCGTGTCGACGCGATCCATGGCGGAGGCATCGCCGCCGAGGGCGGTGATCATCGCCCGCATGTTCTCCACCATCATGCCGAGGTAGGAGTGGAGCGGGTCTCCCGGCTCCCCCGGGAGGTCGTCGTCCCGGAGGTCGGTGACGTACTTCGCCCCCGTCTCGCCGGCGATCTGCTCGAGCACCGGGCTAGGGTACACCTCGGAGCCGAAGATCGCCGGTACCCCTTCCTCGCGGATCTGATCGATGATGCGCGCGACGTCCTGCGCCGAGGGCTCGGCGAAGTCGGAGGGCTGGATGGCACCGATGACGGTGAAGCCGTAGTCCTCCGCCCAGTACGCCCACGAATCGTGGTAGGTGAGGAGCTTCCGGTTCGCAGGCGGGACGGTCTCCACCGCCTCGCGGATGGCGGCGTCGAGCGCCTCGATGCGCTCACGGAACGCCTCGAAGTTCCGCTCGTACTCTTCCTTCCCCTCGGGGTCGTGCCGGATGAGGGCGTCACGCACGATCTCCGCGTACCGGAGCGCGAGCCGAGGGCTCGGCCAGAGGTGCGGGTTCGGCTTCCCCTCCTCCCGCGGAAAACTGAAGTCGAACTTCCACTCCGACTCGTCGATCGCCTGGTCGCCCAGAAGCACGATCTCGGCGCCCTCGGGGACGTTCGCCCGCGCCATGTCGAGCAGCGGCTCCTCGAGGAAGAGGCCGTTCAGGAAGACGAGGTCCGCCTCGCTAAGCGTCCGCGCGACGGAGGTCGGCGGCTCGTACGTGTGCGAGTCCTGCCCCTCCGGAATCACTCCGACGAGGTCGATGCGGGAGCAGCCGATGTTCTCGACGATGCTCGTGATGGGGGAGACGCTGCTCACGACGAGGAGCCGGCCGCCCTCGCCGGCGGAGTCGTCGCCGTTCCCGCCACCACATGCGGCGGCGAGCAGCAGCGCGAGCGTGACGGCGGTGATACCGAGTCGTCGCATGCGTGACCTCCGGGCCAGGCTTCTGCAATCGTATGCAGGTGCAAACGGTTGAGCAACGCCGCGATGGTGATTCGGCGGCTACGGACTGGTATGCTTCGCCCGTCGCAAACGAAGTCAGGCTGCGAGGGGGCAGGCGATGCGCTTCAAGTACGACCCCGAGTTGGAGGCGTTCCGGCAAGAGATCCGGGAGTTCCTGGCGAAGGAGCTTCCTCCTGAGGAAGAGCGGATCCGGCGCAGCTACGAGGGCGGATTCCGCTCCCCGGAGGAGGAGAAGGAGTACGTGATGGGCTTCCAGCGGAAGCTCGCCGAGCGTGGCTGGCTGGCGATGGCCTGGCCGAAGGAGTACGGCGGCGGGGGCGCCTCCCACCTCCACCAGCTCGTCTACAACGAGGAGATGGCGTACCACAACGCCCCGGTCGGGAACATGGGGATCGCCTGGGTCGGCCCATCGCTCATGCTGTACGGCACGGAGGAGCAGAAGCGCCGCTTCCTGCCCCGCATCGCGAAGGCGCAGGACTGGTGGTGCACGCTGTACTCCGAGCCCGGAGCGGGGTCGGACCTCGCCTCCCTGCAGACGCGCGCCGTGCGGGACGGGGACGACTGGATCATCAACGGGCAGAAAATCTGGACCACGGGCGCCCATCTCGCCGACTGGGGGTGGCTGGCAGCCCGAACGGACCCGAACGCCCCGAAGCACAAGGGGATCACGATGTTCGTGGTGGACATGAAGTCCCCCGGGATCACCGTCCGGCCGCTCATCAACATGGCCGGCCGGCACGGGTTCAACGAGGTCTTCTTCGAGGACGTGCGCGTCCCGGGGGAGAACGTGGTCGGCGAAGTGAACCGCGGCTGGTACCACATGGCCGTCGCCCTCGACTTCGAGCGGAGCGGGATCCAGGCGTTCGCGGGCGGGCGGCGCTCCGTCGAGCGGCTCGTGGAGCTGGCGAAGCAGCGCCCGGAGCTCGTCGAACGCCGTCCCACCATCCGGTACGAACTCGCCGACCGCGCCATCGAGGTCGAGGTGGGGACGTTCCTCGCCTACCGGGTGGCGTCGATGCAGGCGAAGGGCCTCATCCCGAACCACGAGGCGAGCGCGAGCAAGCTGTTCGGGAGCGAGCTCACGCAGCGGATCGCCCTCACGGGGATGCACCTGCTTGGCCTCGCGGGGCAGCTGCGGCAAGGCTCGAAGTGGCTCATCGTGGACCAAGCGACGCCGTACCTGAACGCTGTCTCGGCCACCATCGCGGCGGGGACGAGCGAGATCCAGCGGAACATCATCGCCACGCGGGGGCTCGGCCTTCCGCGCGGCTGAGCGGGCATCGGGAGCGGGAGCGAGGAGCGTGACCTCCGAGCGGGCCCGGGCGGGCCCGCTCGGCCGTAGGGGTTGAGCGGTGCGCAGCCGGCCCTTCGTCGTCCTCTACGCAGCGGTGTTCGTCGCCACGATGGGGATCTCGATGGTGAGCCCCCTCCTCCCCGTGTACGCCGAACGGCTCGGCGCAACGGGGATCTGGATCGGGCTCACCTTCTCGATCTTCGCCGTGACTCAGACGATCTTCGGCCCGTTCGCCGGCCGTCTCTCCGACCGGTTCGGGCGGAAGCCGTTCATCGTCGCCGGCCTCCTGCTCTACTTCGCCGCCGCGCTCGGGTACCTCACCGCCACGACGTACCTCCAGGTCCTCGCCTTCCGCGCCCTCAGCGGCATGGGGACGAGCCTCATCTTCTCCGTCTCCCGGGCGTACATCGGCGACCTCGTACCGCCGAACCACGAGGGACGCTGGTTCGGCGTCTTCGCGACGGCGGACATCATCGGCTTCGGCGTCGGCCCGGTCGTGGCGGGGCTCGTGCGGGAGGTGTGGGGCTTCGACGCCGTCTTCCTCTCGATGGCGGCGCTCATGGCCTCGTCGGCGCTCATCGTCGCGACGCTGCTCCCCCGGCGAGCGCGGCGTGCGCGTGAGCCGGGCGAGCCGGAGCCGGCCACGAACGTCTCCTTCGCGCGCGCATTGCGGGACCGACTCGCCTTCGCCCTCACCCTGAACGCCGGCCTGGTGAGCCTCTCCTTCGGGGCCACGTTCAGCTTCCTCGCCGTTCGAATGGAGGACCTCGGCATCGAGCCGGCGCTCATCGGCGTCGCCTTCGGCGCCGAGAGCGTCTCCAGCGCCCTCGCACAGCCGGTGGTCGGGCAGCTCGTCGATCGGTTCGATCGCCGCCTCCTCTTCTCGCTCGGGCTCGCCTGGTCGGCGGCGCTCCTCTTCCTCCTCGGCGTCGTCCAGAGCCTCGGCCCGATCCTCCTCCTGCTCATCGGGATGGGGGTCGGAAGCGCGGTGTCGTGGGTGGCGACGAGCGCGATGCAGGTCGTCGCCGGCCGCCGTGTGGGGATGGGGACGGTGCTCGGGCTGGGGTCGGCCGGCAACGGGGTCGGGATCGTCGTCGGCTCCGTCGCCGGCGGGGTGCTCGTGGACGCCTTCGGCATCGGCTGGGCGTTCTACTTCGGCGCCGCCTGCATCACGGCTGGCATCCCCGTCTTCCTCGCGCTCACCCGAGGGGTGCCGACGCGGGAGACACCGCTCGCTCCCGCGGCGCCAACTCCTGCCCTGGCGGAGGCAGAGGCCTAGACAGGCTCGATCGTCGCCGTGAGCCCGTAGCTCTGGAGCCGGTCGCGGTACAGCTCCGCCTCCTCCTTCGGGCAGACGATGACCGTCGCGCTGCCCGTGTGGTGCGCCTCGAGCATGATCCGTCGCGCTTCGGGCCGGGAGAGGCGGGGGACGGCGCGGAGGAGGGCGCGGACGACGTATTCCATCGTGTGCACGTCGTCGTTGTGCAGCACGACGCGGTACGGCGGCAGGAGGCGCTCCAGCGCCTCGCGGTCGAGCTCGGGACGCGCCGGTGCCTCCGCCGGCATGGCCTCACCGCTGAGGTTCGAAGGCCACCGCCTCGAAGGAGTGCTCCTCGTGCGTCGTCTCGTCCACCTCGAGCTTGATGGCGGACTGCAGCGCGAGGTCGCGCTCCATCGCCGCGACCCGGTTCGCGTGCGCCTCCGACGCCCAGACGGCGACGCGGCCGATGCGGCCGTCGCCTTGGTGGGGGTCCGGCCGCAGGAGGTAGCCGGCGAGGAAGCCGTCCTGCTGCCGTTGGAACTCCAGCAGCTCCCGGAGGAGCGCTTCCACCTTCTCCGCGCGGCCCCGCCGCGGGGTCATCAGCGAGAGTCGGACGAACGGCATCGCGGCTCTGCTCCTCGTCGTGTGTTGGTGGCAGAGTGTACGGCAGGCGGGCGCAGCGTGCCTAGTCACAGGACCGCCGTCACCGCTCCGGAGGCGCGAGCCGCCCGAGCGCGAAGGCCGCCCGCTCCACGGTCGGGAAGACCGCGATCCCCTGCTCGACGAAGAAGTCGCGGGTCGAGTCCACGAGCCGGCGCTCCCAGTCGACCGGGGTCTCGGTCGCACCGAGAACGACGGCGACGGGGATCTCGCGGCGCGCGGCGATCGCCGCGAGACGTTCGCAGGCGTGCCGGAGCCGCCGTTCCGCGTCGGGCCTGCCGAAGAACCAGTCCTCGCCGACGTTCGCGATCGCGGCGTCGTACTCGCCGCTGGCGATCATCATCTCGAGAAGCCGATTCGACGAGAGGCCGCTCCCGGCGAGGATCGACTGGTCGACCGGGTTCTGGACCCACTCGGCGAGGAGGGGCGCCGTCTCCCGCACGGCGGCACGGACGGAGTCCGGCAGCGGGTGGACGACGAGCCCGCTCTCTTCGCAGGCGTCGGCCGACTGCACGGAGCGCCCGCCCCCTCCGCCGACGACGGCGACCCGGCGCCCGCGGGGACGGCCGAGCAGGGAGGCCGCGACCATGAGGTCGAGCAGCTGCTCCTGGCTGCGCACTTCGATCGCTCCCGCTTGCCGGAGGGCCGCCGACCAGACGAGGTGGGAGCCGGCGAGGGCCGCCGTGTGCGAGGCGGCCGAGCGCGCCCCGGCGCGGGTGCGCCCCGCCTTGTGGACGATGACCGGCTTCCTCGCCGCCGCTTCCCGAAGCGCCTCGAAGAAGGCTCGCCCGTCGCGCACGCCCTCCACGTACGCGCCGATGACCTCCGTCTCTGCGTCGTGCGCCAGGTAGTGGAGGAGCTCTGCCGGGGTGATGTCGAGCCCGTTGCCGTAGTTCACGACCTTCCCGAACTTCAGCCCGCGGGCTGCACCCCGAATCGCGACCTCGACGGCGTTGTTCCCGCTCTGGCTGAGGAACGCGACCGTCCCGGCCGCCTTCGGCAGGTCCGGCCGGAAGGCGATCCCGCCCGCGGGGTGGTAGACGCCCATCCCGTTCGGACCGAGGATGCGGACGCCCGCCCGGCGGGCGCGCTCCGCGACCTCGCGCTCCAGCTGGGCAGCGCGCTCGTCGCCCGTCTCGCTGAAGCGGGCGGTGAAGAGGTGGAGGAACTTCGCCTTCCCGCCCGCACACTGGTCGACGAGGTCGAGGACGCCCTCCGCGGGAATGCAGGAGATCACCAGGTCGACTGTCCCGGGCACGGCAGCGAGCGAGGGGTAGGCCCGGTAGCCGGCGATCTCCTCTGCCTTCGGGTTGATCGGGTAGACCGGACCCCGGAATCCGAACTCCCGCAGGGAGCGCACGTAGTCGTGGCCCGGGCTGTCGATGTTCGTCGATGCGCCCACCACGGCCACCGAGCGGGGGGTGAAGAGGAGGTCGAGGTCCGGAACGTCGCCGCTCACGAGCGCATTGTACGAGGGACGCCCCTGGAGGCTACCGCCGTGCAGCGGGCCGACGAGGGGCGTAGGCTGGGAGCATGGCGAGCGCCACACGGCCACCCTGGCTGAAAGTGCGCTTCCGGCCGAGCGAGGAGTACGACCAGGTCCGGCGAGCCGTCCGCGAAGGCGGGCTCCACACGGTGTGCGAAGAGGCGCGCTGTCCGAACATCGGCGAGTGCTGGGGACGCGGCACCGCGACCTTCATGATCCTCGGGGACGTCTGCACGCGCTCCTGCGGCTTCTGCGCCGTGAAGACGGGGCGACCCGCCGGCCTCGACACCGACGAGCCCCGGCGGGTCGCGCTCGCCGTCCTCCGCATGGGCCTCCGGCACGCGGTCATCACCAGCGTGAACCGGGACGAGCTCCCCGACGGCGGCGCCTCCATCTTCGCCGACACCATCCGCTGGATCCGGCGCCTCTGCCCGGAGACGACGGTCGAGGTCCTCATCCCCGACTTCAAAGGCAACCGCGCAGCGCTGGAGGCGGTGATGGGGGCGCGGCCCGACGTCCTCAACCACAACGTGGAGACCGTCCCCCGCCTCTACCGCACCGTACGCCCCCAGGCGAAGTACGAACGCTCCCTCGAGGTGCTGCGGCTCGCGAAGGAGATCGCGCCGGAGACGGTGACGAAGAGCGGCCTCATGGTGGGCCTCGGCGAAGAGCGCGCCGAGCTCCTCGAGGTCTTCCGCGACCTGCGCGGGGCCGGCGTCGACGTCCTCACCGTCGGCCAGTACCTGCGACCGACCCCTCGCCACCTGCCGGTGGTTCGCTACTGGACTCCGGC
>ERZ795042.1063-NODE-1063-length-18899-cov-494.347325_pt1 | contig 18899 bp, 32 predicted proteins | sample MGYA00375126_ERZ795042 | MGnify/ENA primary metagenome ERZ795042 (study PRJEB30171, sample SAMN05518105) | compost metagenome | isolation source: Feedstock adapted compost from Newby Island compost facility, Milpitas, CA | place: USA:Newby Island compost...
CAGAATAAAAAAAATTTATGCCTAGGCCCATTTCGGGCTCGCGAGCACCCGCAACCGGCTCGGACACCCAGAAGGACCCGTGCTTACGGGCCCCTCGCGGCACGCACCCAGACGAAAGCCGCTGGACGCCGCCTGCAATTATTCGTTTGCAAAATAAAAAGCACCCTGTGAAGGGCGCTTCATTCATCTTTGTAAAAAACTAACAAGAAAGTGTCCTTTTCGAGGAATAAGGTCTCGCTACTTAACACCTTATCGAAAATCCAACCTTGCGCCGCATGCTCATTCAGGATCTTTTCCAGTTTCGGCGCATCGAGTGGACCCGAAAAGAAGCCTCTCTTTTTCACCTGCACAACCTTGTACTCTCGTTTTTTCATAGCATCTCCTCCTCAACGCATCAATTCGACAGCATCTACCTATTTCCTGCCGAATGTGCTATGATGAGGACAAATCCGGAAGCACCGGTCGAAAGGTCCGCAGTGTATGCTGCGGGCTTTTTCGTTTTATCCGCAAAATAAAATGCACCCGTTCGGGTGCTCCATGTGCCCGTATGATCAATACGGGTATTTGTCCCCCTTCTTTCTGTTCTCCTTCCAATGGACCGCTTGAAGATTCCGTGGGTTGTTCGTGCCGCCCCTGGACTTCGGGTGCTTATGGTCGATCTCCCAACCATACTCGCCATGTGTCCCGTAAGACCCATATCGGATGACGTTTCCGTAAGGATCCTTCCGGTACACGTCCGGATTCTTCCCCGGGATCGGTTTCGCCTTATCCCACGCCGCTTTTTTATCCTTCTCCGAGGCCACCTCATTCACCCCCCCCTTATGTTTGAAAATACCAGAAAATTGGATTTTCGACAAGGAGGACTATATATTGTCGCAAGATGTAAAACTGCTATAAACCCCGGACAGCCGCCCCGCACCGGTCCGGTCCCGGCGAGGAGAGGGTCGGCGCATACCCCAGCGAGGCGGCTGGACGAAATAAAGAAAGAGCCCCGCCATTCGGCGAGACTCAGGATAATCAAAAAGCGCCCCGTAAAAAGGGCGCAAAAAGGCCAGAGTAATTTGTACGACATTTTGTCGTCCACATTGTCATACAGACATGGCTTCCAGCTTACGCTTAGCCCGCTGTAAGAACACTTGTACGGATGACTTCGACAATTTCATCATATCGGCGATTTCTTGGAAAGTCAAGCCATACGCCATGTGCAAAATGAAACACTTTCTTTCACGCGGAGTAAGTTCAAATAGGGCATCGACAATTTTTCTTTTCTCGTTTTCCGTCAAATTTGGCATTTGTTCCTGAACCAATTTGGCAAGCACCGCACGATTGTAAACCTTTTGGCGCTCTATACCCCGACGGTTTCCGGGTCGACGGCCCCGTTTCATCCAGCTCAAAGCGTATTGCATTTCTCCGATCATACCTGAGACAATCTGCGCTTCAACCTGTCCGTACGCATGAGTTCGGTCGATTGTTTGTCGGTATAATTCCAGTTGTTTTTTCTCGTTACTATATTCCCGAATAAGTTCATCGACCCAAGTCATGAATTCTGGCGCATTCATCTGCCATTCGCCTCCTTCCTCCACCAGTTCCCCGCTTTCGATTCCCATGCTGATCCGGCGTCCGCAGCACGTACTCCCGCCCGGAGACGCGGATCACGGTCGGCACGCCCTTCTTGACTTTGAGAACGGTCACGACCGGACGGTATTTGTCACCGCGGTTCATGTTGCATCACCGCCGCCCCGATTTCTGCCAGCAAGTTCTTCAATGCTCAACGTCGTCGGAATTTGTGCAACCACATCACCGCATGATGGACAGATATACTCGTTGCCGTTTCTTTCAGCAACTTTAAAGCACTTCCCACATCCTGGTTTCACTCCACCGTCACCCCGCATTCTTTGAGGATGTCGCATATCAATGCATCCGCTTCGTCGTATGCCGCCGATTTGCCTTGCTCGTACATATCAGCCTCACGTTCCCATTTTTGGTCTGATTCCCAGAATCGACGGTCAAGTTCTTTTCGGATGGACCGCAACCCCTCGATCAGCTCGGCGCGTTCCTGTTTCAACCGCTCGATCTCCTGTTTGGCGGATTGGAGTTGATGGTCTCGAACAAAGACTGTTTTGATTGCTTCTTGTGCAGTACGTCCCCATTCATCCCTTTCCTCCTGCAGCTTCCGGTTTTTCTCTTCCAATTCCCGCACAATTTCCTTGTATCCATCAACCGACTTTTTCAGGCATTCGCGGCAAGGATTTTCTTCTGTGCATGTTTGTTTGGCATCAAATGCGCCGGATTGGATCTTTTCAAGCAATTCATCGAGTCCCGCAATAAGTCCCTTCGCAAAATCGCTATCAAACTGCTGGCCGAACTCTATCCGTTTTATCGCCCACTCTTTCAACTTTTCTAAGTCAATCGCCATGTTCATCCTCCCCATCCATCACCGCAAGAAGGCGACATTTTACCATAGCTTCTGCGGAAGATTCGGATTGATGTCACGACGTTTCCTCTCCTTTCATCACTTCTTTGGCTATCTCAGCCAAGATTGCCCTTCGCTCATGAGGCGGGAACCGGTTCAAAATGGCCATGATTTCGTCCGTCGCCTTTTGCATCCGCGTCGGCCCGGGATCGCCGATCATCGCGCTATAGGCGACCCCGGTTTCACTGCTCACGCGGGTACTGTGGCGGTAGAGGCGATGCGTCTTCACATCTCACACCTCCCGTTCCGGCAATCGATCCCGAAAGCGGCCGACTCATCCACCAGGCGCTCCTCGGTCACATCCGTGCTCACCTCAAAAACCCCGTCCCAAAGCTCCCGGATCTCTTCCGCCTTCGCCACTACGGCGGCCTTCTGCCGGGGTGTCAGCACAATATCCATCGCTTCCTGGTAGTGTTTCGCGGCCAGCTGGTACGCCCGGGTGTGCATGGCATCCATCACGCGCCAAAAATCGTGGTAATTAAGGCGGCGGACCCGCTGGTAAAAAGCGCGTTTTTCTTCGCGGCTCATTCCAACCACTTCACCGGCGGCGCGTAATAGTCGCAGCCATTCCCAGACGTGCGCGGGACCGCGACCAACGCGCGCCTATTCGTGCTGAACCTATCGCCTTTGAATCGCGTTTTCGGCAGCCCGGCCGGCAGGTATTTCCTTGCGTCTTCGCCCGGTTCAATGATGGCGATGACGGTTCCCGTTTTGGTTTTCTCCGAGCCTTGGCTTTGGCTCGTCCAGGTGACGGTTTGGTTGATCATGGCTGCCCGACCTCCTTCGTAATCTCCCGCGCCACATCCGCCAGCATCGTCCGCCGCTCTGCCGGCGGCAATTGGCTCAGGATGTTCAAAATAAAGCTCTTGGCTAACCCATATCGCGTCGGCCCCGGCTCCCCGGTCATCGCGTCAATCGCCACGCCGGTCTCGCTGCTGACGCGGCGGCTGGTGCGGATCAGGCGGTGCGGTTTTCTGGTCATGGACGATCCTCCCGTTCAGGTTTTTTCCTGCTCCTTTCGAGTGCTTCATCCAGCCATTCCGTCAGCATCATCATCTGCTTCACGACCAGCGGATTGTCGTCATATCGCCGGCAGATGTCCGCCGTAGAGCTCGTCACCCAGTCCCAGAATGCCTCGCTCGCCATCCCATGCTGCATGGCCATCTGATTTGCCTTACCGATCCATTCGACGACCTCGTCATAAAACCGCCTGTAGTCCATCGGCTACAGCTCCTCGATCCGGATATAGATGCCCGGGATCCGCGCCCAGAACTTCTCAGCAATCAGGCTGGCGATCTGAGCATCGTCTTTCCAGAATCCCAATTCCGTCATGCAGTCCTGAAGCAGCTTCTGCGCGTTGTCCACGTCCGGCTTCGTCGTCTTCCACTCGCCGTCCGTATGCTCGCCGGCGATCGGGTAGCACCACTTCACGACGAGCCGGATCGGTCCGGTGTGCGGTTTCGCCGGCGCGTGCTTTCCGAGATGCGCCAGCAGCTTCGATCTGGCCGATTTCACGGCAGCCGGTTCGTAGAAAACCGGCTTGCCGTTTCTCATCGTGACTTGCTTTTGCTGGTGCGTGACTGTCGGGACTTTCCGCATTGGCAAAAAAAATTCAGTCGTCCCGCTCATTCTCGATCATCTCTTCCCAATCTGTGATCAGCTGCCGGAGGTAGCTCGGCGCTTCGTCGCTGGAGAAAAGTTCCTTACGGTCGATAACGAATTTGACTTGGTAAATTTCTTCTCCAGATTTATTGCGAAACTTTATTCCAAATTGCAGCTTTCCGGCTCGATCGTAACAACGGATGAACGAGTTCCCAAACTCTATCGTTTCGCCTTGCTCTTCTTCCCAGTACTTGTTGGCGTACACCTTGCTTTTTGTCATGACCCTCTTTCCTTTCTCGCGCGGGAAGTCAGTGAGTCAGAAGGGGCTGCCGCCGCCTTCCTTACGGCGGCAGCCTTCTCTGACTTAACAGTCATCATAAACATGAAATTAAATCACTTAACTTAATTACTACGGGCGCGCGTTATATCGCGATATAATATAAAGAAATATAATTATAAGTCCGCGAATGACTCGGCGGCGGCGGCGAACACCATGGTTCCCGCCGTGTCTTCTTCATGGCGGCGGCGGAAATAATCATGGTTTCCGCCGACTGAATTTAGTTGGCGGCGGCGGTATTAACCATGGTGTTCGCAATTAATTTGTCGCTGATGAAAGCAATTTCTTCACTGAGCGAACGATCGTCTTGCCGCATTGGCAGGACCGCGAACGCGCCGTCCAGAAAGAACACTGGGGAATGCTTTCCGGTGCAATACACCGTTTCGTGCTCGAAATCGATCATCCGGATGTAATTGTCGTTCACGTAAAGAATCTGATCCTTGTACTGGATCACCCGCAGATTCGGGAAATTTTTAGGTTCGAACGTTTTCACAAACGGCGTTACCTTGCCCGGTCGTGCCTTTCCCATTTGGCTGTACACAAAATCGCATTTCGGAATGTTGTTCTTTCCGATAAAATCGCTTAGAATTTCACCTTCGTTCGGGATTTCGGCGAAGATCGAAAAGAGCTGGATCAGGATTTCTCGCGGCAGTTCATCGACCGGCAGCCGGATGATCCAATGCCGATTCGTGATGTAAAACAGCCCGTTTTGCCGCCACCACAAAATGCTCTTGCCATCAGCTTTGATCTGCTTGCAGACTTGTTTGATGTTGAACCCTGCCAATTTGTATCCCTCCTAATCGTCGATTTTGATAATCACGCCGTCCCTGAGCGTGTATCCATATCGCTTGATCCAGTCCCGTACCGTCCGCTCGGACACCTCTTTCCCGGCCTTCGCGAACCATTCCACGACGTCCTTGACCGTCGGCGGATCGCCGAAATTGCAGTTGGCCACCGCGTCCTCAAACTGCGCTTCTTTGGACCTGCGCTCCTTTTCGGCAGATTCCTTCCGCTTGCCGGCCGCCTTCTTCCACGGTTCCAGCTCCCCGTGCGGGTGCAGGTCCTTCAGGCTGCCGACGACGTCGACGCGGTGAATCGGATAGTCGAACCAGATGTTCAGCGGTTCGAATTTCGGGTACTCGCGCAAGGTGCCCTCCACTCGCCAGGCTGTTCGTCTCCGCACGCTCTGGACGGTCTGATTGGCTTTCTCGCACGCTTCAGCCATCCGGTCCGGGATTGCCCTTTCGGCGTGTTCCCGCATCGCTCTGGCGCTCAATTCGTCGTCCTGGGACACGTGTTCGTCGTAATACGACCGGTTGTACGTAGCGATCATGTCTTTGTAAACGCCGCAGATTGCTTTGTTTTCCTCTTGCTTGAGCAGATCATCCGTCAGCTCGAGCTCCGTGAAATCGAGCAACGCATCCGGGTCACGGGCGAATACACCAGATCCGCTGGCCCGGTCCATCGACCGCTTACCGCCCTGGGCGCCCTTGCTGTGATGGTGACAGTAGATCACGCTGGCCCCCAGTTCCGTGGCGATTTTGTCGAATTGGTTCGTGAAGTGGGCCATCTGATCGGCGCTGTTCTCGTCCCCGGTAAGTACCTTGTAGATCGGGTCGATGATGACGGCGATATAATTTTTCTTCGCGGCCCGCCGGATCAGTTTCGGCGCCAGCTTATCCATCGGGGCGGTTCTTCCGCGAAGGTTCCATATGTCGATCTTGTCGATGTTCCGTGGATGCAGACCCAGCGCCTTATACACGTCGCGGAACCGATGCAAGCAGCTAGCTCGGTCGAGCTCAAGGTTGACGTATAGCACCCTGCCCTGCGCACATTGCCACCCGAGCCATTTCGAGCCCTCTGCGATCGCGATACATAACTCAATCAAGGCAAAAGACTTCCCGGCCTTCGACGGCCCGGCCATCAGCATCTTGTGTCCTTGCCGCAACACTCCTTCGATCAGTGCCGGAGCAAGTGGAGGCAAATTGTCCCACGTCTCCGTCAAGTTCTCAGGGTTCGGAAGGTCGTCATTAACTCCCTCAATCCACTCGTACCATTCCGCCCAGGATGGTTTCCCGATGTTTACATCAACGATGAATTGCTTTTTCCCGTTCCTCATGACGCCTGGCATGCGGGACAGCCGGGACGGGTTGCGGTTCTGGCTGTCGATCGTCAGGCCGTTTTTCTTGCATACGTTATACAGGTAGTCGACGCGCTTCCGGTATTCGTCGTAATTGGCCGCCTCGATCCGGACGATGGCATGGAGACTTTTCCCGCCGCTGTAGACGAGCACAGCGATCGGCAGTTCCAGCTCGCGCATGATGGCGTGCTGTTTCTCGATGTCCATGTCGTCGGATTCGACCAGCGCATACCGAAAATCAGTGACGTTTTCGTTCTTGACACCGCGGCCGTCCAGCGGATTGAAGCGGATCCAGGCGCCGGCTTCTGGGTTGTAGTCCCCCAGAACTGCACCAATATCCCCTTTGCAATGTGTCAGCGCCTGAATCAGCTCTCCGGCCGTCCGGTCATAAGCGCCTTTGGTTGGCAGCCACTTCCCGTCTTCGCTTCTCCACGACTCAGTCACATACCCGACATGTTCGCTTGCTTCAAAGAGCGTTTGCAGGTACGTGATCAACTGCTGTACCGGGTTCCATTCAGCCGGTTCCTGGATCTCGCGACCTTCGATCCAATTGCGGTCGACCACAACGTAATCCCCGGAGATTTCGTCGTCCCAACCAAGCTCCCGATCCTCTCGGCTGCCCCGCGGCGTCCATCCATGCTCCTTGGCCATCTGTGTGATGGTGGCGCCGGTGACCGGGTTAGCCGCGCCATCGAAGGTTTCCCACTTTCGGAAGCACTCACCGGGATGGTAACGGGCCGGATCGCGCTTGCTCCAGGTGTCCCAGTCCGCCGCAGTATAGCCCTCGTGTTTGAGGGCCATACCGACGCTGAGCCATTCTTGATACGATAGGCTTGTGGGGTCAATGTAATTCAGCAGCGCAATGAGATCGATCTTGTGTTCCATGGCTTATCCCCTACGATGCGAAGTCAATCAGGTCTGCCTGTTTCATGGTGGTGATCATCCCGCACCAACCACAACTGACTCCACCAGCCGGTCGATATGATGACGAGCCCGCCGCAAGTCCTCGACGGTCTGCCAGCGCCAGAGATGTTGGATCGCGGCGCCGGTGTGGTATGCCAGCCCGCCGGCAAGCCCCGCCGTGGCCGCTTCAATCGCCTCGGTGCTGCTCACCTCGTGACGGCCGCCATCGCTGACGGCCCGCTCGACGGTCTGAAGTAGCGCGTCGCGTTCCTCTTTCAGCTTTTCGATCTCAGCGAGATGCTTCTCGGACGCTTGGCCTGCAAGGGCCACGGCCAGGGAATTGGCCTCCTTCAGCCGTTCGATCTCTACGCGGTTCTGCTCCCGTTCCGCCTCCAACTCGCTGATCCGCGCCGTCTTCTTGGCCAGTTCCTTGCGCAGCCGCTCGATCAGTTCGTGATTTTTGAGCCCCTGCACGATCTTGCCGGTGCTCACCGGGCTGTCCGCGTGCTGCTCCTGATCGGTTGCCGCCGGCTGCTCCGCCGTGCACTCGGCCCGCCGATCGATCAGCATTTCATCCAGCAGCCGCTGGGCCTGCTCGCCTTTCACACCCTTCAAGTTCCATTTACCGAGCCAATAGTGAAGAGCTCCCCTGCTCAAGCCGAACTCGTCTTCGATCCTGCTGAGCTTCTGTCCTGCCGCCAATCGGCGCAGCACTTCGATCTTATCCGGCGCTTTCGGTGCCGCTGTTTCTGCTGACATGGACTTTTCCTCCTCTCGTTTTGCATATCTCATTTTCGCCCGGCGTCGCTGTTCTTCGGACGACAACTCCGGCCGCCGCACGATCCCAACCGGCTTGTTGCTTTTTACCGGCGGACCATACTTTGCCGCGATCTCCTCCTGGCTGAGCCGATACGTGATGACCGGCCCGCTGCCACGGGACTTCGCCTCGATGTCCCGATTGGGGACAGGCGTTCCCGCTGCTGTAACCGTTCGACCATACCACACGGTCCATACCTCCTTTATGAGGTGAGAACCAGTTCGGGATGATATGTTCTCGGATCGATGTCGCTCGGCACCCGCCAGCCGTTGGCCGCAATGCGATCAATCAGGCGACGCGCTGCCTCGAACGACCACATGCCCACATGCTGAAATCCGTACCGTTCGAGCAGGCGGATCTGCTTCGGCGTGGTGAGCCCTTCCAATCTGCGTTTCTCCAGACGATCCAGCAACTTCGCGGCCTTACCGGCGTTTTCGATTTCGTCCGGGAAAATTCCGAGCCTTTCAAGTTTCTCGAGCTGCTTCTTCGACGGCGGCGCCATTTCCCAACCGAATGCCGGCACATAGTTGGCCAGATCTTCCGCCTGGATGGACATTTCAAATTGCAGCGGATCCACCAGCGCACGCTTCCGCTTGCGCATTTCGGCCAGTTGTTTGGCCAGCGCTTCTTCACGTTGCGCAATAATATCTGCGGACGCCTGACGCTCAACCGTCTCCAAATCCACCGGCACGCCGGCTTCCTCGATTCGTTTGGTCATGGCTTTGGCCACTTCTTCGTTCTCAGCAATAAGGTGCGCCGGGTGGCAGAGCTCATGGCGCTCGGTATGCCAGAGGAAATCGAGCAGCAGAAGTTCCGTTTTCCCTGGATGCAGCCGGGTTCCGCGGCCGACCATCTGCGCGTAAAGGCTGCGAATTTTCGTTGGCCGGAGCACAACAATGCAATCCACGCTTGGGCAGTCCCAGCCTTCAGTGAGCAGCATCGAATTGCAGATCACGTTATATTTTCCTGCTTCGAAATCAGCCAGGATTTTCGACCGGTCTTGTGATTCGCCGTTCACTTCCGCGGCGCGGAATCCAATCGCGTTCAGGATCCGCGCGAACTTTTGGCTTGTCTTGACGAGCGGCAGGAATACGACAATTTTTCGGTCCCTGGCCACATTCCACATTTCGGCTGCGATTTGTTCAAGGAATGGATCCAGAGCCGTTCCAATATCGCCGGCCGCAAAGTCACCGGACTGCACCCGGACGGCGGACAAGTCAAGTTTGAGCGGGATGGTAAGTGCCTTGATGGGGCTGAGGTATCCCTCTTTTATCGCCCGCGGAAGTGTATATTCGTAGGCCAGCGATTCAAAATAGGCGCCGAGATTGCGCATGTCTCCGCGATCAGGCGTAGCCGTTACGCCCAACACATTTGCACCGTCAAAATACTGCAGCACGCGCTGATAACTGTCTGCCAGGCAATGATGCGCCTCATCGATGATCACAAAATCGAAATAATTGCGCGGAAATTGGTTAAGCCGTTTTTCGCGCATCAGCGTCTGAACGCTTCCCACGACGACCCGATACCAGCTTCCGATTGCGGTTTGCTCCGCTTTTTCAACGGCGCATTTCAGTCCCGTTGCCTTTTCCAACTTGTCGGCCGCCTGATCAAGCAGCTCGCCGCGGTGGGCGAGGACGAGGCCGCGCTCGCCCATCCGCACGCGATCTTCGATCACTTTCGAAAACACAATCGTTTTGCCGCAGCCAGTGGGAAGTACCAACAACGTTCGTTTGATGCCGTTTGCCCATTCACGCTGAATTGCTTCCCGCGCTTCTTGTTGATATGGCCTCAGTTCCATGTCATCACCTTAGAAATGACCGCTGGTATAGTTCACGCCAGGACCCGGAAATGGCTGCTGATGCTGCGAATTTTGTTGGCCAGCATGTTTCAAATATTCCTCGTACGGATAAAACCGTTCGATCTGGTTGTTCACCAGTTCACGGCCATCCTTTGTGTATTTGTAATGACCGATCTTGCAGCGGCCTTTCGATCCGACAACTGTATTCCAATTCATGCGCAGTGGTTCGCCCTTTTTCTTCTGGCCGATTGCCGTGAAGAACGCGGACAGAAGTCCCTCCGTCTTTGTGTGCAGGAACAGATTGTGGAATACGATGACGTTACCGTGCTCCGGGGAATGGATGGTGATTTCCAGCTTTGCCTGGTTACACGGCGGAAGATTGGCGCTCCCTTGGAATCGTGCGCGTTCGAACTTTGTTACCGTGAAGTTGTAATCTCCTTCGGGAAGAAGAACATACTCCCCGGCATCTTTTTCGATTGTGTCGTCCCAGTTCAGTTCGCGGTCGATTTGCGACATGTAGCATCACTCCTGTTCTGATTAATTGAAAGGAATTTCATCGCGCAACTCTTCGATCATTGCGAATACTTTCGGCCACGCAGCCACCAACACGCCTTCGATAAAGCCGGGATCGTAATTGGTGATCGGCGTATCGGCGGGATAGTATCCGCGTTTGGCCACGACATGTTGAATTTCCCATTCCGATACCTGGTGCCGGATCATGAGGTCACGTAGTGATGCAGGAATATTCGGGTTGATGTCGACGCTGACGGACGGATCTGGCGCCGGCGAGGTGTTGGCGATCGCCGGAGCCGTGGTCTGTTCGACGGTGGACTCAGCCGGCGCAAAAGCTGTTTCCGCGGCAGGTTGTGCCGGTTCTGCGGCCGCTGTAGGCCCGGGCTGTGCTGTCGGCGTTTGTGCCTGGGACGTGACCACGGGCTGATTGGAGAAGATATGCGCAATATGCGAGTAGTCAAGCGGCAGCTCGTCCGGCAGGCCGTGACGGTTTTTCGCGTCCCAGACCGGATGATGCGTCGTGTACATGACACGTGCGCCACCCTGCGCCTTGTGCTTGCGGCCGCTGTCGTCCGCGGCAACAGAAAACGTTTTGTAGTTGAGGAACAGGACGATGTCCGCCCATTCCTTGACGAGAGCCGCCGTTCGCGATCCGGTTTTTGCGCCGAGCTTGAGCTGGTACCGGTCGTAGGCGCCCATTTCGTCCGGCTGCTCGAATTTTACGATCTGGCTGTGCGCCGTCAGCACGACGTGGATGCCAGCTTCGACGACATCGGTGAGCAGATTCAAAAACCGTCCGAATTCTTCCGATGCGTAAACGTAGCCCTTGCCGTACCCGAAATCTTCGATGCCCCTTTTGTTGTGCTGGGTGCAAACATGCTCGTTGCAGAGCATTTCCGCCCAGTCGATTGTGTCGATCACGAGCGTCCCGATCTGCGCCGGACCCTGCTGCTTGACCCATTGAACCTGCTGCTTGAGCATTTCCCAGCTGGTCGGTTTCTTCAGCCGTCGGACATCCATTTCGGTCGTCGAACCTTCGGTGTCGATGAATATCGGATTCGGGAATCTGGCGGCCAGAGAGGATTTCCCGATCCCCTCCGGACCGTACAGCACGACCTTCTTGGCCTTCTGGATTTTACCGCTGATGATTTCAAACATGATCAAAACTCACCTGCTTTCCACGTCGGCGCCGTCTGCGGAGCCGTCCATGTCGGGCCGGCGTCGATTTCACCTTCCGGCTTCGGCTGCTGGATCGTGATGCCTTCCTCGCCGACGACGTATCCGTCCTCAATGATGATGCTGCACTCATCGCCGGTGCTCACGCGCGTCGCGATCGCCTGCAGCCCCTCCTGCTCGAGCCACTGGCCGAACTCACGCAGCGTGTCCAGGTCCATCTGTTCCAATTTGTCTATGAGGACGAAACCGCACTGTGGCTTGAGCTTCCGGACAATCGCGGTCGCCACCTTAAGCTGATCCGATCCGCTCATGTTGTCCCATTTTTGTCCGTTGTAGACCAACTCGCCGTCCTGCACGGACAACCCCGGAAGAGGCAGGTTTGCGTTCGCAAGAAGGTCAATTTTCGCCTTGCGGACAGCTTCAATTTCTACAGTCAACGCATCGTACTGGCGGGCATATTCCCGCGCTTCCTCCTCGGCCTTCTCTTTGTCCAGATTCGCGCGGACTTTCCGGTTGATCTCGTCGATTTGCGCGATGCTGGCTTCCAGCTCGGCGGTCGATTCGTCAACGAGATCCTGCGCGTCTTTCTGCGCGATGGCAAGGTCTTGCTGCAGCTGGTTGTACTTCTCCTGCGCAGCGTTCAGCATGGCCATGAGGCGTGCTACTTCCTTGCTTTGCTGTTCAAATTCCGCCTGGATCTGCTGCACGCGCATCCTCTTCCGTTGGTTCTCGCCGTTCTTGGCGAGGATCTCCTGTTGCTTCTTGATGAGATCCGCGGCCGACACCGGTTCCTTCGGCGCGTCCGGGTAGTATGGTTGCTCCTTCGCAAATTTCGCCTTTTGGTCAGCAATCTGGCCAATCGCGTGCCGCTGGTTGTAGAGCTCTTGCTCTTTTCGTTCGAGCTCAAAGAGTTGATCACCAACGCCGATAATGCGCAGCAAGATGTTCGCCTTCTCCTTGCTCGAGGCGTTCAGAAACTTCGGCAGGTCGATGGCCAGCTCTTCGACAAAGCTGTCCAGCAGCTGCTGACCGTGCTTCTGGCCGTTCGGATCGATGACCTTCAGATCGCTGTTCTTGCCCTTTCGTTCGACGATGAGGCCGTTTGACAGCACGATATGGAGATAGGGCGGCGTGACCGATCCCTCACGTTCCGGTTGCGACGGCCGGTGTTTGTTTCCGCCCAGCGCCCACGCGATGGCATCCAGCACGCTGGACTTACCCTGGTTGTTCTTTCCTCCGATGATAGTCAGGCCGTTCGGCGTCGGCTCGATTTTCACGGCCTTGACGCGTTTCACGTTCTCAATCTCGAGTTTGTTGATCTTGATGCTCAACGCCACTTCCTCCTTTTCATTTGTTCGCGAGCAATAATCTTCTCAACAGCAGCGGTCATGCAGATGACGTGATGACCGCCGCCAATGTCGACTTTCAGCCAAGTTCGAGCGACTCCCCACACGTCGACGACGATGCCGGTTTCGCCGGTCCGTAGCTTGACTCGATCGCCTTTGAGGACGGTCACAGGCGATATCGCTCCTTCAAAACAACAGCAGCCGCCTCGTGATGCCGCTTCCGCGCCTCGAACACCTTCGCGGCAATCAGCCGGTTGAGCCGCGCTCGGCTGTCGTCGTGGCACCGGAGCGCCTGCTCCAGCAGCACGCTGCCGATGATGGCGGCCTCTTGGCCGTCGAGCTCGATGGTGATTTTGGGCTTGAGCTCCATGTCTTCCCCTCCCCGCCCCACCTGTGGTATGATGGGGCTGAATTAGTTGTTTTCTTTGTCCACCGTTTCCGCGGTGGATTTTTTCTTTTTCCAGCGGCGCTTGGTACGATCGACGGCATTTTGCAGAGCGACCATACGTTCAGCAAACGTCAATGCTTGCCATGTCCGGGCTTTGATACGCATCGGTGGTCACCTCCTTTCAAGCGGATTCTCCAAATGTCATTTCCCAGCTGCCGTTCTCGATCATCTCGAGCCAGCGCACGAACGTGATACCGTACTTTTCATGCAGTTTCAGCGCTACGAACAGCCTACCGAGTCGATCCACCAGGTCGTCCGGGTGCGCGTAGCCGTCGTCTTCGCGGCAGGGACGGGGTTGATTGGTCATGGCAGTTCACCCTTTCACCCGATCACTTTCATTCCACCCGTCCGGCGGTTCCCGGTTCGCCTTCCGCACCAGCTGGGACAGCTGTGCACCCGCCGGCTTCTTCTCCGGCTCCGGCAGCGGCGGATAGATGTACCAGCACGGCACCCAGATCCCGCTATCACGGATCGCGCCGTCGCGCTGAATACGGACCATCTTCCGCGCCTCGCTTATGCCGCGCACCGTGACGTTTTCGCCCCGGTAGCTGACGCGATCGCTGCGGCGGATTTCCAACGGCGGGTGTCCGACGCGGTGGATGATCATTACGCCCACCTTCCGCCGACGAATCTCGGGCCTGCATCCTCGATTTCCGAGATGTGTTCCCGATCGCTCGCCCGGCGCGTGATCACCATGCCGAGTTCACCTTCTACCGTGGTATGGCTCAATACCCGGCCACCGAGCGCTTTCCACGCGGCGAGCTTTTCCTCGATCGCCCTTTCGTCATCTCCGATGATGTAGTGGTTCTGACCGTCCATCCATACACGCACAATGTGGATCAATGCTTCGTCACCTCCTCCGGATATTCCATCCCCCGCACCGGCCGGTACGACCGGGCTGCCGCGTCCGGCTCCCCGCCGCGCACCCGATCCAACCTGGCGCGGTACCGTTCATACTGCCGGCGGGCCCATTGGGCGAGGGGTTGGCGGTTCTGGAGCAGGGCTCGCTCCTCCAGGCTGAGGAAGAACAGGCAGATGTCGAAAAGTTGGGTTCGGGTCATCCCGTTCGAACCTCCTTTCGATAGTTGGCCTCCTCCTGCTCCCTGATCCACTGGTCGAGTCGGCGGCTGCTGAACAGGTACCGCGGGTTCTTCGACCCTTCAGCACCGTAGACCCGGTGCGGTATCCGCTTTTCGCGGCACAATCGACGCAATGTGTAGTCCGACATGTGCAGGTACTCGCAGGCCTCGGCGAACGTGAGCGTGCGGTCTGGGGTGACGTTCAGTTCGGAGCGAAGTTCGTTGAGAAGTTCGGCTTTGAGCTGCTCTTTCAGGTCAGCGATGATGGCGGCGAATGCTTTTTCGGGAGTCATGGGTGGCCTCCTTTCTTACAGGATTTTCATCACCCTCCGTCGAATATTGGAAGTTGACTAGGCTTGCCAATTTCGAGGAAAGGAGGTGCTTTGGCTTGAAGCTGGATCGTGATTGTGTAAGAGATTTTCTGCTGGCGCTTGAATCGCTTGGACCCGGGCAAACTTTGACATCGGATAATTACCAGTCCATACCATTGCTGGCCTCTTACGAGCGTGACGTTATCATTTACACTGCAGAAAGGTTGGATGAAGCAGGTTTCATAAACGTCAAATTCATGCCCGTGCTTGGCGGAGACAAACCGTTCTTTGCAACCAGCATCACTTGGTACGGTCACCAATTTCTTGATAACATCCGAGACGATGGAGTATGGAAAGAGACCAAAAAGATCGCTTCAAAAGTCGCCAGTGTATCGTTGGGGATCCTTGCCGACATCGCTGCCAGCGTTATGAAAAAGAGTTTGGGGCTTGAATGAATACCCGTTAACTTCCAAAAACTCTTCCAACCTGCTTAAAAAATCACTGTATGATTCGCACGATCCGCTCGGGTTGGCGAAGACCAGTTGAAGCGTCATGGTCCCTTCGTGCAGCCCTTGTTTTATTTCATAGCCTTGGATGCCGATCTTCACTTGGTCCACATTGTCCACCTCCCTCTCACGCAATCCGTTTCAGCTTCATCCGCTCGTAATACTGCGCCAGCATCTGTTTTCGCTGCTCGTACTCCGGCACCGCCACGATCAGGCCGATATCCACCCGTTGAAGCGTCTCGATCGCGTGGATCTGCTCAGCGGTCAGGTACGGGCGAATGACTTCGCCTTTTGGTAGCCCGTGCTTTTCCCGGAACGTCTTGGCGTCCATCCCGAGCACGATCCGATAGATCATGTTGATCTCGTTGGAGAAGTGGTAGTGCTTCGGTTCATCGTGCGCCACCATGATCGCTTCCGTAAATGCCGGGAATTCCATCTTGGCCGTTTGCAAGGAGCGGATGAAGGCTTCCATTTCGTTGAAGCGCCGAATGTAGGCTTCTTTGAATTGCCGTGCGCGTTTCCCTTTGATCTCCATTGCCACCAGTGCAAATCCGTCTTTTGTCATGAGGTATTCTTTGTTCCATTTGCCAGATGGGTCTTTGTATTTACTGACCTCAAAATTGAGGGCAGTAAACTCGGCACTCACCCCACTTGTGGGGGCAGTGATTTCGTCGATCAAACGCAATAAATGATCGTGTCTGCGTTCGAACTCCTCCGCCACCTGCCGGCTGCTGCAGAATGCTTTGCCGTCCCGCTCATATAGCCGGTATTCCGGGTTGAGGATGAGTTTGGACACTGAATCGCCTCCTTTCGTGCCGACCGGTGATGGTCAGGCGGTATCAGGTTTCTTTTCCGAAACCCCAGGGTATAAAAAATACTCGTCTGCACTTATGTCGAACAGCGAGCAAATCAAACGTACTTCTGAGAGTGAAAAATCACCTCCAGTTCCGTTTAAGTTTTGGTTGAGCGCAGAAGGAGATTTACCTAATTTGGCGGCCAATTCGCTTTGGCTGACGCCGCGTTCTTCGAGGAGCGCTTTGAGTTTTGTGTAAGGTGCGTGACGTCGCTTGACTTGCCGCAAGGTTCTCACCTCCCAGTTTCTTTTTTGAAACCTTCGGCTATATCATATCCTTTGCTCGGTTTCTTTGTCAATAACATTTTTCGCGGATTTCTAATTTTTTGTTGCTTTTTTGAAACCTGTGCTGTATCATACAGTTTAGATCAGTCTAAAGTAGTGTTTGGAAGGGGATCGTCGATGGTTTATTCTTTGGGAGAAAAAATAAAGGAGCTGAGAACCAAACAAGGCTTGTCACAAGAAGAACTGGCCGACAAACTTAATGCTAAATTCGGGACGACCATAAATAAAGGAATGATTTCAAAATGGGAAAACAATATTGGTGAACCACGTTTGGAAACGGCAAGGATTTTGGCATTGTTTTTCAACGTCTCTTTGGACGAGCTGCTCGGAATTGACCCTAAGCAAGACGACATCCAAACCCTCGCCGCCCATCATGAAGGTGAGGAGTGGACTGAGGAGGAACTGGCGGAGATTGAGCGGTTCAAAGAGTTCGTGCGGATGAAGAGGAGACAGCGCGAGCAAGGGGAATGATGCCGCATGCTTTACGAAAATCTTCTCCGGGAGGCGGCGCAGCATGGCGTAGACATCTATGAGAAACCGATGAGCCCGGGAGTCAAGGGTTTATATGCCGACAGCATCATCTGGATCAACCATACCGTCCCGACAGTGACCGAAAAAGCCTGCATCCTCGCCGAGGAGCTGGGACATTACCACACCAGCGTCGGAAACATCATCGACCTGGGCGACATCCGAAGCCGAAAGCAGGAGCTTCGTGCCCGGGACTGGGCCTATAACCGGCTCGTCCCGCTCTCGAAAATTGTACAAGCCCATCACGCCCACGTCTCCGATCGGCAAGAGCTCGCCGAGTACCTGGGCGTGCCAGAACAGTTCCTGCAGGCTGCTATCGACCGGTACCGGGAGAAGTACGGTACATATACGATCGTGGACGGACACATCATTTATTTCGACCCGCTCGCCGTGGCTGAAATATTCGATTGACTCGCGCTTCCCCGCCGCGAGGCGGTTGATCATACATTTTGAACAGAACATATGTTTGGGGTGATAAACAAATATGGCCAGCATCGAGAAGCGCGGAACGCGGTCCTGGCGCCTCATAGTAGAGGCCGGATATGGTCCTGACGGTAAACGGATTAAGCGGACCAAAACGATCCGTATCGAGGACGAAGCGCTGCTGAAAACGACGAAGAAGCTGCGGGAGTACTTGCAAACCGAACTGATGAAATTCAAAGCGGAGGTTGAATCCGGCGAGTATATCGCGCCGGAAAGGATGACGTTCGAAGCGTTCGCCAGGAACGAGTGGCTGCCGAAGTATGCCGAAAAGAACATGTCTCCCCTGACCATGCAAAATTACTTGAACCATCTGGAACGCGTTATCTTCCCGGCAATCGGTCACAAGCGGCTCAACGAGATCAGGCCGTTGAACATCGTTGCCCTTATGGACGATCTGGACAAAACCGACCTGTCCGGCAGCACGAAGCTATACATTTTCAAGGTGATCAAGAGTGTATTCAACCAGGCCGTGAAGTGGAAGTTGATCCTGCGGAACCCGATGGACGGCCTCGAACGACCGAAGGCAGAAAAAGCGAAGCCTCGGTATTATGATCAGGACATTGCTAAGCAGGCCGTGGAGACCCTCATGCAGGAGCCTCTCATGTGGGCGGTGTATTTCCTCGGGGCAATGATTGGAGGCCTGAGACGAGGCGAACTGAACGCATGGGAATGGCCGGACGTGGACTTTGCGGCCAGTGGCGTCCATGTGCGGAAATCCATTTCGTTGATGAAAAACGGGGAGCCTATTATCAAAGCGCCGAAAACGGAGACATCGGAACGCTTCGTGGATTTTCCGGAATGGTATATGGAGCTGCTGCGGAAATACCGGGTGCAATGGAACGAGGAGCGACTGGCCATCGGCACGAAGTGGCAGGGCGGAGATCGGCAGTTCCTCTTCCATCGCGGAGACGGCCGCCCGATCTATCCAACCACGCCGGCCCATGTTTGGTACCGCATCATGGAAAAACACGGGTTGCCGAGGATTCGGCTGCATGATCTGCGACATACCGCCGCGACATTGCTGATTGAGGCGGGCGTGGACTTGAAAACCGTACAGGAAAGGCTCGGTCATTCGAAATACACGACAACGGCCGATATCTACGCCCACGTCACGGAGAAAATGAAGAAACGGACCGCCGACTACCTCGAAAAATTCCGTCCCCAATCCGTCCCCAACTGAAGAAAAATGGCATCGCTCATTTTCCCGTAAAAAAACGAAAACCCCTTGCGGGGCAAGGGATTTCAGATGGAGCGGGTGATGGGAATCGAACCCACGACAACAGCTTGGAAGGCTGAAATCC
>ERZ795042.1065-NODE-1065-length-18894-cov-9.198949_pt1 | contig 18894 bp, 12 predicted proteins | sample MGYA00375126_ERZ795042 | MGnify/ENA primary metagenome ERZ795042 (study PRJEB30171, sample SAMN05518105) | compost metagenome | isolation source: Feedstock adapted compost from Newby Island compost facility, Milpitas, CA | place: USA:Newby Island compost...
TGAAAGAATCCAGATACCTGCTGACCCGCAACTACTACCGGGAGATCAAAAGCGGACAACTGCATTTGCTGTTTATATCGGAAGAAATGGCCAAGAAGGGGATTATTGATCATATTAATACGCTGCTTCTCGATCAGGAAATCAAGAAACGGCTGTATATGGCCGTCATACGCGGCGATTTCATATCGTATTTGCAAAGCCAGATCAACCGTCAGGAAGGCATTGATCGTTTCCTGTACAAAATGTTCCGCCACTATGAAAAAAAAGGAGATATGACCATCGTAGACCTGCATCATTTTTTGGTGAATTATTATTCGCCTTACTCCGATCCCGTGCTGCCGATATTCACCATTCGGCAAGGACAATTGATATATGCGGGAACGGCATTGTTCCGGGAAGACCGGTTGGTAAAATCGATACCGAATGAAGAAGATTATATTTTTCAATTCGTCCACCGTCACCAGTGCTTTCACACCAACATCCCGTTGCCGGATCGGAACATTGTGTTGGGGAATGTCTTCTCGACACGGAAAATCCGCTTTGCCGATCGCTACGAACATGCTATCGTCAATTTGCGACTTCGCGGCATCGTTGAGGAATATACCGGGGACAAGGATTTGAGCCGTCCCGAGGAGGCCGCCGATATGATCCGGGATCTGGAGCGTTATCTCGAGGAACGCATTCATGAACACATTCGGGATTGGCAAAAACTAGCCATCGACCCGGCGCATATCGGCAGAAAAACGTTGTCACCGTTCCGTCAACCGTTTTCCGGCTCCGAATGGAAACGCCATTGGCGGGAGCTTCCCGTCACCGTCCGCGTTGAACTTGAGCTGGAAAACCTCGGATGGATCAAGCCGGAAAAACAAGGACCCGGCCAAAGGGTTGGGTAAACGAGCCAGGCCGCTGATGCGGGCGGTCCATCCGTCAAGATGGGTCCGCTGCTGCTTCAGCGGCCGGTTTATCAAACACAGCAGCCAAAAAAATGCGTCGAATGTGATGCGGTTCACCGTCTTGTTGATAAGGCAGGGTGCCGAATCTCAGCTATTCTTTCCGAACCAACAATACTACGCACTCCACATGGCTCGTCTGCGGGAACATGTCCACGGGCTGGATCCATTCCAGCGCATAGCCGCCGTCCAGGAGCACCTTGCAGTCTTTGGCCAGCGTGGCGGGATTGCAGGATATGTAGACGAACCGACGGGGGCGAACCGCAAGGACGGCGGAGAGAAATTTGCGATCGCAGCCGGTGCGGGGCGGGTCGACGACAATGATGTCGGGACGGTAGCCTTCCCGGACCCACGCGGGAAGAAGCGCCTCGCTCCTGCCTTCATAAAACCGGACATTCCGGATGCCGTTGAGCTGCGCATTGAGCCGGGCGTCCCGGACGGCTTCGGCAATTTCCTCGATGCCGCGCACCTCTCGGGCGAACGGAGCCAGCCAGAGGGCGATGGTTCCCGTGCCGCAATAAGCGTCAACGACGCTTTCGGCACCGGTCAGTGCCGCGGCTTCTTTCGCGAAGTCATACAGCACGGCGGCCTGGGCCGGATTGATCTGGAAAAAAGCCCGCGGCGACAGGCGGTACACGAGATCGCCCAGCCGCTCCTCGATCTCCGGCTTCCCCCACAGGATGCGGGTTTCCTCCCCAAAGACCAGAGGCGTTTTCTTGGGCTGAATATTGACGGCGATGGAGGCCACCTTCGGCAGCCTGGCGGTGAGGCGCTCCATCAACCTCTCAGCCTGCGGCAAGCGGTCCTCCGCCAGAACGAAAGTGACCTGCAGCTCGCCGGTATGCGAACTTCTGCGAATGACTGCGGTCCGGAGCAGGCCTTCCCGCGATTTTTCCCGGTACGGCGGGATGCCCAGTTCCTCCATAATGCCGCGGATCACTTCCGCGGCTTCATTGATGTCCCGCTGCTGCACCGGACATGCGCCAATATCCACGAGCCTGCGGCTGGCCGGCGAATACAAACCGAGCACTGTGCGTCCGCCGATGACGCCCGCCTGCAGCTGCGCTTTATGCCGATATCCCCACGGCTCCGCCATGCCGGCGATGGGGCGGATGGGCGGATTCTCGATGCCGGCATAGCGGGCGAAGGATTCGCGGACGATCTCCATTTTCCCCGCCAGTTGCCCTGCCGCGTCCATGTGCTGAAGCTGGCACCCTCCGCACCGTTCATAGACGGGGCAGACAGGCTTCATCCGGTGCGGCGATTTTTTCTCGATGGCAACGATCTCGGCTTCCAGGTGCCGCTCCTCGGCGCGCACCACCCTCGCCTTCACAACCTCATCCGGCAGCGCGCCGGGCACAAACACCGCTTTCCGCCGATAGTAGCCGACGCCTTCCCCGTTGATGCCCAGCCGCTTGATGGTGACGACAACCACATCGCCCATTTTGAGCTTGTCCGCTTCCGCCAATTTGTTCACGATCCGTCATCCTCTCCCGTATTTCCGCCGCCAGCCGTTCCGGTCACCGGGCATGTCCCGATCATCCGTCAAACGCGGATGGAATCGGGCTTACAGCCGGTAATCCTTGATCTTGCGAAACAGGGTGGCGCGGCTGATGCCGAGCAGCGCCGCGGCCTCCTCCTTGCGTCCTCCGCGGCTTTCCACCTCCGCCAGCGCCCGTTTGATGGTTTCTCTCTCGATCGTCTGCAAATTGAACACCGGTTGGTTTGCTCTCACCCGGTCCTGCGTTTCCGCCACGATGTAATCGGGCAGGTGGCGAACCTCAATGACGCTGGTGGTGGCCATATGGCACGCGTATTCGATCACATTTTTCAATTCCTGAATGTTTCCCGGCCAATCGTGGGCCAGCAAAATGTCGATGACGGCATCGTCCAGTTTCTTGACCACGCCGTTTCTTTGCTGCTGCAAAAAAAGCTGGGCAAACGGCAGAATGTCCTGTTTGCGCTGCGCCAGCGGCGGCAGCGTTATCGGAAACATGCTCAGTTTGTAATATAAGTCCTGGCGGAACAAGCCCCGGCGCACGAAATCGGCCAGGTTCACATTCGTGGAGGCAATGATCCGCACATTGATCTCGTAAAATTCGCCGCCGCGCCGGATGAGACGGTTTTCGAGGAAGGTCATCAGCTTCACCTGAATGGACATGGGAAGCTGATGGATTTCTTCCAGGTATAAAGTGCCCCCGTCGGTCAGCTCCAGCTTGCCGGGAACCGGTTCCGGGCCGCCGGAATGACCGAACAGTTCCTGATCCAGCTGCGCTTCGGTGAAGAACGAGCAATTCAGGCGCACGAAGGGATGGCCGGCCCGGCTTCCCGACCGGTGGATGTAGCGGGCGACAAAATGTTTGCCGGTCCCGGGTTCCCCCTGAATCAGCACGGGCAGATGGCTGGCGGCGATTTTGGGAATCATCTCTTTCAGTTTGACCGCCACCGGATGCGTGCTGATCAGCTCATCGCGCAGCGGGACCTCGAAAGACAAATGGGACGCCAGCGACGTGATATGCTCCGGATCATCCAGCACGATCACGGCCGATTCGCCGCCGTCTTCGTCGTCGATCCGATGGCAGGTGGCAAAAAACTTGCGCGAAAACGCGCCGAGATTCAGATAAATAATATTGCCGCTTCCCGCCAGATTATCCATTTGGCTCAGCAATTGCTGCACGATCGCTTCCGGCGGCGATTGTCCCGGCTCCAGCTCCAGCATGGCCCGCGCGGCGGCGCTCAAAAATTCGCATTCACCTTTGCGGTTCAGCATGAGAATCCCGGTGTCCATGTAGTTTAACAAAGTGGAGATTTTCTTCTCCGCAAGAATTTGCTGCTGATAATAGGCATGTTCCTTGATTTTCGACGCAATGACATCGGCCATTTTTTCCAGAAAATTAATGTTGGCCTGCAGATCGCCAAACAGCCTTTCTTTCTGCTCCTCATTCATCGCGATCAGGCCGATCACGCCGATCGCTTTGCCGTCCACCGTGATCGGCGTGCAGATCTCCCCGGCTTCCGCGCATTTCATGTATTGGCCGCAGCTTTCGCACAGCGGATGAAAGCCCGGACGGTCAATGACCGTTGTCTGTCCGGTTTCGAGGCAGTGACGGAACACCACATCTTCCCCGCTCATTTCCCGCCAGATCTTCTCCTTGATCCGGCCCGTTCCCGCCACGCGGAACAACTGATGATCCGCCACTTCCACTTCAATTTTCAGCACGGCTGCGATGGCGCTGACGACTTGCTGAATGCCGGGCTGAAGCGCCTTCAGTTCCACCCCGTCCCCCTCCTCTCCCGGTGATCCGGCTCGGCCCGTTCCGTTTAAGTATCAAATTGAGATGTTAAGTATCGTATTGATACTCCCAATAATGTAAGCGTAATTCCATCATACATTGCAGGCTTTCCGGTGTAAACACCCAAAAGTTCGTCTCTGATAGTCTCAATGTGAAACTTGTATGCGCAAAAAAAGGGCAACATACTAAAATTAAAAATTTTTTTGAAAATGATATGGGTGATTTTTCATCCATCCGCAAGAAAGTTGAAAAGGGTGACGAAATGACAAACAACGACAACCAGATCCTGAAATGGGTGAAAAATCGTTATGACTCACCGATCGATCATCCGGAATTGCTGGATCCGTTTCGGGAACAGGAGGTTGAAGCCGTCTATCGCTTCCATCGAACGTATCCGAAATATGCGCCCACGCCGCTCTATCACCTGGAGCAGCTCGCCCGTTATTTGCACGTGGCCGATTTGCGCGTCAAGGACGAATCGCATCGTTTTGGCCTGAACGCCTTCAAGGTCATGGGCGGCATTTACGCGGTGGCCAAGTATATTGCGAACCGATTGCAGAAAGATATTCGCGAGCTGACATTCGATGCGCTCCGCTCGCCGGAGGTGAAACAAGCGACGGGCGAGCTGACGTTCATCGCCGCGACGGACGGCAATCACGGCCGCGGCGTGGCGTGGGCGGCGCGCGAGCTTGGGCATCGGTCGGTCATCCATATGCCCAAAGGCTCTTCTCCGGTGCGGCTTGAGGCGATTCGTCAGGAAGGCGCGGATGCGCATATCTCCGACTTGAATTACGACGACTGCGTCCGCATGTGCGCGGAGCTGGCAAACCGGCACGGCTGGATACTCGTGCAGGATACGAGCTGGGCAGGGTATGAGGAAATCCCGATGTGGGTCATGCAAGGCTATGCCTCCATTGCCCGGGAAATCGTCGATCAGCTCGAGGAATCCGGCGGCCTGCCGCCCACGCACATTTTCCTGCAGGCCGGCGTCGGTTCCTTCGCGGCGGCGATGACGGCATATTTCTTCCAGCGCTACCCCACGAACCCGCCCGTTGTGGCGATTGTGGAGGCGGATCAGGCGGATTGTTTCTACCGGTCGTTTGCTTCCGCGGGCGGCCAGCGAACCTTCGTGACGGGGGATATGAACACCATCATGGCCGGCCTGGCTTGCGGGGAACCGAACGAGTTCGCGTACCGCCTGCTGCGCCAATACGCCAGGGGCGCCTTCTCTTGCGGCGATCCGGTGGCCGCATTGGGCATGCGCATGTACGGCAACCCGCTGCGCGGCGATCCGCAGATCATCTCCGGCGAATCGGGCGCGGTCACCCTCGGCGTGCTGAGTCATTTGCGGACGATGCCGCAATACGCCGGAATTTGCGATGAGCTGGGATTGAATGAACGTTCCCGCGTCCTCTTGATCAGCACGGAAGGCGACACGGACCCGCAGCACTATCGGCAAGTGGTGTGGGAAGGACGTTATACACACGCATTTACATATGCGTGATCCGAAAAGGGGGAAACCTAATGCTGAAGGAAAACAGGGCGCAACGCGTAATCGAGCTTTGCCGGGAACTGGTGCAATTGCCCAGCGAATCGGGCCGGGAAGAGCAGGTGGCCGACCGGATCCTTCAATTTGGCGAACGGAACGGATTTGATGAAATCGTCCGCGATGAATACGGCAGCGTGATTCTTTTCATAAAAGGAAACCGCCCCGGTCCCACCGTCCTGTTCGACGGCCACATCGATACGGTCCCGGTCCGGCGCGAGCAATGGACGATGGATCCGTACGGCGGCGAAATCCGGGACGGCAAGTTGTATGGCCGGGGCAGTTCCGACATGAAAGGCGCGGTCAGCGCGATGCTGGCGGCGGCCGTCCATTTCGCCGAAGACACGGGCAAGTCGTTTCCCGGCCAGATCGCCGTCTCCGCTTCCGTCCACGAAGAATGCTTTGAAGGCGTGGCCACGCGGTCCATCTCCCGGCGGGTGCGGCCGGACTATGTGGTCATTGGCGAAGCGAGCCATCTGAACCTGAATCGCGGCCAGCGCGGAAGAGCCGAAATTGTATTGGAAACATTTGGGAAAAGCGTGCATTCCTCCAACCCCGAAAAAGGGGTCAATGCGGTGTATCAAATGATGAAGCTGCTGGAGGCCATTCGCCGGCTGCCGCCTCCCCGCCATCCCGTGCTCGGGGCCGGCATCATGGAGCTGACGGACATCGTGTCGTCCCCCTATCCCGGCGCGTCCGTGGTGCCCGCTTCCTGCAAAGTGACCTTCGACCGCAGATTACTGGCGGGCGAAACCCGGGAAACCGTGCTGGCGCCCATTCAAGCGATCATTGCGCGCCTTGCGGAGGAAGATCCGAATTTCAGGGCCACGGCATCTTTCGCCACGGGAGAAATGCCGTGTTACACCGGCCGCATGATCGGAGGCGAACGGTTCTTCCCCGCATGGGTGTTCGACGAGCGGGAGGCGTTCGTGCAAGCATCCCTGCAGGCGCTCAGGGCCATCGGACTGCCTGCCGAGCTCGGGCATTATTCATTCTGCACCAACGGAAGCCATTTTGCCGGGGAAGCCGGCATTCCGACCGTCGGTTTCGGACCGTCCCTGGAATCCATGGCGCACCTCGATGATGAGTACATCGAAATCGATCAGCTCATCAAAGCTGCCGCAGGCTATCAGGCGCTGATGGGCGCCCTGACGGCATTGCAGCCCGCGGGAAAGGAGGTGAACGAACATGGCTGACCTTATCATCCGCAACGGCAAAATCGTAGACGGCACAGGTTCGCCGTGGTACTGGGGCGACATTGCCATTGAAAGCGGCCGGATCGTCAAAATCGGCCGGCTGAACCGGGAAAGCGCGACGGAGGAACTGGACGCCAATGGCTTGGTCGTCAGCCCCGGCTTCATCGACATGCATACCCATTCGGATCTGGTCATCCTGGAGGATCCGCTGATCGAAGCCAAGGTGCGGCAGGGCATCACCACCGATCTCCTGGGACAGGACGGCATTGCGGCGGCCCCGCTGCCGCCAGCCTATGTGGCGGACTGGCAGCGGCATCTGGCCGGCCTGGACGGCACGCCCCGGATTGAGTGGGATTGGTCCTCCTTCGGGGAATATCTGGACAAGATTGACCGGGTACGGCCCAGTTACAATTTGGCCGTGCTGGCCCCCCACGGCAACCTTCGCATGGCGGTGATGGGACTGGATAACCGGCCGGCCACCGCAGCGGAAATCTCGCAAATGCAGAATTTGCTGCGCGAATGCCTGGACCAGGGAGCCTGCGGCTTGTCCACGGGACTCATTTATCCCCCCTGCTGCTATGCCGAGATGGAGGAACTGGAAGCCTTGTGCCGGGTCATTGCGGAATACGGCGCGCCGCTCGTCATCCATCAGCGCAGCGAGGGCGATGAAATTCTGGAGTCCATGCAAGAACTGATCTCCATGATGAAACGTGTCGGCGGGCATCTCCACTTCTCCCATTTCAAAGTGTGCGGTCAAGACAACTGGCACAAACTGCCCGAGATGCTGCAGATGATCGACGAGGCGCGCCGGGACGGCCTGGAAGTCACCTTCGACCAGTATCCGTACACCGCCGGAAGCACGATGCTGAGCGCGATCCTGCCGCCCTGGGCGCATGACGGAGGCACCGAAGCGATGCTGAAACGGCTCGCCGATCCCGCCTTGCGCCGGAGAATGATCGAAGAGATGGCCACCGGCCTGAAAGGCTGGGACAGCATCTCCAGATGGGCCGGCTGGGACGGCATCATCGTCACCTCGGTCGTGTCGGCGGAAAAGCAATATTGCGTCGGCAAGACGATCCGGCAAATTGCCGAGATGGAAGGACGGACGGACTTTGCCGAAACGGCTCTGGATCTGATTCTCCATGAGCGGAACGGCGTCGGCATGATCGATTTCGTCATGGACGAAGCGTGCGTCAAAGCCATTATGGCGCATCCCGCCGGCACCGTCGGAAGCGACGGGCTGCTCGGGGGAAAACCTCACCCGCGCGCCTATGGCACCTTTCCGCGCATCCTCGGCAGGTATGTGCGGGAAGAGAGCGTCACCTCGCTGGAAGAGATGATCCGGCGCATGACCTCACAGCCGGCCAGAATCATCGGCCTGCAGGATCGCGGCATCATCCGCGAAGGATTGGCGGCGGATCTGGTGCTGTTTGACCCGGAACGCATCCTGGATCAGGCGACGTTCGAAAATCCGTGCCAGTACAGTCTGGGAGTGGAAACGGTCATCGCAGGCGGGCAAATCGTCGTGCACAAGGGAGAAGTCTATCGAAAACCCGCCGGGAAAGTGCTGCGCAGGAGCTATGTCCTGCCGCCGGCGGCTGCGCCTTCCGGCGCCATTTAAACCCAAGGAGGTTGAAGCGATGATGGCCCTGTACCAAAAGCAAGTGAGAGACATTGTGGAGTTGACGGAAGAAGGCGTTGCGCAAATTCAGCAGCACAAAAACAGCTACTCCGAAACGACGCGGCCGGTCGCCAGCCATGAGCGGTTTTGGAACGCTTGGAGCATGGGGAATTTGTGGGTCGGCATCATCGTTTCAATCGCGGTGTATCAGGTCGCCAGCGGCCTGATCGTCGCCGGCATGACCTGGTACCAAGCCCTGTTCACCATCGTGCTCGGGCATACGCTGGTGATGGCGTTCGCCGTAATCCTCGGCCACTTCGGCACGAAGTACGGACTAAACTTCCCCATGCTCTGCAAAATGGCCTTCGGCACGCGGGGGGTGATTGTGCCCACACTGGTCCGCGGCATCATCGGCTGCTTCTGGTTCGGCGTGCAATCGTGGATCGGCGGACAAGCCGTCAACGCCATTCTGTCCGCCATCATACCCGGCTGGAGCAGCCTGGAGTTTACCGGATTTTTCATCTCCTTCCTCTTGTTCTGGGCGCTGAACGTCTACATTGCGGGCAACGGTTCCCGCGCCGTGAAAGCCCTGCAGGACTATTCGGCTCCGATCCTGATCGTGCTCAGTTTCATTGTGATCGGATGGGCGCTGTCCGCCGCCGATTGGAACCTGGCGGTCTTAATGTCCGACCCCTCCTTGCACGGCAAGCCGGACAGCAATTTCTGGGCCCTGTTCTTCCCCGCGCTGTCCGCCATGATCGCGTTTGACGCGGGCATCGCCATGTCCATGCCCGATTTCACCCGCTACTGCAAATCGCAGAAATCGCAAATGCTCGGCCAAATCATCAGCGCGCCGCTCACCATCGGATTTATCTCCTTCGTCGGCATCTGCGGAACAGCCGGCGCCGCCATCGTGTTTCAGGAAGCGATCTGGGAGCCGGCGATTCTGGTCAGCAAGTTCGACAACCCGCTGATCGTCGTCATCTTCTCCCTCTTCCTCATGGTGGCTGTGCTGACGACGAATGTGGCCGGCAACCTCGTGCCTCCGGTGAACGTCATTGCGACTTTCTTCAAGAAGCTGTCCATCAAGAAGGCTTCCATCATCGCCGCCGTGCTGGCGCTGTTTGCGCAGCCGTGGCGGGTGCTGGCGACGCCGGAAGCGCTCATCTTTGACGTCCTGGGTTTCCTGGGCGCCCTGCTCGGTCCGATCTCGGGCATTCTGGTCGTTTCCTACCTGTTCGCGCATCACACCAAAGTCGATCTCGTTGACATTTACAGGGAAGACGGCGGCAAGTACGCGTACACGAAAGGCTGGAACATTCCGATCTTCGTCATCTTGCTGATCTCCATCCTTTTCGTGTTGCTCGGCATGATCTTCCCTTCATTCAGAATCATCTATGATAACGCTTTCGTCATCGGCAGCATTGGCGCCGGCCTGATCTACTACCTCTATCTGCTCTTTGCAAAACAGTCTGCTCCCACGAACGCGGAGGTGAGCGGCCATCCGACTTCTGGTCATTAATCCGAACACGTCCGCGGAAATGACCCGGGACATTCGGGAGACCGTGGAACGCATCCGGGAGCCGGATGTCACCGTGACCGTGACCAGCCCGGACTTCGGGCCGGAATCGCTGGAATCTTTCTATGATTATCAGCTTGCGGCATTTGGCGTGCTGCGATATATGCGGCGGACAAAGCCGGAATGGGACGGCATTCTGCTCGCCTGCTTCGGGGATCCGGGCCTGTATGCCCTGAAAGAAATCAGCAGCGTGCCGGTCATCGGGATCGCGGAAGCCTCGCTGTCCATGTCCCTGCTCATGGGCCAGAAATTCAGCCTGCTGGTGGCCTCCGAGAAGGCCGTACCGATGATGAAAGACATGGTCAACCAATACGGATTGACCTCGCGCCTGGCCTCGGTGGTTCCGATCGGCATGTCCGTGCTGGATGTGGAAAGTGACAAGGAAGAAAGCTTGCGGCGCCTGCTCGGGACGGGCAGGCGCGCCCTGGAGCAGGGTGCCGAAGTGCTGATCCTCGGATGCGCCGGCATGACCGGTTTGAAAAGCCGCATGGAGGAAGAACTGGGCGTGCCGGTGATCGATCCGGTGGAGTGCGGTTACCAGGTGCTGCAGATGATGGCCCGGCAGCGAATCCGGATTTCCAAAATCGGCCTTTACCGCTCGCCTGAACCCAAACCGATTCAGCAGTCTGCATTCTTGACGGAGTAAAGGAGGGGTGCAAGGTGCGCACCATCGTCAAGAACGGCATCGTTGTCTCACCCGAAGCCGCGTTTCAGGCCGACCTTCTGATTGAGGACGGCAAAATCGCCAGCATCGGCCGGGATCTTCCCACGGACGGCGCGGAAGTCGTGGATGCCGAAGGAAAATTCGTGCTCCCCGGCGGCGTCGATGTGCACACGCATTTCGACCTGCAGGCCGGCCCGGTCCGGGTCGTGGAAGACTTCCATACCGGCACCGTAGCGGCCGCCTGCGGGGGCACGACCACCATCGTCGATCACCCCGCCTTCGGGCCGGCCGGCTGCCCGCTGCGCCACCAGATTGACGAATACCACCGCCTGGCCGCGGGCAAGAGCGTCATCGACTACAGCTTCCACGGCGTGGTGCAGCATGTCGATGACGACGTCCTCCGGGATATGGAGACGCTGGCGGCGGAAGGGATTACAAGCTTTAAAGTCTACATGACATACGCTTACAAGCTGAATGACGCGGAGTTACTTCAAGTCCTTCGGCGGGCCAAAGAGCTCGGCGTCCTCGTGGCGGTGCATGCGGAAAATCACGACGTCATCGAACACTTGCGGCAGCGGTTCGTCCGCGAAGGCAAAACGGCCCCCATTTATCACGCCAGAAGCCGGCCCGACGATTGCGAAGCCGAAGCCGTCGAGCGGATGATCCGGCTGTCCCGGATGGCGGGGGGCACGATGCTGTATATCGTTCACCTCTCCAGCGCCAAAGGGCTTCAGTCGGTGGTGCGGGCCCGGCAGAACGGCTGCCGCAACGTGATTGCGGAGACGTGCCCGCAATATTTGACGCTAACGGAGGATCGCTACCTCGGCAAGAACGGCGAAGGGCTGAAGTACATCCTGTCGCCTCCCCTCCGCCGGCAGGCGGACTGCGACGCCCTGTGGGACGGTTTGGCGGACGGGCAAATCCAGGTCATCGGCACCGATCACTGCCCTTTTCATTTTCACAAGGAAAAGCAGCTCGGCAAAGACAATTTCACGCTGTGCCCCAACGGGATTCCCGGCGTGGAAGAGCGGCTGCGCGTCGTGTTTTCCGAAGGCGTCATGAAAGGCAAGATTACGGTGCAGCAATTTGTCGCCCTGATGAGCACGAATCCGGCCAAAATCTTCGGGCTTTATCCGCGGAAAGGCATTTTGCTGCCCGGCTCGGACGCCGATCTGGTCATTCTGGACCCTCGGCAGAAGGAAATTTTGTCCAAATCCCGCATGAACGGCGCGGTCGATTACAGCGCCTATGAGGGCATGGAAGTGCAAGGGAAAATCGAGCTCGTCATGCAGCGCGGAAACGTCCTGGTGCAGGACAATCAGTTTCTGGGCACGAAAGGACAGGGGCAATTTCTGAAACGGGAACGCATAGCGGAAATCGATAGAGGGTGCGAAGGATGGATCTGATCATACGAAACGGATGGATTGTGACCGCGCACGATGAATTCGCCGGCGATGTCGGCATCGCGGACGGCAAAATCGTGAGCATCGGTCACGTGCGGGACGAAAGGGCGCGGGTGCTGGACGCCGCCGGCAAACTGGTGCTGCCGGGCGTGATCGACATGCACACCCATATCGATCACTGGGGCGGTTCCGCCAAAACCGACGACGATTTCTTCAGCGGCACCCGCGCGGCGGCCTTTGGCGGCGTCACGACGGTCATCGATTTTGCCATTCAGCGTCCGGGCGAAACGGCGGAGGCGGCGCTTCGGCGCAGAAGAAGCGAGGCCGATGGCAAGGTGTGCATCGACTACAGCCTGCACGCCCATGTCACCGGCGCGGATGAAGCGACGCTGCGGGGCATTCCGGATATCATCCTCGACGGAGCCGCTTCGTTCAAAATGTTCACGACCTACAAGAAAGCCGGGTTCAAGATTGAAGACCATGACTGCCTGACGCTCATGAAACGCATCCATGAACACGGCGGGCTCGTGATGATTCACGCCGAGAACGATTCGATGTGCGAATCGCTGACGGAGATGCTGGTGGCCGCCGACGTCGCCGTGCCCGCCCTTTATCCCGACAGCCGCCCCGATGTGGCGGAGGCGGAATGCATCGCGCGGATGATTCTGTTCGCCGAATATACCGGCGCGACGATCTATATCGTCCATGTCTCGACCCGAAAAGGCGCCGAGTTGATCCGCCGGGCGCAGAAGAGCGGGCTGAACGTCATCGCCGAGACCTGTCCGCATTATCTGCTGCTGCACAGGGACCGCTATCTGGAAGCGGACGGATACAAGTACATCATGGCGCCGCCCCTTCGAGACGAAGAAGATTCGGAGGCGCTCTGGGAAAGCATTCGCGACGGCGTCTTGTCCGTCGTCAGCAGCGATCACTGCGATTACCGCCTGGATAAGAAGATGGCCGGGCAGCGCAATTTTACCCAGGTTTCGCCCGGCATTCACGGCACGGAGTGGCTCTTGCCCTTGATGTATCATTATGGCGTGAACGCCGGCCGGATCACCAGACAGCAATTGGTGAAACTCTTGAGCCATCACCCGGCGCAAATCTTCGGGCTTTCCGGCAAAGGCAACATTGCCGTGGGCAAGGACGCGGATCTGGTGATTCTGGATCCGACGGCGCGCCATACGATCACCGACGACAATCACCATATGCAGGCGGATTTTTCGCCTTACCGCGGATTCGAATTGCGGGGCTATCCCGAAACCGTCATTTCACGCGGCCAGGTCATTGTGCAAAACGGGCAATTTCTTGGCGCGCCGGGGCACGGGCGGTTCGTGCGGCGGAGTATCCGCCCGGAGGAAATCATGGCGGTTCGCGCATGAACATGAAGAAGCACGAACACCATAAACGGTCCGTACCTGCTGTTTTTGAGGACCAAAACTTCACCACAATCGGGGCCCTTGCCGGCCCCGATTTTTTTCCGCTCAAGCCTGCAGCGCGGGTACCTGCCGTTGCCCAAGCCGGGCACGCCCTCCGGCGGGTCATCGCATCCGGAGCAAACCCGCCGTTTCCGCCTTCAGCGTGCGCATCCGGTTGACGGCCGCCGCCAGCTCGAACTTGCGGGGCAGCGCCAGATCCCCCGGATGCTTGCCGCGTTCCAACGACAGAAGATCCAGGCCGTGCGAGGCCATTTTTTCATACAACAGGTCGATTTGTTCCTTGAGCGTCCGCGCGCCGTTTTCCTCCATTTGCCGCGCCAGTTCCCGCAGCATGCGCGCCACCGCCCGCGTCTGGCTCGGATCGACAAGCTGTTCCACCTGCGAAAGATCAATGGTTTCCGTGCCGCAAAGGATCGTGCTTAAACCTTTTGCATCCACCTTTTCTCTGCGGCCGCGCATGAAGTTGAAGCTGTCCGGGCGGACGATGCGGGGAGTGATGGGGCCGAACGCCTCGCCCCCTTCCGCCGCCCTGTCGCTGCCGTACGCCCGGGCGATCTGTTTCGCTTCTTCCGTCACATCCCGCGGCACGTACTCGTCCATCATGATTACCGTATCCGCCGTCTGGAAATAATCGCCGGAGCCGCCCACCACCAGCACCGTGGAAACGCCATGCTGCTCATACAACTGGCGCACCTTGTCCACAAACGGCGTGATCGGCTCCTTGTCCTTGGCGACCAGCCGCTGCATGCGGGCGTCGCGAATCATGAAGTTCGTCGCGCTCGTATCTTCGTCGATGAGAAGCGTGCCCGCCCCCATCTCCAGCGCCTCCATGATGCTCGCCGCCTGCGACGTGCTGCCGCTTGCGTCATCGGTCGTGAAGCGGTCCGTCCGTTTGCCGAAAGGCAGATTGGCGATAAAAGGCGAAATGTCCACGCACGTGACGCGGCGGCCGTCCTCCGCCCGAATCTTGACGGCCGTCTCTTCCGTTATGACATATTCCCGGCCGTCTCCCGCCACATGGTTGTATACGCCCCGCTCCAGCGCTTTCAGCAGCGTGCTCTTGCCGTGATAACCTCCGCCGACGATCAGCGTCACGCCTTTCGGAATGGCCATCCCGCGAATGGGCGCCCGATGCGGCACCGGAATTTCCACCGCCAGGCTGTCCGGCGAGCGAAACGGAATGGCCCCTTGCTTCATCGGTCTGTCGCTTGCGCCGCTCTCCCGCGGCAGGATGGCGCCGTCCGCCACGAAGGCGATATAGCCCCTTTCGCGCAAGTATGCGCGAATTGCCGCCTGCTGATCGGCCAGTTCCAGATGTCGCTTCAGCTTCTCCCGATCCGCCCGCAGCACCCCTTCTGTGACGATGCCCGGCACCGTCTCGCACAGCAACGTCTCCGCCGCCCGCCCGAGAATCGTCCGCCCGGCGGCCGGCAATCCGACGGTGAGCCGCACCGAAAGGCGCCCTTCGTCGATCACCACCGCGGTGCGCGGCAGCACCTCCTGGCCGGGAGCGTCAATGGCCACCAGCCCGCTGTTGCCATGCCCGCCGGCAGCGCCGCGGGCAGATCGCCCGCGGATCGCCTGCGCCACGCAGCGGGCAAAGAAATCCTCCGCCGCGACGCGCCGCCAGGCCGGATCCAGCCAATCCGCCGCAACGCCCGCGACCGCAGCCGGCACCTCCAGACGGATCCGCGATGGGGCAGCGAACGGGTCGCCCTGCACATGGTCGATGTGCAGCGCCCATTCGCCGAGGCGGTAGGTTCCCTCCATATCTTTGTACGCTTTGTATCCTTTGCCGTCGATGCGCCGAAGCGTCTGTTTCAGCCGTTCCATGCAGCTTCCTCCGTCGAAGCGCTTGTGATCTTTTTTTATCATGCGCCGTAAGGTACAGTATCACCGCCGGATTTCCGCCGTCAACAGTCGGCCAATAACACGCCAAAAAGCCGGCCCCCTTTCGGGCACCGGCTTTCCGTATCCGTCTTCTCTCCTACGCCGTCACGAACCGTCACGATGATCGCGATCAGCTGAAGAAAATCGAGTACGCGTAGTAAATCGCAACCGCAAGGCTGAGCAGATACCCCAGCCCAATCATCACATTTCTGGCCTTCGTGTTCGTGAAGTTACCCAGGATCTCCTTGTCATTCCCCAGTTTCAGTGCGACCCATCCGTAGTACGGCAGGCCGATAATGGACACCGCTTGAGCCACCACAATTGCGTTGACAGCGTTTACATTTAGCAGCATCGGAATCATCGAAATGACCCACGCGATCACGATGACCAAAATGCTCAGCATTTTTACGAATTTGTCATCGAAGGAAGCGCTTTTCCCCAATCCGTCCGCCAGAAACACGCCGCCGGCGATCGAGTTGATGATGAGCGAAGAGAAAGCCGCAGCAAAAAGACCGAACCCAAACAGATAATGCGCAAATGCGCCTGCCAGCGGCTCCAGTTGCTTGGCCATGTCGGCGGGAGAAGAGGGAATAATCTTTTGCGGATGCAGGACGTTGGCGGCCACAAACAGGATCACGAGCAGGATGATCGCCATCGTCACAACGCCGGAATAGGCATCCAGCCTGGCATTGCTCAGATCCTTGATCTGGTATTTCTTCTCCTTAACCAGATATGACTGGAAAATGCTTGCATTCAAGCTGAAGAATGTGGCCATCATCGCCATGCCCAGAAAAATGGCTTGGGTCGAGGGGAACGTGGGAACCAGGCCCTTGGCAGCGCCGCCGACGGAAAATCCGGTAATGGCCAGCGTGCCGATAAAACCCAGCAGCATAAGCAAAATCACGCCGAGCACGAAATATTCAATTTTCTTGTACAAACCTTTAAATAAAATGAAGATGATCGCGAGGATGGTCATGCTGGTGCTCCAGACCGCGATGTTGCCGCCAAACATGGTGCCCAGGGAAGCGCCGGTCGCCGTGATGTTGCCGGTATGGTAGCAGATGGAGGTTACAAAGCCCATGATCCCGCCGAGAATGCCCAGCGGCACGCCGTATTTCCGGCGAATGGTTTGCCATACCGTTTCCTTGCTCACGATCGCAATCCGGGTGAACATTTCGCAATAGAAAGCCATGAAGATTCCGGAGAGCACGAGCAGCCACACCATTTTGTATTCGAACAACGCGCCGTTCATCACGGACAGGATGACGGAACCCGGGCCGATGGTGACGGATGCCAAAACGAATGCGGGCCCCAGTTTCCTCAAGGTTTCCCTGTTAAACGTAATTTTGATGTCCTTTGTGGCTTGAGGTTCGATCACAAGATCACATCCTCTTGAATGAATTTGTGAAAATTACGAAAAATCAGATTGCAGCGCTGAACTGATGGAACGTCTCCCGGATCCTGTCATCCGGAATGACGTCCAGGCCGCAATTCTGCAGCAACTGCTTCAGCTGCACGACTTCTTCTTCAAACGGCTTCGGCAGCGGCGGCCGCATGAACGGGTGCGGCACCAGCCCGCGCAGCCAGGCGGCGATTTTGTAGCGATTGTGCAGCCTTGAATAGTCCGAATACACGTACTCTTGCAATTGCATCAGCCCGCCGTTCCAGATTTTCCTGGCCGTATCAATATCCTTGTTTCTCCAGGCCTGGATATGGTCCACCATCGGTTCCATCGCGTATGACAAGGATCCGGTCAGCGTTCCGTCCAGCAGATCGTTGGCGAGAGCTTCGTGGAAGAAGACAGCGTTCGCCCCCAGGATACCCACATGTCGCTTGTAATTTCTTAATGCCCAGGCGACGGTGCGAAATCCTTCGTAGTTGTACACCATTTTCCAGCCGATGATCTGCGGGATCTCGTCCAGCATTTTGAGCGTGGCGCTGAGCGGCAGGCCGATTCCGAATTTGGGCGTGTAGGAGGCCACCGGATGGGTGATCACCGGCAAGTCCACTCCGCGCAGCACATCCTTCGCCATATCGATCCACACTTCCGGATACTTCTCGGCGTTCCATGCGCCCGTAATGTCGAGCGAACCGATCGGGGGAAGCAGGAACAGCCCGTCCACCTTCATGCTTTGCGCATCCTTCGCCTCTTCGATCGTCTCCCTGGTCGTCAGGCCGAGCACCCCCACAAAAACGGGCACTTTCCCGCCGCATTCCTCCATGGCGATTTCGAGGGTGCGCCTTTTCTCCTCCCGGCTCAGATAAAACATTTCGCCCGCTTCCGGATTGACGATGATGGCGCCGCCCGCATCCACAAATTTGGGCTGGAGAAAATACCGCAACAGCTTCCGGTACGCTTCCTCATCAATCTCGCAGCTGTTTTCCTTGTAAGGCAGGACGGTGGCCACGAACAGCCGGTCAAACGGGTGCCGGTCATTCGTAAGTCCCATGGTATCATCCTTTCCTTGAAAATTTAGTTCAAGTATAAAGGAAAGAAAAAAACGAATATGTATTCGTCACTACATAATCCGAAAATTCTTAGGTTGGAAGGTGACGCTCCCATAAAACCAAAGCCCTTTCGGCTCCCCATCGTTCGGGAAGCGAAAGGGCTGATTCGCAGGATGTTCGGTCATCACAATCCGCCGCAGCAGCCGTTGCGGTATGCAATTTCCATTTGTTTCATCGTGTTGTAATCCAGAATGATCCAAGGTTTCGGCTTGATGGAAATGACCCCGTCCCGGACCAGGTCGGAAATGAATTTGGTGACGGTGACGCGCGTGGTGCCGGAGAACCTGGCCAGTTCCTCATGCGTAAAATGGATCCGCAATTCCATCCCCCTGTCCGTCTCCACGCCAAATCGCTCGCACATGAGCCGCAGATATTTGAGAATGCGATGCGCCGCCTTGTCATTGTTTTCGTCCACGGCCCGGGTGAACAGCCTCAATTTGAAGGTGATGTCTTCTCCGAGGAGCATGAACAATTGCGGAAGCTGGCGACCGATCTCCTTGAGTTTCTCGTAGCTGATCATAAAGTTTACCCCGGGCTCAAAAACTTCCGCCGTCACGGTATGCTCTCCCCCGTCGAAGAAGGGAATGTTGCCGTACAATTCCTTGCTGCGCACGAACCATAACGTGCGCTCCTGCCCGTTCGGCAACGTTCTGTACAGCCGGACCACGCCTTTGAGCAGGAGATACAGATGCTCACCCTTGTGCCCCTCGCGAAAAATGATGTCTTTCTTCTGCAGCCTTTTCACGGTTCCGCAATGCTGAAATTTCAGCAAGAAATCGTACAGCAACTGATTTCTGCTTTGATC
>ERZ795042.1069-NODE-1069-length-18790-cov-3720.266880_pt1 | contig 18790 bp, 15 predicted proteins | sample MGYA00375126_ERZ795042 | MGnify/ENA primary metagenome ERZ795042 (study PRJEB30171, sample SAMN05518105) | compost metagenome | isolation source: Feedstock adapted compost from Newby Island compost facility, Milpitas, CA | place: USA:Newby Island compost...
GGCATGTATCCACGCTTGATCACCTGCCATATAAAATCAGCACGTTTGGCAACATCTGTATAACTCATCAGTGAAAAAGGTGTATTTTCTCCGGGATGATGGCAGCTCGTGCATCGGGTATAAATGATAGGGGCTATATCCTTATAGAAAGTTATGGATTGAGCATGAATTTTACCATATATGGATGCAATGACAAGCAAAGAAAATAGATATCTTGACATGTTTATGGGTTAGAAATCGTTGATATAACATCCAACCGGTTGTGTGCGTGTAATGGTTAACGGGATACCTTTCAAACTATTGTTCAATGCATCCTGCAGATAGTGCTGCGTGATAATCGTACGTTGCTGACCCAGGCTTACAGCCCAATTATCAATAGCGCCAGTGTATAGTAGTTTTCCTTTACGGTTTAACAAAATCACCTGCGGGGTGACGCTGGCGCCTAATACATGTGTCAGCTGCATATCGGCATCCACATATACCGGAAAGCGAATATGATATCGATTGATGAAATCCTGAATCTGCTCATCGCTGAATCCTCTACCGGGTATAATCCCTATCCATGCAATCGAATAGTTATGAAATTTTAGATACAGATCGTTCAATGGAACACTGTAATTCTGGCATAAAGGGCACTCTGGTGAAAGAAAAATAAACAATTCGAATTCATGTTTTCCCAACGCGTGTGATAGCCTAATTTCACCTCCCGATAAAGTGTGTAAGCTTAGTTGAGGTGATATAAAGACTTGTTGTGTGCTTTTAGATAGATCTTGCGCGGTTGTTCTCAGGGAGAATGATACGAAAAGCAGTGAAATGATCCATATGGATGGCCGATATCTCATATACATCTGGATAAAATTACGAAATAGTTTTGAATGTTTTCGTAAACAATTTCATAACAGAAAATCATCTAACTTTATTTGAAATTGATATGTTTTCGATATGCGTAATTATTTTTTTAATATCGTTATCATCTTATCTGTCGTTCTTTCTGGATGCAGCCATCAGCAAAATAAAACTTTATTTACATTATTGCCATCTTCTTTAACCAGTGTCTATTTTCGAAACGATCTACATGAAGATAGCCTCCATAATATTCTGGAGTATGAATATTTTTATAATGGTAGCGGTGTAGCGATCGGCGATTTGAATAACGACGGACTTCCTGATATTTATTTTACGGCCAATAGAGGAGAAAATAAATTGTACCTGAACGAGGGGCACATGCATTTCAGAGGTGTAACAAAACAGGCGGGAGTGGCAGGAAGGCCCGATGGATGGAAGACAGGTGTAACAATGGTAGATGTAAACGGTGATGGGTTGCTGGATATTTACGTTTGTTACTCGGGCAATGTGGATGGGAAATTGCGTGAAAATCAATTGTTTATCAATCTTGGCACGGATAAAGATGGGATCCCGCATTTTAAAGAAGAAGCCGCAACTTACGGACTGGCCGATTCGGGATACAGTACACAGGCTATATTTTTTGATATGGATCATGATGGGGATCTCGACTGCCTGGTGTTGAATCACAATATCAAAACATTTACCGTTCAGCAGCTCATCGAGGATAAAAATAAAATCGATCCGAATGCGGGTAATCATTTATATGAAAATGTGAACGGTCATTTTATAAATGTTACTGCCCGGGAAGGTATAATAAGCAATCCCATTGGATTTGGTTTAGGTGTAGCTGTATCTGATGTAAACAACGATGGATGGGATGATATTTATGTTTCAAATGATTACAACGAGAAGGATTATCTCTATATCAATGATGGAACAGGCAGGCATTTCCATGATGAAATTTTATCCAGGCTTGCTCACATGTCGTATTATAGCATGGGTTGTGATATAGCTGATGTGAATAATGATGGATTCCCGGATATACTTACCCTGGATATGTTACCTCCCGATAATAAAAGACAAAAACTGTTATACTATCCGGATGATAGGGCCATGCATGCATGGATGGTGCAAAACGGATTTGGAGAACAGATCATGCGAAACATGTTGCAACTCAATAATGGCGATGGTACATTCAGCGAAATAGGCCAGCTCGCCGGAGTGAGCAATACAGATTGGAGCTGGAGTCCATTGATTGCCGATTTTGATAACGATGGCTGGAAAGATATTTTTATTACAAACGGATATAAAAGAGATAATACCGACATGGATTATCAAGTTTTTAGAAATGATTATATCCTCAATCAATTGCTCAATAGAAGGAAAGTCAACAACATGGATTTACTACGAAAAATGCCTTCTACTCCGCTACACAACTACATCTTTCGAAATAACCACCATTTACAGTTTGAAGATGAAACCGAAGCATGGGGAATGAATCAACTCACTTTCTCAAACGGTGCAGCTTATGCGGATCTGGATAATGACGGGGATCTGGATCTCGTGGTAAACAATGTGGATACAACGGCTTTCATTTATCAGAATATGACCACAGAGTATCTGCATCGGCATTACCTGAATATTCGCCTGGATGGTAATTCTCCCAATCGCTTCGGTTTGGGTGCAAAGATATTTGCGTATGCAGGCAAAGCGTTGCAATATTTTGAACAGATGCCTACACGCGGATTTCAGTCGTCCGTTTCAACGCTTATCCATATCGGACTCGGAAATGTTAAGAGGCTGGACAGCATTCGGGTTATTTGGCCAGGTGGCGCTACCCAGATCTTAACAAATATATCTGCAGATCAACTGATTACGCTGCATCAGCGCGATGCAAAGGTTCGGTACATGGCTTCACAGCCCGATGAGAATCCTGTTTTTACACCGATATCACCTCCTGTTGCCTTCGTTGATGCAACATACACTTTTGATGATTTTAGTAGACAACCGCTATTATATCAATCCTTATCGAACTGCACACCTACCATGGCCGTGGCAGATATAAACCATGATGGCTTACCTGATTTATTTTTAGGAGGTGCAGAAGGCAGGCCTGCAATCATGTACCTGCAACAACATGACGGTAGTTTCATACCTGCAGATGCCGGTACATTTGCCAGAGATATACATTCCACTCATGTGGCATCTACTTTCCTGGATGCAAATGGTGATGGATATCCCGATCTCTATGTGGTTTGCGGCGGATATGGAGATTATACGTTAAACGATCCCGCCCTGCAGGATAAATTGTATATCAATGATGGACATGGGCATCTGGTATACGATAGTGCTGCATTACCTGTGATGCATGAGAGTAAGTCCTGTGTAGCTGTTGCAGATGTAAATCGAGACGGACATCCCGATTTGTTTGTGGGCGGCCGCTTCTTGCCGGGTGCTTATCCGGAAACGCCAGTTAGCTATTTGTTGATAAACGATAGCAGCGGGCATTTTCAGGATAAGACCAATGAACTATCGCCTGATTTAAGGCATATCGGTATGGTAACCGATGCGGACTGGGTCGATGTAAATCAGGATGGATGGCCCGATTTGATAGTTGTGGGGGAATGGATGCCGATTTCTATATTTATCAATCATCATGGTAAACTTGTAAATGAAACAAAACGATATTTTTCACATCTTTATTCCGGCTTATGGAATTGTTTATATGTAGGTGATATCAATCATGATGGAAGGCCCGATATTGTTGCGGGGAACTTAGGATTGAATACACAATTGCATGCAAGCGACAGCCATCCACTCCTGATGGTTTATGCCGATTTTGATCACAATGGAACCATAGATCCAATTTTATGTAATCCTGTTCAGGGTGTAAGCTATCCTTTTCCAACCCGTGATGAACTGTTGTTACAAATTCCCTCACTGAGAAAAAAATTCCCAAGTTATGCGAGTTATGCAAATGCTACCTTATCTGATATTTTTACGGCCGCTCAATTGAAACAGGCCGATACCTTATCCGTAAACACATTGAAGAGTATGTGTTTCCTGAATGAAGGTAAAAAGTTTGTCGCCGTTGATTTGCCCATACAGGCCCAGTTTTCACCCGTTTATCGGATTATTCCGGTAACCCATCATCACACGGATAATGTGGATTTATTGCTATTGGGTAATCAAACGAATATGGCTTTACGGCTCGGGCGTTGTGATGCCAGCGAAGGCATATTGCTGAAAAACGATGGCGCGGGACATTTTACTTATCTGCCGCCTTATGAATCAGGCTTGCATATTCATGGAAATATCCGATCCGCTACCTGGATAAAGATTGGTGATCAATCCGTATTGTTCATAGGTGCCAATCACATGCCTTTGCAGGCATATCAGGTGAATGAGTAACTTAAGATGATTTTTGTTGTTTTATTTTTTGCAGATAGGTTTCTAATTCTCTTCTACCCATGCTGCTGAGATTTTGTGTGGCCGTGAGTCCGCCTTTCTGTGCGGCAAGCACACCATAACGGACATCCTGAAATCCATTGATCTGATGTGCATCAGGATCGATAGATAACATCACGCCTGCTTCAACGGCCTGTGGTATCCATCGCCAATCGATATCCAATCGACGGGGATGAGCATTTAATTCAATCACAACATGATTTTCCTTACAGGCCTGAATGATGAGGTTGTGGTCAACAGGATAGCCGTTGCGCGATAACAGCAGTCGACCGGTCATATGCCCGAGAATGGTGGTAAACGGATGAGCAATGGCTTTCAGCAAGCGTTGCATGGCTTTTTCCAGTGGCATCTGCAGGGCCGAGTGTACGGATGCAATGACGATATCGAATGAGGCCAGTATTTCATCCGGATAGTCCAGCCTTCCATCGGGAAGAATATCCGCTTCAATGCCTTTAAAGATTTTAAACGGATGCAATTGTTCGTTCAGCGCATCTATTTCTTGATGTTGCGCTTTTACACGTTCTGGTGTAAGCCCATTAGCATAAAAAGCCGATTGAGAATGGTCGCAAATCACCAGATATTCGAATCCCTGTTGCATACATGCCTTTGCCATCATTTCAAGGCTATGTAAACCATCGCTCCACTGGCTATGTGCATGGATAATGCCTCTAATGTCTGTCGGTTGAATCAACTGAGGAAGTTGATGTAGTCGGGCTTTCTCAATCCAGCGCATATCGTCACGCAAACAAGGTGGTATCACCTCCAGACCTGCGGCTGTAAACAACATTTCTTCTTCGGAGTACATTCGGCTCATGACCTGTGGAAACTGTGTTTCATAGTTTTTTACAAACTCAGGTGATCCGGTATGGACAAATAACGCGGAACCCCAGCTTTCAGGAGTAGTGAATAGGATTTCCAGAGGAGGTTGTTGGGGTTGTATCAGCTGTAAGGTTTTTGTTTGTTGAAACCTGGCTTCAGGAAATACATGTCGCACTTGTTCAGGTGAGGCATCCGTCAGCATCTCCAGTCGATCAATGATTTCCAGCTGTCGGCGGTAAGCGCCTGTATAGGTCAGATGTGCTGAAGGAAACTGTTGCTTGAGTCGTTGCCATATTTTGGTTGCAAAAGGCTCAACTTCTGCATATAAAAATTTTCCTTTCTGTGAGAGATAAAAAAGGATTTCATTTTTGATACTTTCCTGTGATTTCGGTCCGAAACCCTTTTGATGCAGGAGGCGGTTTTCATGGCAGGCATAAAGCAATTCACCGATGGATTCGATGCCCATCTCTTTCCAGATAACCCGAATTTTTTTCGGTCCCAGTCCTTTGATTTGAAGCATTTCTTGCACACCGGCAGGGGTGGTGGCCAGATATTTTTGTAAGAGCGGAAATTGACCTTCCTGAATGATTTGCTGAATTTTTTTTCCTATGGCCTCTCCGATTCCTTTTATTTGCTGAATTTCTTCGGCGGTATAGGTAGCAATGGGGCGGTTTAGTTTTTCGATCTCAAAAGCTGCCAGCGCATAGGAACGAGCTTTAAAAGGATTTTCACCATGGATTTCCATGAGTTTGGAAAGCAAAATCAGCTGATCTGCAATGGTCTGGTTGTCGATCATGGTATAAAAATAAAAAAGACTTCAACAGCGTTGAAGTCTTTTTGCTCATGATGTGCACGCAAGAATCAAGGCATAACAGGCGGAACGACATTCATCCCTTCTGTGGGACCGTTAGTTCCTGTAGTTCCGTTGCCGGCTTTTTTGGGCATAGCCTGCTTTTTTCTTGCGGCTGCTTTCTTTTTGCGGGTGGCAGCCTTTTTACGGCCTGCTGCTTTCTTTTTAGCGGCTGCTTTTTTCCTTCTTCCTCCAGCAGCTTTTTTGCGCGATGCTGCTTTTTTACCTCTTGCTTTTTTGCGTGTGGCTGCTTTTTTCCTGGATGCCGCTTTTTTCTTTCCCCGTGCAGCTTTTTTCCTTACTGCAGCCTTTTTACGGGTTGCTCTTTTTTTGCGGGTAGCTGCTTTTTTCTTACTGGCGGCCTTTCTGGTCGCTCTTTTTTTTGGTCTTGCCATAACTGTGAATTTTGGGTTAGTAATGAAAAATAAAAGACTTTATGGCAAATACCACCGTTCAGGCCTGAGCTTCAGCAGAAGTGTTCACAGGGATTACTGAGACAATGGTCTTGTCGTTTTTTCCTTTTTTAAACTCCACCACACCATCAACCAGTGCGAACAAAGTAAAATCTCTTCCCAGTCCCACATTTTTACCCGGATGATATACGGTGCCACGCTGACGTACAATGATATTACCGCTTTTCACGTTTTGCCCGCCAAACACTTTGACACCCAGCCTTTTACTCTGAGAATCGCGGCCATTCTTTACACTACCTTCACCTTTTTTATGTGCCATATCGTATGAAATTAAAGTTAAGTAAAAACTACAGGATATCAAACAAATCTTTAAATAATTTCTTCGATTTTAATACAGGTTAATGCTGCGCGGAAACCTTTTTTCTTCCGAAATCCCTTTCTGCGCTTCATCTTAAAGGCAATTACTTTTTTGCCCAGCGTATGATATTGAATGGTGGCTTTAACTTTCTTACCGGTTTCTCCACTCTCCAGCTTTTCATCATTGAAAACAAGCGGAACATGATCGAATTCCAGGGTATCGCCAACTTCGCCCTGCAGGCGATTCACCAGTAATGATTGCCCGGGCGTAACTTTAAATTGCTGACCGGCTATCTGTACAATCGCAAACATAATCCAGCTAAATTTTCGCAAAGTTATTATTCATTTTTAATATGACAAAGTTTTTCCCGCACAGTATGTTGCAGTTAACGGATACATGATAGGAATATGCCGGATGGGCTGTTGGGAATTTTATACATTTGTGGCATGGCTAATTCCGGCGTGGAATGAAAAGTGTAAAATCCCTTCTTGCTGTGCCTTTCGCGGCGTATGTGCGTAACCGAATCAAAAAACAGATGCTCACGGCCGCAGCAGATCAGTTGCATTTACTCGAGCAATTATTACGCGATGCACAGCATACAGTATTTGGAAAAGCGCATCGTTTTCACGAGATCAAAGATTATAACAGCTATCGGCAAGCCGTTCCCATTCGCGATTATGAAGGCTTCAAGCCCTATATTGAAAAAATCAAGGCGGGTACGCAAAATGTGCTATGGAAGGGGCATCCCTTATATTTTGCCAAAACATCGGGTACAACCAGTGGTGTAAAATATATACCTATCAGTAAGGATTCTATTCACAATCATATTGATACGGCCCGAAATGCCTTACTGTGTTATATTGCAGAAACCGGCAATCATCGACTTACAGACGGGAAAATGATTTTTCTTTCCGGATCGCCTGCACTGGAACGTGTGGGCGGCATTCCCACCGGCAGGCTCAGTGGTATTGTCAATCATCATGTGCCGCGTTACCTGCGCACCAATCAGTTGCCCAGTTTTGAAACCAATTGTATAGAAGACTGGGAGGCAAAGCTGGATAAAATTGTAGAAGAAACCCTACATCAGCCCATGACGTTGATCAGTGGTATTCCACCCTGGATGCAGATGTATTTCGATCGCCTGCAGGCCGCAAGTGGAAAAAAGATTAAGGAACTATTTCCCGAACTTACCCTGATCGTCCATGGTGGCGTGAATTTTGAACCCTACCGTGCCCGATTGATGGAAAGCCTGGGAGAGCCGGTAGATACACTGGAGACTTATCCTGCATCGGAAGGTTTTCTCGCTTTCCAGGATCAACCCGATGCAGAAGGATTGTTGTTGAACACACACAGCGGTATTTTTTTTGAGTTTGTCCCTGCAGATGAAATCTTTCAGCCTCATCCCACGCGTCTTTCTTTAGGCGAAGTGCAAACAGGCGTCAATTATGCAGTTGTAATCACCAGCAATGCCGGCTTATGGGCTTATAACCTGGGTGATACCGTACGCTTTGTTTCCCTGAATCCTTATCGGATCGTGGTAACGGGTAGAATATCGCATTTTATTTCTGCTTTTGGTGAACATGTGATTGCCGAAGAAGTGGAGCAAAGTCTTCAGGCAGTGGCCAGCCAGCATCGGGTAAAGATTACCGAGTTTACCGTGGCTCCACGTGTACAGGTGAGTGAGGGGAGGCCCTATCATGAATGGTATATTGAGTTCGAACAAATGCCTGCCGATTTAAATCGTTTTGCAGAAGAGCTAGATGAGCAGATGCGCAAAAGAAATATTTACTACAACGATTTGATTACCGGACATATTCTCGAACGCCTGCAAATCAGGCTGGTACGCAAAAATGGATTCATTGATTATATGCGTGCAGCCGGAAAATTAGGTGGCCAGAATAAATTACCCCGGCTGAGCAATGATCGCTATCTTGCAGATGCCCTGCAAGCATATCTTATTCCTGAATAAAAGTTCAGATACATGTCATCAACATCAGCCCGACACATTGCATTACTATGCGGAGGATATTCTGGCGAATATGAAATATCGCTCCAGAGCGCCGAAACCGTAGAAAAACATTTACGGGTAAGTGGATATGAGGTATATAAAATACAGGTTACCCGTGATGGATGGGATTATGTGCATCCATCAGGACAACGCATAGCCATCGATAAAAACGATTTCTCTTTTACGCTTCATGGAAAGAAGGTTGTTTTTGACGTGGTATTTAACATGATTCATGGTACGCCGGGTGAAGATGGCCGTCTGCAGGGTTATCTGGATATGCTGGGCATCCCTTACACGGGGTGCAATGCCATTACATCTGCGGTAACATTTAACAAAGCTTTTTGTAATAAAATCGTAGCATCGTATGGTATCGTGAAGGTAGCCCGGAGTGTACATCTGATTCAAGGTCAGGCGGTGGATATGGATACATTAGCCATGCACCTTTCCTATCCCTGTTTTGTAAAACCTGCTGAGGGCGGTTCGAGTGTGGGCATCTCGAAGGTAAAATCCAGAGAAGAACTGGTCCCTGCAATAGAAAAGGCTTTTGCGGAAGATGAGCAGGTTTTGATTGAAACCTATATCAAAGGTCGTGAGCTCACCTGCGGATTATTTGCACGGTCAAATGAGGAAATCGTGGTTTTACCCATTACGGAAATCATCACCCGACGGGAGTTTTTTGATTATGTAGCCAAATACACTCCTGGAGCGGCTGATGAAATCACACCCGCCGATATACCGGTTCACCTGGCCAATCGGATACGGGATGCAGCCCGTACGCTTTACCTGAAATTGAACTGCAGGGGGCTGGTGCGCATCGATTTTATACTGGAGGATGTTACGGAAGATTTGTATTTTCTGGAAATCAATACAGTTCCCGGTCAATCGGCCAACAGCATTGTGCCCAGGCAAGTACAGGCGGCCGGGATGCAATTGAGCGATGTATATCGCGAATTAATTGAAGATTGCCTGCTGAGAAAAGCTGCAACAGAACAAGTTTAAATGGTTAAGTTCAGGCTTATGAATCCGGTTAAATGGTTATTGCAAAAATCCTTCTGGGTAAACCTATGTGCAGCCTGTGTGCTTGTTGTGCTGTTGGGTGTTTTGTTTTTCGCTTCTTTGCGGTGGATCACCCGCCATGGCGAGACGGCAACAGTGCCCGACATCATGGGTAAGCCTTATGACGAAGCCGTGCGCATACTGGAGCAAGCCCATTTTCGGGTGGTTGTGCAGGATTCGGGTTATACGGACACCCTTCCGCCATTAAGTGTATTGCGGCAAGAGCCCGAAGCCAATGCCGTGGTCAAAGTTTATCGTACGGTATATTTAACCCTGAACAAAATTGTGCCACCCATGGCGGCCATGCCCAATCTGGTGAATATGTCGTATCGTAGTGCGGTATTAACCTTACAAACTTTGAAACTGAACGTAGGTGATACCATTTATAAACCTGATATTGCCCGCAATGCTGTACTGGCACAGCTATACAACGGACAGCCCATCAAGCCCGGCACCTTGATTCCTGAAGGGAGTAGAATTACCCTCGTGTTGGGCGATGGTATCGGCAACCAGGCCAACCCCGTTCCTAATTTAATAGGGCTCACCTTCATGCAGGCGCGTGAATTGCTCAGCGCCAGCAATCTTTCCGTAGGAGTGGTTTTGTTTGATGGACCCATCACCGACACGGCATCGGCTTATGTGTACAAGCAAATCCCCCCACCTCTGAATGCCAATGGGGAGCCCAATCTCATTTATGCTGGCCAGAGCATAGATATGTGGGTTTCTCAAACACCACGCGATAGCACGGGCCAGCCGCTTCCCCAGCAATGATTCTGAAAAAACACGAGTAAATTTGTAGGTATCTCAAAAGAGGTTGCATATGGATAAGATAACGGTTGAAGAACTCAAGCAACGCATGGATGCGGGTGAAGAGCTGTATATTTTAGATGTACGCGAGCCGTATGAACATGAAGAATTTAACATTGGTGGCAAGCTTATCCCGTTGGGGGAGATTCGTGCCATGATGATAGATGAGATTGAAGACTGGAAAGATAAAGAGGTCATCGTATATTGCCGCAGTGGCAACCGCAGCGGGCAGGCCTGTCAACTGCTGGAAGCTTATGGTTTTATCCGTCCGCGCAATCTGGAGGGCGGCATTTTACGGTGGAAAGAAAAATTCGGTGGTTAAGGGTTTACATTCAGCACGGTATCCAGCCTGCCCATCCTTCCCTGATCATCCATTCCTTCAATCACAACATGATAACGGCGTGTGAAATCATTGTTGTAAAATACGATTTTAGCCGGTCCGTTCAGGCTGTCGGCCTGCAGGTCAGGATTCCAGTATAGCGTAATCCGTTGATCAGGCAAATCGTTGTTCGGATTGGATATGCCGTAATCAGGTGAATAAAATTGTTTTACCAGCGTATAACCCACTTTTTTATCCCGGGCTAAACCACCGGTTGACGAAGCCCCGCTTCCTTTTTTCGTATAGACCGCAATAGCGCCATTGGCACCGTTGAATCCGCCCATGAACGGCGGACGGAACACCTTCACCAGTGCAATATCGTTCACATTGATGCTGCTTAAAGTTTGTGCATCCACAGGCATCTCGTCCAGATAAAGTGCAGGCCTTCCACCGCGCCAGGTAATAACTGGATCATTGAGGTCGCCCGTAATACTCAATCCAGCCACACGCCCCTGCAGGTACTGGAAAATATTGGTATAGGCAGGGTGTTCGTTGGTCAGGTCAAAACTTACGGCATCGCCTCCTCGAAACATGCCGCTGGTATATTGTTCATCCAGTTGCTGTGCGGCGGATTTCTTTTCGCCGGTAATGGTTACGGATTGTAATAATATGCTGCGGCTGGTGATCATCCGGTTAATGCGATTTCGTTCACTGGCAGCGGTTAAAAACTCAATCAATTGTTGTTTATCACGAATCACGGGTGGGTATAATGGGCTCTCCAGCGGAATCTGTGCCAGATTATCTGTAAATGATCCGCTGAGATGGATGTTCTGGCTGGAAAACTGGTCTTTACCGGTTTGCCCTTGAAAAAACACCTGAGCCGTGTCGTGGAACTTGAGACCGCTTACCATAAATTCACCCAGTCTATTGACCGGTGCACTTACAAAAAAAGTCTGGGTATCGGCTGGTGCACGAATAATCATATTCACCGAGCCTCCACTCATCGCATAAGCCTGTCCTTTGATGACCAGATTGGCATTCTCTGCCGGGTAGCGGATGTTGGGAAATTGGTTTTGTAAAATTTTTTCCCATACAAATCTGCGCCAGCCATGTGTAAGCATCACCAGGTCGAGTGCTTTCAATGTGGTTGTATCGGTGTTGCGGAAATACCATCCTGGATGATAGATATAGCCTTTTATATCAGCACTGAGCAGGGTGTAAGAGAGTATATTATTTTCATCTGGAAATGCAATCAAGGCATCGGCGTCGGTGATGGAAATAGAAAAATGTCCGTTTACGGCATCGGGTGCACTCAGATGCCAGAGGTTGAGCGCACGTGGACGATTACGAAGCTCATCGGTGCTAAGTTTCAGATGAAGCTGATCGGGTTGTCGGATAAACACCAGTCGTTCTGCCAGCGGCCGGGCTGTAGTGTCGAAAACCGTGATATGCAAAATGCCCGAAGGTAGCCGCTCTGTGGGAATCATGCCACCGGAGAGGCCTTCATCGAAATTGATATCGGCCATGAATACCGGTACTTCCTCCATCTGCGCTACAATCTTCAGGTGATTGTATCGTTCCTTATGCATATCACTTCGCGACACGTTAAAAAATATTCGGGTGGGTACGGTATAGGTATTCAGCACATGCAGCACGATTCCTTCCGGTAAGGCTCTGGGAAGGGCGAATGATTGTACGGCTCCGTTGCTCTGGGTGAAAACGGCCCGATACAACCGGCCAGGCTGTGGCGTGAAGGTAAAACTGCCCATGCCATCATGAACAGTATGAATGATAGCCACCTGATGTCCCTGATCGTCAATAACCTTGCCTTCTACATCAACAGGTAAACCATGTTCATCGACTGCAGCGAAAGCCACCACAGAAGATAAGCCAGTGACCAGATCACCGCCTTCCGGCAAAAACTTAACGCTGTAATGCAATTCCGACGAAGCGCTTACCCGGGATGCCTGTTGCACCAGCGAATCGGGGATTGTTTGTCCACGGGCCAGTGCAGGGAAAATGCGAATGTCTTTATGAAATAAAAATGCATGATCGAAATTCAGCATCCACGCCGTATAAGCCCGAATGCGATAAGTGCCGGGCGGCGTTTGATCAGATAATTCAAAATCACCGGCAGCACCTCCGTGCTCGATAGGCAGGATATCGCGCTTCAGGATTTCACCACGAGCATTGATGAGCTCTACATATAAGTTCGTGCTGAGCGGCGTGGGGATACGGTTTAATGTCACATAAGCTTTAAACCAGATGGTTTCACCTGCAGCATAATAATCCTTATCGAATTGCAGATACACTTTTTCCTGTGGGTATTGCTGGTGAAATTGGTGCAGGGCCTGTAGAATCCGTTCACCCAGCGGATCTTCTGATATAAATGATAAAGCACCCAGCACAAGTACCATGCATATACCCAGCACAAAGATTTTTTTCATGAGTTCAACGCGTTTAATACCGGTCAGCAATCATCAGCAGAAGTGCCGATAAAATTAAGGGATTTACAGGGAAAGATAATGTACGCCGGGCTCATATTCACATTGCAGGGCCTGTACAATCTGTTGAAATTGTTCGGGTTGATGTTCAAAATCGGCTTCCGATACATCAATCATCAGCGTAGGCAGTGTTTGCTGGCGGATGAATTGTACGTACATCTCCTGAATCCTGAACAGGTATTCGTCGGAGATGTGTTGTTCATAGCTGCGGTTTCGTTTTCGGATGTTTTGTTGCAAGCGAGCAACGGGTGCATAAAGAAAAATCAACAAATCGGGCTGCGGTACCTGGGTATGAATGATGTCGAACAGGCGATGAAAGAGATGATATTCATCGTCCGACAGGTTAATGCGTGCAAACAACAGAGATTTTACCAGCAGGTAATCGCTGATGAGTAAATCGGTAAACAGATCGGGTCTGGAAAACATGTTTTTCATTTGCTGATAGCGTTCGGCAAGAAAAAAAAGCTCCAGCGGAAAGGCATACTGTCGCGGATTTTCATAAAATCGGGGAAGAAAGGGATTATCTGCAAATTGTTCCAGCATCAATCTTGCATGCAGATGGTCGCCCAGCATTTTTGCCAGTGTGGTTTTCCCTGCCCCGATATTTCCTTCAATGGTGATAAAACGATAAATCATATTTGCTGACTGATCAAAGCGAATGGCAAGTTCAGGATAATACGGAAAGAAATCAATAACTATGTTTCAGGAAGTGGGAATGAGAGCAGGTGTTTCGGAAGGACTGACCCGGGTATGCGGCATCCAGTATCGCACGGCTGAGGCGTCAGAACAGGCATGGAATAATTCGATGATAGATTTTTTATAAACCGGATGCACATAATGAGGTATCAGTTCGACCAGCGGTACCAGTACAAATTTTCTTACCGTGATACGTGGGTGAGGCAAGATGAGTCGATCGGATTGATATACCAGTCTGTCATAAAAAATCAGGTCGATATCCATAACCCGGGGCTCCCATATTCGCGTGCGTATTCTACCCAGCTCAGCTTCTATGCGCAGGGCCTGGTCGAGTACCTGTTCGGGCAACAAACCGCTTTGTACCCGCAATGCCTGGTTCAAATAATCGGGCTGTTGATCACCACCCCAGCAAGCCGTTTCATAAATGGCCGAAACCTCAATGATTTCACCTATGTGATTCTGGATAGCGGCCGTAGCTTTTTGCAGGTAAGCATACCGGTCGCCCAGATTACCGCCCAGCAATAAAATTATATCGCTCATGGATAAGTTGCTCATCAAAAGTAAGAATAAACCTTATTTTTGAAATGTTTTTCTGCTCCCTGTATGCCAGGGCATAGAAGCTAAGTTTGCAACATTTTTTCACATCGTTTTTTTAAAATAGGTACACCACATGAAACGTTTCCTGACCAGTTTTCTGGCTTCATTGTTGGCGCTGATTGTATTTTTCCTGCTTTGTTTTTTTCTGCTTATGGGTATTGTAGGTGGCCTTACCATGACTACCAAAAAAGTTTCGGTAGAATCAGGGTCATGGCTGGTGATGGATCTGAGTAAGCCTTTACTGGAACAGGAACAGCAAAATCCCCTTCGTGCCATTGCAGGTGGCGGACAGGTTACTGTCATGGGCTTGCATAATGTGGTTACGGCTATTCATCGGGCGGCCAATGATCGTCGAATCGCCGGTATTTATCTGAAATTAGGTGAAACGCGCAACGGATTGGCTACAGCCGAAGAAATTCGCAATGCATTAATCGATTTTAAACGTCAAAGCCATAAACCCCTGCTTGCGTATGGCGATATAGCCTCGCAGCAAGCTTACTACATAGCTTCTGTAGCCGATAGTATATTCTTAAATCCAAGGGGTATCTTCGAGTTCAGGGGATTTGCCGTTCGCCTTGCGTTTTTAAAAGGGCTACTCGATAAGCTGGAAATCAAGCCCCAGGTTTTTTATGATGGGAAATATAAAAGCGCTACCGAAACTTTTCGACTTACCCGGATGAGTGATGCCAATCGGATACAGACCAGTGCATTTTTGCAGGATTTTTACCGGCATTTTTTGGATGGCATAGCGCTGGCGCGAAATCTCGATACGGCTGCCCTCGCGCAATATGCTGCGCAGGGCATGGTTCAGCAGCCCGCCGATGCTGTGCGGCTGCACCTGATTGATGGTTTAAAATACGACGACCAGATGCAGGAGACACTCAAACGTATGTCGCAGCTTGGTGAGGATGAAAAACTGCATACCATCTCCATGAGCAATTACTGGAAAGCTATTGCCGATAGCGTGCATGGTCAGGGAGCAGGCCAGCCTTCTATTGCATTGATTTATGCTCAGGGCACCATCATCGATGGTAGTGCCGAAAATCAACCCGGAGATAATGTCATCGCTTCAGATGATTATGTGAAATGGATTCGTGAACTACGAAAAGATGATCGGGTAAAAGCTATCGTATTCCGGGTTAATTCTCCCGGAGGAAGCGCACTGGCTGCGGAGAAAATCTGGAGAGAACTGTATCTGGCACGCAAACAGAAGCCGGTGATCGTGTCGATGGGCGACTACGCAGCATCGGGTGGATATTATATTTCCTGCATGGCCGACAGCATTTTCATTCAACCCAATACACTAACGGGCTCCATCGGGGTGTTTACCATCATCCCGGACCTGCACGATTTTTTCCAGCATAAATTAGGCATTAGCTTCGATGGTGTGAAAACGGCTCCCTTTGCCGATATGGGTAGTATAGATCAACCGCTCACCGATGCAGAGAAAAAATGGATGCAAAACCAGGTCGACACGGTGTATGCCACCTTTTGCCAGCGGGTGGCGCAGGGCAGGCATATGCCATTAGCACTGGTCGATAGCCTGGCACAGGGGCGCGTGTGGAGCGGTTTTTCAGCCATACAGAATGGACTGGCCGATCGGTTTGGTGGACTTGACGATGCCCTGCAATGTGCCGCGCGTATGGCTCACCTGAAAACCTACCGCCTCGAGGAATATCCACCATTAAAAAATCCTATTCAAAAAATTATTGAGAGCTTTGATGATCAACTCACTACAAGTCGACTCAAAGCTACATTGGGCAACTATTACCCGTTATGGCAACAGTGGAATGATCTGAAATCGACCATGGGTACACCGCAGGCTCGACTTCCTTTCTGGATCATTTTGCGTTGATTTAACGAACGTATTCCTGAGGGTAGGGAAGCGTTTCTTAAGTTTGCATCGTTTTTTGCAATATGAAACAATCATACAGTCAATTCAGGGCTATGTTGGCCGTGGCGCGCGCCAGTTTCATGGCCATTCTCAAAAGCCCCTCAGCCGTAGTGTTTAGCATAGCTTTTCCCCTGGCTTTCATTCTGGTGTTTGGATTTATAGGCCAGAATGAAGTTTTATTGAAGGTTGGGTTTATGCCGGGTACCGATATCCATAGTCCTATCTACCAGGCCCTGCTGCAGGTGCCTTCCCTGAAGGTTGTGCAGGAGCCGCAACAGCAATTGCTGGCCGATTTACAGAAAGGACGCATCGATGGTATCCTGGAAATCGACCGCACGGGAAATACGCATACCGATCCGACGACTCCCTATCGTGTCCATTTATTATTCTCGACTTCCAGTGCCGGCACTGCACCCGTACTGGAAGGAATGGTCAACCAGGTTATCTACCGACTTGATTCATCAATGTTTCCACATCGGCCATCCATAGCTGAACTGCAGGTAAAGCAACTTCCGGGTAGAAAATACAAGCCCATTGATTTCATTCTGCCGGGCATGCTGGGCTTTGCTTTGCTGAGTGCGGGAATTTTCGGTACGGCTTTCGTGTTTTTTAATCTCAGGCAAACGCTTGTGCTCAAACGTTTTTTTGCCACACCTATTAAGAAGGGTTATATCGTTCTGGGTGAAGCGCTCGCAAGGGTCGTTTTTCAGTTACTGAATGCCATCATTATCATTAGCCTGGGCTACTTTGTATTTGGATTTACCCTGTATCATGGATGGGTTACCGTCTTAGAAATGTTGTTTTTGTCGTTCATCGGATTGGTAGTGTTCATGGGATTTGGTTTTATCATCAGCAGCATTGCCCGCAGCGAGAGCAGCATTCCGCCGCTGGCCAATATTGTAACCTTACCCCAGTTTTTGCTGGCGGGAACGTTTTTCCCGATCGATGTATTGCCGGGCTGGTTGCAGCCTGTTTGTAGAATAATGCCGTTGAATTACCTGAATACCGCTCTTCGCAATGTCGCTTTTGAAGGAGCTTCTCTTCAACAGATTGCGGGGCCTTTGATAGGCATTTGCATCTGGGGTATACTCATTTATGCCATTACTTTTCGTGTTTTTCGTTGGGATTGAATATTTGTACAATGATGCGCTGGCTCAGGTTTCTTCTCATCATGTTTATTGGTCTTTTAGCATTCGTGTTTCTGTTTTCTTTGTTTTTGCCTTCTGTAGGCCATACGGAGCGGGCCGGTGTCATTGATGCGCCATTGGATACGGTAATGAGCAGGCTGACGGATGTGCATTTGCTTGCGCGCTGGATGCAGGGCTGGTCAACCGATTCTGTGGATCGAAACCTGGAGTTTCAATTTATTGAAGATACATCCGACCAACAGGCATGTTTCAGCTGGTATCATCGTGGGCTTACCCATCGTAGCGGCAGCTTCTGCATTACGCGTATATCCCATAATCGGCAGGTGGATTACCGGATGGATATGCCCGGGTTGCCCTTCATTACCGGGCATTTTGTTGTTGCCCCGGCACTGGATAATACGCATACCTGGATTAAATGGACGATGGATATGCAACTGGGCTGGTGGCCCTGGTGGAAATATTATGGCGTGATGCTCGACAGGTTGGTAGGACCGGGTATGGAACATGCACTGGGAAGCTTGAAAGCCGATTGTGAGCAGGCCGATACCCTGGGTTATCAGATTCATCGAATTCCGCTGCCTTTTCATACCATTCTGGTAATTGCTGATACCATTCTGGCCTCAAAAAAATATCAGGCCCTGCAGCAGGCCAATCAATTGCTGGAGAAGCAGATGCAGGAATTGGGGTTATCTCAACAGGCAGCCCTGATTGCCCAGTATTTACCCCTCCACGATTCGATGCAGGAAATGCATGTGGGCATTCCCGTAATATTGCCTGCCCAAGCCGATATGAAGCGGATGGAAGATCGGCTACCAGCGAAGTTCCATTTGCTCACCATGCCCGAAGGTGGATTTGTACTGGTTGCCACGATGCAGGGCCCCGCCAGCAAGATTCCCGGAGCATATCGCGCATTGCAACACTACTTGCAGAAACAACATCTTCAATCGCCCGCAGGCCCGTGGGAACAATATCCAGACAATTTACCGGTGAGCGATACCTCGCATTTG
>ERZ795042.1071-NODE-1071-length-18783-cov-23.323633_pt1 | contig 18783 bp, 21 predicted proteins | sample MGYA00375126_ERZ795042 | MGnify/ENA primary metagenome ERZ795042 (study PRJEB30171, sample SAMN05518105) | compost metagenome | isolation source: Feedstock adapted compost from Newby Island compost facility, Milpitas, CA | place: USA:Newby Island compost...
GTGAACTGGGTCTCCGTCGTGCTCATCGCCGCCATCGCCTGGTTCACCTGGCGAGCGTACCGGAACGGGCTCGTGCGGGAGCTCGTGATGCTCGCCGCCGTACTCTTCGCGATCCCGGTCGCCGGCGTCCTGTACGACGACATGGCGCCGAAGGTCGAGCCGATCGTCGCGAACGGCGTCCTCGCCGCGCTCATCTCCTTCCTCGCCATCATGGTCGGAGTGGTGGTCGGCGGCTACGTCGCCGCCTTCTCCCTCCGGCAGACCGTCGAGATGCTCAACCTCGGCGCAGCCGACCGCCTCGCCGGCGGGCTCTTCGGCTTCCTGAAGGGGCTCCTCCTCTGCCAGGCAATCCTCATCGCGCTCGTGATGTTCCCGAACCCCGACCTTCGCGCCGAGATCGAGAGCTCGCCGGTGGCGCGCGGCCTCCTCCGCGGGGCGCCGCTCGCGTTGCGAATCCTGCCCGACCCGTTCGAGGAGCGGGTGAGCGAGTTCCTCGACCCGCCCGCCGCTGCGGACGATGCCGCCGCGGGAGCGCTCGCACCGGGCGCCGGATGTACGATGGTGCCGTGCCCGTCGTGGAGGCCATCGGCCTGACGAAGCGGTTCCCGGGCGTGACCGCGCTGGACGACGTCTCGTTCGCGGTCGAGCCGGGGATCATCGGCCTCGTGGGGGCGAACGGCGCCGGCAAGAGCACGCTCATCAAGGTGCTGCTCGGCCTCCTGGAGCCGACGAACGGCGAGGCGGTCGTGCTCGGTCACCAGGTGCGGCGGGAGGGTGTCCGCGTGCGGGCGCTCGTCGGCTACGTCCCGGAGCACGATTGCCTGCCGGGCGACCTCCCTGCCGTCGACTTCATCACCCACCTGGCCGAGGTGTCCGGCCTCCCTCGGAGCGCGGCGCGGGAGCGAACGGCGGACGTCCTCCGCCATGTCGGGCTCTTCGAAGAGCGGTACCGTCCGCTCGGGCAGTACTCGACGGGCATGAAGCAGCGCGCGAAGCTCGCCCAGGCCCTCGTCCATGACCCTCGCTTGATCTTCCTCGACGAGCCGACGAACGGCCTCGACCCGCAGGGACGGGATGAGATGCTGCAGCTCATCGAGCGGACAGGACGGGAGTTCGGGATCTCGATGATCTTCGCGTCGCACCTGCTCGGGGAGCTGCAGCGCGTGTGCGACTACCTCCTCGTGCTCGACGGCGGCCGGCTCGTGCGCGCGGGCCCCATGGCTTCGTTCGTCGAGGCGACGGGCTCGATGCTCGTGGAAGTGGACGGAGAGGCGGCCGCGATGGTCGAAGCCCTCCGTGCCCGGGGCATCGCCGCCGAGCGCACGGGGACGGCGACGCTCGTCGCGCGGGCGGATGACGGTGCGACGCTCGACGCCATCCGGGATCTCGCCGCCGAGCTGGAGCTCGGCCTCGTTCGGCTCGAGCCGCTGCGGGGAACGCTCGAGGACCTCTTCCGACCCGAACCTGCCGCGGAGGTCGTCGGTGGCAGCTGAGGGGTCGATCTTCGACCTCGGCTACGCGCGGTACGAGGGCGCCCGCCTCGGCCGCCCCGCCGCCCTCCGGGCGCTCTTCGCCTACAGCGTCCGCGCGGCCTTCGGCCTCGGCCGAGGCATCGGCGCCAAGATCGGGCCGATGGGGCTCACGCTCGTCGTCGCCGTCCCGGCGCTCATCCAGATCGCGGTGAGCGGGCTCTTCCGCGGAGAGGCCGAGGTCATCCGCGCCGAGGACTACTACTCGTACGTCCGCACCATCCTCGCGGTCTTCGTGGCGGTCGTTGCCCCGGACCTCCTGATGCGGGACGTGCGCTCGAACACGATCGTCCTCTACTTCGCCCGACCCCTCGAGCGGACGGACTACGCGCTCGTGAAACTCGGGACGCTGGCGACCTGTCTGCTCTTCCTCACGATCGGCCCTCAGCTCCTCCTGTTCATCGGCAACGCGCTCGCCTCCCCCTCGATCGGCGACTTCCTGCGGGAGGAGTGGGACCAGCTCTTCCCCATCATCGTCAGCGCCTGCGTGACGGCGCTCGTCCTCGCCGGCGTCGGAGGGGCGATCGCCGTCCAGACGACTCGGCGGGTGTTCGCGGCGGTCGGGATCCTCGCGTTCTTCCTCCTCGCCGCCACCTTCGCCGTCGTGATTGCGGAGACGGTCGACGCGGAAGGCGCCGACTACGCCCTCCTGGCGAGCCCCTTCCACCTCATGAGCGGGGCGACGACGTGGATCTTCCGCGCCCAGCCTGAGGGCGAGATCGCGCGCGCCGCTCTCCCGGGCTCGCTCTACTTCGCCGCCGCCCTCCTCTGGGCCGCCGCCGGCGCGGCGATCGTCCTCCGTCGCTTCCGGAGTCTGAAGGTATGAGCGGGGCGTCCCAGCCGACGATCGTCGCGCGGAACGTCTCCCGCTGGTTCGGGAACGTCGTCGCCGTGAACGACGTGAGTTTCGAAGCGTATCCGGGGATCACCGGCCTGCTCGGCCCGAACGGCGCCGGGAAGACGACGCTCCTCCACATGCTCGCCGGGTTCCTCCGGCCGTCGGCGGGCACCATCACCATTCTCGGGGAGCCGGTCTGGCAGAATCCACGGCTCTACCGACGGATCGGCATCGTTCCCGAACGTGAGTCCGTGTACCCGTTCCTCACCGGCTGGGAGTTCGTGCGGGCGAGCGCGGCGCTCTTCGGGGTCGAGGACGTAGAAGAGCGATCGCAGCGGGCGATCCAGCTCGTGGGAATGGAGCAGGCGGCCAGACGGCCCATCGGGACGTACTCGAAGGGGATGCGGCAGCGGATCAAGGTGGCGGCGGCTCTCGTCCACGACCCGGAGGTCCTCATCCTCGACGAGCCGTTCAACGGGACGGACCCGCGCCAGCGGCTGCAGCTGATGGAGCTGTTCCGGTCGATGGCGGCAGCGGGCCGGACGATCGTCGTGTCCTCCCACATCCTCGAGGAGGTCGAGCGCCTCGCCGACCGAGTGCTCGTCATCTACGCCGGGCGGCTCGCGGCGGCGGGCGAGTTCCGCGCCCTGCGCCGGATGATGACCGACCGGCCCCACACCTTCACGGTCCGCTCCAGCGACGACCGAGCCCTCGCCGCGGCGCTCATCCTCCAGCCGTTCGTCCGGGGCGTGGAGTTCGCCGACGGCTGCCTCGAGGTGCGGACGACGGAGTTCGGCGCCTTCACCCGAGCCCTGCCCCGCCTCGCGCGGGAGCGGCGCATCCGCCTCACGGAGGTGCGGCCCGCCGACGAGACCCTGGAGAGCGTCTTCGCGTACCTGGTGAACCGATGAACGACTGGTTCGGCACCCTCTTCGTCCTCTCGCTCCGCCACGTGCTCGGCCAGCGGCGGGTGCTCCTCGTGCTCCTCCTGGCGCTCGTCCCCATCGCAGCGGCGGGGATCTTCTTCGGTTGGGGGCGCCGCGACCCGGCCGACTGGACCGCGAACGTGCTCGGGAACGGCGTGGTCATCAGCGCCGTCGTCCCCTTGGCGACGCTGCTGCTCGGCACCGCGGTCTTCGGGAGCGAGATTGAGGACGGAACGCTCGTGTACCTCCTCTCGAAGCCGCTGCCTCGCTGGGGGATCGTCCTCGCGAAGGCGCTTGCGGCGTTCTTCCCCATCGCGCTCCTGCTTTCGCTCTCGAGCCTGCTCAGCGGCCTCCTCGCCACCTGGGAGGAGCCGCTCATCCGCGTCACGCTCGCGCTCGCGGCGAGTGCGATGGTTGCGGCGGCTGGGTACGTCGCGGTCTTCGTCGCGCTCAGCCTCGTCACCTCGCGGGCGATGATCGTCGGTCTCGCCTACGCCTTCATCTGGGAGGGCGCGGTCACCTCGTTCCTCAGCGGCGCCCAGTACCTGAGCGTGCGGCAGTACGCGCTCGGGGTGTTCGACGCGCTCGCAGGGCTGCCGGACCGGACGTTCGACGAGGCCCTCCCGAGCGCCCCGCTCCTCGCGGCGGCCGTCATCGCGGGCGCGCTCCTCCTCGCGACACGGCGGCTCGAGCGCTGGGAAGTGAAGGGGGGCGAGTAGCTCAGACGGGACGCTTCCCGACGCGGGCGCCGAGGTCGCGAAGCCGGTGACGGTACTCGGCGAGGGTGAGCGGCGGAAGGCCGTTCTCACGCAGCTCGCGTGCCACGTCCCGGCGCCGGGGGTCGTACCGCCGTCGCTCGAGGGTTCGGAGCTCGTCGGCTGCCCGCCGGAAGTACTCCTCGAGGTGCCGCGAGACCGATTCGAGCCGCGCCACCATCCGTTGACGGTCCTCTTCGACCTTCCCCGGCTCGCCGCCGCCGAGGTGGGCGACGAACTGCTCGAACTCCTCGTCGGTCATCTCCGCCGCCGCCCGGCTGAGCTGCTCCCGCAGCGCCGCCAGCCGCTGTTCGGCCCGCCGCTCGGACGGGACGACTCGAACCGAACCGAGCAGCCCGGCCTCGAGCGCGAGCGCCTGCTCGGTGAGGTGTTCGATGCGGCGCAGGTACTCGTTCAGGCGGGAGACGTGCACGAGGTACGCGTCGTAGGGAGAGGCGAGACGCCAGATCAGGCTGCGTAAGGCCGCCATCGTTCCCTCCTCAGGAGGGTTCGCCCCCGCCCCGGAGGAAGTCCTCGACGTCGCGCAGGATATCGTCGGCAGAGGGGAGGTCGGAACCCCCTTCCTTCGGCCCCACCTCCTCGTCGTCGCCGAAGTGCTCCTCGAGCGAGCGGACGTAGCCGGCGATCTGGTCGTCCTCACGAGAAGCTTCGTCGACCCGCGCGATGAAGCGGTCGGCAGCGTCGCGGAGGAGCGAGGCCTTCGTGTCGAGCCCCGTGATCTCCGCGAACGCTTCGAGGAGCGCCATCGTCGCAGGCGGGTTCTCGGGCACGTTCAGGTAGTGGGGCACGCCCGCAGCGAGGGAGATGAGCGGGGCGCCGCGACGGCGCAGCGCGTCGTGGATGACGCCCACGATGCCGGTCGGGCCCTGGTAGAGCGAGCGCCCGAGCCCGAACCGCTGGCAGAGGCGTGGGTCGGCGGAGGAGCCGCTGACCGGAATCGGGCGGGTGTGCGGAGTCGCCGCTGGCCGCGCCACGAACGTGCAGACGAGGGCCGGGCCGTACGCCGCAATCGCGTCGGCCATCCGCTCGCCGAAGGTGCGCCAGCGCAGGTTCGGCTCGATGCCGATGACGACGATGAGGTCGTGCTCCGCATGGGGAAGGCGAACGGCGAACGCCTCGTTCTTCGGCCACTCGATGACGCGGAGCCCGGCTTCGTCCAGGCGCACGGTGGGGCGCGTCTCGGTGAAGACGTAGTACTCCTCCGGATCGACCGAGAGGAAAGGTTCGCCGCCGTACACCTCCACGAGATGCCGAGCGGCGTCGACGGTTACCGTGCCGGTATCACTCCAGCCTTCGAACGCGATGACGACGTACGGTGAGCGGAGACCCTCGACGTTCCTGACGTTGAACCCATCCACCTCGCCCATTGTAGGGAGCGGGGCGCTTCACGCACCCTGGACCGACGCGGACGCGGCACCCACCCGCAGGTGGGCCGGGCGCCAGTACATCGGCCCTCCCTTGCCGCCCCGCCGCAGCATGATGACCTCCGCCATGATGGAGACGGCGATCTCCTCCGGGGTCTCCGCGCCGATGTCGAGCCCGATTGGGGTGCGCACGCGTGCGAGCTCCTCGAGGGGGAACCCGTCCTGGAGGAGGTGCTCCAGCACCGCGCTCGTGCGGCGCTTCGACCCGATCATCCCCACGTACGCCGCGCCGCGGCCGACGACGTGCCGGAGGGAGAGTTCGTCGTGCTTGTGGCCGCGCGTGACGAGCACCACGTACGTGTTCGGACCGATTGGGTACCGGTCGAGCGCCTCGTCGTACGGCGCGCAGATGACCTCGTCCGCCTCGGGGATGAGCTGGGGGTCGGCGAACTCCTCCCGGTCGTCGATGACCGCGACGTGGAAGTCGAGGAAGTCGGCGAGCTTCGCGAGCGCCCGCCCGATGTGGCCCGCCCCGACGATGAGGAAGGTGGGCTTCCGCTCCACCACCTCGACGTAGATGCAGGTCGCGCCGGGGATCGTCCGCCGGGAGAGCTCGCCGTCGCCGACGTAGACGGACTCGGCGGCGTGGCGCTCGAACGCGTCGGGGGCGTAGGCGGCCACGAGCTCGTCGAGGGAAGGGTCTCCGAGGCTGCCGAGCCGCTCGCCGCTCCGCGAGACGACCAAGCGCGCGCCGGGGACGAGCTCCGCCCGCGGCCCGGGTTCGATGAGCACGGCGACGAGCACCGGCTCGCCGCCCTCGGCCGCCTCGACGATCCGTCGTGTCAGCTCCAGCATATCGGTCAGTCTACCTGATCCGGTCGGGCGGGTAGGGACGAGCAGGGATAGGATGTAGGGAGGTGCCGCCGCTCGTACGGCGGTCGGATCGGGGGAACGAACGATGGGAGTGCTCGCCGAACGGGACCCGGAAGTCGCGGCCATCATCGCCGCGGAGGAGCGCCGCCAGGTGGAGACGCTCGAGATGATCGCGAGCGAGAACTACGCGTCGGCAGCGGTGCTCGAGGCCACGGGGTCGGTCTTCACGAACAAGTACGCCGAAGGTTATCCGGGCAAGCGGTACTACGCGGGGAACGTGCACGCCGACGAGCTCGAGCGGCTCGCGATCGAGCGCGCGAAGCAGCTGTTCGGCGCGGAGCACGCGAACGTGCAGCCGACGAGCGGCGCCGAGGCGAACATGGCCGCGTACTTCGCCTTCGCCGAGCCGGGCGACGTCATCATGGGGCTCGAGCTGAGCCAGGGCGGCCACCTGACGCACGGCTCGCCGGTCAACTTCTCCGGGAAGCTGTACCGGTTCGTCCCCTACCGCGTGGACCGGGAGACAGAGGTGCTGGACATGGGGGAGGTCGCCCGCCTCGCCCGCGAGCACCGGCCGAAGATCATCGTGGCGGGGTACACCGCATACCCCCGCACGATCGACTTCGCGGCCTTCGCCGAGATCGCCCGCGAGGTCGGGGCGTACCTGATGGTGGACATGTCGCACATCGCCGGCCTCATCGCCGGCGGGGTCCACCCGAATCCGGTCCCGTTCGCGGACGTGATTACGTCGACCACGCACAAGACCCTGCGGGGCCCGCGCGGGGCGATGGCCCTCTCGAAGGCGGAGCACGCCGAGCGGCTCGACAAGGCCGTGTTCCCCGGGACCCAGGGCGGCCCTCACCTCCACAGCATCGCCGCGAAGGCGGTCGCCTTCGGCGAGGCGATGCGACCGGAGTTCAAGGAGTACGCCCGGAGGGTCGTCGAGAACGCCAAGGTCCTGGCCGAGGAGCTCCAGCGCGGCGGCCTGCGGCTCGTGTCCGGGGGCACGGACACCCACCTCATCCTCGTCGACTGCACCTCGAAGGGGATCAGCGGCTTGAAGGCGCAGAACGCGCTCCAGGGAGCGGGGATCATCACGAACCGGAACACGATCCCATACGACCCGCGCCCGCCGTACGTGGGCAGCGGGCTGCGGCTGGGGACGCCGGCGCTCACCTCGCGCGGCATGGGTCCGGAGGAGATGCGCCAGGTCGCGCGCTGGATCCTCGAGGTCCTGAACGACCCCGACGGCGAGGGGGTGCGGGAGCGGGTGCGGCAGCAGGTGGCGGAGTTCGCCCGTGCCTACCCCGTGCCGGGGATCACCGACCGCTCCGGCGCGGTGCCCGCGTCCGCCTGATTCGACCCTCCGCTCGGCGCCATGCCAAACGCGCATTGAGCCGAACTGGGCGCGATGTTAGGCTGGCTGGTTAGACCGGGGGTCGGCTCGTGCCTGACACGGGCAATCCCATCGCCCCGGTTAGGCTGAGGGAGGAATGCGAGAGTACGAAGTCACGGTCATCTTCGACCTCGAGCTCTCCGAGCGAGAGGGGAAAGACGCGGGAGTCCAACGTCTCCAGCAGCACGTGGCGAACGTCGGCGGCCGGGTGACGGCCGTCGACCACTGGGGGAAGCGGCGGCTCGCGTACCCGATCCGGCACAAGATCGATGGCGACTACGTGATCGCGCGGGTCGAGCTTGAGCCGGACAAGGTGCGCCCGCTGGAGCATCTCCTGCGGATCGACGAGCAGGTGTACCGCTTCCTGGTGGTGCGCGCCGAGGAGCTCCCGCCGCTCACGCCGTCCGCACCGGCGGAGGCGGAGCGTGCGGCTGAGCCGGCGGCCGAGGCGACGGTGGCGAGCGGCGACGGGGCGGGCGAAGGGGCGATGGCGGACGCCGAAGAGGCTCCCTCCGAGTCGGCAGGGGAGTCGACACCGTCCGAGGCTGACGACCCGGGCGGCACGACCTCCGAGGAGGCGGAGGACACCGAAGTCACGGCCTAGGAGGGAGCCGCATGGCAGGGCTGAACAAGATCATGCTCATCGGAAACGTCGGGCGGGACGCCGAGCTCCGGTACACGCCGACCGGGACAGCGGTGGGGCAGTTCAGCCTCGCCGTCAACAGCCGCCGCCGCGGGCCCACCGGAGAATGGGAAGAGGAGACGGAGTGGTTCAACGTCGTCCTCTTCGGCGACCAAGCGGAGCGGCTCGTCCAATGGATCACGAAGGGCCGCCAGCTGTACGTCGAGGGCCGGCTGCGCACCCGCTCCTGGGAGGACCAGGAGGGGCAGCGGCGGTACCGCACCGAGGTGCTCGCGCAGAACATCCAGCTCCTCGGACGCGCCTCTGACGCCAGCGCCGGCAGCGACTTCGAGCGCGAGCCGGTGGAGTCCGTCGACGTGGACGACGACCTCCCGTTCGAATGACGCCAGTACGGAGATGAGGTGAAGCGATGACGACCCAGGAACGAAGCGCAGACGTCCAGGCGCGCGTCGAGAAGGCCCAGCGGCGGTTCGGCCCGCGCCGGCGCGTCTGCCGCTTCTGCGCGGAGCACATCGAGGTCATCGATTACAAGGACACCGCCCGGCTGCGGATGTACATCACGGAGCGCGGGAAGATCGAGCCCCGCCGTAAGACCGGGACCTGCGCCAAGCACCAGCGGATGCTCTCGCGTGCGATCAAGCGGGCTCGCCAGGTCGCCCTCCTGCCGTACGTCATCCAGCACGTCTGGAAGACGGGCATCTACCCGCTGCGCGGCTAAGGCTCCGCACGAGGCGCGCGATGTCACGCCGAGACCGAACCACGGGGCTGCCACGAGCCCGACCGACGATCCGTGCCGAGGCGCCGGCGTCGGCCCGCCGCTTCGCACTCTCCGAGCAGTGGGTCCGTCTCGGCATCCTCGGGGCCGCCGTCCTCCTCTTCCTGGTGGTGCTCGGCCTCCTCGCCTACAACTGGTACGACGAGCACATCGGCAAGCCCCGAGCGGCCGTACTCACCGTCGGTGACTCGACCGTCTCGCTCGGATACTTCGCCGACCGGCTACCGGCCTTCGCCCTCGCGAACGCCTCCGCCGACCCGACCGTCCTCGTCCAGTCGCTCTTGAACAAGATCGAGGAGGAGGAGCTCACGGTGGCGCTCGCGAAGGAGCTCGGCCTCGCCCCCACGGAGGAGGAGGTGATGCAGTGGATCGCTGACTCCTTCGGGGTTCCCCTCGGGGGCAAGGGCTCAGCTTTCGACACCCGGTACCGGAGCGAGCTTCGGAGCACCGGGCTGAGCGACTCCAGCTACCGCCGCCTCGCGACCGCGAACGTGGCGAACGAACGGCTCCTCGAACACTTCCGCGAAGTCGTCGGCACGGACGCCGAGCTCCTCACGCTGCGCGTTGTGATGGTGGACTCGGAGGAGAAGGCTCGCGAGATCCGCGAGCGCGTCGAGGCGGGCGAGGACATGGGCACCCTCGCCCAGCTCGAGTCGCTGGATGAGACGACCCGGCAGAACGACGGCCTCCGCAATCCGGAACCGCTCGAGCTGCTCCCGGAGGCGCTCCGGACCGAGCTCGCGGAGGCGACGCCGGGCGCCATCGTCGGCCCTGTGGAGATCAACGACGGCTTCTGGCTCGTTCGGCTCGAACGCCGCGAACGGGGCGAACTCACGGAGGAGCAGCGCACCACCCTCGCCGAGCGCCGACTCCAGGACGCGCTGGCGGAGCTCCGGACGCGCATCACCGTGCGCCGCGACCTCGACCCTGACGAGGTGGAGTGGGCGCTCCGCCACTTCGAACTGCCAGCGGGGAGCTGACCCATGGGGCGCAGCATCGGCATCGGGATGATCGGTCTCGGGGTCGTCGGGGGCGGCGTCGTCCGCGCCCTCCAGGAGCGGGGGGAGTACTTCGCGCGGCAGGTCGGCGCTCCCCTCGTCGTCCGCCGCATCGCGGTGCGCGACCCAGCGAAGCCCCGCTCGGTCTCGGTCCCCCCGGAGCTGCTCACCACGAATGCGGAGGAGCTCTTCGAGGATCCCGGCATCGACGTCATCGTCGAGGTGATGGGGGGCGAAGAGCCCGCGCGCACCTACGTCCTCCGCGCCCTCGAGGCGGGGAAGCACGTCGTGACTGCGAACAAGGAGCTGATGGCGAAGTGGGGGCCGGAGCTCCTCGCCGAGGCCCACGCCCGCGGCCGCGACATCATGTTCGAAGCGAGCGTGGGTGGCGGCATCCCGCTCATCGCCCCCCTGCGCCGCGACCTCCTCGCGAACCGGATCACGTCCGTCCGCGCCGTCATCAACGGCACGACGAACTACATCCTCACCCGGATGGCCCACGAGGGTGCCGAGTACGGCGAAGCGCTCGCCGAAGCGCAGCGGCTCGGCTACGCGGAGCCGGATCCTACGAACGACGTCGAGGGGTACGACGCGGCATACAAGCTCGCCATCCTCGCGACACTCGCCTTCCGAGCCCGGGTGGCGCCCTCGGACATCATGACGGAAGGCATCACGAAGCTGTCCGCCCGCGACTTCCAGTACGCGAGCGAACTCGGGTACGTCATCAAGCTGCTCGCCGTCGCGGAGGAGCGCCCGGGAGGGCTCCTCGCCCGGGTCGCCCCGGTGCTCCTCCACCAGTCCGAGCCGCTCGCGAAGGTGGACGGCGTCTACAACGCTGTGCAGATCGAGGGCGACCTCACCGGGATGGTCCTCTTCCAGGGACGCGGCGCCGGCGCGGAGCCGACGGCGAGCGCCGTCGTCGCAGACCTCCTCGACCTCGCTCACTCCGTCGTCTACGGCACGCGCGACCGGAAGTACTGGGGACCGGAAGGGGAGATCCCGATCCTCGGTCCTGAGGCGGTCGAGAGCCGCTTCTACGTCCGCGTCACGGTAAGCGATCGGCCCGGGGTGCTCGCCCGCCTCGCGAAGTGCCTCGGCGACCACGAGGTGAGCATCGCTGCCGTGAACCAGAAAGAGGCGAACGAGGACCAGCAGACCGCCGAGCTCGTCATCATGACGCACCGAGCGCGGGAGAGCGCGATGCTCGCGGCCTTGAAGGAGATCGCCGCCCTCCCCGTGACCACCGAGGTGAGCACCTTCCTCCGAGTCGAGGGATAGGATGGCCGGAGAGAGCAGCCTTCGCGGGCTCGCGGAGACCACGGCCTGGCTCGAGGAGCAGATCCGCGGCCTTCGCGACGGGCACGAGACGCTCGCCGTCCAGCTCGACCACCTCCGGAAGCAGCTCGCGAACCTCGCAGAGGAGGTCGAGGATGCGCAGCAGAGCGTCCGCGAGCTCGAGCCCCGCTTCCTTCCGCTCCGAGGAGTTCCCGAGAAGATCACGGAGCTCGAGCGGGAGGCGGAGGAGCTTCGCCAGGCGATCGTGGCCGCCCAGCAGCAGCTCGAACACACCGCGCGGCTGCTCCGCGCGGAGGCGGAGTACGACCGGCAGGAGCGTGCCGAGCTGTACCGCCGGGTGAACGAACTCACCGCGGCGCTGGATCGCGTGGCCGCCGACGCCTCCCAGGCGCAGTCGCAGGTCGCGGAGTACGGACGGCTGCTCCAAACGCTCCTCGAACGGCAGCGCGTCGTGGAGGAGAAGACCGAGCAGTTCGGACTCCGGCTGGAACGGGCCATCGAGGTGAACCGCGACCTCGAGACCCGCGTGCGCGCGGCGCTCGAGGAGGAGCAGCAGGAGCGCTTCACCTACGTGTTCGAACAGCTCCGCATCGTCGGTGAGATGGTGAAGCGGAACGAGGAGAGCATCGTCGGCATCGCATCCCGGCAGGGGCTGGAGGAGGAGGTGCTCGACGAGATCGCCGCCTGGCGCGAGGAGCACCGCCGCATCGAGTCCCGGCTGGCGAGCCTCGAGGAGCACACCGACCGCATCCTCGGAGAGCTGGACAAGCTACGCGCCGACCTCACCCTCCTGGAAGGCCGGCACGCGGGCCTCGGGGAGCGCGTGGCCGGCGTCCGCCGGGACATCGCCGAGATCCTGGACCACGTCCGGGCCGAATTCCAGCGGTACAACCAGCTCGTGGAGAAGCAACGTCGCGCACAGATCAGCGTCCTCGAGCAGGAACTGCGCGAGCTGAAGTTCCACGGGCTGCGCCCACCGGAGGAGCCGTGAAGCCGACGACCGAACCCGCGCCGCGAGGCGTCCTCTTCAAGTGGCGCTCGATCCTGCCGATCTCCGAGCGCACCCCGATGATCACCCTCGGGGAAGGCGACACGCCGCTCGTACGGTCCGAGCAGCTGGCCAAGCTCTGCGGACTGGACGAGCTCTGGTTCAAGCTGGAGAGCTGCAACCCGACCGGCTCGTTCAAGGACCGCGGGATGGTCGTGGCGGTGGCGAAAGCGCTCGAGGCGGGCGCCACCGCCGTGCTCTGCGCGAGCACCGGCAACACGAGCGCGAGCGCCGCCGCCTACGCCGCTCGCTGCGGGCTGAGCTGCTTCGTCCTCGTGCCCCAGGGCCGCGTCGCAGCCGGCAAGCTCGCCCAGGCGATCGCCTTCGGGGCCACGATCGTCGAGGTCGAGGGGAGCTTCGACGAGGCGCTCCGCGCCGCCCGCGAGCTGACGGCGAAGCACGACATCGCGCTCGTCAACTCGGTGAACCCGCACCGGCTCGAAGGCCAGAAGACCGCCGCCTTCGAGATCTGCGAGGCGCTCGGAGGCGCCCCGGACATCCTCGCCATTCCCGTCGGGAACGCTGGCAACATCACCGCGTACTGGCGCGGCTTCTGCGAGTGTGTCGAACGCGGGTATGCGACGAGCCGGCCGAAGATGTTCGGCTTCCAGGCAGCAGGGGCGGCCCCGCTCGTCCTCGGCCATCCGGTCTCCCAGCCGCAGACCGTGGCGACGGCGATCCGGATCGGAAACCCGGCGAGCTGGCAGGGAGCCATCCGCGCCCGCGACGAGAGCGGCGGGCGCATCGAGGCCGTGAGCGACGAGGAGATCCTCGAGGCGTACGAGCTGCTCGCCCGGAAGGAGGGGATCTTCGTTGAGCCAGCGAGCGCAGCCTCCGTGGCGGGGCTCCTGCACCTCGCTCGGCAGGGCGAGCTGCGCGGTGGGCGGGCCGTGGCCGTCCTCACCGGCAACGGCCTCAAGGACCCAGAAACCGCCCGTACGCGCTACCAGCCGCGCGTCCTGCGAGCGCCGGCGACCCTAGAGGGAGTCGAGCGAGCGCTGCGGCTGTAGGTGGTCGGCGCGCTCCTTGACCGCTACCCGCCGCCCCATACACTGAGGCTCGCATGCGGCGGCCAGGCGGGTTCCTCCTCATCCTCGCAGCGCTCGCGCTCTTCGTCGGGCTGGCGAGCCCCGATCGTGTTCTCGCCCGGTCGCAAGCCCCTGATCTCGGAACGCCGGTCTTCGCTGCCCAGGAGCACGAAGAGCCTGCGAGTGCGCCCGCGGGCGATCAGTTCGACGAGCGCATCCTCTGGTCCCTGCTCGCGGTGCTGCTCGTCGTTCCGGCCGGAGGGATCTTCTACCTCCTCAAGAAGCGCCTCGGAGCCTTCCCGGAGAACCCGGAGTGGGTCGCGCCGATCTCCATCATGCGCAGCCGCGACCTCCCGGATGAGCACACGTATGCCGGCAGCGACGCGCCGGTGGACGCCCACGGCCACCACTGACGCGCCGTCGGCTCACGGCACGACCAGCACCTTCCCTTCTTCCGGCGACGCGAGCGCCGTGAACGTCGCCGGAAGCTCCTCGAGGCTGACGGTGCGCGTGACCATCGGGCGGGGATCGACGTCCCCGGACGCCAGGGCGCCCAGGGTCTCGGCGAACTCCTCGGGGGTGTAGCCGAGGACGAACTGGATCGTGAGCTCCTTCCCGATTCCGACCAGGGGACGGATGCGGTCCTCCGTCATGCACGCTCCGGCGACGACGATGCGCGCCCCACGCGGGGCGAGCTGCATCGCCTGCGCCAGCGTTCCTTCGACCCCCACGCACTCGAAGAGCAGCGCGCAGGGAGTGGAGCCGCCCTCACCGAGGACCTGCTGCAGGTCGGTCTCGCGGGGGTCCAGCACGACGTCCGCGCCGAGGGCGGCGGCGAGCTCCCGCCTCCGCCGCGAGAGCTCGGAGACGATGATCGGCTTCGCCCCGTACCGCTTCAGCCAGAGCAGCACCATGAGCCCGATGGGACCTGCGCCCATGACGAACGCAGGCCGGCCCGCCTCAGGCTGGCCGCGCCGCACCGCGTGCAGCCCGACGGCGCACGGCTCGGTCATCGCAGCCACCTCGTCGGGCAGCTCGTCCGGCACCTGCAGGAGGAGCGGCGCGCTGAGGAGGAGGTACTCCGCGTACCCGCCAGGGATGCCCGGGCTGTAGCCGATGGCCCGCACGCCCCGCGGTGCGGTGGGGTCGATGAGGGCCGGGATCGACGTCACGCGCGTGCCGGGCGTCCACCCCTCCGCTCCCGGCCCCGGCTCGACGACCTCCGCGACGAACTCGTGCCCCATGACGACGCCGTCCGTGAGCACCCGCTCGTCCCAGGCGCCGCCCGTCTCGCGGGATGCCCGCACCACGTCCTCCAAGTAGAGCGCCGCGTGGAGGTCGCTCCCGCAGATGCCGCACGCCCGCACCCGCGCGAGGACCTGCCCCGGACCCGGCTGCGGCCGGGGAAGGTCCGCAACCGACAGCTCCCGTCCTCGCAGCAGCAACGCTCGCATGTCGCCCTCCGGAAAGACAGTTCGCTGACTGCGAACTGTACCAGAGGCGCGCGCTTGAGCGGACGGGAGCGCTCGCGCACACTCCAACCGTGCCCGAGCTCGTCGTGGCCACGAACAACCCCGGCAAGCTCGCGGAGCTCCGTCGGTTGCTCCAGGGCAGCGGGTACGAGGTGCGCTCCCCCGCCGAGCTCTGTGTGCCGTTCCACGTGGAAGAGACGGGCACCACCTACCGCGAGAATGCCGCGCTGAAGGCGGAGGCGGCAGCGCGCCTCACCGGCCTCCCCGCACTCGCCGACGACTCCGGGCTCGAAGTGGACGTGCTGGGCGGTCGCCCAGGTCCGCTCTCCGCCCGCTACGGCGGCGAGGGCTTGGATGACGCCGCGCGCGTCCAGCTGCTGCTCCGCGAGCTCGAAGGAGTCCCGGACGAGAAGCGGCGGGCGCGGTTCCGCGCCGTGGTCGCCGTCGCCGTACCGGGGGAGCCGACGCGCTTCTTCGAGGACACCGTCGAGGGAACGATCGCCCGGGCGCCTCGCGGTTCGGGCGGGTTCGGCTACGACCCGGTGTTCATCCCCCTCGGCATGACTCGGACGATGGCGGAGCTCACGCCGGAAGAGAAGGACGCCATCAGCCACCGTGGCAAGGCCCTGCGTGCGGCGGCCCGCTGGCTGCGGGGGCGGTTCGAGCACGGATGACCCGCTGGCTCGCGCTCGGGCTCTCCCTCGTCCTCGCCGCAGCCGCTGCCTGCGGTGAAGCCGGGCTGCGGCGGCCGGCGGAGTGCCCGACGCTCGCGCCCCCAGAAACCGGGGCCTCGTACCCCGACCGGCTCGCTGCGGGCCTCGAGCAGCTGCAGCGGCTGGACGACGAGTTCCGGCTCCGCTGGCCCGACCGGCGGCTGCGGGAGCGGCCCTAGTTCCGGGCCGACTTCGTCACCTACGCTCACGGCAGCCTCTGCGTCGCCGAGGCGCTCCGCGCCATCGTCCCGGAGATGCAGCGGTACCTCGCCTTCGACCGCCACGTCGAGGAGGTGCTCGGGGAGTACATCGCCGAGCTCGAGCGCGGCTGGGAGGCGGTGGACTCGCGGAACCGAGACGACTACTCCGAGTTCATCGCCGCCATCGATGAGCTCCGCTCCCGCATCGACGTCCTTGCGGCAGTCGTGAGCGAGCTGCGCTGACCTACGCTCCTCTCGGCAGCCCGAGGCCGCGCGTGGCGATGATGTTCTTCTGAATCTCGGACGTCCCGCCTCCGATGGGACCGCTGTGGGAGAGCAGGTACGACGTCAGGACGCGGCCGCGCAACTTCGCCCACTTCGACCCGGGCGCGAGGGCGCCGAACGGCCCGAGCAGGTTCACGCCCGCGTTCGCGACCTTGATGCCCAGCATCGCCATGAACACCTTGCTGATGCTGGCTTCGGCGTTCGGGATCTCCCCCTTCGCCTGCATCCAGGCGACGCGGTAGGCGAGCAGGCGGCCGACCTCGCAGTCGATGACGAGGTCGGCGAGGAGGTGGCGGACCTTCGGGTCGTCACCGGGCCGGCGGCCATGCTGCCGCTCCTTCGCCCACGCCACGAGGTCGTGGGTCGTCCGCCGCGCGCCGCTGATGGCAGCGATGTTCGAGCGCTCGAAGTCGAGCGTGGTCGTGGCCACGTACCACCCGTTGTTCTCTCCGCCCAGGAGGTTCTCCGCCGGGACGCGGACGTCCTCGAAGAAGACCTGGTTGAAGTCCCGCCGGTAGGCGAGGTTCGGGATCCCCCGCACGGTGATCCCCGGCGTGCGCATGTCGACGACGAAGGCGCTGATCCCTTTGTGCTTCGGCGCGTCCGGGTTCGTCCGCGCGAGGAGCAGGATCTTGTCCGCGACGTGCGCGTTCGACGTCCAGATCTTCTGACCGTTGATGACGTACTCGTCGCCGTCGCGCACGGCGCGCGTCTGGAGGCTCGCCAGGTCGCTGCCGGAGCCGGGCTCCGAGAACCCCTGGCAGTACCAGACCGCACCGGAAGCCATCTCCGGCAGCCACCGCCGCTTCTGCTCCTCGGTGCCGTGCACGAGGATGGTCGGGCCGGCGATGCCGATGGTGAAGAGCCGCCCGCCGTGGGGTGCGCGGTGGTACGCGAGCTCTTCGTTCAGCACCATCTGCTCGATGGGCGTCTTCCCCATGCCCCCGTACTCCTCCGGCCAGGCGGGGGCGAACCAGCGGCGGGCGCCGAGCTTCTTCGTGAACTCCTTCGCGAAGGCGACCTGCTCCTCATTGTCGAAGAAATCGTCGTCGCCTTCGAAGTCCGGGGGAAGCTCCTGACGCAGGAACGCGCGGAGTTCCTCGCGCCATCGTTCGGTGTCTGCAGGCAGTCGGAAGTCCATGCGGCCAAGTGTACCGGCGAGGTGGGCGAGCAGCATTCTTCCGAGGCGCCGAGCCGGGGACTATGATGCCGCCGTGCGCGCGCTGTTCATCGTCCCGCACACGCACTGGGATCGGGAGTGGTACCAGCCCCACGAGCTCTTCCGCTGGCGCCTCGTCCGGATGGTGGACGAGGTGATCGAACACCTGGAGGCGCACCCCGAGTACCGCTGCTTCAACCTGGACGGCCAGTCCATCGTGATCGACGACTACCTGGCGCTGCGGCCGGAGCAGCGGGAGCGGCTCGCCTCGCTCGTCCGCCACGGCCGGGTCGTGATCGGCCCGTGGTGGGTGCAGCCGGATGAGTTCCTGCCGACGGGCGAGTCGCACATCCGCTCCCTCCTCCGCGGGATCCGGTATGCGCGCCGGTTCGGCGCCTGTTCGCGCGTCGGGCACTGCGCGGACCAGTTCGGACACATCGCCCAGATGCCGCAGCTCATGGCGCAGCTCGGGCTGCGGGCGGCCTGCCTCTGGCGGGGCGTGCCGGACTCGATCCCCGGCTGGAGCTTCTGGTGGGAGGCGCCGGACGGTACGCGGGTCCCCGTGCTCTACCTCCGGCAGAGCTACTCGAACGGCTGGCGGCTCCCGCGCGACCGGGAGGCGCTCCTCGAGCGCGTCCATGAGGCGGAAGCGGACCGCGCCCCGGGCGAGCCGATCCTGCTCATGAACGGCACCGACCACACGCGGATGGAGAAGCACCTGCCGCAGCTCCTCCCCGTGCTCCGCGAGGCGGGGTACGACGCCCGCATTGCGACCCTGGACGAGTACGCCGAGGCGATGCTCCGCCACGGGATCGACGAGGTCGTCCACCGCGGGGAGCTGCGCTCCCCCGACCGTTCGAACGTCCTCGTCGGCGTCCTCTCCGCCCGCATGAACCTGAAGCAGCGCGACTTCGAGGTGCAGTCATGGCTGGAGCGCCGGGCGGAGCCGCTCGAACTGCTCGCCTGGCTCCACGGCGGCCCCGACGGGGCTCCGGCGCTCCGTCACGCTTGGTCGCTCGCCCTCGAGAACACGCCCCACGACTCCATCTGCGGCTGCTCCGTCGACCAGACGCACCGCGAGATGCTCCCCCGGTACGACCGGGCCGAGCAGCTCGCGAGGGCGGTGGCGCGGGAGTCGATCGCCTTCCTCGCCGCGAGGGTCGCCTCACCCTCCCCCGGCGCCGTCGCGCTCTTCCGGCCGGTTCCGTTCGCCCCCGTCGCGCTCGAATGCGAGGTCCCCGCGCACTGGGAGGGGAACGCGCTCCGGCTCCCCGACGGCGCCGTCGTTCCGGCCTCGTTCGGCCCTCCCGCGCCGGACGAGCCCCTCGTAGAGCGCGACGTCTCGGTCCACGAGGCGCTTCGGTTCCTGGACTTCCTGCGGGAGGGGCGCTTCGGCGACGATTGGATCGAGGAGCTCCGGATCGGCGTGGACGGGGGCGTCCTCACCGTGGCCGTCGTCGTCGG
>ERZ795042.1073-NODE-1073-length-18768-cov-22.935179_pt1 | contig 18768 bp, 9 predicted proteins | sample MGYA00375126_ERZ795042 | MGnify/ENA primary metagenome ERZ795042 (study PRJEB30171, sample SAMN05518105) | compost metagenome | isolation source: Feedstock adapted compost from Newby Island compost facility, Milpitas, CA | place: USA:Newby Island compost...
CGTTTGGAGCCTGCGGACACTCCTCGACGCGCCGAGCGTGGCGGGTCTCGTGCTTGTGGTACGCGAGCCGGCGGCGGCCGAGCGAGCGCTGCGGCCATTCGTGGCCATCGACCGGGTGCGCGTGGTCGCAGGCGGCGCTCGGCGGCGGGACAGTGTCGAGGCCGGACTGCGCGCGGCGGCCACCCCGTACGTGCTCGTCCACGACGGTGCCCGTCCCTTCCTCACGGTTGAGCTCGTCGAACGGGTCGTCGCTGCCGCAGAGGGGGAGTCGGCGGCCATCGCAGCCGTGCCCGTCGTCGACACCATCAAGGTCGTCGGACCGGATGGGTACGTGGCGGAGCACCCGGACCGCTCCCGCCTCTGGGCCGCCCAGACCCCGCAGGTGGTCCGCCGCGAGCTCTGGCTCGAAGCCGCGCGGCTCTCTCAGACCGATGAGACCGACGACGCAGCCCTGATCGCCCGGCTCGGCGCCCGCGTGAAGGTCGTCCGTGGCGACCACCGCAACCTGAAGATCACCCACCCGGAAGACCTCACGGTGGCGAGGGCGCTGCTCGCGGCCTCGCGGGCGGGAGGCGTGCGATGACCGTCCGGGTGGGACACGGGCGGGACCTCCACCGGACGGACGACGGACGGCCGTTGGTGCTCGGCGGCGTGCTCATCGAGGAGGGTCCCGGCCTCTCGGGCCACTCCGACGCCGATGTCCTCCTCCATGCCATCACCGACGCGCTGCTCGGGGCAATCGGCAGGGGGGACCTCGGCTCCCACTTCCCGCCGGACGATCCCCGGTGGAAGGACGCGGACAGTGCCGACTTCCTGCGGAAGGCGCTCGCCTGGGCGGAGTCCGAGGGATGGGCACTCGTGAACGTGGACGCCACCGTCGTCGCGGAGCGCCCCCGCCTGCGGCCGTACGTCGAACACCTGCGCCGCCGAATCGCGGAGATCCTGGGAGTCGAACCGGGCGCGGTGAACGTGAAGGTGAAGAGCGGCGAAGGACTCGGCCCCATCGGAGAGGGGCTCGCCATGGAAGCGGAAGCGGTCGTTCTCGTCGCGAAGCGTACGAGCTGACGCACGTCCGATAGACCCCTCATCCTTCGGAGCGCGAGCGCCTACACTGAACGCCATGGCCGCACCGGAAGAGCTCCATCGGGGGGCATCGATCTTCCGCACGCTCCGCATCAAGACGACGAACCGCGTCGGGGTCCTCGCGCACGTCCTCAGCATCGTCGCGCAGCACGGCGCCTCCCTCGGCGACATCCGCACGGTCTCCATCAGCCCCCTCCACCGCGTCCGCGACATCGATATGGGCTTCCAGTCCCCGGAGGACGTGGAGGCCACGGTGGCGGCCATCAACGCTTGCGGCGACGCCGAAGTGCTCGAAGTCCGGGACGAGGTGCTCGAGCTCCACGTCGGCGGGAAGCTCGTCGTGCGCTCCCGGTACCCCATCCGCGGAGAGGCCGACCTCGGGCGCATCTACACGCCCGGGGTGGGAGAGGTCGCACGGAAGATCGCCGAGGACCCCTCCCTCGCGGCCCACTACACGATCCGCTCCAACACGGTGGCCATCGTCTCCGATGGCAGCGCCGTCCTCGGATTCGGGCGTCTCGGCCCACTCGCAGCCCTCCCGGTGCTCGAGGGGAAGGCGGCGCTCCTCAGTCATCTCGTCGACGTCTACGGCATTCCGCTCGTCCTCGACACGAGCGACCCGAGCGAAATGGCCGCGGCGGTTCGCGCCGTGCACGAATCCTTCGGGCTCATCCAGATCGAGGACGTCGCCGCTCCGACCTGCTTCGAGTTCGAGGAGCGCCTCCTCGAACTCGGCGTTCCCGCCTTCCACGACGACCAGCACGGCACGGCAGCCGTCGTGCTCGGGGCGCTCATCACCGCCACGCGGCTCCTCGAGCGCTCCCTCCCGTCTCTGAAGGTCGGGTGCATCGGGCTGGGGGCCGCCGGCACCGCGATCGGCCGCATCGTGATGGAGTACACGGGGCGGCCGGTCATCGGCTGCGACATCTCGCCGGAGGCGCTGGAGCGGTTCCGCCGCTACGGCGGCGAGACGGCGGAGCTCGCGGACCTCATGGGCAGGTGTGACGTGGTCGTCGCCACCACGGGGAAAGGGGGCCTGATATCCCCGACACTCGTGCGCCCCGGGCAGATCATCTTCGCCCTCTCGAACCCGTATCCCGAGATCGAGACGAAGGCTGCGCTCGAAGCCGGCGCCGCCCTGGCCACGGACGGCCGGGCCACGAACAACCTCCTCGCCTTCCCCGGGCTCTGCCGCGGCGGGCTGGACGCGGGCGTCACGCGGTTCACGCCCCGGGTCTTCCTCGCCGTCGCCGAGACGATCGCCGACCTTGCCCCGCCCGGGATGCTGCTCCCGAACCCGCTCGAGAGGAGAGTGCATCGAGCGGTCGCCCGCGCCGTCGCCCTCGCGGCGGTGCAAGAGGGCGTCGCGACGCGCGACGTCGACCCGGACTACCAGCTGGGCGAAGAACCGCTACGGGGGATCGCCTCCGACTGAAGAGGCGCGCGGGGCCGAGGGATGCGTCCTCGGCCCCGCGCTGCGGTACCCGGCCGTTACGCGTCCTCGTCTGCCGGGCCGATCGCCTCCTCTTCGTCGATGATCACCTTGGAGACGTCCGTCTCGCGGGGCTCTTCCAGGGCTTGACCGCCGAGGATGCGCTCCAGTTCCTCCTCTTCTTCGAGCAGGAGCGCCTCCGGGAGCTCGTGCTCGGGGGGTTCGCGCTTTGGCAGGTCGATCTCGGCGCGTGCCGGGATGAGCTTACCGATGATGACGTTCTCCTTCAGGCCGAGCAATCGGTCGACCTTCCCTTCGATCGCGGCGTTCGTGAGCACGCGCGTCGTCTCCTGGAAGGACGCAGCGGCGAGCCACGACTCCGTGCTCAGGGACGCCTTCGTCACGCCGAGGAGCACCGGCTGAGCCGTGGCCGGCTCCCCGCCCTCGGCGACGACCCTGCTGACGATCTCTTCGAACTCGCGCCGATCGATGAGCTCTCCCGGAAGGAGGTTCGTATCGCCGGGATGGTCGACCTTCACGCGGCGGAGCATCTGGCGAACGATGATCTCGATGTGTTTGTCGTTGATGTTGACGCCCTGCGACTTGTAGACCTTCTGGATCTCGTCGACCATGTACTTCCGCACCGCATCGCGGCCTTGGATGGCGAGGATGTGCTGCGGGTTCTTCGCACCCTCGGTGATCTGGTCGCCAGCGTTGATGTACTGACCCGATTCGACCACCAGCCGCGCGGCGGCGGGAATCTGGTACTCGCGCTCCTCCCGCTCCTCGTACACCACTTGGACCTTGTTCGGCTCGGTGACGCGGGCGATGCCGGGGATGCGGGTGGTGAGGGCGAGTGAGAGGTCCTTGACCTCGCCGTCTTGGAGCGCCTCCTCCGGCGCCGCAAGCGGCGCGCCGGCGACGAGGTGCTCGCCGTCCTCCACGAGGAGCCGGTGCCCGGCCGGGATCTCGTACTCCTCGACGAGGGTGTCGACGTTCGAGACACGCACGACGCGGCGGTCGCCTTCCTCGATGACCTCGACCACGCCGTCGATCTCGCTGATGATCGCTTCGCCCTTCGGCGTCCGGGCCTCGAAGAGCTCCTCCACGCGCGGCAGACCGCTCGTGATGTCCGTGGCGCTCGCCACGCCGCCGGTGTGGAACGTCCGCATCGTGAGCTGCGTTCCCGGTTCGCCGATGGACTGGGCGGCGATGATTCCGACAGCGGTCCGCAGCTTCACGCGCTCATTGCGAGCGAGGTCACGCCCGTAGCACATCGCGCAGACGCCGCGCTCCGCCTCGCACGAGAGCGGGGTGCGGACGTACACCCGGTCGATCCCGAGCTCATCGATGCGGTCGGCCACCTGCTCGTCGATCTCCTGTCCGAGGTCACAGATGATTTCGCCGGAGTTCTCGTCGACGATCGGCGCCGCCGGGTATCGGCCGACGATGCGCTCACGGAACGTCTCGAGCGCATCCACCGAACGGTCGCGCTCGATCCACATCCCGCCGGTCGTCCCGCAGTCTTCTTCGAAGACGATCACGTCCTGGGCAACGTCGATGAGCCGGCGAGTGAGGTAGCCGGAGTCGGCTGTGCGGAGGGCGGTGTCGGCGAGCCCTTTCCGCGCGCCGTGCGTCGAGATGAAGTACTCGAGTACCGTGAGCCCCTCGCGGAAGGAGCTCTTGATCGGGAGCTCGATGATCTTCCCGCTCGGGTCTGCCATCAGGCCGCGCATGCCCGCCATCTGGCGGATCTGGGTGATGTTCCCCTTCGTACCCGAGCTCGCCATGTAGTTCAGGGAGCCGTACTCGTGCAGATGGGCCTTGATCGTCTCCTCGATCTTCGCCGTCGCCTCGTTCCAGATCTCGACCGTGCCCTGGTACCGCTCTTCTTCGGTGATGAGGCCCATCTGGTACTGCTCCATGAGCTCGTCCGCACGGCGCTCGGCTTCCCGGAGGATCTCCTCCTTGCTGTCCGGCACCTGGATCTCGTGGATGGCGAAGGTGACGCCGGAGCGCGTGGCGTAGTGGAAGCCGACGTCCTTCAGCCGATCGAGCACTTCCGCCGTGCGCTCACCGCCGAGCTGGCGGTAGCACATCGCCACCACCTTCCGCAGCCTGCCGCGGTCCATGAGGTCGTTCTGGAACGGGATCTCCTCGGGGAGGACCTCGTTGAAGATGATCCGGCCCACCGTGGTCTCGAAGATGAAGGGCTTCGGGTTCCCGTTCTCATCCCGCTCCGGCTGCCGGACCGTCTCCCCCTCCTGGACCGCCCGCGTCGTTCGGACGCGGATCGGCGCCCGGAGGTCGAGGTACCCGAGGTCATGGGCGAGCTTCGCCTCCTCAAAGGACGCATAGACGCCTTGTGCGGGCGTGCCGTTCCCCGGCCGGTAGGCGCCCTTCCCGTTCGGGTCGATTTCGGTCATGTAGTAGGCGCCGAGCACCATGTCGAGCGAGGGCGTCACGATCGGCTCTCCACTGGCGGGCGAGAGCAGGTTCTTCGTGCTCAGCATCACCTGCTTCGCCTCGGCGACGGCCTCCCGGCTCAAGGGCACGTGCACCGCCATCTGGTCGCCGTCGAAGTCGGCGTTGAAGGCCGCGCAGACGAGCGGGTGCAGCTGGATCGCGGCCCCGTCGATGAGGACGGGGTAGAACGCCTGGATGCCGAGGCGGTGCAGGGTCGGTGCGCGGTTGAGCAGGACCGGGCGGTCCTTGATGACCTCGTCGAGCACATCCCAGACTTCCGGCCGCGCCCGCTCCACGATCCGCTTCGCGCTCTTGATGTTGTGGGCGAGCCCCTTCGCCACCAGCGAGTGCATCACGAACGGCTTGAACAGCTCCAGCGCCATCCGCTTCGGCAGCCCGCACTGGTCGAGGCGCAGCTCGGGGCCGACAACGATGACCGAGCGGCCGGAGTAGTCCACGCGCTTGCCGAGGAGGTTCTGGCGAAAGCGGCCCTGCTTCCCCTTCAGCATGTCGCTGAGGCTCTTCAGCTTGTGGTTCCCGCTCCCCGTGACCGGGCGGCCGCGCCGGCCGTTATCGATGAGGCTGTCCACCGCCTCCTGCAGCATCCGCTTCTCGTTGCGGATGATGATCTCCGGCGCTCCGAGCTCGAGCAGCCGCTTCAGCCGGTTGTTCCGGTTGATGACGCGCCGGTAGAGGTCGTTCAGGTCGCTCGTCGCGAAGCGACCGCCGTCGAGCTGGACCATCGGCCGCAGCTCGGGCGGGAGCACCGGGAGCACGCGGAAGATCATCCACTCGGGCTTGTTCCCCGACTCGAGGAGCGCCTCGACGACCTTCAGCCGCTTCGTCGCCTTCTTCCGGCGCTGCCCGCTCGCGCTCAGGAGCTCCTGCTTCAGCTTCGACCGCAGCTTCTCCAGATCGAGCCGTTCCAGGACGTCGAGGATCGCCTCGGCGCCCATCTTCGCCTGAAAGACGTGCCCGAAGAGCTCGGAGAGCTCCCGGTACCGGTTCTCGCTCAGCAGCACCGCCTTGTCGTGCTGGACGGGATCGGCGAGCTCTTCGAGGTCCTTGATCCGCTCCTCGAACTCCCGCTCGATCTCCTCCCGGATCTGGCGCTCCTTCTCCTGGAGCGGCTCCAGCTCGCCCGCCAGCGAGGCCTTGGCCTCCTCCATCGCCGAGTCGACCGCGAGCCGCTCTTCCTCCTTCAGTCGCTCCGTCTCCTCGTCGAACGCCTTCAGCCGCTTCTCCGCCTCCCGCGCCACCTTGTTCACGGAGGCCTTCGTGACCTTCGTACCGGCGGAGAGGAGCACCTCGCCGAGGAGGGTGATGTCCGCCTCGAGCTCCTTCCCCTGCGCCGCCTCCGCCGCACTGATCGCGCGCTGGACCGCGGCCTCGAGCGCATCCCGGGAGACCTTCCGTTCCGCTTCGATCTTCTTCAGCTTCTCTTCGAGCTTCGCCTGGAGCTCGGCGTGAGCGGCCTCGAGCCTCCGCTCGAGCTCCTCACGGCGGGGGGAGACGTCCGCGAGGCGCTCCGACAGCCGCGCCTCCATCTCCTCGCGGAGCCGGCGGACTTCGGCGTCACGCGCCGCCTCGTCCACCTCCGTCACGAGGTACTGGGCGAAGTAGATGACGCGCTCGAGGTTCCGCGGCGACATGTCCAGCAGGAGCCCGAGCTTCGAGGGGGTCCCCTTCACGAACCAGATGTGCGTCACTGGGCTCGCGAGCTCGATGTGGCCCATCCGCTCGCGCCGGACCTTCGAGCGCGTCACCTCGACGCCGCACTTGTCACAGATGATGCCCTTATATCGGACCCGCTTGTACTTTCCGCAGTAGCACTCGAAGTCCTTCGTCGGGCCGAAGATCTTCTCGCAGAAGAGCCCATCTTTTTCGGGCTTCAGCGTGCGGTAGTTGATGGTCTCCGGCTTGGTGACCTCGCCGTACGACCAGGAGCGGATCTGCTCCGGACTCGCGAGCGAAATTCGCACCTGGTTGAAGTCGTTAACTTCGAGCATTGAAGACGTCCTCCGATTCGAATCCGGAGAGGTTGATGCCGAGCTCCGGCACCTCGGCGGTGGTGTCCTCGCTGAACGAGACCGTGCCCTCGTCGTTCGAGACCTCGATGGCGAGGCCGAGGCTCTGGAGCTCCTTCACGAGCACCTTGAAGGACTCGGGGATGCCGGGCGCCGGCACGTCCTCACCCTTGACGATCGCTTCGTACGCCTTCACGCGCCCGACGACATCGTCGGACTTGACGGTGAGCAGCTCCTGGAGGACGTGCGCCGCACCGTACGCCTCGAGCGCCCAGACCTCCATCTCGCCGAAGCGCTGCCCGCCGAACTGCGCCTTCCCGCCCAGCGGCTGCTGGGTGATGAGCGAGTACGGTCCCGTGCTGCGGGCATGGATCTTGTCTTCGACGAGGTGGTTCAGCTTCATCATGTAGATGTAGCCGACGGTGACCGGCTGCTCGAACGGCTCGCCGGTGCGGCCGTCGTAGAGCGTCATCTTCCCGAAGATCGGCGGCGGCACGCCGGTATCGCTGTACACCTTCTGCGCCAGCCGCTCGAGATCCTCGGTCGAAGCATTGCCCGGCACCTCGACCTGCATCTGCCGGAGCCAGATCTCGAGGCACGCCCGCTTCGCGGCACCCTCGACCGGGTTCCGGTAGACGGCGTCGGGGTCGTACCCCTGCTCCTCGATCCAGCGGATGAGCCGCTCCTCATCGAAGCCTCGGTCACGGGGGTCGACGTAGTAGACGGCGCCCGCTTCCATCGCCATCCAGGCGAGGGCGAGGGCGTCGTCGATGGCGACGTCCGACGCGCCATCGAAGACGGGGCTGATCGCTCGGAAGCCGAGCCAGTGCGCAGCCCACCCGAGGTGCGTCTCCAGGACCTGCCCAATGTTCATGCGGCTGGGGACACCGATGGGGTTGAGGATGATGTCGACGGGCGTTCCATCGGGCAGGAACGGCATGTCCTCCCGGGGGAGGATGCGGCTGATGACGCCCTTGTTCCCGTGGCGCCCGGCCATCTTGTCGCCCTCGCTGATCTTCCGGCGCTGGGCGATGCTCACGCGCACGAGCTTCAGGACCCCGGCCGGCAGCGCATCGTGGTCCTCGCGGGTGAACACCTTGACGTCGATGACCTTGCCGCCCTCGCCGTGCGGCACGCGCAGGCTCGTGTCCTTCACCTCGCGCGCCTTCTCACCGAAGATCGCGCGGAGCAGCTTCTCCTCCGCCGTGAGCTCGGTCTCGCCCTTCGGCGTAATCTTGCCCACGAGGATGTCGCCCTCGCGCACCTCCGCGCCGATGCGGATGATTCCGTTCTCGTCCAGGTCGCGGAGGCTCTCCTCGCCGACGTTCGGGATGTCGCGCGTGATCTCCTCGGGGCCGAGCTTCGTCTCCCGCGCCTCCACCTCGTACTTCTCGATGTGAACGGACGTGTACTTGTCCTCGCGGATCAAGTTCTGGCTGATGATGATCGCGTCCTCGAAGTTGTACCCCTCCCACGACATGAAGGCGCAGAGGACGTTCTGGCCGAGGGCGAGCTCCGCGTTCTGCGTGCTCGAGCTGTCGATGAGCGGGTCGCCCTTCCGCACCCGCTGGCCTCGGATCACGACCGGCCGCTGGTTGATGCAGGTGCCCTGGTTGGAGCGGGCGAACTTGATGACCGGGTACGTCTTCGTCCCCAACTCCGGATCGTCGTACCGTACGGTGACCTGGAGCCCGTGCGACTCGACGACCTCACCGTCACCCTCGGCAACGACAGCGTGGCCGGAGTCGATCGCCGCGCGTCGCTCCATTCCCGTCCCGACCAGCGGAACCTCCGGCCGAACGAGCGGCACGGCCTGCCGCTGCATGTTCGAGCCCATGAGCGCTCGGTTGGCGTCGTCGTGCTCCAGGAACGGGATGAGCGAGGTCGAGACAGAGACCATCTGCTTCGGCGAGACGTCGAGGTAGTGCACCTCCTCCGGCGCGACCTGCCGGAACTGGCTGCGAACGCGCGCCTCCACCCGGTCGGTGAGGAAGTGGCCTCGCTCGTCGAGCGGCGTGTTCGCCTGCCCGATGATGAACCGCTCCTCCTCATCGGCGGTGAGGTAGACGATCTCGTCGGTGGCGATGGGGCGGATGGGAACGCGCTGGCCGAGCTCTCGCAGCTTGGCGGCGACGCCTTCGTCGACGACCGTCCCCGCGGGAACGACGACGTTCCCGCCCGTGTCGACGATGTCCGTGCGCACCGTCTCGCCGATGAGCCGCGGGTCATCCGGGCTCATCTCGCTGATCACGCGACGGTACGGCGTCTCCAGGAAGCCGAACCGGTTCAGCCGGGCGTACGTCGCGAGCGAGCCGATGAGGCCGATGTTCGGACCCTCCGGCGTCTCGATGGGGCAGATGCGGCCGTAGTGGCTATGGTGGACGTCTCGCACCTCGAACCCGGCGCGGTCGCGGGAGAGCCCTCCCGGACCGAGGGCGCTCAGACGCCGCTTGTGGGTGAGCTCCGCGAGCGGGTTCGTCTGGTCCATGAACTGGGAGAGCTGGCTCCCGCCGAAGAACTCGCGCATCGCCGCGACGACGGGCCGGATGTTGATGAGGGCGCTCGGCGTCGCTTCGTCCGGGTCGGTGATGTTCATCCGCTCGCGGACGACGCGCTCCATCCTGAGGAGGCCGAGACGGAACTGCTGCTGGATGAGCTCCCCGACGGCCCGCACACGGCGGTTCCCGAGGTGATCGATGTCGTCCGGGTAACCGCGGCCGTTGTTCAGGTTGATGAGCTCGCGGACGATCGCCACGAGGTCCTCCGGCCGGAGCCACCGGACCTCGACGCCGTCCAAGCCGAGCCGCCGGTTCAGCTTGTACCGGCCGACCGCACCGAGGTCATACCGGCGCGGGCTGAAGAGGAGTCCGTACAGCAGGTTCCGCGCGTTCTCCGGGGTCGGCGGATCCCCGGGCCGCATCCGGCGGTAGAAGTCGAGCAGCGCCTCGTGCTTCGTCCGCACGCCGGAGGTCTCGCGCGCCACCGTCGACTCGATGAAGCGGTGCGCCTCGTCGTTGTCGACATCCGCGAACATGCGGAAGAGGCGCTCGTCGGTGCCGAGCACCGACTCGAGCTCCCGCAAGGCGACGTCCCGGGCACGCTCATCCTCGGGCGTCCGGGTCTCGAGCGCCCGCTGCTGGAGCTCGAAGTAGGTCTTGAACCGCGGATCGTCCCGGTCCTCGGGCAGCGTCCCGGGCGCATCGATGGCGCGGAGGAGCGTCGTCACCGGAATCTTCCGCTTCCGGTCAACCTTGACGCTGAGCACGTCTTTGTTCGAAGTCTCGAATTCCAGCCACGCGCCCCGGTTCGGGATGAGTTTCGCGCCGCCGAGCTGCCGGCCCGAGGTGGGGTCGAGGTCGAGCGAGAAGTAGACGCCGGGCGAGCGCACCAGCTGGCTCACGACGACGCGCTCGGCACCGTTGATGATGAAGGTGCCGCGCTCGGTCATGATCGGGAACTCGCCGAAGTAGAGCCGCTGTTCCTTGATCTCGCCCGTTTCTTTCACGTGCAGCTCCACGTTGATGTGCAAGGGAGCTGCGTACGTCATGTCTCGCTCTTTGCACTCTTCCTGACTGTGTTTCGGCTCCCCGAACTCATATTCGCGGAAGTACAGCTCCATCCGCGTGCCCGAGTGGTCGGTGATGGGCGAGAACTCGTCGAGCGCTTCCCGCAGCCCTTCCCGTTTGAACCACTCGAAGCTGTCGAGCTGGACGCGGATGAGGTACGGCAGTTCGAGGATCTCGGGGATGCGGCCGTACCGCTTGACCTTGGAAGGGACAATGCTTCCCCCGCGGACGTGCTCACGCGCAGCGGTCATCCTGTGACGACTCCTTCAGGACTGGTAGGGCGGATTGCACCAGCAGATAGGGTCTGAACGCATAGGGGTTGGGGAGACCGGTGGAGACACCAAGCCGCATACAAGCCTAGCAAGCGCTCGCCTCCCCGGTCAACAGGCCAGGATGAAGACGCGGGCGGCGCAGCAGTGCGCTGCGCCGCCCGCGGCACGCGGCTCCGAAGCGTCAGCCGACCGGGGCCGGCTCCTTCACCGTGGTGATCGAGAGACCGTCCTCACCCTCGCGGTGATCGACGAGCACCGTGTCGCCCGGTCCGAACTCGCCGGCGAGCAGCATCTCGCTGAGGCGATCCTCGACGTTCTCCTGGATGAGTCGCCGCAGCGGCCGCGCGCCGAACACCTGGTCGTAGCCGCGCTCGCCAAGCCAGTCCTTCGCCGCCACCGTCACCTGGAGGGTGACGCCCCGTGCAGCAAGCTGCTTCGTCACCTGCGCGAGCTCGAGGTCGACGATCTCGCGGATGTGCTCCTTCGTGAGCGGCTGGAAGACGACGGTGCTGTCGATCCGGTTCAGGAACTCCGGCTTGAAGACGTTCTTCAGCTCGGCCAGCACCTTCTCCTTCATCCGCTGATACCGCTCCTCGTGCGTCTTCGCCTCCTCCTTCGTGGTCGGCGCGAAGCCGAGGCGCGCGTCCCGCTTGATGAGGTCGGAGCCGACGTTCGACGTCATGATGATGATCGTGTTCCGGAAGTCCACCTTCCGGCCCTTCGCGTCCGTCAGCCGACCTTCATCGAAGATCTGGAGCAGGAGGTTGAACACCTCCGGGTGCGCCTTCTCGATCTCGTCCAGCAGGATGAGGCAGTACGACTTCCGCCGCACCGTGTCCGTGAGCTGGCCGCCGTCGTCGTAGCCGACGTAGCCAGGCGGCGCACCGACGAGCCGCGAGACGGTGTGCTTCTCGCTGAACTCGCTCATGTCGAGCTTCAGCATGTTGTCCGGCGAGTCGAACATGAACTCCGCCAGCACGCGCGCCAGGTGCGTCTTCCCGACCCCGGTTGGGCCGAGGAAGAGGAACACGCCGATCGGTCGGCGCGGATCCTTCAGGCCCGCCCGAGCCCGTCGCACGGCGCGCGCGATCGTCCGGATCGCCTCGTCCTGCCCGACGACCTTCGCGCGCAGGTGCTCCTCCATCTTCAGGAGGCGTGCGCTCTCCTCGCTCGCGATGCGGGCGACGGGGATGCCAGTCCACATCGACACCACTTCGGCGATGTCGTCCGCCGTCACGACGGGCGTCGCGACCCCTTCGCCTTCCCAATCGCCGAGCTGGGCGATCTTCTCCTGCAGCTTCTGCTCGCGATCGCGGAGCTCAGCCGCGTACTCGAACTGCTGCGCGGCGATCGCCTGCTCCTTCTCCCGGCGCAGGCTCTCGAGCCCCTTTAGCGCCTCCTGCAGCGACGGCGGCGTGGCCGCGCGCCGGATTCGCACGCGGCTCGCGGCCTCGTCAATGAGGTCGATCGCCTTGTCCGGCAGGAAGCGGTCCGAGACGTACCGCGCGGAGAGTTCCGCCGCCGCGACCAGCGCCTCGTCGGAGATCTTCAGCTTGTGGTGCTCCTCGTACCGAGAGCGGATCCCGCGGAGGATCTCCACGGTCTCCTCGACCGAAGGCTCCTCCACGAGGACGGGCTGGAAGCGGCGCTCCAGCGCCGCGTCCCGCTCGATGTGCTTCCGGTACTCGTCGAGCGTCGTCGCGCCGATGCACTGCAGCTCCCCGCGGGCAAGGGACGGCTTGAGGATGTTCGCTGCGTCGACCGCTCCCTCCGCCGCACCCGCGCCGACGAGCATGTGCAGCTCATCGATGAAGAGGATGCAGTTGCCGGCCGACTTGATCTCCTCGACGACCTTCTTCAGCCGCTCCTCGAACTCGCCGCGGTACTTCGTGCCGGCGACGAGCGCGCCGATGTCGAGCGTCAGCAGCCGCTTCCCCTGCAGCGTCTCCGGGACGTCTCCGCTCACGATCCGCTGCGCGAGCAGCTCCACGATCGCGGTCTTCCCGACACCCGGCTCGCCGATGAGCACGGGGTTGTTCTTCGTGCGCCGCGAGAGGATCTGCACGACCCGCTCGAGCTCGTTCGAGCGCCCGATCACCGGATCGAGCTGCCCGGCGCGTGCGGCAGCCGTGAGGTCGATACCGAGCTGGTCGACGGTCGGCGTCCGGCTCGCCTGCCGTGCGCCCGATGCCGCCGCCTGCGGCGAGGACTGGCTGAGAATCCGCTGGGTCTCGGCACGGACCCGCTCCAGGTTGACGCCGAGGCTCTCGAGCACCCCTGCTGCGATCCCCTCGCCCTCGCGGACGAGCCCAAGCAGGAGGTGTTCGGTACCGATGTAGCTGTGCCCGAGCCGCCGCGCCTCATCGACGGCGAGCTCGATCACCTTCTTCGCGCGCGGAGTGAGGCCGATCTCTCCCAAGACGGTGCGGTCGCCCCGCCCGATGATGAACTCGACGGCGGAACGGACCTTGTTCAGCTCGACACCGAGGTTGGCGAGCACCTTCGCGGCGACGCCGTCCCCCTCGCGCACGAGGCCGAGGAGGATGTGCTCGGTGCCGATGTAGTTGTGGTTGAAGCGATGCGCTTCCTCTTGGGCGAGCGTGAGCACCCGCCGTGCCCGTTCCGTGAACTTGTCGAATCGATCGGCCATATCCGTACTCCGAGCCTCAGGCTACGTTTGCTCGACGGCGTCGCCTGACGTTCCCTCGCCTTGATCTTCGGCGGTTCCGGCCGGCGAGCCATCGGTGGGCTCACTACTAATATTACGTTCCTCGCCGGTCGCGTGTTGCACGCCGGTATCGGTGCTCTCGTCCGCAAACTTCAACGCCCCCTCCGCAGCCTCCAGCGCCTGCGCGAACGCGTGGGCGATCGCCGACACGTGCTCCGGCTCCTGCTGCACGACGCGCTCCACCACCTCCTGCGGGGACTGCGGCCGGCTCGGCCGCTGCGCCGCTCGCGGACGCTCCGGCAGCCCGAACTCCCGGCGGACGTCCTCGGGGTAGTCGATCACGGCCCCACTCGCATCGAAGACGAACCCCATCGCCTCCGCGTCGTACCGCGCCTGGCGGAGGCTGAGCCCGAGCCGGTGGCGGTCCTTCTCGATGCGGATGAGCTTGACGGGGATGACATCCCCTTCCCGCACGACCTCTTTCGGATGCTGGATGCGCCGGTTCGTGAGCTCCGAGATGTGGACGAGCCCCTCGACCGGACCCTCGATGCGGACGAACGCCCCGAACGGCATCAGCTTCGAGACCCGGCCGATGAGGATCTGGCCGACGACGTACCGGTCGACGATGTTGTCCCACTCCTCCGGGTGAGCTCGCTTCAGCGAGAGCGAGATCTTCTTGTTCTCGCGGTCGACCTTCAGGACGTACGCCTTGACCTCGTCTCCGACCTTGAAGAGGTCCTTCGCCTTCTTCCCGCGCTCCCAGGTGAGCTCCGTCACGTGCGCGAGCCCATCGGCACCGCCGATGTCGACGAACACGCCGAAGTCGGTGATAGAGGTCACCCGCCCGGTGCGGATCTCCCCTTCCTGGAGCTCCTCCAGGACCCGCTCCTTCTGGATCTGGCGCCACTCGGCCATCGCGGCGCGCTCCGACAGGATCGCGCGGTTCCGCTTTCGGTTCAGCTCGAGGACCTTGAACCTCAGGCGCTGCCCAACGAGACCGGCCAGCGCAGAGGCGACGTCCGGGTCGTCCCTCCGGACGCTGTCGACCTGGGAGAGGGGCACGAACGCGTTCACGCCGTCGACGTTGACGAGCAGGCCGCCCTTGTTGTGCCCGACGACCTCCGCTTCGAAGATCTCCTGGCTCTCGAACAGCTCCGTCAGTCGGGCCCAGCCCTCCTCGCCCCGAGCGCGATCGAGGGACACGATGGCGTGGCCCTCGGACGTCATCGGCTGGAGCACCATCACGCGGACGGTGTCGCCTGCCTTCAGCTTCGCTGCGCCGTCGATCCCGAGCGACAGCATCTCGTTCTGGGGGATGACCGCTTCGCTCTTGATGCCGACGTCGACGATCACGCCGTCAGCGGAGGCGCCGAGCACCACCCCTTCCAAGATCTGGCCCCGGCGGAGCTGTGTCGCCTGCCCGGCCTCGGTCTCGAGCAGAGCCTCCATGTCCATCTCTGGCTCCTTGGGCTCCGGCTCTGTCGTGGCCTGGGGCTCCGGCACGTCCGGGGCGTGCGCGGCCGTAGGGGTGGTGAGGTTGGCTTCCGTTGACATCAGGGGACTCCAGTGCGCGTGGAGGAAGCTCGCCGTTCGCTCCCTCCGGGATTCGGGTGATGAGATGGTCTGATTGTAACAGCGGGGGATCGACGAGTGAAATCGAGCGGATCGGCGGCGAAACGAAAAAGCCCGCCCCGGAGGGCGGTCTTCTCAGTGCCCGGCAGCGGCCTATTTTCCCACCGGGTCGCCCCGGCAGTATCGTCAGCGCTGAGGCGTTTCACGACCGTGTTCGGGATGGGAACGGGTGGGTCCGCCTCGCTCTAGCCACCAGGCACTTCCCAGTATCGCCACGGCCGCATGGAGACGCAAGGTGCGTTGCCTGAACGGCAGCGCGCCGGCATCGTTCACCCCGTGCGCCCATTCGTCCTTTTCGTCTTCGGCGTGCTCACGGGGGTGGTCGGGACGGTGATGGTCCTCACGCTCGTCCCGCCGTTCGCGAACCAGGACGCGCCGGACGTGCCACTCGGAAACGCGCGCGTCTCCGTCGATGCCCGGGCACTGTCGGCAGGAATCGAACCGCGGCTGAACGAGGCCGCGCGGGCGCTGGCACCGGACCGGCTCGTCGAGGTGACCGTCTCGCCCGCAATCCATCGCGACGGAACTTTCTCACTGGCATTGAGCATCACGGTGGATGGGGCGCCCGCATCGGTCGCGACGCTCGTGTTCGACCCCGAGATCGTCGACGGGTCGTTCCGCGCGGTCCTCGTGGAACGGCGCGGTGACGGCCTCCTCACCGGCGAGCTCGTCAGCGCTGCCCTGGACGAGTACGTCACCCGGCTCCTCGTCGAGGCGTCGTCGGGTCTCCCCTACCGGGTCGTGGCGATCCAGACTGCCGACGCGCGGCTCTCGGTCGAAGTCGCCTTCTGACCGGTTCAGCTGATGCCAGTCGAGACTCCAATCGCCCGTCCGATGCCGAACGTGACGGCGGCGGCAGCCAAGCCGAACGCGAGCATCCGCGCTCCGGAGAAGCGCACGCTCCGCCCCGTGAAGATGCTCGTGATCGCTCCCACGCCGAAGAGGCCGGCAGCGCTCGCGACCACGCTCGCCGCCACGCCCGCCGTCCCCTCGAGGATGATCCAGGGGAGGACCGGGAGGGACGCACCGAAGCTGAACGTGATGAAGGACATCGCCGCCGCCGTCCACGGGTTCTGGCCATGGTCCTCCGGGGAGACCCCAAGCTCCTCCCGCGCGAGCGTCTCCAAGGCTGCCTGGCGGTCGGCGATGATCTGCTGCGCCATCGCCCGAGCGGCCTGCTCCTCCATCCCGCGGGACATGTAGATGAGCGCGAGCTCTTCCGCCTCCTCTTCGGGGAAGTGCGAGATTTCGTCGCGCTCGATTTGGATCTGCCGCTCGATGAGCTCGGCGCCGCTTCGGACGCTGATCCACTCTCCGAGAGCCATACTGAGCGAGCCCGCCAGGAGCCCGGCGACACCCGAGAGCAGCACGATGTCCCGCCCAGGGTCCGCGCCCGCGACGCCCATCACGAGCGAGAGGTTCGAGACGAGGCCGTCGTTCGCGCCGAGGACGGCCGCTCGTAGGGCGTTCCCGGTCGCGGCGCCGTGACGCCCTTCGATGCGCGCGATGTCGAGCGGCCGTCGCTGAGGCCAGCCGGTGCGCGCGAGCTCGCGGAAGATGCGGGCGTGGGAGCGCTCGTCACTCGGGAGACCCTCCGCGACCGCCTCCGGCTGGTCGTCGTACATCCGGTACGCATCGACCTCGAGCTCCGCCACGATCGGGGCGACGAGGTTCGTGCCGAACCGCCTTGCGAGCCAGCCGAGGAACCGGACCTTCCACGAGGGCCGGAAGCGCGGCACCTCCACACCGGCCTCCCGGAGCTTCTGCTCCCAGAGCGCGCGGTGGCGGCCTTCCGTGTCGGCAAGCCGCTCGTACACGAGCTTCAGGTACGGGTCAGCCTCCGCCTCCGCCAGAAGGCGGTAGAGCGCCTCCCCGTCGACCTCGTCCCGCAGGTTGCGACGGAACCGTTCGATGTCCTGCGAGCTCGGCGGTGATTGCACCTCCGTCACCACTCACCTCCGCCATGGTCGTCTGTCGGGAGAGCTTCCAGCATGGAGACGTACGACTGCGGCAGCCCGTGCTCCCGCGCCCCCTCGAGGAGCGTGTGACGGTACCTCGACGAAGGCTCTCCTTCCCCCACGGGCGAAGACACCCGGTAGCAGAGGGCGGAGACCGGCTTCCCCTGCCAGGCGACCGTGACCACTTCGCGGCGGTACCTGCCGGCTTCCACGCCCTCGAATCCGTCGAGCCGCCGGAGGTCTTCGTCGCCGAGTTCCCACAACACGCCCCAAACGCACCGCCCGAGCGCCGGCCTCACGTCGGCCACGAACCCGCCCCATCGGCTGCTGGGAAGCGAGAAGACGAGCTCGTAGCCAGACAGGCATGCGGCGCCGAGCGGGCGCGCACCCGGACAGCGATCGCGCATGACCCGCCCGGACATGTTCGCCCCGTACGCGAAGTAACGAGTGACACCCGGCTGTCCGGTACCTTCCGCCATCTCCCGAACAGGAGTCTACCGCGCAGCGACTGAGCCCCGCTCGTCGACGAGTGCGCGTATGCCGCCGCCCCGAGGGCGCTCGTTTGCGGGCGCCGAACCGTGGGCAGGGGGAGCGCCACTGCGTAGACTGGACTCCTAACGGAGGTGAGCAATGAGCGACGCCACGGCAGTGCAACCGACACTCTTCTCCCCCGAGGTGCTCGCCAGCCTCTCTCGTTCCCTGCACGCCTGGGAGGAAGGTCCGCTGGCGAAGACGCTCCAGCGGCAACCGGAACGGGACGTCGAGTTCGCCACGAGCAGCATGCCGGTCCAGCGACTCTACACGCCGCTGGACGTCGCCAACCTCGACTACGAACGCGACCTGGGGTTCCCGGGCCAGTACCCGTTCACCCGAGGCATCCAGCCGACGATGTACCGCGGCCGGCTCTGGACGATGCGCCAGTACGCCGGGTTCGGTACCGCCGAGGAGTCGAACGAGCGGTTCCGCTACCTGTTGAGCCAGGGCCAGACGGGCCTGTCGGTCGCCTTCGACCTCCCGACGCAGCTCGGCTACGACTCCGATGATCCCATGGCGATTGCCGAGGTCGGACAGGTCGGCGTCGCCATCGACTCCCTGTACGACATGGAGACCCTGTTCGAGGGCATTCCGCTCGACAAGGTCTCGACGAGCATGACGATCAACGCCCCCGCCGCCGTGCTCCTCGCGATGTACATCGCGACGGCGGAGAAGCAGGGGGTTCCGCCGGAGAAGCTGAGCGGGACCGTCCAGAACGACGTCCTCAAGGAGTACATCGCGCGCGGGACGTACATCTTCCCGCCCGAGCCGAGCATCCGCCTCGCCGCCGACATCATCGAGTACTGCGCCAAGTACGTCCCGAAGTGGAACACGATCAGCGTGAGCGGCTACCACATGCGGGACGCCGGCGCGACGGCCGCGCAGGAGATCGGCTTCACGTTCGCGAACGCCTGCACCTACGTCGATGCCGCCCTCGCGCGCGGGCTCGACATCGACTCGTTCGCGCCGCGGATCAGCTGGATCTTCAACACCCACAACAACTTCTTCGAGGAGATCGCGAAGTACCGCGCGCTCCGACGGCTGTGGGCGAAGATCATGAAGGAGCGGTACGGGGCGAAGGATCCGCGCTCGATGATGCTCCGTACGCACACCCAGACCGGCGGGAGCAC
>ERZ795042.1078-NODE-1078-length-18712-cov-3633.622876_pt1 | contig 18712 bp, 18 predicted proteins | sample MGYA00375126_ERZ795042 | MGnify/ENA primary metagenome ERZ795042 (study PRJEB30171, sample SAMN05518105) | compost metagenome | isolation source: Feedstock adapted compost from Newby Island compost facility, Milpitas, CA | place: USA:Newby Island compost...
GTTTCTGGCTGCCCTATGGGCTTCACGAGCAGCCCGGCGTGCCATTTTTCTTTCATGCTTCAACAGGGCGTGTGAAGAGGCATTGACCTGTGTGCTCTGTTTAGCCTCGGCCTGCGCAGCCGTGTTCAAACCGTTGGATGCTACGCCACCCGAGGCCGAAATGGCCGTAGCTGCATTTCCATTTAACGCTGTAGTTGTACTCTGAGCGGCCTGAACGGTTGAGCGGGCAGCCTGCGTAGCCGCTTGCGTGGCTTCATGCGTGACGGATTGGGTAGCTGGAACAGCTACATGAGTAGCAGCCTGGGTGGCTGCCTGTACACCTACATTTACCTGAGCATGCGACAGGGTAGCCATTCCACATCCTGCCATCAACAAGGCCAGCAATTGCAAATTCCTTTTCATAGTACATCGGTTTTTAGTGAAATAATGTTGAAACGAATTGAAAACTACTATGAAAAAGACAACAACTGTGCCAGAAGCCAATCATGTGGAAACATGCGTCTGATGAGGAAAAAGAAAAGATAACTCAATAGCGTTCCTGAAAACGAAACCACAAACGAATTATCTCATCCACTATGCTATGCCATAGTTATTCATTAAACCCCGGGGTATCGTGTAGGACGTTGCTGGGCGATTAACATCAGATCGGCCAGAACAATGGCTGTTACGGCTTCCAGCACCACCGGGACTCGTAAAGCAATGCATAGATCATGCCGACCTTTAACCTGAAAGGGCTCTATTTCACCGGTACGCAAGTTCAGGGTGTGCTGGGTCTTGGGAGTAGAAGATGTGGGTTTCACCACCACACGAAAAATCAGGGGATTGCCGTTGGTAATACCGCCAACAACTCCACCGGCATGATTGGTTGCGGTTTTGCCACGTGTATCAATCAGGGCATCATTGTGTTCACTTCCAAACATGCGTGCTGCTCGAAATCCAGCTCCAAATTCAATTCCTTTCACGGCTGGAATAGAAAACACGGCGTGAGCGAGTAACGATTCTACGGAATCAAAAAAAGGCTCACCAAGTCCTATGGGTAATCCGGTGGCTGTACATTCCACAATCCCACCGATGGAATCTTTGGCAGCAATGGCTTTCTCAAGTCCTTTATCCAGGTCTGTTTCACCGCCAATTTCTAAGATGCGTGCTTGAATATCGACCGGTGAATCACCCGACTGAAGGATTTTTTTGGCAATTACGCCTGCTGCTACGAGTGGCAAAGTGAGCCGGCCGCTGAAATGTCCACCACCTCGATAGTCCTCATACCCCCCATACTTGACATGCGCTACAAAATCGGCATGCCCGGGACGAGGCACATCACGCTGCTTTTCATAATCGGCCGATCGGATATTTTGATTTTCAAACCAGATGGTGATTGGCGACCCTGTGGTGTGTTGTTGAAAAACACCAGATTGAATGATGGGCAAATCAGCCTCCTGACGGGGCGTGGTGCCTCTGGCGCCTGGCTTACGCCGGGCAATATCCGGGAGAAAATCATCCACAACCAGTGGAATACCAGCCGGACAGCCGTCTATAACAACGCCCACACCCGGGCCATGTGATTCCCCAAAAATTGAAATCCGAAAAATTCTGCCTAAACTGTTCATGTATGTTCCAAATCTTGGTTTGAAAGATCAGGAGAAAGACTCAGGAGGTAAGGCTGGAAGCTTGAACAGACTTAATCTTCCCTCCAATCAGACGCAAATGTTCCCAGAACTCAGGGTAAGATTTATTCACCGCTTCCGCATGCTGTATGGCTATTTCTCCCGAGCCGACCAGTGCTGCTACAGCTGTGGCCATAGCAATGCGATGGTCGTGATGTGAATAAACCGTCGCGGGTTTAATTTTTCCACCCCGAATCAACATGTCATCATCGGATAAGCGCACCTCGATGCCCATTTTCCCGAATTCTTCCTGCAGGGTTTTACCTCGATTGCTTTCTTTATGGGTGAGGCGACTAACACCGCGCAAACGGGTAGTGCCCTTGCAGTGGGCAGCCAGTGCTACCAGCGGCGGAAAAAGATCCGGGCAATCCGTGGCGTCAAAATCAAATCCATGCAACTCGTGATGTTGTACCGTGAGTCGATCATCATCCCAGATTAAAAAGGCTCCTGCATCGTAAAGCGCCTGTGTGATGGCTCGATCGGGCTGGGCCGACTGTCGGGATAGATGTCGCAGGGTTACCTTGCCCGCAATGGCTCCTGCCACGAGCAGAAAGGCCGCTCCGCTCCAGTCTCCCTCTACCGTGTAGGTTGTGGGACGATAGGTTTGTTTCCGTGGAAATGAAAATACCTGATAACCGCTACGTTCCACCTTCACGCCAAATGTATCCATCACCTGCAGGGTTAAATCCACATATTCCTTGCTTTTCAACTCCTTTACCCTAATCTGTACGCCATCGGCTCGGGCGCCATAAGCCATCAATAAACCGGTGAGAAACTGAGAGCTTAAAGAGCCATCAACTGTAATCGATGCGGGCTGCAAGGGTCCCCTGATTTGAAGGGGAGGGAGCCCCGCATGCGACTGGCAGGCTACATCAAGCTGCGGTAATACTTCTTCAAAAAAATGCATGGGTCGGTTGAGCAAGCTCCCTTTCCCTGTGATGGTAAGCGAGCCATCATACAACGCCGCAATAGGTGTAAACATGCGCATGCATAGTCCCGCCTCGCCACAATGGATGACCGAGGTCCTGGGATGTACACCCCTGCTTATCACCTCCACAACCTGATCGTGTATGTGCACCTCCGCACCGAGCGCCTCTACCACACCAAGCGCAGCTCGACTATCATCACTGAATCCGGCATTGTAAATCATACTTTTCCCTTCGGCCAGTAATGCCGCCGCCAGCGCACGTTGCATAGCACTCTTGGACGGATTGGCCGTGATTTCACCATCTATGATAGAATTGCTGACTACGACTTCCATGTTCACCTGCAAAGCTATTGTGGACAAATGATATGTAATCTATTTTTTCGGCTACCAGTACACCGGCAAAAGCTGCTCCAGTTGCTGAATAGGAATAGGCTCCATACGGGCCCTGCCAATTGTTTCCAGCAAGATAAAATGCAGGATATCTTTTTCCCGTTTTTTATCGTGATGCAAACAATCCCACACCTCATTCCAATCAATATCAGGCAGGGTTGTGGGTAATCCATAAGCTTGAATTAACCGCTGAATGCGTTCACTCTCCGTAGGCTTTAATCCGGACAACTTCTGGGAAAGCTGGCAGGCCACCCGCATACCCACACTGATGGCTTGCCCATGCGGAATCTCAATCACCTTTTCAATGGCATGCCCGAGGGTATGACCGAAATTCAGAAATCTCCGCACGCCTTTCTCATAAGGATCGGTAGCCACGATGTGTAATTTGTGCTGCAGGGAAGTGAGAATCACGTGAAAAAGCGTTTCTGCCTCACCCTGCAGGGCCAGTTCGCGATGGGTTTCCAGAAAATCAAACAAATCCCGATCGGCTATGCATGCATATTTGATGATTTCCGCAAAACCATTTTGCCATTCCTGCAGAGGCAGCGTTTGCAACAACGCCGGATCGATGACTACAAAGGCCGGCTGGCGAATGGTGCCGATAAGATTTTTGTATTTTCCGAAATCAATTCCATTTTTTCCACCGATACTGGCATCGACCTGGGCCAGCAGGGTTGTGGGAACGAACCCGAAAGACAGGCCTCGCATATAAATAGCAGCCAGGAAACCCACCAGATCCGTAACCACACCACCACCCACACCAACCAGAAACCAGCTGCGATCAACCTGCAACCGACATAACTCATCAATTAAATTATGCATCCGATCCCAGCTTTTGCTGGCTTCGCCCGAAGGGATGATCACAGTAGGCCATGGCACACAGAGCTGTTGATGCAGCTGCGCCACATGTTCATCAATCAATAGCACCGTACGATCGGCAGGAACCAGCTCATGCAGCTGCCGCCAGGAATAGCCCACATAATAAGCCGTTGTTTCCTGACCAATGGTATGATGAATAAGCCTGGAAAATGCCATGATCAGGAGGTTTGTTCAGGATGATCATAGTCCGACATCACCTTGTGCTGCCGGTTAATGGATTCCAGATGCACGGCGTCGTAAAACTTCAGGATAAAATCTTTGCTCAATCCCAGCTTCTCACCTTTTTTGAGGGCTCGTTCCAGAATCTCATTCCAGCGATTGGTTTGCAGGATGGTAATGTTGTTTTCTTTTTTGTAAATGCCGATTTTCTCTGCGATTTTCATGCGATTGCCCAGCAAGGTAAGGATTTCATCGTCAATATGATTGATCTGTTCGCGGAATTTAGCCAGTGCATTCAGGAAAGCCTCTTTTTCGGTAGTTTCCTGTCGCCATTCAATCTGTTGCAGCAGCTCGGCCAGCTTTTCGGGTGTGATCTGCTGCTTGGCGTCACTCCAGGCCTGATCCGGATCAATATGGGTTTCAATCATCAGTCCATCGTAATCCAGGTTAATGGCTTTCTGTGCTACTTCAAAAAGCGTATCACGCCTGCCACAAATATGGCTGGGGTCACACAACATGGGTAATTCGGGCATACGTCTTTTCAACTCGATAGGGATATGCCACATGGGCGCATTGCGATACTCCGTGTTTCCATAATTGGAGAATCCCCGGTGGATGACGCCGATATGAGCGATATTGGCTTTTTTCAATCGTTCAATGCTTCCCTGCCAGAGTTCGAGATCTGGATTGAGGGGGTTTTTTACGAAAACGGGAATGCTGGTTCCCTGCAAAGCATCGGCCAGCTCCTGTACGGAGAACGGATTTACGGTTGTGCGGGCACCAATCCACACCATATCGATGCCTTCTTTCAGACATTCTTCTACATGGCGGGCTGTAGCTACCTCCACAATCAGCGGCAATCCGGTAATTTCCCTGGCTTTTTTCAACCATTGCAGGGCCTCTGTGCCCACCCCTTCAAACATGCCGGGTTTGGTACGGGGTTTCCATACCCCTGCACGGAATGCGTCGACTCTACCTGTTTTAGCCAGTCTGATGGCTGTTTCCAGCACCTGAAATTCCGTTTCGGCACTGCATGGACCGGAAATAATCACCGGTTGTTTTTGTTGAAGTTTCTGCCAGATGGTATGGGCAGTCGCGACCTTTTCCATATCATGCAAATTAAAGGTTTGTAAAATGGTTTTATACGTTAATGGATAATTTTTCGAATGGCATTGGCTTCTTGAATCAGTTTATAAAACCCTTCGTAATCTTCATCAATCAACATTTGCTTGATACGTTTCAGTTGATGGATATGTTCATACAATACGTCGAGCACATTGTGGCGATTTTGTTGAAATATGGGAATCCAGGTATCGGGCGAACTTTTAGCCAGGCGTACCGTAGAGGCAAAACCGCCGCTGGCCAGATCGAAGATGGCCTTTTCTTCTTTTTCTTTTTCCAGAACGGTGAGCGCCAGCGCAAAAGAAGTGATATGGGAAATGTGCGATACATAAGCCGCATGCAGGTCATGAGAGGCTGCATCCATATAAATTAAGCGGCTACCCAGTGTTTCGTACATCTTTTTAACCTGTTCCACCGCATCAGGGTCACTTTCATCGATGTTGCAGAGCACCACATTTTTTCCGCAAAACAGGTTTTCAACGGCTGCTTCCGGGCCCGAATATTCCGTACCCGCCATGGGATGCGATGCCACCAGCCGTCCACGCCGGGGATGATCGGCAACGGCTTTTAAAATTTTTTCTTTAGTTGATCCTACTTCCACCACAACCTGTCGATCGATCTGATCCAGTACAACAGGAAGTAAGTGCAGCAGGGCATTCACAGGCACGGCAAGCACCAGCATATCGGCCTGCCCGACGGCATCAGCAAGATCGCAAATCTGGTCTACTAATTTTTTTTCCAGCGCCCGACAGGCATGCTGGGGATTGGCTTCCACGCCGATCAGGGTTGTGGCCAGCCCCGTTCTTCTGAGCTCAATGGCCAGCGAACCGCCAATTAAACCTATACCTACGATAGCTACTTTCATATCCTTGTATTTTCGGGAATGGGTATATGCATGTGCCGAATGCGTTGTAAAGCCTCATCCAGCACGGGTTCGGGCTGGCAAAGGCTAAGCCTGACATAGGGCAAACCCTGTTGCCCGAAGATGCCACCCGGAGTAATAAAAACTCGTGTCTGGTGTAATACAGCATCACTGAAAACGAAACCATCCGACCAGCCAGCAGGAATGCGAGCCCAGACAAAAAGTCCAGCCTGGCGCGGATTCCATGCACAACCCAATTGATCGAGTAAGGCCCATACTTTCTCGCGCCTCCGCTTATAAGTTTCATTCAATCCGGCATACCAGGAAGCCGGTAAAGAAAGTGCTTGAGCAGCGGCCAGCTGTAAGGGCAAAAACATGCCCGAATCCATATTACTCTTAAACCTCAGTACGTCATTGATGCGATCAGCTTTTCCACAAAGCATCCCCACCCGCCAGCCGGCCATGTTTGCAGACTTGCTCAGCGAATTCAGCTCCAACGCCACTTCTTTTGCGCCATCCACACTCAATAAACTCATCGGTTGATCATTCAGGATAAAACTATATGGATTATCATGGCAGAGCAAAATCCCATACCGACGAGCAAAAGCCACACATCTTTCAAAAAATTCCTGCGTGGGCAAAGCACCGGTAGGCATGTGAGGATAATTGAGCCACATGAGTTTTACTTTGCTTAAATCCTGACGCGACAGGCTTTCAAAGTCGGGCAACCAACCCTGATCCTCCCGCAGGGTGTAGTTGCGACACACGGCACCCGCCAGTTGCGACGCAGCTCGATAAGTTGGATAGCCGGGATCGGGCACCAGTACCTCATCGCCTTCATCCAGGTAAGTCATGCTAATGTGTACAATACCTTCTTTGGAGCCCATCAGGGGTAGAATTTCCGATTCCGGATTCAGCTCCACCTGATACCATTGCCGGTAAAATGCAGCTATAGCCTCCCGTAGAGCTTTAGCACCGCGATACGACTGATACCCATGCACATCGGGCCTGGCTGCCTCCTCAGCAAGTGTGGTGATAACATCAGGGTGCGGAGGTAAATCAGGACTTCCTATGCCCAGATTGATGACCTGTACACCGGTTTGATTGAGATGTTCAATCTCCCGAAGCTTTTTTGAAAAATAATATTCCTCGGTACCCTGTAGCCTCCTGGCCAATGCAAATGTGTTCATATCGTTTGTCCTTTTTGGTAAATGCCCAGGATCTTTAAGTCGCGTGTTAATGGCTGAATCTCGCGAAGTACAGCCTCGAATTGTGCAAGTTGATCGAACTCCATGTCCACATAAAAATAATACCTCCACTCAGTGCCCGGCACAGGATGTGACTGTAATTTGGAAAGGTTGATGCCTCCGTCGGCAATTTTCACCAGCACCCGCGCAAGGCTTCCCCGCGTATGATCAGTCTGAAAACAAATTGAGGATTTATTTACTCCGTCGGGAAGATGTATCCGGCCATCACGGCTTAAAATCAAAAAGCGGGTATAATTCTTTTTCATGGTATGGATATTCGGCGCGACGATCTTCAACTGATAGATTTCTGCAGCAAGTTTGCTGGCAATGGCAGCTACATGGCGAGCCCTGTACTGGCGCAGATGTCGGGCGCTCAATGCTGTGTCTTCCGTTTCAACCAGTTTCCATTCCGGATGTTTTTCCAGAAATTCAGCACACTGTAATAGCGCCATTGGATGAGAATGCACCTCCCGAATATCGCCTAAATCGTATTCGGGCAGCATCATCAGGTGTTGCCTGATGTTCAGATATATCTCGCCGATAATGGTTACTTCATAGCGCTGCAACAGGTGATAATTGGGTAAAATACTACCGGCCAGCGAATTCTCAATAGCCATCACACCCCGATCCACCTCCCGGCGATGGACTTTTTTCACCACTTCCGAGAAGGTACTGCAGGGCAATATCTCGTGCTCGCGACATCGAAAATATTCCTGCGCTGCAATCTGATGAAAACTTCCTTCAAAACCCTGAATCGCTATGCGCATACATCGATATTTAAAAAAAATCCCGCCTCAATCGGAGGCGGGATCCAGTATTTTAGTTTTCCTCTGCACTATGGCTTTTTCAAACGAGTCCCGCCTCCTTCAACAAAGGAGAAATAAAAAAAGAAATAGTAAAACGGCGAATGTGCCACCGTGGCTTGTTTGAGATTTACTATTTCATTTGCGGAACCCATAGAGAATTTTCAACGTGTTGACAAAGATAAAGAAGGATTTTGAAAAGAAACAAAAAATTTTAGAAAAAAATAAAGGCTGCCGGAGCAGCCTTTGTGTAAAATCCTCAACAGCTGGCCGATTACATCTGCATATGGCTGGTATCAGCATGGCTGGTATCGGCGTGCTGGGTGGTGTCGGTAGCAGCAGGAGCTGCAGGAGCAGCCTGTTCGGTAGGTTGTACAGAAGTGGTGTCCTGAGCGCTCTTGTTGGAGCCACTACCACAAGCAGTTGCCAGCATGCCCACAAACAGGGCCAGCATTCCGAGTTTCAACATGTTTTTCATTGCAATGAAATTTTAAATGGTGAATGAATTTCCCATTTATCCGATTTTTGGAAAAAGGTAACCCATCCTCGGTAAAAAAATTTTTGGTTATTTTGGGTTACCTGTAAACCTAATCCGGGATTAATCAGTGAGTAGTTTATCGGTTTCTAAAAGTGCAAAGGATACGGCGTTGCTTAATCGGCTGCTCTGCCACGATCGGGAAGCCCTGCAACAGATTTATGACACCTGCTTTCCGATGATCAGAGCGCTGGTAAAAAAGAACAATGGTCTGGAAGAAGATGCAGAAGATATCTTTCAGGAAACCCTGATTATTTTACTGGAACGGGCTCAATCACCGAATTTCAACTTAACCTGCAGGCTCAAGACATATATTTATGCCGTAAGCAGGCATCTGTGGCTGAAACGCCTGGCTTCAGCCCAACGTCAGCTACCCCTGGCCGACGGGCTTGCAGAATGGATTCCGGTGGCTGATGATATTGCACAGCATGAAGAGTATGATCAGGCGTTTCGGGATATGGAACTTGCGCTGAGCGAACTTGGCGAACCCTGTAGAAGCCTGCTCGAACATTATTATGTTCTAAACAAGAGCATGGCTGAAATTGCTGAAATCTTTGGTTACACCAGTTCGGATAATGCAAAAACACAGAAGTATAAATGTTTAATGCGTTTGAAAAAGATTTTTTTCTCTCTTCAGGGACGTACATCTAACCCATTTACGAAACCTTAATCTCATTGCGTATGGATATGAGAAGCGAATGGATGGATCGCATACATCGTTACCTGCAAGGCGAAATGGATGCCGCTGAGGAAGCCGAATTCATTCGGCTCTGTGAAGCAGATGCGCAGTTGCGCCGCTGGATGGAAGAGGAACGTCAATTCATCCATGCGTTGAAAGCCGGCTTTCATCGCCAGTGGATTAAAGAATCGTTCGCTTCCCAATCTCAAGCCCGGCTTCGTTCGCATCCCGGTAGCTCATTCATCAGAACCGGTAAAGAGTGGCTCGCCCATATAGCAGTGGCTGCAACCGTTGCCCTGCTGGTATCGCTGGTGGCTTTCTGGTCGTTCAATCAATGGTATATCCGCCCCAATAAAATGGGCTACGTAGATCTCCGCAGGGCTATTGATAATATTCAACGTTCCCAGTATGCGCTGATGAACGACATGCACCACAATGGAAGACCGCCAATCAATCCTGGGACCTACGGCGGGAGTGGTTTTCTGATCTCCGACAACGGTTATCTGGTAACCAATTATCACGTTATCCGTAATGCCGATTCTATTTATGTACAGGATAACAAGGGTAATGCCTATAAGGCCAGAATGGTTTTCCAGGATCCAGCTACCGATCTTGCCGTGTTAAAAATTATCGACTCCAATTTTTGTATGAACGGTGCACTCCCCTACACGCTTTCTGCTTCAGAGGCACCCCTGGGCGAGCAGGTGTTTACCCTGGGTTATCCTAAAGATGAAATCGTTTACGGTGAAGGATACATCAGCTCCGAAACCGGATATCGTGACGATAGCACCGCCTATCAGCTCTCTATCCCCGTAAACCCCGGTAACAGCGGAGGCCCCCTGTTTGATAGTAAGGGCAGAATTATTGGTATCATCAGCGGTAAACAGGGAGAGTCAGACCGGATTGCATTTGCGATAAAAGCTACTTATCTGAAAGCAATTCTCGACAGCCTCCCGAACGATTTTAATAAACGCGCTATTCTCAGGACGCATGTTACAAAAAATACTTCCCATCCTGATCTCCACAACAACCGGGTAGCTTTGCTTAAACAATTGAAAGATTATGTGATGATGGTGAAAGTGTATAACTGATTAAAGCCCTATTTAATCCGGATTTTATGTAGTTTCAAGCATGCTCCTGAAAAAGTAGAAATCGTATTTTCATCTCGGGTACCCGATACCTTGCCAGGCTTATCATGCCGGATGTCTTATCTTTATCCGCCAGAAATGATGTATCATCATGGACTTAGATCTGAACGGAAAAGTATATATCGTCACGGGTGGCGCCAAAGGCATTGGGGGCGCAATTACGGATGTATTATGTGCCGAGGGTGCACATGTAGTGATGGCAGGACATAACGCTACCGATCTTAATAATAAATTAACGGAGTTACAGGCCAAGGGATTCATCGCCCGGGCGGTGGAAGCCGAACTTACACGCGTGGATGATTGCAAAAAGGTGGTAGATTTTACCTGGCATACCTTTCACCGTATCGATGGCCTTGTCAACAATGCGGGCGTAAACGACGGTGTAGGCCTGGAGAAAGGCGATCCAGATCGTTTTATGTTGTCCTTACAAAAAAACTTATTGCATTATTACACCATGGCACATCTTGCCCTGACTGCACTGAAGCAATCCCGTGGAGCGATTGTAAATATAGGTTCCAAAGTATCTTTAACCGGACAGGGCAATACTTCGGGTTATGCTGCTGCCAAAGGCGCCATCAATGCCCTCACCCGTGAATGGGCCGTGGAATTGTTGCCTTATGAAATTCGCGTGAACACGGTTTTGCCTGCAGAAGTATGGACACCCCTGTATGCCTCCTGGATTCAGTCATTTCCCGACCCGGAAGCTAAACTGACTTCCATTACCCGGCATATACCGCTGGGCAAACGGATGACCAGACCCGAAGAAATCGCCTATATGGTTGCATTTTTACTTTCTGAACGATCATCGCATACCACCGGACAAATCATTGTCGTAGACGGTGGTTATACCCATTTAGATCGTGCCATTGATAGTCTGTAAACAACATTTTTCACCGATATGCCATACATCCACCATTCTACCTGTCCGGTTTGCTCGTCGGCCGCCATACAATTTTGTACCCGTGTACAGGATCATGCCATATCAAAAGAATGGTTTGATTTATGGTCATGCCAGCATTGCCAGACACTTTTCATCCAGGATGTTCCGGATGAAACCGAAATCGCTACTTACTATCATGCAGATAACTACATCTCACATACCGATACTCGAAAGGGTATCCTGTTCAAAGCCTATCATATGGCTCGATGGTTCACATTGCACTGGAAATACCAGACGATTCAAAAAGCCATTCATACGTATGTTCCAGGTCTTGACTTACATGAAAAAACTGTTCAACCGCGAGTCCTCGACATGGGCTGTGGTACTGGTAGTTTCCTGCATATGATGCAGATGCATGGCTGGCAGACCGAAGGCATTGAACCCAGTGAAACAGCACGAAACGTGGCAAAGAAAAAATATCAACTTAACCTGCATCCGCCGGCACAACTTGAGCAGTTTCCCGATCAGCATTTTCACCTGATTACCCTCTGGCACGTGCTGGAGCATATCCATGCCCTGCATGAAAATTTATCCGTCATGTATCGCCTGTTACATGAGCAGGGGCTGCTTTTCATCGCCGTACCCAATTACACATCCACCGACGAGCGTTTCTTCGGCAATTACTGGGCCGCCTATGACGTGCCTCGACATGTATATCATTTTGCACCACAAAGCATGCAAACCCTGCTTGCAGCTCATCAATTTGATATCCTGAAGATAATACCCATGAGAATGGATGCATTTTATATCGCCTGGCTGAGTGCAAAATATGCCCGACAACGGCTGCCGTTTGCTTATGGTATGATTACCGCATTCATCAGCTGCTTAGCGTCATATCGTTATCCGATGCGTGCCAGTTCATTACTGTATATTGTCCATAAATCTTAACGCCATTAACCTCTGATTAACCATTTTTAATATTAGATTTACATGCTGTGGTACAGGCTTTGACGTGATTATATGTCATTCACTTTAAAATTATATAGTGTATGAAAAAACTCATGATGTCACTGGCTGTATTAGCCATGCTTTCGGGTACCGCCTTCGGGCAGCATGTAAAAAAAGACACAACCGCTGCCAAAAAAACCTATCACAAGGAACGGGTGACACACAAAAACGGCAGCCATCATGTCAAAAAAGGCGGTAAAGATAGTACTTCCACTAACGGGTGAATAAACTTACCCCGTTCGGAACATGCTTGCGCAGGTTTTTTGACCTGCGCTTTTTATTTTATCAGACGACATACTTTTTTATCATCCATGTAAAATCCGATGAGCTAAATTTCGCTGAGTACATGCTACAGGCGGCAGTGCATCTATCCAGTACATGCATCCAATAACAATATATTAACTTTCTATAACAAGCCATTAACCTTGTAAATCCGTTGCCATACGTAGTTTTACAACATCAGTTATCTGTGCAGTTGCTCTGTTAAGGGCTACTGCACAATAGCAGAGAGTAGTAATTTTTCAAAGGGTTAGACCTCCCTGTTCTCAGGGAGGTATTTTTTTATTATCTTTCTGCAAATGATGCTATTTGAACTCAGCACAATTTATCCGAAAAAGCTTCTTTACGTCAGGAATGGCATGTATGCTCTGCATCTCATGCCTGGCCGATTCCTTGCATGTGGTTATCCATCATCTTCCTGCCATACATGCTATTGGTCCTACGGGTTTTCAGGTTGCTCGCGATTGCCAGAGCACCCCTGCTTTAATCCTCGAACGGCCATTCACCGCCAATCCACAAACGGTAGATAAATGGGTGAAACAATACGGTCATCGGGCCTGTTACTGGATCCGCTTTACGCTTGAAAATACAGGTTTACATCCCACTGAAGCTTATCTGCTCATGGATGCGTTCGGGAAAATGATCCTGTACGCACTCCTCCCACATGATACCATTCGGTACACGGGCGGACCGGGAATAGCTAAATCCATTTCCACACCGCTGAATCAGCTACAGGCCCTGCGCTTTCAGATTCCTGCACACCAGCAAACCACTTATCTTTTGCAACTTTCTTCCACGTCTGATGATGATGTAGGCTTCAGTAAAATGGAAATCTCCGACGAAGCATTCTTATCACAAGCCTTCCTGCAACGTTATTATGAAGATCATCAAACCCGATTCCTGCAACTGCTTTTTCTGGGATTTATGTGCGCACAAATGATATATGTTATCTTTCAATGGATGATCGTAAAAAGAAAAGAATATCCATTTTATTTTCTATACCTGGCAATGGTTACGCTGTATTATGTGCATAAATATTACATGCAAATGAACATTTACTGGCCATTTGCTTATCATCCGGAAATAAGATTCTATGCCAAATCCATTTTCTTAATGTTGCCTTATTTATTTTACCTGAAGTTTATCCGGAATTTTCTGGAAATAAAAAGAATGGATATTGCCGTAGAAAAGAAAATACGTTATCTGGAGCAAATCATCTGGATATATGTTGTCGGTGATATAATGCTACGAATATTATTTCCAGATGCCGAATGGATTAACGATCTGCTCATGCTGAGTATCATGCTCGTATTCGGCTTCTGCCTGTATTTTATCTTTAGGCTTATAAAATATCATGACGCGCTGATTATGCTGATTCTGACCGGCAGCCTGATAGCCGGATTGGGCGGCGTATTGGGCATTCTCATTTCCCTGCTGCAGGTTAACTCAAGCATCATGCACACAAACTTGAATAGCCTGGTTAGCGGACAGATTGGCGTGGTCATCGAAACCATTATCTTCACCACTTCCTTAAGCGTGAAAACCCGAAGAATGGAGAAAGAAAAAATAAAAAGTCAAGAAAACCTGATTCAATAACTTCGTGAGAATGAAACGTTGCGAAAAAATATGGAATCGATTCGCAACAAAATCGCACAGGATCTTCACGATGACGTAGGCGCCACATTAAGCTCTATATTGTTATACAGCAATGCCGGCTTACATAAGCATTCGAATACGATTCGGGAAATGAAAAATACCTTACAAAAAATCAATCAAATAGCCCGACAAATGATAGACGATATGAGCGACATTGTATGGGCCATACAACCTATGCAGGACAGTATGGAAAGAATCATGTACCGGATGCAATATTATGCTTTGCCATTAGCCCATTCCCGGAATATACAGCTGAAGTTGAATTTTACCGAAGAAATAAAACAACTGAATCTGGACATGACAAAGAGAAAAAGCATATACCTGATTTTTAAGGAAGCGTTTACAAATAGCCTGAAATATGCACAGGCAAGTTGTATTGAAATTCAATTTTATCTTCGTGACGGACATCTTCACCTCATCATACAGGATAACGGAACGGGGTTCAACAGAGAAGAGGTACAAAAAGGGAATGGCTTAACCAATATGCAATCGCGCGCTGCAGAATGCGGAGGTATGCTGGAAATAACTTCCGCACAACATAAAGGCACACAGGTGCATCTGCAAATCCCCATGTAAAATCAAATGAGTATCCGATGGGAAAGAAGTATTTCTTATCATAATTTTATAGACGATTTTAAAATGAAAGCAGCAAACACATTGATTAAAGTTGCCATTATAGAGGATAATCCCACATTGAGAAATTCTTTGAAGGAAGTTCTGGATGATTCTGAAAGGTTACAGGTGGTTTCCATGCTCGATAGCTGCCATCTGATTATTCCTGAGTACAAAAAAAACTCCCCGGATGTAGCCTTAGTAGATATTGGTTTAAAAAACAACGAATCGGGTATTGACTGTGTGCGCATCATTCATCATTATTTTCCTGAAATACGGATCATGATGTATACAGTTTTTGCCGATGATCAAAAAATATTCGATTCTATTTGTGCCGGAGCATCCGGTTATTTACTCAAGCATACACCTCCTGAAGAAATCATTCAATCGTTGATCATGCTTCACGAAGGAGGGGCACCCATAACGCCTTCCATAGCCAATCGCATACTGGAAATTTTCAGAAAAAAAAATCAACCCGCTCTCACAAATTGGGGATTGACGGCTCGCGAGAAAGAAATTCTTGAACGCCTCGCTGAGGGCGAAACCTACCAGCATATTGCCAATCAGCTGTACATCAGTATCAGCACGGTACGTACGCATATCATGCATATTTACGAGAAACTGCAGGTGAATTCCAAAATAGAAGCAATACGGAAACTAAAGCCATAAATCATATTTTCATCCGATTGCCTGCAGGCGCCTGTGTTCCTACCTTTATCATCGTAATTCATTAAATATAGATTTTATGAAAAAGATATGTTTTCTTACTGTTGCTACAATGCTGGGTATAATTTTATCCACATATTCATCCAGGGCACAATTCATGAAGCGATTGGGACAAACGATCAAAAACAAGGTTGAAAATAGAGCCGATACCCGTACGGGAGAAGCCACAGATAAGGCTATGGATAAAGTGGAGAATGGAATCAAAGGCGGTGGTAACCATAATTCGAGTAACAATCCAAACGATGAAGCCCAGGCATCAGCTGCTACAGGGAACAATAATGGGAGTGTGCAACCCACATTGACGACCTATAAAAATTATGATTTTGTTCCTGGAGATACGGTGATTTTTGCATCTAATCTTTCCGATGAACAAACCGGCGAGATACCCTCACAGTTTACTTTGATTGAAGGACAAATGGACGTACAGGATGTAGATGGTGAGCATGTGATACGAACAGTAAAAGGCGCCACCATCACTTTCACACCCAGAATGTCAACAGCCAATTATATGCCCGATCAGTTTACTGTTGAATTTGACATCAAAAATCAAGCATGGGGACTGAATCATTTCAATATAGATTTCGGACACCGGGTTTATTATTCAGGGGGTGAAGGTATATTACCAGGTATCAGGTTTACAGATGAAGATGTAACATGGTCAGATATCAAAGTGACAGGCCCATTTCCAGAGCCATTGAAAAAAATGACGGGATCGGAACATCCCATGACCTGGCATCATGTTGCTATTGCAATCAACAAAAATCAGGGCAAGGTATATATCGATGAATATCGCGTAATCAATGTAAACAACCTGAGTGGCAAACCAAATAATGTAACTTTTAATATAAATGGATATGAAGACAGCTACATTAAAAACATTCGAATTGCAGCAGGTGGCATTGATATTTACAAAAAAGTTACCACAGAAAGTAGGATCATCATGCATGGAATCCTGTTCGATATAGATAAGGCCACCCTGAAGCCTGAATCCATGGGCTCAATTAATCAAATATTTAACCTCATGCAGAAAGATCCATCGTTGAAATTTGAAATTGGTGGGCATACGGACAATACCGGCAATGCAGATCACAATCTTACACTTTCGCAACAAAGAGCCGATGCGGTGAAAGAACAATTAGTGAAAATGGGTATCGATGCTTCGCGCCTTACGACAAAAGGATATGGTGATACCAAACCAATTGACACGAACGATACACCTGAAGGAAGAGCAAATAACCGAAGAGTGGAGTTTATAAAAATGTAATTGGGGTAGATTAATATATGCTTGTATGAAACTTATTCCTTGCTTAAAAACTATAATTATTTGCATTGGCATATTCAACACTATGCATTTGTCTGCACAAACGGGATATGAATATGCTTTGGTACCATCATCAGCAACATTAAACTGCGGAGAGTCCATCACATTGGTAATTAAAAGAATAGATACCACTACTTACCTTCCCACTCAGCTCGCAACAGAAATAGGCGTTGGGAACGTTGCAACCCCAGTGTGGATGATCAATGGCAATTCGAATAATTTAACTGGAAGTGAAGGGACTTTACAACCAGACCTTACATTTATAAAGGCTACGTACACCGCACCTGCTAAAGTACCTGCCAAAAATCCGATTGCAATAGCTGTAAGCTTTCAACCGAGCGAGAACTCAAAAACTCTTCTCATTCTTGTATGCAATATAAAAATAGTAGAAGCAGCCTACAAGGTAACCATGCATGTGAATATAACGGGTGCCGACGAACTGCATTGGGAATTTACAGGAGTAAGTTATGCAAAACTGATTTCCTTTGCCGACGGAACTAGTCAGTTGAAACCTGTCGATGGAACAAGAAATATGCACGTGCATGTCTTATCGGCTTCTACTAAACACCTGAAACTGGTTGGTCAATACGATTATCCTATTCCATTCACTCTTAATATAGGCAATATTCGCAAACCCGGTCCAGTACAGGCTGTAATTTCTTTTGATACTTTTTCTCCTTCTGAGAACGGCAAGAATAGCAGTGAACCGTATCGGACACAGGATCATATTATTGATCTACCTGGAATGACATCCCATCTTGTCCAGAATCTTTTTTATGATATTGAAGCCAATGTTGCCCAACAAAGTAAAGCAAAATATTATACGGAATTGGATGAGGTAAAACAAATTCAGGCACATGCCAAAGAGGCCAATTACTGGCATACTCCACAGGGCAAGGCAGATCTGTTGAAATTGCAAAAAATAATGGAAGAACGGGGCAGAGGAGATCTTTTCCAAAAAATGAATAATGAATCATCAGCACCCCCCTCAAAAGCAAATAGTGCTTTTGTGGAAGGCATGAAAGGAACGCAATCTCATCCATCCGCATACGGTATTCCACCTATGAAGGAAACACCTTCTATAATGGGAAATTTTTTGCAGTTCAAAGGAACTTTCAACAATCAATCGGCGACTCCACTTAATATTTTTCAAGAAAATGGTATTAATGGTGCTTTACAGGGAAGTATCATAATTAAGGTGGAAAAATTAAAATAAAAAAGGACCGTTATCAAAATCATAAATGCAGAACATATATCTCAAAATACCATTCATCCATGAGTTTGTTTTAAAAACGATAACCGATCAATGATACTTGTATGAAAAATTTCTTGTCAACTTATCTTTTATTCGTTTTTATTTGTTTTATACATCGTGCAAAAAGCCAACATTATCCCTGTACCTACTGGCCCGCACCTTGTCCCAATTCAACAGCCATTTTACAGGCAGACGATTGGTCGGTACGAAAAGAGAATGGCGCCATTGAACAAGGTCTTGCATTTCAAAAAAAGATCCGGAATCAACTCACGGATCTCTTACAAAAAACAGCCAAACAAAACAGCTGGCAGGTGTATCAACTCACGGAAGAATATTTTGATGGACCGCCCTTTCAATTTATCCGGTTTGCAGACTGGGAATCCACTCCATACGAAAAACGACCACCGGTATGGGACGATCTGGCTTTTATTATCATCGTGAACAAAGATTCACTTATGCAGTGGAGAAAATGGACTGAGTCATTTCTTCAGCGAATGGATAAAAATATGAATAACGAATCAATTGAAGCATTACAACAGGAGCAAACAAAAAATACGAC
>ERZ795042.1080-NODE-1080-length-18690-cov-5.484143_pt1 | contig 18690 bp, 13 predicted proteins | sample MGYA00375126_ERZ795042 | MGnify/ENA primary metagenome ERZ795042 (study PRJEB30171, sample SAMN05518105) | compost metagenome | isolation source: Feedstock adapted compost from Newby Island compost facility, Milpitas, CA | place: USA:Newby Island compost...
CCGCCCGCCAGTGCGCCGGCCCAGGCAGCGTACCGAACGATGTCCGCGGTCTTACCCGCGATCATGGTGTGGTATTGCTCCGGCGTGATATCGCCACGCCCCTCGAACTGCAGGTCGAGCACCTGCCCGCGCACGATTGCCAGGGTCGTCCGGTCGAACTCGGCGGCCAAGCGCAGCGTCAACGATTCGGGGACTCCCTGCTCGCGCAGGCGATAAAGGGCCAAGTGGGAGCACGCGAAGAGGGCATCGCCCGCGTTGATCGCTTGGCTGCTCCCCCACAGCGACCAGACGGTCGGGCGATGACGTCGCGTCGGGCTTTCGTCCTGGATGTCGTCGTGGACGAGCGTGAAGTTGTGAAGTAGCTCGATCGCGGCGGCGAGCGGCGCGGCCCTTTTCGGGTCGCCGCCCACCGCGGCGCAGCTGAGAATGGCGATGGTGGGTCGAATCCGCTTGCCTCGAACAGTGGCGCGCTCGTCCGCGGGCTGCAGATCCGGCGTCAGCCAGCCCATGTGATACCGCGCCATGCCCGCGAGCAGCCGCGCGTCGCCGTCTAGCTCCGCGACGGCCTCATGCAGATACGGCTCGATAATCGCGTCGACATCAGGCAGCAGCGATTGAGGTGATTTGACCATTCACGCGAATCCTATCGAGGGTTCTGCCAGCCCTTTTCGCGACTCATCCTTCGAGTGAAGCCGGCCGCTCTGGACAGCATACCGAACTCTCGCGACCAGCCGTACGCCAGCTTCGCGGAGCGTTATGTCGTCCTCCAGACCCTCCAATTCCCCGTATTTGTCGTACACTAAGGGTGTGTGGACGAACGAGAATGGTCCACTGCGGTGTGGATGCCATCCAGACCGTTTGGCTTAGTGTAACGTCTGGATCGGTAAGCGCCGAGAGTCGGAAAGACGGAGAGAGCGCATGTTTTTTGATCCCATGTATCTGATTTTCATGCTCCCCGGGATCCTGTTCATGCTGTGGGCGCAGAGCAAGACTCGGGGTGCATACCAGAAGTACAGCCGGGTTCGCAATTCGATGGGCATCACGGGCGCCGAGGCGGCGCGCCGGGTTCTGCAGAGCAGCGGAATCTACGACGTCCAGATCGAGCCGGTCGCCGGTGAGCTGACCGATCACTACGATCCGCGCAGTCGCAAGCTGCGCCTGTCGCAGGGTGTGTACGGTGTGCCGTCAGTCGCGGCGATCGGCATCGCGGCGCATGAGGCCGGGCACGCGATTCAGCACGCGAAGGGCTACGCGCCTCTCCAGGTGCGGACGGCGATCGTACCTGCCGTGAACATCGGCTCGAACCTCGGCTTCATTCTCCTGCTGATCGGTATCGTCATCGGCATTACGGAGCTGGCCTGGGTTGGTGTTGGACTTTTCGCGCTGACGACCGTCTTCGCCCTTCTGACGCTCCCGGTCGAGTTCGATGCCTCACGCCGGGCCCGCGCTGAGCTAGCGCGACTCGGGCTCGTTGACGGCGGCGTGGCCGGCGGGAGCGAGAGCAAGGGCGTCGCGCAAGTCCTGAACGCCGCCGCCTGGACTTACATCGCCGGGTTTGCGATCTCGGTCCTCCAGCTCCTCTACTACGTCAGTTTGATTGCCGGACGGCGCGACGAGTAGCGCTCAGCACAAAATTGGACCGGCAATTCCACGCGGGGCGGCTCAAACCGCCCCGTCTTGGTGTCCTCAGAACAAGTGTCACTCGGTACACTTCCGGCAGGTGCGCGAAGTCGAGCGCTTGTCAGACGACGTGCGCCGGCTTATGGGCCGCGTCGACTCCTCCGGTGTCTCCATCACTTTGACTGCCCTGGAGCGTCGAAACCTGGAATCGCGGCCGCACGTTGATGAGCGCAGGACAGTGCACGGAGGTCACGGAGAGGCACAACATGGCGAGGAGCTCGCATCAACAGATACTCAAGTCCCGTCTGTCCAGGCGTGGCGCGCTGCGCGCGGGCGCCGGCCTGGCTGGCGGGTTGGCACTCTCGGTGGGAGCCCACCTCGGCTGGGCAAAGGCGCAGGAAACGGTCGAAGAGGCGTCGGTCGATCGCAGCCGGTATTTCGCGGAGACCGGTCACAACCTGAAGAATCCGTTCCTCGAACGATGGCGCCAGGCAGGAGGCGAGCGGACGCTCGGCCTGCCAATCTCCGAAGAACGGTACGACCCTGACCTCGGAATCGCGCAGACCTTCGAAACCGTGACGCTCGTTTATGACCCGTCCCTGGAGCCGCCCTGGGACGTTCAGGCAGCTCACTTGCCACGGGATTTCGTCCGAGAGATCGCGCCCGGGTCGGCGCGGCGACGCGTCGACAGTTGCTCCAACTCCTCGGGTTCCTGCCGATTCTTTCCCGAGACGGGTCACACGCTGAGTGGCCGCATCGCCGAGTTCTGGTCGGAGCACGGCGATCTCCCGATCTTCGGCATGCCGCTCTCCGAGCCGTTCGATGATCCCAACTCCAGCGCGACGCTCCAGGTCTTTGAGCGCGCCGTGCTCGAGGAGCGGAACGGTCGGGTGCGCGTCCGCCCCGTCGCCCAAATGCTCGCGGAGGCAAACGGGCTGCTGAGCGATCCCGCGTTCCTCCCGGCGCCGCCGACTCGCGGCGAGACAAAGCTTGTGAAATCACCCGAGGGTCTGCGCCTGCGCGCTGGCCCGAGCCTGGACGATGAGATCATCGTCGTCCTGCCGGACAACGCCGAGTTCATCAGTGCGCCGAATAGCAGTGGCGACTGGATTCCCGGTTACGCCGATGGCTACTCCGGTTGGGTCTCGGCGGACTACCTCAAGGACCCGCCACCCCTTCCGCAGATCACGCGCGAGGAATGGAATCCGGAAGTCTGGCAGGGCGCAGCGCTCGGCGAAACGAACGTTCGTGCCGAGCCGACAACGGATTCCGAAATCGTCGACGTGCTCAGCTACGGCGACCCGGTCACCGTCACGGCGTGGGTAAAGGGCGAGGAAGTATTCCAAGGCGCCGATCAATGGGCGCTGATTGGACCGTCACGCTACGTCTATTCTCGCAACATCGGACGGAACGCGCCGGTTCTCCCGCCACCGCTCCCGGCCGACGCGCCATCCGTGGGCCGCTGGATCGACGTTCACCTCACCCAGCAACTCATGACCGCATATGAGGACCGCGATCCCGTCCGCGTCGCGGTGACGACGACCGGCATGGCCGGCTGGGAGACTCCGCCGGGGATCTATCAGATCCTCGTGCGCGTTCCGAATGAGACGATGACGAGCGGCGCGATCGGAGCGGAGCACTACTACAAGCTCGAGGACGTCCTCTTCACCCAGTACTTCACGGACGTCGGGCACGCGATCCATTTCGCTTGGTGGCGAACGCCGGAGACGATCGGCCGCCCGGGCAGCCACGGCTGTCTAAACCTCCTCCTCGACGATGCCCGCTTCTTCTGGGACTGGGCGGACATCGGCACGGTTCTCTACATTCATCCCTAGACACTGCTGCAGGACACAAAGAAGAGCCGCCGGGGCGGCCGTTTGGCGGTCACCCCGGCGGCTCTTCAATTGCAAGCGACGCTTGCTACCCCTCGTCGAATCCGGCGAGAAGATCGTCGCGCGGCCCGACCTGCTGGTCGTAGGCGCGCTGCGGCACGTTCTGGCGGAAGATGACGAGCACGTCATCCGGCAGCTGCCGGCACTCGATGTACAGCGTCAAATCGGCAGAGTCACCGTTGTCAGCCGTGAAGGTGTAGTTCAGGGCCACCCAGGCACGGCGTGCGTTGCCGCCGCGAATCTCGTCGCCCGCGTCATCAAGGCGCGGCTCGACGTCGCTGTTCGTCTCCCGGGTCGGCAGTTGCCGCTCGAAGAAGTCAACGCAGTCGAGGGCATTCACACCCGCCGCGGTCTGGCCAAGGAACGACACGTAGCTGAGCCCGTTCCAGAGGCCGATGAAATCGATCGGGCCGGAATCGCTCGGCTCGCTCGACTCCTGATCGACCTGCCAAACGGTCGGATCGTAGGTCACCGTGTAGCCGTAGCTCGGGCTGGTGTAGGTCGCCCCGCCCGACGGCGGTCCATCGTCATCGTCGGTGGTGTCGTCATCGTCCGGCGGCGGTGGCGGGCCATCGTCATCATCACTGGTGTCATCACCGCCGGCCGTCGTTCCGGCCAAGCCCTGCGCGAGGAAGACGCTCACCTGCGTCCGGTCTTCCCGGGCGCGAAGCCAGGCGACGCCGCTGTAGCCGGAGCTGTTCTGCTCGGCGAGCCCGATGTAGATATCCTCAGCCGATTTGCTGCCCGTGACATCGCCACAGGCGACCGGGTCGCCCGCCTCGTCCGTCACGACGACGGCGCTGCCATCAGCGACCAGATCGGCAAGTGAGACAGAGATCGTTCGGAACGCCGTTTCGACGCCCCCTTCTTGCACCGACAGCGCGCGCACTTCGCTCAGCACATCTTCGAGTCGGCTGCAGCTGCCGCTGTAGACAGCGGCCGTCCGCTCGCCGTCCTGCGCATTTGCGCCTTGCGTACCGATCCCGATCGCGACCATGCTGCTGAGCACCAAGATCGCCGCCGTCACTAGCGACGAGATGCGTGCCCTCATCTTCCGCTCCTCATTTCTTGACCCCGTCCGTCGCCATGCCCAAACTCCGCTCGCGTGACTCCCGGATGCTTCGCGGATAGCTGCGGCCGGCCCATCGGGGAGCAAGATTGCTGCCAATGGCGCCGGCCTGCACGGCTGACATCACGGTGAACGGGTCCGGGCATTCGACACCTAGACGAGGCTTCCAGCAATAGCCATCGTACCCCTAGGAGCCGCTATTCCGTGCCCGGTACTGCCTCCTCAAGCGCGGCGCGCCCTGCCTCGCGAGCCTCGTTGGCTCCGGTGGCAGCCGCCCCTAGCTCCGACTCACCCGCCTCCCGCTCAATACCCGAGGCGCCTTCAGGCTCGACGAACGAGCCACCCGTCAGCCCCTCGAGCGACTTCGAGCCGGCGGTGCTCGCGCTGGCTTCGCGCTCTATCGGGGATGAGGTCATGATGGCGCCAGCCTCGGCGTCGAGGCTAGCTGCCTCACGCGCCGCTTCGCGCTCAAACGGAGTGACGGCTTCCGCCAATGCGGCCTCGATCGCCAAGCTACCCTCCTGGCGCGCCGCCTGGCGCTCCGTCTCGGTGATCGGCTCAGTCACGGAAACGATATCGGCCGATTGCGCGGCCTCCTCGATCGCTCGCTGCTCAGCCTCCGTGACCGTACTGGCTTCCGCCTGGGCCGGAATTTCCTCCTGCCCGGTCAGCTCCAGCGTCACGGCCTCGTCTGGCCAACCGAGGAAAGCGGCCCGAGCGGCGGCCTCCGGGGCGTTGATAGGCGATGCCACACCGAGCCGATCGACGATGGCGGCCATCCCTCCTCCGCGCGCATCGGCGGCGTCGAGCGATCCGCGCGCGGCGGTTCTATCAACGATGTCCACGTCAACAAAGCTGCCGGTCACCAGCGCCTCGCGCGTAAGGCGAGAGGATTCCCGCTCTGGCCCGTTGGCCCTGGTCGGAATCAGCGGGTCACTCACAGCCGCGCGGCTCACGGCACGGGTCCGCCCGGCAACTGCCTCGATGCTGAGCGGCTCCGAGCCAGCGGCCGCCTTCGCTAAGATGGTGTCATCTTGGAGGAACGGAGAGGCTGAAGATTCGAGTACCGCCTCACGCACGATGCGCGCGAGGCCACCGGACGCGCCGGAATAAACCAGATCCTTTAGGTCGGATGCGGCCGCTTCCCGGGCTGTCACGGCCGGGTCGGTTTGCATTGCCGCCGTCCCGGCTCCGGTTCCGCCATTGACCGCGAGCATACCGGCTATACCCAATGCTGCCAGGGGTAGAGCGCGAGAGGACAGACGTCGCAGATTCATCGCTTGCCTCACATCTTCGTCGTGGCCGACGACTCCCTAATGGACCAGGCAGTCATCATGCCAAGAGCCGGAGAACGTTCCGACCAAGAGTGAGGTTGCGTTGCTCGCTTTACGCGACTCTCCGCAAATCTCTCGTCGGGGTTCGCCGCATCTTTGCACGATGCTCGGTCCCTGTCAAGGCCGGTCGCCCAATTGCGACCGCGGCGCACCAATCAAACGTCAACGATATGCCAAAGGTTCCCGCCTCGCTTACGCCCTGAAGCCGACGTTAGTCATTGAGGCCAATCGTGCCAGAACGAGGCCACGCAACAAGGTCACCGGCAAGAAATCCACACAATCAAGCAACATGATTCACGAGGATCAACCACCTGTCCATTTCACCAAACGGCAGCGTGGATCGAACTGACGTTCTGGTATGAATGCTAGGGACGTGCGTCTCTCCCTGCGGAGGACGAGTGTGTGATAGCTCAGATGAGTGGAGGGGTTTATCAATGAACCATGGTGACTCTGATTTCAACCGCCACGCAGATCAAATGATTAGCGAGAATCCGTTGTCAGAGGCGAAAGATCGCGAGATTCCAGTCCAGACAACGCTAGGCCAAGATTGGGTTGTCCCCACGGGCAAGCCGTCGGCCCGGCGACGGGTGATCTCGGCCAGCAAGCGAACGGACATCCCTGCCTTTCATCTCCCGTGGTTCGCGGAACGCGTCCGGGAAGGGTGGGTTAAGGTGCGCAATCCGCTCTTCTACCGAGCGGAAAACGCGGAACGCTTCTCCATTCGAGTCTCCCTGCGCCCTGAAGACGTAGCGGCGATCGTCTGGTGGTCAAAGAACTATGCCGTGTATCTCCGGCCCACTTTCTATCGAACTTTCGAGATCTATGAGCAGCAGAGGTTTCAGTTCACGATCAATCCACGGGGATCCAAGTACGCCTGGCTCGAACCGGATGTACCTAATCTGGACGAAGCTCTCCGACAAGTGAGAGAACTCGCCGCCCGCCGCGGCTCGGATTCAATTCGCTGGCGGTACGACCCAATCGTCTTTTGGCGCGATGGCCAAGCTGACTGTTCGAGCTGGGACCCGGACTTCTTCCAGCGAATGTGCGAAGAGCTCGCGGCTGTAGGCGTTCCCACCTGCATTACGAGCATCGTTGACCGCTACCGGAAATTTGAGCACCGCGTCCGCCTGCTCTTCCCTGATATCCAGCTTCGGGATCCGTCACCTGGAGAGCTGGACGACCTCGTCGGCGCGATGACGGACATCGCTGGCCACCACGGCATCGCCCTAGAAGCCTGCTCGGAGCCGCTTCTCGAGCGGTATCCGGTGTTCCGCCGGGCATCATGCATCGACGGGCACGTTCTCGGCGCCTCAACTTCTAAGGCCAGCGATCAGCGGATGAAGGGACGAGAGACCTGTGGCTGCACTCGACACACGGATATCGGCGACTACGAGCTCCAGGAATGCGGTTACGCCTGTCTCTACTGCTACGCGAATCCCAATCATCGCCGCTTCCGGCGCGAAACAAAGCGTTCGAACCTAGGAGGACAAGAGAAGGAGCATTTGTGAGATGCCCCCCGCCACACTTGAATCCCGCGCAAGCGTTTCAAGGGAGGTAGTCACTGAGCTTTGGCGGTTGCTGCTTCCGCAGTCTGCCGCGCAGGTGTCACACGAGGCGGAAATTGCCCAGTTCAGACAGGTCTTCTCGAACGAGCTCAGCGTCGAGGAGTGCCGACACTTCAACGGCCATTTGCCCAACAATGCACAGGCCGATGCGAAGTTCGGAGCCATTACGGCTACCATGGACAAGTTCCAGCGATCAGGAAGACCTTTCAGACTCTTTCCATATGACGATCATGCCTCCTGGCCGCACTTCCTCGACGGCTACTTGATCTACTACGCCTCACGCTATTTGCTTGCGGTGCAATTCCTGCTTACTGATCTGCTCCGGTGTCACCGACTTCCATCCCACATACGGGCTCTCGATGTGGGAGTGGGACCAGCAACGACGGCAATCGCCCTCTACGAATTCTTGCGACAACTCGACCGAGCATGTCGGTCCGTTGGGGAACCCTTTCCAATTCATGACGTGCAGATCGCAGCATTGGATCGCAGTTCAAATGTGCTGAGATACGCCAACCAACTACTCACACACTATTCTGATGAGATCGAGAATGTAACTGAAGCTCCATTAGAGCCGAAGTTCCGATCCTGGCTCCAGTCTTGCCAAACGCCGATTCACCACGACCTGCGGCGGTGGCCTGCGCCCGCGCTGCCATTTGCTCCCAATCTGATCATCTTTTCAAATGTCATCTCTGACGTAATCTTGCTTGCAGGTGACAAACCAGAAAAGGATCGGGCGATCGTTGAGCTCATGCGCGGAATTCAACCCGGTGGCGTAATCGCCATCTTGGAGCATCCTATTTTCCATGCCTCCCTCGAGTCATGGCTCATGAAGCGGGGACTTCTGAATGAGTTTCACGTGGTCCCCACCACCCCAGCGTTATCACGTATCGGAGGATTACTTCACCGCTCGCAGTCGTTCCGCCCGCATACACTTTTCGCGGCCTTGTTGCTTAGGACACCCTCACTCACCACTCACGCCTGGCGCTTTGCTGATCCGGTTAACTCAGGGATTTGCTGGGTCCAAGCAGTTCTTGAAGCTCCTGTTTGATTTGATTTCAGTTTGTCCTGTCCGGGTATCTAAAGGAGGCCAGGACAGCAGGCGAAGCGAGCCCCCTTTCGCTAAGATGCGCCAAGGCATCGTGTCAGCGAAATCGAGGGGGCGTCGGCGTGGGAACGCGCAGCGAGTGGATCATAGAGCGGAGCGAGACGCGGACTTCGGGCGGCATGGTCGCGGCGAAGACGCCGGAAGCGGCCGAGGCCGGGGCCGAGGTGCTGCGGCGTGGGGGCAACGCGGTTGATGCCGCGGTCACGGCGGGGTTCGTCGCGGGAGTCGTCGAGCCGTGGATGAGCGGACTCGGCGGGGGCGGCTTCCTCGTTCGGTACGATCCGCGCACGGACGACTCGATGGTCGTCGCCTTCTCGATGGTCGCGCCTCAACGCGCACATCCGGATATGTTTCCCCTCGCCGGCGGCGGTACCGATTCATCCCTCTTCGGCTGGCTCAGAGTCGTCGACGACGCGAACATCGTCGGTCACCGCGCCGTGGCCGTTCCGGGATTGGTGGACGGGCTCGCGCTCGCCTTGGAGCGCTTCGGCACCGTGTCGTTCGCGGACGCTCTGCAACCGGCGATCAGGTTCGCGGAAGAGGGCGTACCCGTCACCTGGCACACGACGCTGCAGATCGCGCGGGACCTCCCGAGCTTGACCCGATTTCAGGCCACAAGGGAGATCTTTTGCCCGGATGGCTTCGCGCCGTTCTCTCCTGATGCCGCGGCTCCGGTCATGCTGCGCCAGCCCGATCTCGCGCGAACGCTTCGCCGGCTGGGGGACGAGGGTCCGCGCTGGTTCTACGAGGGCGAGTTCGCCGAGAAAGCCGTGGCGCACCTGCAGGAAGGTGGCGCTCCGTTCGAGCAGAGCGACTTCCGCGATTACCGGGCGCGTATCGAGCCGGCGACTCGCCTCACGTATCGCGACTGGAGCGTGGTAACGACCGGAGGCGCGACCGGCGGCACGACCTTGGCGATGTCGCTGCGGCTCCTTGACGGCCTTGACCTTGCCGGACTCGGGCACAACGCGCCGGAATCACTGCACCTGATGGCGCAGGCATTCCGACTGGCGTTTGCTGACCGGTACGCCTATCTCGCCGACCCGGACGCGGTCGAGGTTCCGCTCGATGCGCTCCTCTCTGAAGATTACCTGGCAGAGCGGCGCGCGCTCATCTCCGGAACTACCCTCCCAGCGATTCGGTCCGGCTCGCCAGAACGGCTGGGCGTGCGGCACGGACTCGCTCCATCGGTGCCGGAGTACGTGACGAGCGACAGCACGACGCACATCAGCGTGATCGATGCGAACGGCGTCGCCGTCTCCCTCACGCAGACGCTCCTGAGCATCTGGGGAAGTCGGGTAGTCGTACCAGGCACGGGCGTCCTGCTGAACAACGGCATGATGTGGTTCGATCCCGTCCCCGGGCGGCCGAATTCGGTCGGCGGCGGCAAGCGCCCGCTCAGCAACATGTCTCCCGCCGTGATCTTCCGCCCCGGTGGCGCGACGGCTGCCATCGGCGCGAGCGGTGGTCGGCGCATCATGAACTGCCTCGCCCAGATCGCCAGCAACCTCATCGATCACCGCCTGGCGATGCAGCCGGCCGTAAGCGCGCCGCGGATCGATGCCTCGACCGTCGATCTCCTCGTCGATGCCCGGATTCCCGAAGCGACGCGAGCGGCGCTGCGAAATCTCGGGCATCGTGTCGTCGTGCGCGACGACCGGCTTCTCCGCGGCGAGTTTGCCTCACCAGCGTGCGTCTACTTCGCGAATGGCGAGTTTGTCGGTGGAGTAGACCCATTCTACTTCCCGGCCACTGCCTCGGGAGTCACCCCGGCGAACACCTAAGCCAGATCGCGGGGCCGGTTGCTGGTCATCTAGCGACGCCGCCTGAGCGTAGACTTAGCAGACGACTTGCCGCGCGGGCGCATTCCTCGTCCGCACCACAATTCGTGTGGCCCCTTGAGGATGGCGAATTGACCTGCTGGCTCTCTTGCTGCCTGAAAACGTTTGCCAGATGGATCTCGGCGCGACTCCCGCGTGCGCTCGTGGGCGCGCTCACCCTTGGTGCCTGCGCGGTCGCTGTCCTCCTCTTGAGCCCCCTGCCGGTCGGCGCCCACGCTGAGCTGGAACGCGCCGAGCCGCCACCCGACGCGCTGCTTGCCGCTCCTCCACGGGAGCTTCGGCTCTGGATGACGGAGCGAGTCGCGCAAGAGGCGGGCTCGCCGTCCATTCGAGTCCTCGATGAATCCGGCGAGCCGGTTGCCGTGACAGATGTTCGAGTCTCGGACGACAACCCGCGCCAGATCGTCGCTCGCATCTCAGGACTCAGCACTGGCACCTACACGGTCATGTGGACGGTCCGCTCGGCGGACGACGGCCACACGTTGACCGGGAGCTACGGTTTCCGGATCGGCACCGGACGGGCTCCCGGCGCGGCCACCGTCGAGGGCGAGCTTCCCCGAGGGTGGGCGGTCGCTGCCCGCTGGCTTACGTTCCTCGGCGCGGCGATCGCGGCGGCTGGATTCCTGTTCCGTGTTGCGGTCGCCGGTACGGACTCTGGAACCCGTCGCACGCTCACGCTTGGCGCGGCAGTCATCGCCCTGGTTGCGACGCTCATCGAGCCGGTGCTGCAGACGCGTTTCCCGCCCGCCGGAGCGACTCGTCCTGACCTTTCGGAGGCGATCGCCGGCTTGCCGAGCGCCTGGTGGCTGCGACCAGCTGGCCTCGCAATCGCCGTCGCGCTCGCCATCGCCGCCATTGTCATGCGCCGCAGAACGATTCCCTCTTGGATGGAGATCGCCGGCGGGTTGGCAGCTGGTGTTGCGCTCCTGGGTCTTGCCGGGACAAGCCATGCTGCAGCCAGGGAAACGTGGCGCGAGGTCTCGACGCTTTCGATCGTCCTCCACCAGATCGCAATCGGGTTGTGGGTAGGCGGTCTGGTCTGCCTCGGGCTCAACCGCTGGGAGCGCCGGGGAGAGCCGACCGGCGCGGACCCGGTTCGGCGCTTCTCGCGACTCGCCCTTTTCCTCGCGCTCGTTGGCATCGGGACCGGAGTCGTCAACGCGGGGTTCATCTTGCCGACGCTGCGCTCGCTCTGGGAGAGCGACTACGGCAAGGTCCTCCTGATCAAGGTAGCGATCCTCGTTCCCGTGCTCGCACTGGCGACGTTCCACCGCCTTGCGCTGCGCCGGGCCTTGTCCCGCGCCACGGAATCGCTCCGCACGACAATACGGGTGGAAGCGGCGTTGGCGATGTTGGTCGTCCTCGGAGGATCGGGCCTCGCCTTGCTCGCTCCGCCGGCCGTGGCGACCGGAACGCTGACCGCGATCGACTTGGCAGCTCCCCCTTCTGTTGACGCCGAGAGCGATCTCGTCACGCGCCTCAAGGTTTCTCCCGCCAAGCCCGGCGACAACGAGGTCAGTGTCTTCTTCACCACGCTGGATGGAGCGCCCGTGCCCGCGTCCGAGGTCGCGCTCGTTCGGCTGGATTTCCAGAGCCTGGATCACGAGGCAGAGCAACGAGGAATCGTCGCTGAGCCGGCGGAGGGCGATGTCTTCGTCACCAAAGGAGTCCAGCTGAGCCTCAACGGTTGGTGGCGCGTCAACGTGCTCGTGCGGCGACTCGGCCAGCCGGACTTGACGGTGCCGTTTTATCTTCTCCTGCCAGATCCGAACATTCACGGCATGGATGCTCCCGACGTGCCGGAGGGCTCGCCGGACGCCGAGGCGCTCTACCAACGGGGCCTCGCCTCGTTGACTTCGCTCCAAAGCGTACGGTGGAGCCAGCGCCTCACGGGTGGCACGGGGACCGCGGTCATCCTGGAGTTCGCGGTGCGCGCTTCGAACGGTGACGAGCCGCCCGCGATGGCGATCCGGTCACGAGAGCTTGAGTCGATACAGATCGGCGACCAGCGGTGGCAGCGGCAACCGGGCGGCGATTGGATCGAGACGGAGGCAGGGAGGATCCTGCCACCATCGGCGTGGGGAGAGACGTACGAGGGAGCAACCGGCTTCCGTCTCGGCATCACGGAAGAGATCAACGGCGAGCCGGTGCAGGTCGTGACGTTCCACGTGCCCGCCACCGACCGCTACGTCGCGGCGTGGTACGCCTGGTGGATCGGTCAGGAGAGCGGCCAGCTCTACCGCCTCGCGATGATCTCCCGCCTGCACTACATGATCGACGACTACTCAGAATTCAACGAGCCGCTGACAATCGCTCCACCCACGAGGTAGCGAAGCGACCTCTCCGAGAGCAATCGTCGCGGCTAGGTCGAGCGAAGAGGCTCAGCGCACGCCAGCCGCCAGAAGAGCCAGCACGAACGCGCCCACCACGAGCCGGTAGATGACGAACACCGTCGTCGAGGAGGTCTGCAGTAGACGGAGCAACCCCCAAATCGCGGCGAACCCCGAAATCGCCGAGGCGGCGATGCCCCAGACGAACGCGGACACCTCGGCCGCGCTCATGCCTGCCTGTAAGGTATCGAGCAGCCCCTTCGCGCCAGCGGCCGCCACGAGCGGTATCCCGAGCAAGAAGGAAAACCGAGCCGCATCCGCGCGCCGCATCCCACGCCACATTCCGGCCGTGAGCGTCACTCCCGAGCGCGAGACGCCAGGCAAGAGTGCCATAGCCTGCGCGATCCCAACCGCCACCGCATCGGCCACCTGAAGCTGGTCCAAGCCCCGCTGGCGCGCCGACGCGCGATCGACAATCCAGAGCAAGAGCGCGAACCCGATCAGCAAGCCGGCCATGGCCACGATTGACGCCGGCCGGTGGTCGTCGCTGTGAAAGAAGCTGTCGATCGCGGACTCTCCCAGCAGCCCGGCAATGCCGCCCGGAATCGAGCCGATGACGATCAGCAGGGCCAGCCGCGCGTCGTGGTCCCGGTTCGCCTGCGAGCCGCCGGAAACGGGATAGGCGCCCTCCGGCATCGGTTCCGGGGCCGAGCGTAGCAACTCGCGGGGCCGCGATAAAGCGATTGGCAGAGCCCGGATCATCGCCAGGATCTCCCGCCAAAAGTAGACAACGACGGCCAGCAGGGTGCCGAGGTGGAGCGCGGCGTCGAAAGCGAGGCTCGAAGCCTCCCAGCCGAAGAGCCACGGAATGAGGATGAGATGGCCGGATGAGGAAATCGGCAGGAACTCGGTCAGCCCCTGCACGATGCCGAGAAAGATCGCTTCGAGGGTATCCATTGACTTCCTTTGATCTCGATTCCGTGACTATCGGGGTCGCGGCGCTTTCGAGCCGGCAACACCGCTCGGCACACGCTCGGCGGCAACCGGCGGAGCAGCGGGTTGCGCGGCGTTGCCGTTTAGCTCCCGGATCTGCTGGAGCGAGAATTGCTGCCGCCACCACTCGATGGCGCCCCAGATCGTGACCGGGAAGAACAACGCGGCATGCACGAGGATCGCGTACGAGAGGGCAATCTCGCGCGGCTCCCCCAGAGCCCCATTCAGCACGAGGATCACCCCGCTTTCGAACGGGCCGACGTAGCCTGGCGAGGACGGGATGAGCGTGGCCAGGTTGGCGACGCCTGTCGTTAGGAGCGTTTGCGGCACGCCGATGGCGTCAGCCAGTCCGCCGCCGAAGGCGCGCGCCAGCGTCCAGTACATAGATGCCTCGAAGAGCCAGGCAACAACCGAAGTAGCGGCAACGGACGCGAGATCCGACTTCCGGCGGAGGACGCCGAGGCCGGAGAAGAACGACTCCGCCATCCGCTCCACGCGGTCGGCGACCGGCGTCGGCAGCGGACCAACGACGATCTGCAATAGGCGGTCGCGGAGATCGCCACCGAGCGTCAGCAAGAAGAAACCGATTAGCACGCCGGCGAAGAGGATGAACGCCACCAGCGCGATGTGTTGGACCGCTGACGTCAGGCTGACGACTGTCGCCGAAGCGAGGATGAATCCGAGGAGCGTCAGTCCATCGAAGAGGCGCTCCACGGCAATCGTCGCAAGCGCGGCTGTCTTGCGGACGCCATACCGGCGTGACAGCGCGTAAGAGCGCACCAGCTCGCCCGTGCGCAGGGGCAACACGTTGTTGGCCATGAAGCCGACCGCGACGACGGGCGCGAGGTCGGTCGTCGAGGCGCGCAGGACCGGTCGCAGGAGGAGCTTCCACCGGAGAGCGCGCACCCAAACGCCGATCAGGTACAGCGCGACCGCCGGCAACAGGTACCGGTAATCAGCTTTGGTGAGCGCGTCGCGAATCGCGGAGAAGTCTTGTCCGCGCAGGGCGTAGGCGATGAAGCCCGCGCTAATGAGGAAGCCCGCCAGGACGCGCCAGGACTTCATGCGGGGCGAACCTCGGCGAGCGCGAAATCGCTACGGCCCGGAGCGGTGCCGGGAATGCGGTGACTCTCAGCCCGGTGGTGACAACAACGAATGAGCACGGGCATTGACGCTCCAGGGCGTTCGGCCAAGACACGAGCGCACCACAAGTGCGCCGCGCTGAGTATAGCGTGCGGTCCAGGCGCCCAGAGATCGTTTCCAAGGCGACTTTCGTCCTGACCTTGGCGCCTTCAATACTCGTGCCCGCGAATTGAACCTGCAATTTGTACGTCTAATTTATCTAGACACATTGCGCGGTCACCCGTAATCTGGCCTGACACCGTCTGGAATTGGCCAGCGGTGCGCTCTAAGAGGTAAGGTGGTTACGCATGGTGAAAACTATTGCGGAGATGGTTGCCGACGCTAAGCAGCGCGTGGAAAACCTCTCAGTGGATCAGGTAGCGCGGGAGATCGAGAATGGCGACGCCCTTCTCGTCGACATCCGGGAGCCAGACGAGCGCGAGAAGAATGGGATGATTCCAGGAGCTGTGGCAGCTCCGCGCGGGATGCTCGAGTTCTACGCGGACCCGACCAGCTCCTATCACCGACCGGAATTCGACCCGGATCGCCGCATCATCTTGCAATGCGCATCCGGTGGCCGATCCGCGCTCGCGGCCGACACCCTACAACAGATGGGGTACAAGAACGTGGCACACCTCGACGGCGGGCTCAACGCCTGGCGGGACGCCGGTCGCCCCATCGAGTCGGAAAACGCGTCGTGACAAACGAGCCGCGCCCTCTTGGTGCGCGGCTCGCATCCGGAATCCACTCTGAACAACTGAAGCCTTGATTGGCAACCCAAACCGGCCCTGCTCGCGCGATGCGCGGTAGGGTTGGTTCCCTTTCTTGGCGCACGCTGAGCCCTGCCCTGGACCAGCGCGGCCAGCCCGCGATTGCCGCGTACCCGTTTAGCGGTGACGATAGATGATCCGACCGCGAGTCAGGTCGTAGGGGGAAAGCTCGACCGTCACCCGGTCACCCGGCAAGACTCGGATGTAGTTCGTCCGCATCTTACCGGCAAGGTGGCTGAGAACGGTGTGGCCATTCTCGAGCTCGACCCGAAACATCGCGTTCGGCAGCGCCTCGATGACGCGTCCATCAACCGTGATCGCGTCTGGATCCTGGCGCCGCGGCCTCTCCTCGACCGACGTGGAAGCGGGGCCCGTGCGAGACGACTTACGATACTGCTGAACCTTCTTCGGCAAGCGTTACCTCCGTTAGGACATGATTATCCGCCTACCTCGCTCCTCCTTGCTATCAGCGAACCGATATTCCGGAGGCGCGAACCTCGCTTTCAATGGAAGTATACCGAAATTATAGCCAATTCGGCGGCCGATTGAACCGTCTGGATGTTCAACGCTGGCGCGCGTGGCGACGTGAGATGCGGCCCGAATTTCCCGGCATCAGGCATGCCTCGCGGCGCGGCGAACGTCCCACCATCACTCGTCCTGATTGAGCGGTCACGACGCCGCTCAAGCCGGGGCGTCACCCGTCCCCGTCTCCCCTTCGACTCTGGGGTAGCAGGCTCCGCTCTCGTCTGCGATCATCCCGCGCGAAGGTTCCACTTGCCTGGAAGATCCGATGCCGCGCGGGCATCTCAGGAGGTCATCTCGATGTCGGCAACCATGACCGAGCACGATGCCATCATCGCTCGTTACAAGGAGTTCGTCACCACTAGCTTCGTCGCCGCCGTCGAGCCAGTCGTCGTCGACCGGGCGGAGGGGTCACGAATTTGGGATGTCGACGGCAAGGAGTACCTGGACTGCTTCGCCGGGATCGCCGTGGTCAATGCCGGGCACCGTCACCCGCGAGTCCTCGCCGCCGTCCGGGAGCAGCTCGACCGAGTCGTCCACGCGGCCTCGTACGTCTATCACGTTCCGGTCGTCGCGGAATGCGCCCGGCGCATCGCGGAGGTCGCTCCTGGGTCGCTGCACGGCCGTGCCAAGACGTTCTTCGGCAACTCTGGCGCCGAGGGCATCGAGACGGCGCTGCGGCTGGCAAAGGCGTACACCGGACGCCGGGAGTTCATCGCTCTGACGCATTCGTTCCACGGCCGGACGAACGGCACACTCTCCGTGACCGGCAACATGGCGCGGAAGACTCGCGGCGGCCCCTACGTGCCCGGCGTCGCGTTCGCCCCTGCCCCGTACGTCTATCGCATTCCCTTCGGCACGGACGATCCGGAAACCGTCGCCGCCCGCTGCGCGGAAATGGTCGAGTGGGCGATTCTCTACCAGACAAGCGGCGACGTCGCGGCGTTCATCGCGGAGCCGGTCATGGGCGAAGGGGGCATCCTCGTCCCGCCCGCGTCGTACTTCAAGCGAGTCAAAGAAGTGCTCGATCGCTACGGCATCCTCTTCATCGCGGATGAGGTGCAATCCGGTTTCGGCCGCACCGGCCGCATGTTCGCTATCGAGCATTACGGCGTCGATCCGGACATCGTCGTGATGGCGAAGGGGATCGCCGACGGCTTCCCGCTTAGCGCCACCGTCGCCCGGCCCGAGATTGCCGACTCCCTGCGACCCGGTGAACACCTCTCGACGTTTGGAGGCAACCCGGTCTCCTGCGCCGCCGCGATCGCCAACCTCGACGTCTTCCGCGACGAGAAGCTCCCCGAGGCGGCCGCGCGCAAGGGCGAGCGAGCTCTCGCACGGCTGCGCGAGATGGCCGAGCGCCACCCACTCATCGGCGACGTCCGCGGTCTGGGCCTGATGATCGGCGTCGAGCTCGTTGCCGACCGCAACACGAAGGAGCCAGCCAAGGCGCAGGCTGCCGAAGTGCGACGTCTCTGCCGGGAGGCCGGCGTGCTCATCGGCGTCGGCGGGCAGAACGGCAATGTGATCCGCATCCAGCCGCCGCTCGTGATCGAGGACCGCGACCTCGACCACGCGCTTGACGTGCTCGATTCCGCCATCAGCCAGGTGGAGCGCGAGACACAGGCGTAAGGCGGTCGCAACTTCAGGGTGGCGGCGGCTCAACGGACAGATCAAAGTTTCCGGAATGGACTACACTTTTTTCGAGAATGGTTGAGTTGGCACGGCGTCCAGCCGTTGGGTGGCCGTGACCGACTCTCGGTCCCCGAGCGGCGGAATGCCGTGCAGTTCACATAGGGAGCGCAGCGAACCATGAATTCGAGTGCTGCCACCTCGAAGAGTGACCCGTTTGGCGCCCGAGCGACGCTGACGACGAGTTCCGGCACCACCGTTGCCTACTATCGCCTGCGGGCGCTCGAGGAGCGCGGGCTGACCAACCTCGACTCGTTACCGTTCACGGTGCGGATTCTCCTGGAGAGCGTCCTGCGCAACCTCGGGACCGAGTTCGGCGACCCAAGCCACGTCGAGCTGCTCGCGAAGTGGCGGCCGGGAACTGCTGAGGCGGAGGACGCGGTCGAATTCCCGTTCTTGCCCGGCCGCGTCGTCATGCAGGACTTCACCGGCGTTCCGGCTGTCGTCGATCTGGCGGCGATGCGATCCGCCGTCGGACGCCTGGGCGGCGATGTCACGCGCATCAACCCGCTCGTGCCCGCCGACCTCGTGATCGACCACTCGGTTCAGGTCGATCGCTTCGGGACGCTCTTGGCCTTCGCGAGAAACGTCGAGCTGGAGTACGAGCGCAACCGCGAGCGGTACGCGCTCCTGCGGTGGGCGCAGCAATCGTTCCAGAATTTCCGCGTCGTGCCGCCGGGCACCGGTATCGTCCATCAGGTCAACCTCGAATACCTCGCCTCCGTCGTCAGCACCCGGCAGGTTGGCAGCGAGACGGTCGCCTTCCCGGACTCCCTCGTCGGCACCGACTCGCACACGACGATGATCAACGGCCTCGGCGTGCTCGGCTGGGGCG